>OBLT010001079.1_pt1 | contig 17494 bp, 14 predicted proteins | sample 1518721 | NCBI WGS metagenome assembly OBLT01 (sample SAMEA3539307, study PRJEB22396) | soil metagenome | biome: tundra; feature: field; material: soil | place: USA | collected 2010-05 | depth 0.15 m | reverse complement strand
GCCCAGCTGGGCGCACCGGTCTGGGCCTGCGGGCCGGCCTGGCCAAGCAGGGCGCCGGTCGGCGCCGCGGGCAGGTCCGCCTGGGTCAGGCCCGCCCGGGTCAGGCCCGCATAGTCGTCCGCGTAGTCTCCCGGCGGGGCGGAGTCGCCCAGGGCCATGGCGTCGCGCAGCATGTCGGCCCGGTCGGCGACCACCCGGACGTTGGCCGGACGCTCTTCCGGGGTCTTGGCCAGCATGTGGTACACCAAGTCGCTGACCGGCGGCGGCACGTCGGGCGGCAGCGCGGGCACCGGCTCGTGCTTGTGCGCGAAAGCGATGGCCAGCGGCTCACGGGCGGTGAACGGCGGCCGGCCGGCCAGGCACTCGTACGCGACCACGCCGAGCGAGTAGATGTCCGAGGCGCTGTTCACCGGCGCGCCGGTGGCCTGCTCGGGGGAGACGTACATGGCCGTGCCCATCACCATGCCGGTCTCGGTCAGGTGCGACGCCTGCGCGGCGCGCACCGCGGTTGCGATGCCGAAATCGGTGATCTTGGTGGTGCCGCCCGCGGCCACGAGCAGGTTGCCCGGCTTGATGTCGCGGTGCACGATACCGGCCTGATGCGCCGCGTCGAGCGCGCGCGCCGCCTGGCTGACGATGTCCAGGGTGGCATCGGGGGACAGCCGCCCGGCCCGGGCCAGGACCGCGGACAGCGGATCGCCTTCGACCAGCTCCATGACCAGGTAGGCGCCGCCGAACTCCGAGGACTCACCGTAGTCGTAGACCCGGGCGATGCCCGGATGGGACAGGCTGGCCGCGAACCGGGCCTCGGCCCGGAACCTGGCCAGGAACGCCTCGTCGCCGGCCCGCCCGGTGGGCAGCAGCTTGACCGCCACGGTGCGGTTGAGCAGCTGATCCTCGCCGCGCCACACCTCGCCCATGCCGCCGGCCGCGATACGGCCGGTCAGCCGGTACCGGCCGGCCAGCAGATAGTCGCTCACTGATTCCCCAGGGATGCCAGGTATGCCAGGTATGCCTTGATGACATGCACAGCTATGGGTGCGGCCGCGGTGGCCCCGTAACCGCCACCCTGGATTATGACGCCGACGGCGATCTTTGGGTTGTCGTAGGGGGCAAAACAGGTGAAGGCCGCGTCGTCCAGCCCGGTGACCGTGCCGGTCTCGGCGGTACCGGTCTTGCCCGCGATCTTCAGGCCGGTGGCGGCCGTGTTGTAGACGTACGCGGTGCCTTCGGGCTGCTGCACCACGGCGATCATCATCTGTTTCACGTCATTGGCCACGGTGGCGGACACCGGCTGGCTCAGCACCGCCTGCGGCGTCGTCTGCACCGTGCTCAGGTCGCTGGCGGTGACCTGCTGCACCAGGTAGGGCTTCATCAGCGTACCGCCGTTGGCGATGGCCGCGGCAAACATGGCCTCCTGCAGCGGCGTGACGGTGTCGCTGAACTGGCCGATGGCCGAGAAGGCGGTCAGCGCCTCGCTCGGCGGCATCACGTAGTTGCTCGGCGCCACACCCAGCGGGATGGTCAGGTTGGGGTTGTTCATGCCGAACTTGGTGGCCATGGCGTTGAGCGCCGGGGCGCCTACCGTTATGCCGATCTTGCCGAAGGTGGTGTCGCAGGACTTGGCGAACGCGTAGATCAGCGGGGCCTGGCCCGTGGGGCTGCATACCTCGCCGAGGTCGTTGGTGAGCACGTGGGTGGTCTGCGGCAGCGTCAGCTGGGTCGGCGAGGCGACGCTGGTGTTGATCGTGGTGCTGGGGTTATTGGTCAGCAGCGCGGAACTTGTCACGATCTTGAAGGTTGAGCCGGGCGGATAGCTGCCTTCCAGGGCCCGGTCGAGCAGCGGCTGCGTCTTGTCGGCGAGCAGCTGGTTGTCGGAGTTGATGAGCTGCTTGCCGTCGTGGGTGGCCAGCAGGTCCGGGTTATAGCTCGGGTAGCTGGCCAGGGCCAGGATCTTCCCGGTCGACGGGTCGATCGCCACCACTGCGCCCGGCTTGCCGCCCGCCGCGAGCGCGCTATAGGCCGCGTTCTGCGCCTTGGAGTTGATCGTGACCGTGACCGCGGCGCCCTTGGTCGTCTTGCCGGTGATCAGGTCGATGATCTTCCTGACGTCGAGCGCGGAGTCGTTTCCCGACAGCAGCGAGTTCTCCGCCCCCTCGATGCCGGTCTGGCTGTAGAGCGTGTCGTAGCCGGTGACCGGCGCGTACTCCTGGCCCAGCGGGTAGTACCGCTGGTACTTGATGGAGTCGTTGGGGTCGGTGCTCAGCTTGGAGGCAGCGACGGTCACGCCGTCGGAGGTGACGATGCTGCCCCGCTCGTACTGGTTCTGGGCCGCGGAGAGCGCGCGGGAGTTGCCGGGCTCGTTGGCCAGGCTGGCGGGCTCGAAGCCCTGCAGGTAGTTGACGTTGATCAGCAGCAGCAGGAACATCACCAGGATGGCGATCGAGATCCGGCGCAGGGCCCGGTTCACTTGAGCGTCACCACCTGGGTCAGCCCCTCTTCCTGGATCGGCCGCGGCGGCGGCCGCCGCGCGGTGTCACTGAGCCGGGCCAGCAAGGCGATCAGGATCCAGCTGGCGACCAGCGAGGACCCGCCCTGGGACAGGAACGGCGTGGTGATGCCGGTCAGCGGGATGAGCCGGGTCACACCGCCGACGATGACGAACACCTGCAGCGCCAGCATGAAGGACAGGCCGCCGGCCAGCAGCTTGGAGAACGGGTCCTTGACCAGCATCCCGGTCCGCAGCCCGCGCTGCACGATGAGGCCGTAGATCAGCAAGATGGCCATCAGCCCGGCCAGGCCGAGCTCCTCGCCGAACGCGCTGATCACCAGGTCGCTTTGCACCAGCGGGGTGATATACGGCTGGCCGCCGCCCAGGCCCTTGCCGAGCAGGCCGCCGCTGGCCATGCCGTACAGGCCCTGCACCAGCTGGTAGGCGTTGTGGCTGGGATTCTGCCCGGCGAATGGATGCAGCCAGATGTTGAATCGCTCGCCGACGTGGGCGAACAGCTTGCTGGCCGCGAACGCGCCCACCACGAACAAGATGAAGCCGAGCAGCAGCCAGGACGTCCGCGAGGTGGCGATGTACAGCATCGACACGAACAGGCCCATGAATACCGCGCTGGTGCCGACGTCGCTCTCGAAGACGAGCAGCAGCAGGCTGGCCGCCCAGGCCACCAGGATCGGGCCCAGATCGCGCGCGCGGGGCAGGTCGATGCCGAGTACCCGCCGGCCGGCCAGCGCCAGCACGTCCCGCTTGGCCACCAGGTAGCCGGCGAAGGAGACCGCCAGCGCGAGCTTGGCGAACTCTTCCGGCTGGATCGTGAACGTGCCCAGCCGGATCTGGATCTTGGCGCCGGTGCCGACCACCTCGCTGATCGAGGCCGGCAGCAGGGCAGGCAGCGCCACCAGCAAGATCCCGATGGCGCCGAGCGTGTAGGTGTAGCGCTGCAGCACCCGCGGCTCGCGGATGAGCGCCAGCAGCCCGATGAAGCAGCCGAGGCCCAGCGCCGTGTAGACGACCTGGATCACGGTCGCCGACGAGCTCAACGGTGCGGTGAGCAGGTTGCCCTGCGCCCCCAGCCGGTAGGTCATCACGATGCCCAGGCCGTTCAGCAGGGCCGCGAGCGGCAGCAGCAGCGGGTCCGCCCACGGGGCGAACCTCCGCATGGCCAGGTGGGCGATCACCACCAGGACGACGTACGGCGCCAGGTCCTGCACGATCACCGAGGGCAGCTTGCCCTTGAGGCTGAATCCCACGTTCGCGAAGGCGAACGCGACGAGCGCGACGGCGAAGACGAGCATGATCAGCTCGGTCCGCCGCCTGCTCGGGCCGACCAGCGGGTCGTCGGGATCAACTGCCGGTGACGGCGCGGTCATGCTGCTCACGAGTGTCCTGCGGTCGGCGGGACGAGGACGGCACTGGCGGCGATGCCGAACGCCTGGGCGGACGGGCACGTGGGGCCGGCTTTTTGCGGCGGCGGGCCTGGCTTGGCGATCTTGTTCACCGGCTTGTGGTTCCTCCTGGCCAAGGTCACGGCCGCCTGGTACTGGTTGTCCAGCGTGACCCAGGACTGCAGCGCGGCGTACTGCTCCTTGCACGTGTTGACGGCCGAGCGGACGGTCAAGACAATGGCCTGGGCGTTATTGAGGCTGCTGGCGGCGTCGGTGGTCTTGAGCGTCTGCTGATCGGGCAGCGGGACCTGGTCGAGCATGATCCCGGTCCCCTGGTAGGGCTTGGACAAGCTGAGCCCGCCGATGCGCTGGTTGACTCCGCGGTAAATGACGACCTCGCCCTTGCTGTCGGCCCCGACGTAGTACTGGTCCTGGCTCCACCGCCAGGCTACGTAACCGCCGCCGATGATGACGGCGAGCAGCACCACGAGCGAGGTGGTGACAATCGGCCAGCGGCGGCGGCTGGTCCTGGCCGCGCGCTTCGGCTGGGCCCGGTGACTGCCTCGCCCCGGCACCCCCTGCGGGCCGGTGCCGTTCTCGCTGGCCAGCGGCATAGACCCCAGGTCCAGGCCGTCGGCGCCCAGGGCCGGCGGCGGAGCGGTCAGCGATGGCGCCCCGTGCTCGTTGAAGTGATTGTCGAAGTGGTCGTCGATGACGTCGAACGGGCCGGTGCCGTCGACTGACAGCCGGGGGTCACCGGTGCTGGCCGCGGCCCCGGCCAGCACCGGAGTCTTGGTGGCCGGCAGTCTCGTGGTGGCGGAGTCCACCACGTCCGCCACGATGCAGGTGATGTTGTCCGGGCCGCCGCCATGCAGGGCGAGGTCGATGAGCTGGCGGGTGACGGCCTCGGGATCGGCGATCGTGGCCAGCGTCTCGCGCAGCGTCTCGTCACTCACCACCCCGGACAAGCCGTCCGAGCAGAGCAGGTAGCGGTCACCCGGCTGGCCTTCGTGCACCGAGAGGTCGGGCTCGGCGACGGACCGGCCGTCAAGCGCCCGCAGCAGCAGCGAGCGCTGCGGGTGGGTGGAGACGTCGTCGGCGCTGATCCGGCCCTCGTCCACCAGCGACTGCACCAGCGTGTGATCGTGGGTGATCTGGTAGAGCTCGTGCTCGCGCAGCAGGTATCCGCGCGAATCGCCGATGTGGCACACGGCCGCGTGCCCGTCCGACCAGAACAGCGCGGTCAGCGTGGTGCCCATGCCCTCGACCGCCGGGTTGGCGATGATCATTTCCTGGAGCCGCGTGTTGGCCGCGGCCACGGCCGAGGCAAGTTCGGTCAGCATGTCGCCGCCGGGCTGCTCGGCGTCGAGGTCCGCCATCGAGGCGATGGTCAGCGAGCTGGCCACCTCGCCGGCGGCGTGGCCGCCCATGCCGTCCGCGACCGCGAGCAGGCGCGGTCCCGCGTACGCCGAGTCCTCGTTTCCTTCACGGAGGAGGCCGACGTCGGAACGTACCGCGTAGCGGAGTACAAGTGTCATCTGCGCAGTTCCAGAACGGTCTTACCGATGCGGATCGGCACGCCCGCAGGTACTGGCATCGGCCGCGTCACCTTCTGCCGGTCCAGGTAGGTGCCGTTGGTCGAGCCAAGGTCCTCGACGATCCACTGACCGTCCTGCGGGAAAATCCGGGCATGTCGGCTTGAAGCGTAGTCGTCGTCGAGCACTAGCGTGGCATCATTGGCCCGCCCCAGCGTGATCTGCTGCTGAGCGAGGTCCAGGGTCGTGCCCTTAAGCGCTCCGGCCGTCACCACCAGGGTGCGCGGCGAGCCGCGGCCGGCCCGGGCCGGCTTGGCCGGCTTGGCCGGACGGGCCTGGCGCGGCGGCTGAGGCTGGCGCACCTTGCCCCGCCTGCTGGCGGCCGGGCCGCCGAGCAGGTCCGTGCGGACGACTCCGATGGCCGCGATGACGAACAGCCAGAGCACGGCCAGGAACGCCACCCTGATGATGGTGAGGGACAGCTCGTTCATTTGCGGCCACGCCCTTGGACCCTAGTAGCTGCTGCCTGAGTAACCACTGCCCTGGCCATCCTGGCGGTCTTGGCGGAAGACCAGCGTGGTGCGGCCCAGCGAGACTTGGGTGCCGTCACTGAGGGCCACCCGCCGGACTGGCTGGCCGTTGACAAAAGTACCGTTCGTAGAGCTCAGGTCGACCAGAACCACCTGATCGTTCTCCACCCGCAGCTCGGCATGGTGCCGGGACACGCCCGGGTCCACCAGCCGCAGGTCGCAGTCAGTACCCCGGCCGAGCAGCGTCACCGGCGTCACCATCTCATAGATGTGCTGATCGCCGCCGCCGGAGCCGCCGGGCGCGCCCGGGCCCGAGACGAGCAGCCTGGGGTGGCCGGGGAATCCCCGCCCTGGCGGTCGCGGCAGGTCGCTGGCCGGCAGCCGGATCTCGCCGCCTTCGATGGTCGAGCCCCGGATGACGCCGGAACGGATCCGGAACGTGCCCGTGGTCATGTCCGGGATTCCCTCGAACCGCATCCGCACCGGACCCACGAACGAGTAGCCCTGCTCCTTGGCGTAGTCCCTGGCCAGGTTGGCCAGCTCGACGCCCAGGCTCTCGGCGTACACGTCGAGGCGCTCATGGTCGCTCTCGGCCAGCTCGACTACGAAGTCGTTCGGCACCAGGGTGCGGCCCTTAGCCACGATGGCGGCCCGGTCGTCCATTTCGCGCTGGACCGCGCTGGCCACTTCGACTGGCTGCAGTTCGGACCTGAAGGCGCGAGCAAAGGCACCCTCAACCATGCCTTCAAGCCGACGCTCGAAGCGCTGCAGAACTCCCAACGTGCCACCTCCCTCGCGTCGCCTGCCCCCGATCGTATCCGGGGCGCGGGAGCGCTCGCGGTCGTGCTAGCCTTCTCGTTGCCCAGGGCGGGTGGCGGAACGGCAGACGCGCACGGTTCAGGTCCGTGTGTCCGAAAGGACGTGAGGGTTCAAATCCCTCCTCGCCCACTGACAGACGTAAATCCTGTCTCGGTACTCCCACGGCCGGGCCACGATCAGGGCACGACGATGACGGGGCAGCGGGCGTGGCGCGCCAGCCAGCCGGACACCGAGCCCGCCACTCGATGCCAGATGTGCCTGGGCGCCCCGATCACCAGCGCGTCGGCGCTGAATTCTTCCGCGGCCGCGGCCAGCTCCCTGGCCGGGCTGCCCCGGCGGGTGCGGACGTGCACCTCGACCTCGGCCTGCCCGGTTATCTGGTCGAGCTCGGTGAGCAGCCATCGCTCCAGCGCCTCGGCGTCACGTGGCGCCCCAACGACCTGCCCGGTGAGCGGCTCGCAGTAAACCCCGGAGGAGCACACGTACACGACGAGCAGCGGCCGGCCGAGCCGCCTGGATACCCCGGCCGCGTAGGCCAGGGCGTTGCGGCTTGACGCCGAACCGTCATAGCCGGCGATGACCGGATGATCGAGCCGGAGCGCAGCCGCCGCGGGCTCAGCCGCCGGAGCTGTCTCGGGCACGTCCGGAGTTGACGGGTCCGACCCGGCCGTCTCGGCGGCCTCGCGGGGTCGTCGGGCCGGCCCGGGGGTGGGCTGCCTCAACCGGGCCGGCTGTCGCCGTCCCGGTTGAGGAGGTGATGGGCTTGACTCTGCCTGATCCATAGTCCGCGTCCTAGCGGGAGACCGTTTCCTGGACAGCCATACCGTTAAGGATGCCCCAGATGAACGGCCTTACTCGTATTTGAAAAGCACTATAGATCAGTGCAGGACCTTATGGTGAGTACTCGCGGACTACTCTTCCCACCCTGAGGACTGTGACGTGGCACGATGTTGATGTGACCGCAGAGCAGGCGGGGACGATCAGTACCCGCACGGACGCGACGGCGCGCACCGTGATCGAGTGCGCGGCCGATGCGATCGTGGCCTTCAGCACCGACCGGACGGTGATGCTGTGGAATCCGGCCGCTGAGCGGATGTTCGGCTGGGCCGCCGCCGAGGTCGTCGGCCTCGAGCCGCAAATTATCCCCGAGGAGCTGAAGGCCGAGCACAACGCGGTCCTTGAGCGGGTCAGGAGCGGCGGTCAGATCTCCTTCGCCACTCGCCGGATCCGCAAGGACGGCACGGTCATCGACCTGCGCATCGACACCAGCGCGCTGATCGACGGGGACGGCCAGGTCACCGGCTGGGTCAGCGTCTGCCACCAGACCGGCGAGGACGATGTCGCCAGGCACTACATGGCCGAGCGGGCCCGGGTGGTGCGCAGGCTCGGCGATGTGGTCGCGGACATGACCGCCCAGCGCGACCTGGGATCGGTACTTGACCGCATCGCCGCCAGCCTGCGCGAGCTGACCAGTGCCGACGCCGGCGGCTTCGTGCTCATCGAAGATGACACGCTCAGGCTGGTCAGCACGGCCGGGCTGCCGCACTCGCTGCGCGGCCGGACCGCGACCCTGTCCCGCAGCCTGGTCGGTGAGCTGATGGGTTCGGGCAAGACGGTGATGATGGCGACCGGCGAATCGGGCGGCTTCGACGACCTGATCTGGTCGGCGCTGCCCGGCCTGCATACGATCGCGCTCGGCCTGTCGCACGTGGCGGGCAAGCCCTACGGGGCGCTGTACGCGCTGTACAGCCGGCGCACGCTCAGCCACGTCGAACTCGAGCTGCTCGAGCTGCTCGCCGGGCACGCCGGCGTGGCGCTCGCCAACGCGATGGCGTTCGAGGAGGTGGTCCGGCAGCGAGCCCACGAGCGGGCGGTCATCGACGGCAGCGCGGACGGCATCGCCGTGCTCGACGAGGCTGGCCTGGTGCGGCAGTGGAACCCCGCCGCGCACCGGATCACCGGGACGGCCGCGCAGGACGCGATCGGCCGGGCGCCGTCGTTCCCGCTCCCCGCTCCGGGGGCCACGCTCACCCATAAGCTGCCGAACGGCCGCTGGCTCGACGTGCTGTGCACCGCCCTGGCGGGCGGCGGCGAGCTGGTCATCGACTTCCGTGACGTCACCGCGGCCAAAGAGCTCGAGGAGGCCAAGGACTTGTTCCTGGCCACCACGAGCCACGAGCTGCGCACGCCGATCACGGTGGTGCAGGGCTTCGCCAGCACGCTGGCCAGCCGCTGGGACCAGCTCGCGGACGCCGAGCGGCGGGCCGCGGTGCAGACCATCGCCGAGCGGGCCGGTTCGCTTGGCCGGCTGGTGGAACAGCTGCTGCTCGGCTCCCGGGCGGGCGCCGACCAGCTCCCGGTGCGCAACGGCCCGTTCGACCTCGCCGCGGTGCTCCGCGGGGCCGCCGTCGCCTTCCTGCCGCTGCCGGACAAGCACGTCATCGTGGCCGAGTTCCCTGACGACCTGCCGCTGGCTAGCGGGGACACCATGGCCACCGACATCATCGTCGGGCAGCTGCTAGAAAACGCCTTCAAGTACTCACCCGACGGCGGCACCGTCCGGGTCCGGGCGGAGGCGAAGGGGGCAGCGGAGGTGGGCGGGGGCTGGATCGAGGTGACGGTGGAAGACGAGGGCATCGGCATCGCCGACGGCGATCACGAGCGCATCTTCGACCGGTTCTTCCAGGGCGAGGCCGGTGACCGGCGCAGGTTCGGCGGCGTCGGCATCGGCCTGTTCATCGTCCGGCGGCTGGCGCAGGCTCAGCACGGCGAGGTCACCGCGAGCTCGCGTCCCTCCGGCGGCACGGCCATGTGCCTGCGGCTGCGGCCCGCGGGCGGTTAAGCCTGCGTCCCGCACGCCCCCCTCACTCACGTCGTAGCGCTGTGCTCGGCGTCCTGGGGCTTGTCGCGTTTGCGCGGCTCGCCGCCGGTGGCCTCCAGGTAGGCGTCGACGATCGCGGGGACGTCGTAGCCCTGCCGCATGATCTTGCCCTTTTCCAGCCAGATCACCCGGTTACAGGTCGCCTCGATCTCGGCCAGGTTGTGCGCGACCAGGAACACGGTCCCCGCCTCCCCGCGCAGCGACATGATCTTCTCGTGGCTCTTGGCCCGGAAGTTCGCATCGCCGGTGGCCAGCGCCTCGTCGATCATCAAGATCTCGTGGCTCTTGGCGGACGCGATGGAGAACCGCAGCCGCTGCGCCATGCCGGTCGAGTAGGTGCGCATCGGGTACTCGATGAAGTCGCCGACGCCGGAGAAGTCCACGATGGACTGGTAGCGGTCCTTGGTCTCCTGCGGGGTCATGCCCATGGCCAGGCAGCCGAGCACCACGTTCCGCTCTCCGGTCAGGTCATCGAGCAGGGCGGCGTTGACCCCGAGCAGAGCCGCCTGCCCGCTGGTGTAGACGCAGCCTTGCTCGGGCGGCAGCAGGCCGGCGATCGCCTGCAGCAGCGTCGACTTGCCCGAGCCGTTCCGGCCGATGATCCCGATCGCGTCGCCGTGATTGACCACGAAGGAGACGCCCCTGATCGCCTCCACCTCACGGACTCCGGGGCGGCGCTGGCGCTTGAACACCCGCATCAGCGCGGTCGCCGCGGTGCCCTTGTCGCCGCCCGCCCCGTACACCCGGTAGACCACGTGCAGGTCATCGACGATGACGGTGGGTTCACCCCGGTTCCCGCGGGGTTGCAGGATCGTCCCCCCTGGGGCCAGCTCAGCCACGGCCGTACCTCGTTTCCGCCTGCCAGAAGAACACGAACCCGACGACCAGCGCCACGATCGCCCAGGCGGCACCGTACAGCCAGAGCTGGGGTGTCGTGACGGTGGCGTGGCAGTAAGCGCTGTCGTAGACCGCCGAGGTTTTGCTGCTGTGGTTATAGAGATTGCACAGCGCCGGGTTGTAAGGCTTGCTGCCGGGCGCCGCCAGCCGCTGGGTCTTCAGGATCGCGTTGCGGACCAGGTTGATGAAGACGGCCGCCGGGTTCACCTGCAGGATGTAAGTCAGCGTCGGGTGCTTCTGGAGCGTGCTGATCGTCGAGATGCTGTACATGACGCCGGAGGCGTACATCCAGGTCCGGACCAGGAACGGCATCAGCTGGCCGAAGTCGTCGGCGCCGGCGCCCAGCCGGGCCAGGAACAGCCCCATCCCGACGTTGAACACCGCCTGCAGCAGCAGGGCCGGGATGGCCAGCAGCCAGTACCAGGTCAGCGGCTCGCCGGTGGCGAGCACGATCACGGTGAGCACGAACATGGACATGACCAGCTGCTGGAGCTCGATCAGCACGTACCCGATGGGCAGGCAGGCCCGCGGGAACGGCAGGGCCCTGATCAGCGGGAGGCTGTCGGTGATGACCCGGGACGTGGTGATGAACGACCGCTGGGTGAAGTTGAAGATGAAGATGCCGGTGATCAGGAAGGCGATGAAGTCCGGGATGCCGCGGCTGGTGTTCAGGATCTTCCCGAAGATCAGGTAGTAGACCGCCGCGTTCAGCAGCGGGGTGAGCACCTGCCACAGCTGGCCGAGCCTGGCCTCGGTGTACATCGCGACGTTGCGCGCGGTGGCGAAGCCCACGATGAAGTGGCGCCTGGCCCACAGCTGCCCGGCGTAGGCAAAGACACCGGGACGCGCTGCGCTCGGCCTGAGCTTGTATCTAGCCGCCAGCTCGGCCAGCGGCTCATCCGGCGATGTGTCGCTGACGTCGGGAGTTACCAGGTCATCGGTCAGCGTGCCCGGACCGCCCTGGTCACGTGCGCGCTCCTTCATGGACGCGAGCCTACGGGGCGCCGGGCCGACCGCGCGCCGGGAACTGGACTGACAACCTTCACGGTGAGACGTTACCGTGCCGGCCACAGGTGCCGTGGCCACCGGGGGTTTCTGCTGGGACGCCGTTACCGTTCAGATATCTCAGGTGCCGCCGTGTTTCCGAAGCGTCCCGACGGGGCATTTCCGCTCGTACCGGGTTCGCTCACGTTCTGGACAGACGGGCTGGGGCTGGCATGGAGGTGACTGAGGCGAGCGTCCTAATGCTCCCGTTCGCTGCTTCAAGCGTCGGCGTGGCCCGTCAGCGGCTGGTGTCGGACCTCATCGCCGACGGCATCGGCGATTCCGCCGTCTGCGACGTCGCGCTCGTCTTCAGCGAGCTGCTCAGCAACGCCTTGCGTCACGCCGGCCCGCTGCCCGGTGCGCAGATCCGGGTCGCCTGGCGCCTGGACCCCGACAGCGTCCGGGTATCGGTCCGCGACGGCGGCGGCCAGACCCAGCCTGAGCTGGGCCAGCCGACACAGGCCGCGACGGGTGGCCGCGGCCTGCGGATCGTGGAGAAGCTATCCCAGGGGTGGGGAACGAGCCGCGACGACGAGGGCACCACGGTGTGGGCGCGGGTTCCGGTCAGCCGGCTGACGACGGACCGGACGCCGGCCGGCCGGCCTGTCGTGGCGAGGGAGAGCCGGTAGCCGGGCGATTTATCCAGGAACCTCCAAGCATGCGCTCAGCGTAGTTACCTGGCTTCTCGGCGCGCGGCACGATAGGGTTCGGCTCGTGGAGCTAAATGTCTCGAGTCGATATCACGATGATCACACAATCGTGACCATTTGCGGTGAGATCGATCTCTATACCGCTCCGCGGCTGCATAGCGAGCTTGCCGCGGTCCTGGTCGAAGGCATGCCCGCCCGGGTTGTGATCGACATGTCCGGCGTGGACTTCTGCGACTCGACCGGCATGAACGTGCTCCTGTCCTGCCTGCGCCGCGTGCGCGAGCGGGGCGGCGAGCTGGAGATCGCCTCCCCTAAGCCCGCGGTCCGCAAGATCCTCCAGGTGACCGGTCTGGACTCGGTGTTCACGCTCGTCGGCGACGCGAACATGAGCAGGTCCAAGCCCGCGGTTCCGCGTAACTAGGCCGTCCGCTGACCTAGGATCGGCCCCAATGTCAGCACGGTCCCCCCGCGGCGATGTCGCGGTGGTCATCGCGGCGCGGAACGAGGCGGACCGGATCGCCGCGACCGTGGCCGCCGCTACCGGGCTCGCCGGTCTCGTCGTCGTGGTCGACGACGGCTCCAGGGACGCTACCGCCGCGCTGGCCGAGCGGGCCGGGGCCGTCGTGATGCGGCACCCGAGGAACCAGGGCAAGGGCGCCGCCATGGAGACTGGCGCGGAGGCGATCCGGCTGGTGGACCAGACCGAACACCGCGACCACCCCCGGCACCTGCTGTTTCTCGACGCGGACCTGGGCGATACCGCCACCCACGCTGGGCCGCTGATGGATCCGGTGCTGGCCGGCACCGCGGACATGACGATCGCGGTCTTCGCCGCCACCGTCAAGCTTGGCGGGCACGGCCTGGTGGTCGGCCTCTCCGGAGCAGGTATCCGCCGGGCCACCGGCTGGCAGCCGCAGCAGCCGCTGAACGGACAGCGGTGCCTGACCCGCGCGGCGTTCGAGGCCGCCCGCCCGCTGGCGCCCGGCTGGGGGGTGGAGACCGCGCTCACCATCGACCTGCTGCGCCGGGGACTGCGGATCACCGAGGTTGAGGTGGAGCTCGCGCACCGGGCCACCGGGACCGGCCTGCGGGCCCAGCTGCACCGGGCGCACCAGCTCACCGACGTGGCCAGGGCGCTCGCCGTACGCCGATGACCAGACGGCCGGGGCGCGCGGGCCCGGCGGGTCCGGCGGGGCCGATGGGACGCGTGAGGTCTGAGGGAATGGATGCGGGCCGGGCGGGGCTCATCGCCATCGGCGCCAGCATCGTGTGCACCTTTGCCGTCGCGGTGGCCGGCCCATCGGTCATGGAGCCGGTGCTGCCTGGCCGGCCAGGACAGCCACCGTGGTCGCTCGGCTTGCACCCGTCGCCATATCTCGTGGTCGCGCTGACCGCGGCCGGGCTGGCGGCGGGAACGCTCGGGCTGGTGCTCGTGCTGCGGGCGATGCGGGCCGGCTGGGCGGTCCCGGCGCGGGTCATCGTGGTGGCCGGGCTGCTGGCCGCCGCCGCGCTCACGCTGGTGCCCCCGTTCGGGTCCTCGGATCATCTCAGCTACGCCGCCTACGGGCGGATGCTCGTCACCGGCCATAACCCCTACACCACGACCCCGGCGCAGCTGGCCGCCCTCGGTGATCCCATCGCGCGGGCGGTCCAGGACTGGTCGGGGTCGCCGTCGGTGTACGGGCCGCTGGCCACCGCGATCCAGGCGCTGGCCTCGCTGATCGGCGGAACCTCGGTGCGGCTCACCGTGTTCGGTCTCGGCCTGGTCAACCTGGCCGCCTTCTGGAGTACCGCGCTGCTCCTGCACCGCATGACGCGCCGTGATCCGGCCCGCCAGCTGCGGGCCGCCCTGCTGTGGGCCGGCAACCCGCTGCTGCTCCAGGTGCTCGTCGCGGGCGCGCACGTGGACACCCAGGCGGTGGCGTTCGGCGTCGCCGCGGTGGTGATGATGTTCGGGCCCTGGGGATCCGTGCGCCGGGCCGGCACCGCGGCAGGCGCGGTGACCGTCTGGCGCGCGGCGGCCGCGGGGATCCTGGTCGGCCTCGGGTTCGCCGTCAAGGTCACGGTCGCACTGGCCGGGCTGGGGCTGGCCATCGCCCTGGTGATGCGGCTAGGCCGGCAGCGGCGGGTCGTCGTGCCGCTGGCCGCGCTTGGCGCCGGGTTCGCGGTCACGGCGGGAGCGGCGGTGGCCATCGGCGGGTCCGCCATGCTCCGGCAGTCCTCGCAGGCCAGCAGCATGGTGTCGATCGGGTCGCCCTGGCGGGTGATCCGGACCGTCATTCATCTCGTGGTCGGCGGGACGGCCGCGACCGACATCGTCAAGGCCGGGGCCATCGCGCTGACCGTGGTGCTCGCGGTGCTGCTCATCCGCGGGATACCCGGGATCCTCGACGATCCAGCCGGGCCGGCCGCTGGGCCCGCGGCCGCCGGTGTCGTGTTCGCGCTGGTACTCGCGTGGCTCTTCGCCTGGCCCTATGTGCTGCCCTGGTACGACGCGCTGGGGTGGGCGCTGCTGCCCCTCATCCCGCTGGTGTCCGCCCCGGTGGCCGACGGGATCGGCTGGCTCCTGCTGACCCGGACGGCGGCGCTCGGCTTCGGCTACCTGCCCGCCCGGGCGACCGACGTGACGATGCCGCCCGGTCTGACCTGGCTGCAGCCGGTGATCAGGCACGGGGTGACGCCGGTGATCCTGGCCGGGGCGACGGTGTGGCTGGTGGTCCTGATGGTGCGTTCGGGTCATGGCCGGCCCAGTCATGGCCGGCCCAGTCCTGGCGGCCGACGGATTCCGGGGCACACCGCGGATCCGGCCAGCACCGCGACGAAGGCCGGGCGGGTAGCCAGCTGGCCGCCCTGGGCGGTCACGCTGCTCGGCGTGCTCGCCTGGGTCGCCGCGCTCGCCGCCGCCGCGCCGCTGGTGCGCGGCTACCTGACCAGCCCACCCGGCCAGCGGATGGTAGACCTCGACGTCTACCGCACCGGCGGCCTCAGCGTGCTGCAGGGCCAGCCGCTGTACACCATGCTCACCCAGCCGCCGCAGTTGCTCCCGTTCACCTATCCGCCGACCGCGGCCCTGTTCGCGGTGCCGCTCGCGCTGCTGCCCTGGCCGGTGGCGCAGCTGGTCTGGGTGCCCGTCATCTACGGGCCGCTCGCCGTGGTGATCTGGTTCGCGTTCGCGCCGCTGCTGCGCCGGGCGGGGTCCGGGCGGATGCAGGCCGTCGTGTTCGCGGTCCTCTTCGCGGCCTGCGCCTACCTGTTCCCGCTGCGGGACGAAATGCGATTCGGCCAGGTGGACATGGTCCTGCTCGCGATGGCCTTGGCGGACTGCGCGGCCCGCGCCCCGCGGTGGCCGCGGGGCGCGCTGGTGGGCCTGGCCACCGCGATCAAGCTGGTGCCCGGGGTGTTCATCGTGTACCTGTGGCTATCCGGCCGGCGGCGCGCCGCGGTGACCGCAGCCATCGTGGCGCTGGCCTGGACCCTGGGCGCCTGGCTGGTGCTGCCGCAGGACTCCACGACGTACTGGACGAGCGTGATCTTCCAATCCGGGCGGTTCGGGTCCAACGCGGGTACCTCGAACCAGTCGCTGCGCGGGATCCTGCTCAGGGAATTCCTGCCCGGTCAGGCCCCCGGCGTGGTGTGGGCCGTGCTGGCCCTGGCCGTGGCGGTAGCCGGCTTTGCCGTGGTCAGCCGGCTGGCCCGCGAATCCAGGCAGACGGAGGCCATCGCGGTCACCGCACTGCTCGGCGTGCTGCTCTCGCCGGTCTCCTGGATCCACCATTTCCTGGTCGTGGTGGTGGTCATCGGCGCGATCCTGGCGGACGGGCGGTCACCGTGGCGGACGGCCATCGCGGCCGGAACCGCGGTGTTCTTCGCGCTGACCGTCCCGTGGGCGGGCCAGGTCCTGCTGGGCGTGCATGACGTGCCGGTGCAGGCGGCCCGGGTGGTGCAGGACGCCTTCGGCCTCGCCGCCCTGGCCCTGCTGGTGGTCATCGCCCGATTGCCCGCTACGCCAGACGCCGCGAAGAAATGTCAGTCAGGGCAGGCCCGCGCACTCAGCCGATGCTGGCAGTATGTGGGCTATGCCGTACGCCTACCTGGGCCCGGAGGGCACCTTCTCCGAGGCGGCGCTGCGCGCCGTCGACCCCGACGCCGAACCATTGTCCTGCCCGACCATCCAGGCCGCCCTGGCCAGCGTGCGGGAAGGCACGGCGCAGCGCGCCGTGGTCCCGATCGAGAGTTCGGTCGAGGGCGTGGTCACCGCGACCCTCGATGACCTGGCCACGGGGAACGACCTGGTGATCGTGGCCGAGCTGCAGGTTCCCATCGCGTTCGCGCTGCTGGCCCGGCCGGGTACCGCGCTGAGGGACATCAAGAAGGTCGGCGGCCACCCGCAGTCCATGCCGCAGTGCCGTGGCTGGCTGGCCGGCCACCTGCCTGACTGCGAGTGGGTGCCGCTGGCATCCAACGCCGAGGCGGCTCGCCAGGCGGCGGACAGCCAGGTGGACGCCGCACTGGCGGGCGCTTTCGCCGCGGACAGGTACGGTCTTGAGGTGCTCGTGCCCGACGTGCACGACCGGGCCAACGCCGTGACCCGGTTCGTCGTGGTGTCGCCGCCCAGGCCGCTGCCCGCGCGCACCGGCGCGGACCGGACCTCACTGGTCGCGTTCCTCGCCGAGGATCACCCAGGCGCCCTGCTCGAGATCCTCACCGAATTCGCCGTCCGCGGCATCAACCTGACCACGATCCAGTCGCGGCCGACCGGCGACCGGCTCGGCCAGTACTACTTCTTCATCGACTGCGAAGGGCACGTGGACGACGCCAGGGTCGGCGAGGCGCTGATGGGACTTCGCCGGGTGTGCCAGGAAGTCCGCTTCCTCGGCAGCTACGCCCGGTGCGACGGCACCACCACGCAGGTCCGCCCGGGGACCTCGGACCCCGAGTTCGCGGCGGCCGCCGCCTGGCTCGGACGGCTCCGCTTCGGCCGCCCCTGATCAAGGCCGCAGTCCACCCGGGCACGGCGTCTCGCCCGGACGGCTCGAGCCGTGGCTGCCTGACGCAGCCGGGTCCGTTCGGCGGAGATGGTCTTTTACAGGTACGGTCCCGAGCCCGGACGCTGCTCCAGCGGCTCCTGCTCGGGGGGCATCATCCCCGGCGGAAGCGCGCGGCGCATCTGCTCGAGCTGGGCCCGGGCGGCCATCTGCTGGGCGAACAGCGTGGTCTGGATGCCGTGGAACAGGCCCTCCAGCC
>OBLT010001078.1_pt1 | contig 17495 bp, 22 predicted proteins | sample 1518721 | NCBI WGS metagenome assembly OBLT01 (sample SAMEA3539307, study PRJEB22396) | soil metagenome | biome: tundra; feature: field; material: soil | place: USA | collected 2010-05 | depth 0.15 m | reverse complement strand
GGAGTAATTGCTTCGCTATTCTCTGTAGTCGCCCTATTGTGTATTACAATATGGTAAACACATAATGGTAATTGAATCGCCCCGCGGCCGGGCGAAAAGAATGGAAATTGTGAATGGCGCAAGAATGGCTCGAATTGTGTTAACGGATTGTAATCAAAAGCGAAGCCATTGTTTGATTACTCTATGTTACTAAATAGGGATTCCCCACCCTATATCAGTATGGACCCCTAGACCCCCGGAACAAGCGGAACAAGCGGAACAAGCTAAGATCATCAGGCTTTGACCTGGGCTTATGCTAAATAGGCTTGTTCCAATGTGCCCGGAACAAGCTAGGGCTTGTTCCGGCTAATTGATCTTGCCGACCGGGTTTAGTGACTATCCGTAATCGGCAGGGTAGTTACGTTGTGTAATTGGTTAATCGGGCATTATGATCGGGCTTATTATATAGCCCAGCCCGATTTCCTACTCTCACTAGTTCGGCATTATTAACCATGTTTGCCATCGCCATATTAAGCATCCGAAGCCTATTCTTTTCTGTATTAACTTTAGTTGCCGTATTCCATTCTCTTTTCGTTTCATCGATCCACGCAAGAATCATATAAGCTCTAATAGGTCCTTCATGAGTTGCATAGTAATCTCGGATTACATTGTATGTTGAATCCTTTTTGGTCTTATCATTCTGCGGATTATATATAAGGGCCAATTCGGTCGATGCGGCTTTGTAACCTTTCTCCATTGCTTCGGCGTATTCTCGTAAATGTGTAAGGGCTTTTTCTTGGTCTGCCGCGAAGTTAGGAGGAGGCCATTCAATTTCGATAACGCTGATTACATCGCGCGTTATTTTTATTTGTGTTTCAAGCCACGCTAGTAGTTTCCTAATAGGTGCGCTGCGAAGTCCTGCATTAGTAATTGACATGTCATTTTCCATTCTAGAAATCGTGTAGACAGTATGGGCATGAATGCGCATCGATTACACTATCGATATGCGTTGGACTTTCCCCTATGAAATCATCATCTGGGCATGAAAGTTTATTCATCTCCTTAACGATAGTTTCCCATTCGGGGGAACATACCGGGGTTGGAAACATCAGTTCTTGCGCCGATAGAATTTTCAGAAATGCATTGTATGCGTGTATTAGATCCTGGGCGCTTGCGAATACATGCCCACATTCTAGGCATACTCGGAATGCATCCGTATCCGATTCGTCAGTGTTATGGCTAAAACAATGTAGTCTAGAACCGTAACACATTTCGATCGGGTGAACGGATGTAATAGGCATAGTTTAGGTATCCTTCCATTCTTTGGGCATTAGGAATATCTGCCACATAGTTTTACCGGCCACGGGCAGAATAACATATACCAATTCCCGGTCGATTTGTTTTAGTTTAGCGGCTTTCTCCAATCTATGGGACGCTATAAGAAATGCGTCTTTATTGTCGTATGAATCGATGAAGTCTCCGGCCTTGGCTTTGATCTGAGTTATGCGCCTCATATCTTGCGCCGGTAATTGAACATAAATGCTTTGTACACGATTTCGTATCGGTATCGGCGCATCATTTCCCATACTCTGTTACTGCGCTTGGGATTGGGTCGATTAAGACATTTGCGCGCCGAGAAATCGATTACAGTGTGGTCTGTCCGTACAACAAAGAAACATCGTGTTCCGCCTATAAAGGTATGAACTACAATGCTTGCTATTCCCGATCCTATTTTATCGACCGATTCGGGATGTCTATTAAGAATGGCCACCATAATTTTCATGTCTGATAGAGACAATGGTACGCCATCCGCATATCGGCTTCGTATTTCCTGAGATACTTTGAATAGCCATGTATCGTGCCCCATAGATTTGCCGCATAGTTGACAGATTTGCGTATTGCCGTATTCATGTTTTGGGCATTCGGTCATTTGCTGAGTAAGTGTCATGGTTAATCATTCCTCCCAATCCGTACCAATATCCTCATACCACGTTGGTACGTCGTAATCATCGATCTTACCCATTGTCTCGATTTGTATATTGTCCCGAACATGCCACCATTCTTGTTTAGGTTTAAATGGGGCCGACATTGCATCATCGGGTATGGTGAACGGTACTAGTTCAATAGGTGAACCGTCATGGGGCATAAAAGGATCAACTGTACCGGCTAGGTTACGCTTATGCTGGACACTAAGAAACTTGACCGACTTTTCCATCGGTATCCATTCGCCCATTAGGTCTAGCCCGTTGGTACGCATTAGCGCCCAACGTAGCGGCATGAATGCAATCATGGGATGTTTTGAACACGCATAGCCTTGGGCTATACATGTCTTACAGTGTTCCCAATCGCCCACGGGTTTAACAGACCATTCGCCCCGTTCAAATGTACGCCTAAGATGCCACGCGGGAAAGTATCGGGAGTCTAGACCACGCCGCTTGAATTCCTTTTCACTGGGGTTAGAACCGAAAGCATAAATGCCGGGCATGCCCAACCAGCAATCTTTCTTATTCGATTCCTCCCAAGTGCCCAATTCCCACGTAGTTACATGCAATCCATCGATAGGCTTTCGAGTAAGAATGCCATCGGTTGCTATCGATACAACATCCTTACCACCTTTCAATGCTGCGCCCATTACCTTTGATCGGCAACCGCCGGTTATCCATGATGCCCAAATATAGCATTGGAATACGGGTGCCTTATATGATTCGGATGATAGCACGCCATATTGCGATGTTTCAATTAGCTTCCATCCGATGCCCTGCAATAGCTTCCCATAGATCGAATTCAGAATAAGCTTAATGAATTTCTTTAGCCCTTCACTTGGCGAAGGGTGTTCTTTGCAGAATAGCTCTTTTGACCCAAGGCAATTCGGACAACTAGGGTTGCCAATTTTGCGGTAATTGTATAGTTCTTGAATTTTGGCGAATGGTTTGTGATTGCAATCAGGTTCGAATACGTACCCCTTAAAGACCGGTATTTTCTTTGCTCCGTAATGATTACGGGCTATTTCGACTTCGGCCGCCGTAACCCAACGTCGCCCGCCATGCGGATAAACAATTGTTCCGGGGGTTGCCCCGTTGAATAGGTATCGTGTTTCTTTGCTTACCCTAAATGGGAACGGTGCCCATGGACCGTCTGTAAGCGATCCTACGAAGTAAAATCCTTGCTTGCCCGGTACGTAGTCGGGCACCTCCCGAAAGCGCCCATGGCGCAAACAGGGGAGGTTTAGCGCCTCCGCTGGGTAGGCCGATTGCAAGTCATCCTCTATCACGTCTCCGACCGGCCCTAGGATTGCGGTTTCAAATCGGCCGCCATAGATCGAATGCGTGGCAACCTGGGTAGGCAATCCCGCTTGATAGTGTCCGGTATCATCGGGCATGTAGTCGATAAGCCTTACCGACCGAAAGAATGCTTCGGCCATTGCGCCCGGTCCCGAGTGCCGATTTGGATTCAATCCGTAGTGTTCACAATGCCGCAAAATATCCCGGTACAATATAGATAGTGCTTCACATTCTTTATAGCAATAGTTTAGGGTTTCCTCCGGAGACATTTTTGCCCATGCATCTTCATCGCCCCGCGTGGCTTTCATGATGCGCATAAATTCTATGGTTGCATCCCATTCCGGGGTATTGAATAGTTCTTTCTTTGATGAATCGAGCACCTTAATGAAACTCATTTGCCAATAAGAAAATACGTCCCATATTACACATTCCCTGTCGTCATGTCGAATTGTTAGATGCTTGCGGGGAATTCCGCTAATGATATATCCGGCCCATTCGGTAATACCAAATTTAGCAAACTCTATTAGGTTGCGGCGTGGCAAATCCTGTAGCAATTTGGTTGTGTCGTATCCAAACGCAAATGAAATCACTAGGTCGGACGGATCTTTAGGGATGCCTAGAAGGAATTCGAAACATCGCTTTGATGTTAGACCATAGTTTGGTGGTATAGCAGCATCATCGGCCATACCATTAGGCCAATATCCCTCACGTCTAGTACCGTCATGGTCTATATGGTCTTTGCCTCCCCTATCGTCGGCCCATGCCATTAGCGTTAAGCCATGGCGGTTATGAACAGTCTTGCCTTCCCCATCTACCGTGACAATTCTAATGTCGTTAGCCAACATTAGTAATCACGTTCCGTTGTCCAATTGTGCCACCCGCTAGACCAATGGCTACCGTTACCAAACATACCGGCCCGATTCCATGAATACCGACATTGATAAGCGCCGATTCGGAGAATGAACCCATCGTGCATACGCATGATATTCATATCAGTAATCAACCCAATCTTCCCCATCATCGGCCATATCGTAATCGGCCATGAAATTGGTATACCGTTGCCCGCCACCTTTACCGCTACCGGGATGGGGCCGGTCATTTCGTGCCCCAATTAGTTGCATCTTAACTTCGGTCACCTTCATTCCGCGTGCCCTACCATTAACTATCGCTTGCCGACCTTGCGACGTACGCGCCCACGCTTCGAAGTATTTCTTATCGCCCGCCGCATTCTTTCGATATGTGTAATGGCTTGGATATCCCATTTCTTTTGCGCCTAGAGTTAGTGCAGTCGAGCGAAGTACGACCGGTCCATCGGCCAATTTTACTAGCAACGGATGACGCTTATTATTGTCATCAATATACATATGTGCGCCCACGGGAATAGGCATATTAGAAATCCTCGCTTTCGGCAAACAGCCATTCGCAATCAATTTCGATTACGGCATTTGTGGTAATCTTAGGGGAATCACCCTTTAGTATGCGAATCTTAACCTTTCCGCCCAACTTAGCATTTACCAAATCTAGAACGAGTTGCGCTTGGTCGAATGAGTATCCGCCATGCATGCGCCCATATTCGGTTAGCATATCGCATAGATTCTGCCACTTTTTGTCACCCGTTGGAAACGCCACAATCCATTTGCTTCGCAAATCACTTCCCTTACGAGCACCCTTAGTCTTATCGCGCGGCGGCATAACATACCCGTAAGTAGTTGCACTAGATTTCGGTTGAAATATCTTTGCGCGACCAATCAATCCCAAACTGTCAGGATTGGTAATTCCGGGCGGCATGCTACGCGGGTACTGAATAGTACCATCGGACAATGTGATTTCGTCTCCGGCTAGCCATGGAGGGCCATAATTGCCGGTAGGCATTCCATCGGGGTCAGCTATCGGCAACCCAGGAATTGCGACCTTACCGGCCGTAATTGCCTTACGTAGCGTAATACGGAATCGGTCGATAAGCGGTATGGACAATTCCGCTTGCCGTTGGGCGCATAGCGCCAATGCTTCGACCGCTGTATTAACTTGCTTACTAGCGTCGATACCATAATTATTACAAAATTCGGCAAAGATGAAATGCCCGGCAATTAGTGCGGCGTAGTTATCGGCTATGCGCGATTCGATATCCCATGCGCGGGTTATATTCAATGCTTGAATAATGCACTCTTGGACGGTTGTATTAATGCGCTGAAATAGCCAATATTCCAAAGCCGACCATGCCCGATGCTGTGATTCGCGGCTTTCGGGCATTGATAGCCGGTCTGCTATCGGCTTATCGAATGACCCATTTTCGCCCCATGCATCGTTAAGGTGGGGAAGGATAATGGTACGGTCTAGGGTTGAATCGCCTACGATTCGCTTTTCTGATAGAAACTTTATACTTGAATGAAGCATGATGGATTCGGCAGACACTACGCGATTAATCGCATGGTTGACAGTTGCCGAAGGTCCGCCACCCGATAGGAAAGAGCGAATCAAACTTGATACGGTTTCGCTTCGTTCGGTAATACGGTATGGCGCATCCCCACTCTTGATTACATCATCTGTCGTAATAGCGAATCCGCCAAACTCGCGTACGCGGTATTTCGGTCCTTTGGCGGTACCTGTAGTGTCGCCCAAGTTAATAACAGGCATTACAAGTTTTAGCGTTTGGCGCAAGGTACGCGATTGTATCGAATCATACCGGGCTGAATAAAACGTTTTGCCGCTACCCTTAACCCCAGTTTGTATAAGCGATGAAAAGAATGATGGATTAATTCGTGGCAATACTGCGGTAAACAATTGACCCAGAAATGCAGCCGGTATCTCGGGATATGCCGGACTTTCATCATATGCTATAAGCAACTCATTACAGCCATCGATGATTTCCGCTTCGGTAATTTCTTTGATTGGTGTGATGTCATAGTAACGGTACATTTCTGGCAAGCCCGATATGTTAACCGTTACATCCGTACGAATTTCACCTTCGGTATCAAATACAACCGACTTAGCGCAAAAGATAATCGTATCATTATCCAGCTTAACCGGCCCTTGGCCATGAATCACCATGCCGTTTTCTGGCAATGCAGTAAGTAGGCACATAACGTAATTCTTGCAATCCGTTGCCCGACCACTAAGCCCTAGGTTAGTTGAATCCAACCATTCGGCTTTTGCTTGCGGTTGCCGTAGTTGCATTTGGGGAATATCATGCATTTCGGTATTACCGGCAGAATTGGTAATACGAAGTCGTGCATACCGCGACCAATCCAATGGCTTAGGCGTACGGCTTGGCGTTATTTCGAATGCCCGATAAGCAAAGGTAACATCTATTGCGCCTTCCCAAATAATCGCATGCGAGCTTTTTCCAAAGCCAAGCTTAACGATGAATCGTTCGGCCTTAGAGAATTCGTTATATGCTATCGTTCCATCATCGTTAAGCCGTACAATGTCGGCAAATTTAGGGCCGATCATGCGGGATGAAACAAGCCGTACGATTACAAACCATTCCCGACCAATCCTAATGATGAATTGATCGTTACCGGGCAAACATGGCGGCGTAACGGATTTGCCGTCAATTTCAATACTGCCTTTAGCGTGAATGGCTTTCGCCAATGTCAAGATGTTTGGCGGAGTCGATGTCGGCTTAACGGAGGTATCGGTACCCATAGGGTCGGGTGGCAACGGAGGCAGACTACCCGACTTGCCCGAATTCGGAACGTACCGTATCATGAAATTACCTAATCAGCTAGTAAGGGATTAAGCGTCTTGGTTCCCCTCCCAAGACGCTTTTTTCTATGTGCTTAGTTTCAATTGTTTAGGTACGGGTATGCGCGCCGATGCTGTATTGCCACGCAATTCGCCTGCTATTTGCCCAATTGCTATACCCGTCGCTATTAGCAATGCTGCGCGAATAATAACGGCCTTAGATTCTTGCGCCAATTCGGGATGGGTTGCGCGTACCGCATCAATCAATTCATCGGGTATCCGTACGCTGGTAGCGGGGGTTGCCACTTGCAAGATCCTTTCGGGGGTCGCCTGTAATACAGCCTACCCTATGACGCACCGTACGACCAAGGCCGACCGGCCGACCCTTCGGGTTGACAGACCCTAGTTGATCATGCTACGGGCGCGCGTAGGGCGCGCGCGGGCGTGGTAAGTAGACAGCCTAGGTAGCCACATGTTAGCATGTCAGCATGTCATATCTTACCGAGGATACCGTGACCAACCTATCGGATTTTGATATTGAATATCGTAATGCTAAGCGCGCATTGCACGATGCAAAAATTAAACTTCAGCAGGAAAATGCATTGGTTAGACGTACTGCGCGGCATACTCAAGATGTGGAGCGTAGAAAGTCTATTCTTACTCAAAAATTGAATAAATGTTGCGTAGATTGTGGATGGAAATGCACCGAGTCTAACTATCCCGCCTTTCATTGGGATCACATGCCCGGACAGATTAAGCTATTTCAAATTGCCCAATCAACTCGGCAATCTTTGTCCAAAGTAATGGCTGAAATAATGAAATGTGAATTGCGTTGCGCAAACTGTCATGCAATTATCACTTATATTCGCAAATGCGGCCCACTCAATTAGGGGAAAGGATCTTAAATGACTAATATGGTACGAGTCTCGCAACTCACATATCTAATACTTCGCGGCAAGACTGCGGAATTGCAATTTAAATTGGGTAAACAAATATCGATGGGGAAACTTATAGCAGCCGCAATCAAAGTAGCGCTAGAACATTCGGAAGATCTGATTAAAGAAATTGAACGAGAGGCAAGCGAATGAAATTCAATTGGCGGATAGCGGTTGCTACCCCCTCTATTATTGCCGTAAACCTTACGGCAGTTATCGCGCAATATCAATTCATGCATGCGCATTTGCCGACGTGGGGAAAGGATGGTCAAATACTATTTGCGTTTACGCTTGAAAGCATTGCGGTAATGCTTAGCTATTTCGCCCACCTTGCCCTAGTGTCGGGCGATAGCGCTACCCGACTTCGTATGAATAGTTATCTATTCGCTTTGGGTATCGGTATCATGAATGCATCCCATTTTATCCACAATGGACATATCACATTCGAAGCAATAGCCGTAGGGATATGTTCCGCTAGTTCACCTTGGCTATGGGGCATTTATTCACGTAGGCAATCGCGCGATGCATTGCAAGCGCAAAACCTAATCGAAGGTCACGCGGTACGACTCGGTATTAACCGATGGCTATTTCATACTCGGAATTCCTTTAGGGTATTCCGCCTAGCTACATGGAAAGGCATACAAAATCCCGTCGAAGCGATAGCCATGCTGCCAGACATTCCCCCGGTCAATGATGCGCCTTTGGCATCCGAAACCATTACACCCGAAATCATCCCAATCGATGCGGACGCTGTATATAAGAATACGGCAACCGCAGTACGCGCGGCGCTAACCGCATTGGGAAACGACGTCAAGGCTTCATCGTGCGTATCATGGCTTGCGGAAAGAGGTATAGAAACCAGCGAAGCATATGTGAGGGTTATACGGTCAACCGATGCAAAACGTAATGCCGCATTGCCCGGCGCAACCATTCGCAGCATCACAGATGGTAAGAAAACATGACATACCATCGCAAATCGATCAAGATTCGGCCTTAGTCGCGCATCGCGCGTGCCTGGGATGATGGGAGTATACGTGATTTGATCATGGCTTGACCAGGCGAAACGCGCGTGTGTCCAACTCGCGCCGCATCCCCCGATTGGACAGAGTACGGAGGCAACCCGCAATGTCCAGTAGCAAACAGAGCAATCACACATTCGCCAAGGTCATAGGCCGGTTTATTTTCGGTCGTGACCTAGACGGTCAACGTAGGACTAATGCGACGTGGTTTCGCCATGCCGACAAAGATCTAACCCCGCATGGTCGGGCAACCCGGTGGGCGCACAAGCGTCATATGGAACGCGCAGCATGGCGTATAGGCGCTTCGATACTCGTTTTGAGCGCACTATACGGTCTAGCTACTGCGCGCAGCATCACGCTTGTATCGCTAGCCGTAGCATCATGCGCAACACTCGTATTCGGGACATGGCGCGCATACATAGCAATTCGCATGCATAAGCACAATAAGCGCATCGTTCGCCCGATGTTTCAAACGGTCGCGCTATTGGCCGGTCATCCTCCGGGCGATTCGCATTCCAAATACCTCACGGTACCGCGCGATTTCGATACCAACGAAAAAGCAGTTGTCAAGCTTAAGCTTTCCCCATTGTGGGAAGGCAATGTAACCCAGCAAAAAGCGGTTAGTGGTCTAGTCGCGCGTAGACTCGCGGGCGATTGGGATGCAACGTATTACCACCATGCTATTCCGCCATACGCAACATTCATGCGAAGTCCGGCCCCACCAAAAAAGGTTTCATATTTGGCATTCAAGCCCTATATGGACGCTAGCAAGCCCAGCGTTTTGGTTCTAGGCATAGGCGCAAACAACAAGCTAATCTCTGTCGATCTCGATTCCGAATCTCCCCACATCGCACTATCAATGGGCGTAGGCGCGGGTAAGACTTCGCTTATGGCATTGATAATCGCCTTCCTGGTTAAAAACGGAGTTGAGCGAATCGACGTTATTAATACAAAGCGTGTAGGTTATTCATGGTGTCAGACATTGCCGGGGGTATTCGTTCACAATACGATTACCGCGCAAATGGAAGCAATCCACAATATACGGATTAAAATGGAATCCCGATATGAAGAAATCGGGCAAGATGAAAGCCGTATATTCCCGCGTAATGTGCTAATCATCGAAGAACAGAATTCATGGATTAAATACGCCGCTCAATACTGGGCAGACCAACGCCAAGAAATGGACAACCAAGAGCGGAGTAAAACCCCTAGGCAAAATCCCGCAATCAACGATATCGGTTTCATTCTTTTTATGGGCCGACAGGCCTGTTTTAATGTCATTTCAATATTCCAACGCATGTCCGCTAGTGCGTCGGGTGGCGGAGATATGCGCGACCAATACGGCGCTAAATTGCTAGCCCGATTCTCGCCACAAGCTTTTAAGATTCTAGTAGGTACTTCGCCTATCCCGCGTAGTTCTCGAATCAATGGGCGCGCAATATTCGTATTGGGCGATGAAATTCACGCGGTACAACTCGCCTACCTTAATCAAGATGAAGCGCTCGAATACGCGCTATCCGGTAATGCAGCCGTAAATGTGACTGGCCCCGGTACGCCAATAGTATCCGATGATGAATTGTATTCACTGCGCGAATTGGCAGATTACAAGGTCATCCCTATCAAGTATGGGACACTGCTAAAGGCGCGCAATCGTGACAAGGCTTTTCCCGCACCTATCAAGCGTAAGGGGGTAATGGTTTACTCACCCCAGGCAATCCAAACATGGCACGAAGGCAGGATAGCTAAGTGACAATGCAAACCGATTCCCAGCAATTCAACGCATGGCTTTCCCGTACCGATTCGGTAATTCTAGTATGTTGGGTTACCGGTCATTGGTGGCCAGGACAACTAATAGGGGAGGTAACACAATCCCGCTCACAATACATCATCGATTCATATTGCCAACGCGGTTGCGGAGTAAAACGGCGTTCATTTGTCGCACGGCGTAATGGGCTAATCGACGGTAACAACGCATACGATTATCCGAATGGTTATGGTCCCGGTATTACCGGACTAGCCATGGATAAATTCATGCGTGGTCTAATTCGCCTAGAACTAAATAGGCGTCGCAAAGAAGATTCTACCGACTAAGAAAGGTGACCATGCAAATAGCAATGGGAACGGCGTTTATCTTAGGCGTTCTAGTCGGTCTGTATCTAGGCGTTCATTTCGCATTGCATCGGCTAGGTAGCGCCGAACGCCGCGAACGCTACGCCAAGATTTGGAGAACAGGTAAGCAATCCGATAAACGATCATAACCCGAGGGTACCCTAGGGGTTGACGGTCGGTTGACACTTAGGGTACACTAGGGTTACAAGGTCGAATCGGAAGGGGAAAATGCAATGGACGAAATCATGCGAGTTTTGCTTAACCGCATCTATGCGGCAATCGATTACATGTCCAATCTTGAAAATCAAGATCAGACAATGGTTATCGAAATGTCGCAAGCAATGCTAAATGACATAATCGAAACCGGTAATCTCCGGCCAATGCTCGAATACGTCAAGCATTACTGTGACGTAATCGATGGCCCAGATGATGCCGAACGTATCGCATCGGATATCTGAAATGACAACTCGGGATGCGCGAGTTAAGCAACTGTCACACATGACCAAAACGCAATTGCTGCGGCTTTACATGCCGAATCATGTTTGGTCATTGCATCATCCATCAAAGTGGCGGAAAGATGAAATTCTTAGTTCTATTCTTTCAATCGAATTTCGGGAGGTATCGCAATGAGTCTTTCCGATCGGATGCCCGTAATCGAATTGCCTCCGATTCCCGAACGCACGCGCCTACGCGAATTGTTTGGCGTAACCAAAGCCGCTATAGGCCGCGAATTGAACGTGTCGCGGCAAACCGTCCATGCGTGGGAGTCGGGCGAAAAAGACCCGACCGCAGACAATCGCACTAAGTATGCGGGTTTGCTTAGCGCATGGGCCGATACCGAATCACGCATGCGATCAATCATGGAAAGGGATAGCGACATAATCATTACCGTCAAATGTCCATGGTGTCCAACCATCATTCACGGTACCGTAAACGATATCGATAGCGGGCTACGTAAGCATCTTGACTATTGCGAATCCCGACCAATCGATGACCATGATGAAGGGACAAGCTACTGCACTAGTCTGCCGGAACACAGGCATAACTAAATCGAAAGGGAACGGAGGCAATCAATCATGGACTGTTCGGGACTGCATTGCGGAGGATGCGGTAAAGGGTCTGGCGGTATCGGCGCAATCGTACTGCTAATCCTTGCGGCATTCATCCTCGCCAAAGGTCACGCAATCGAGCATGCGGCCGATGAAGTAATACACGTTCTAATCATCGTGGCATGCGTAACCGCCGGTACCGCCATAACGGGAATCGGCGCGTATTTCTACATCGGTCATAGGGTTGCGCTTACCCGCGAACGTAAGCGTAGCGCGATACAAGGCATTACGATTCATCCTCCCGTTAGTCAAGCGGGTACCCGTAAAGCCGCTATCAATCCTCCCCCGCCCACACTCAATTACCTTAATGAAATGTGGCGGCATGAAATAGGTGAATCATGACAAATGGAAGATAGGGCGAGGCATATCGTCTCGCAAATCTATGCGGCATTTCCCAATCAACCCGAATGGCGTTTCGTTTCTGGCGTAGCCGAAGAAGCGGGCGAAGTAATGGGCGCATACAATCGGTTTACGGGAACGTCGCGCCGTACCGGAACCAAAGATGAATTGGCAAAAGAACTTGCCGATACTGTCTTTACCGCATACATGGCGGCCGACGTTTTGGGCATCGATTTGCAACAAGCCCTAGACGAAAAGTACGCCATACTCACAACGCGAGGATGGAAACAACGGTAATGCATACACGTTATCCGCCAGTATTGCCGAGCGGTAAATCGGAACGGCAATATCCCGTTCGAACAATATGCGGTTCAATGCGGTATAAAGAGCTAATGCTAAATGTAGCTCAGTCGCAAACGGCTAGCGGAGTTATTATCCTTATGCCGTTCGTTGCCGACTATACCGGCAGGGTGGCTCCCGATAACCGCAAGCAAATGCTTGACGACATGCATTTTAGCAAAATCGACATGTCGGAAAGCATTATCGTAGTTGGCTCGCACATAGGCGAATCAACTGCAAACGAAATCGAATACGCACGGTTCACAGGAAAAGAGGTTTACTACTGGGATATGCAACTATCCGCACTAAGTTTCAGTCACACATAGCCCGAAAGGATTAATCACCATGCTTAATTCAACTCAAATCGCAATCGTCGGCAACGTCGGCAATGCTCCCGAATTGCGGTTTACCCCCACGGGTACCCCCGTTGCGCAATTCTCCGTTGCAGTACCGCAACGCAAATACAATAAGGAAACCCGATCATGGGCCGATAACGGTACGACGTGGTATCGGGTCAACGCATGGCGCGAGTTGGCCGAACATGCGGCCGAATCACTTACAACGGGGGCTAGGGTTACTGTCATCGGTTCGCTTGCTTCCCGTGATTGGGAAACCGAAGGCAAGTCGGGTACATCATGGGAAATCACTGCCGATGATATCGGCGCATCCCTCATGTTCGCTACCGTCGCAATCACCCGCGCAAACCGGCATAGCGTTCCCATTCCCGATGACCCATGGGCGACCGATCAAACAACCCCCGCAACCGAGTAATCAAATCGAGTTTGCGGTATGGGCTTGACAAGATGCCCATGCATCCCCCATACTGGTATCACAAGCGAGGGCCGACCGGCCCCACAATCGAAGGTAGGCAACCATCATGGCTAAGACCGTCACTCTCACAGATGACTTTACCGGCAAGCCCAGTACCGAAACCGACCCCGTAACCACGCGCAAGATTGTCGTTGACGGTACGGTTTACGAAATCGACCTTACCGGCGCAAGTCTTGCCGCATTCGCCAAGGCGGCCGATCCGTTTCTGTCCAAGGCGCGCAAGTCCGAAGCCAAGCCCGAAGGCGAAGCGGCGAAGGCGCGGGCATGGGCGACCGATACCGATGCTGGGAAGGTATGGGCCAAGGGCAACCCGACCGTCACGATTTCCCAGCGTGGGCGCATCGATGCCAAGGTGATCGGCGCATGGAAGTCGGCCGGTTCGCCCGACGCCAAGCCCGCCAAGGCCGATGACAAGGTGACTCCCAAGGCCGCATAACTGGCCACAAGAACACGGAAACCCGAACCTAGGGGAAATAGGTTCGGGTTTCCGTGTTTCTATTTGCCTATTAAGTAGCCTGTCTGCCTCCCCAGCATGGCGGGACAGACCACCCAACCGAGCATATCGCCCACGGGCTAGCCTTGGGTACTGCGGTCCATGGTCGGCCGTTCACTGGTTGCCTACCGTGACCGACCATGGACCGTTTGTAATCGCCCTTAATGATCATGGTTTCGGGGGTCTGAGCCGACCAAGCCGACCGGCCCTAGACCAAGCGGAAACCGGCCACGCGCGAGACGGTCGGCCGGTCGGCCTACCCTCGGTAGGGGGTCGGCTTAGCGTGGCGCTCAGGGCCGCGCGCAACGTGTCAGGACACGCGCTGGACACGCGCCCGATAGGGTCTTGACCATGCCTAACACGATAAACACGCTCTATCGGGTAGCCTAGTGTTATGGCAACCAACTATGACCCGATAACCATCGCTTGCGCTAATTGTTCCCATGAATGGGAAACCCGCGCGGGAATTGGCAGTTCCCCACGATGTCCCAATTGTAAGAAAACTAGGCGTATTAAGACTAGTGATCGAACTACTGTAGTCGATTCCGAATGGGATGAATCAAGCGAACCGATAGACGATTCGCAATCAAATATTCTATGTTCCGAATGTAATACACCTTTGCATTGGACCGCTGGCCGGTCATCCCTAGAATGTCGGGCATGCGGAAATTTGCAAGTGTCTCCCACCGCAATAGATAGGGGAATAGATGCGGCCGCTAGGGAACGTAAGGAAACCGCAGAATCAATAATAGTAGTCGATACCGGCCCTAAATCTCGCACGTCCGAAGAACTAATGCAGGGCATAAACTTTGCGGCTAATCGAGCAATTCTAGTTACTAAGATCTATGAATTGACGGAGCGATTCAATCCCAATGGATTGCCCGATGAAGTCCATGACTATGCACTATCGTTTTATGCTGAATTGCATGCAATGGCGGATACAACGAAATCAGTAGTCGATAGTACAGAACTTGACCATATGGCTAATGCATTTCGATTGCGGGAAAATCAACTTCGGTATTACGCTAATGAGGCCGATGAAGCACGAATTGCAAATAATAGTTCAATTGGTCCAAGGGTTATACAAGGAAAGCTTACGCCACGCGCAATAGAAAGCGCGTCAATATCAGCGCCTATAGAATACGATGATGACGATGATGAATATGATGATGCGCCCTATATAAGAGAATTTACCCCCAATACTGCAAACTTTCCATGGGGACCTTTTCTGATTACAATTGCTGGCATAGCGGCATGTTTCTACGCCGCAAAGATATATAATGATTGGCTAGACGGCGAAATTCCAATACTATGCAATTCAAAGCATGCATTGAAAAATCCTGTTGCCACTCTTAAATTTTTTGCAGTTAATCCGTATACGCAAATTGCAATACCTGGTACGGAGATTCACGTATGCGAAAAGCATGGTAGTAAAGGTGAATCGGATATTAACGGCTTGGGTTATGATCAGATTGTATTTGATAGGGGTAACTTTAGTGAAAGTCGCAGGCATCGGAAAGAACGTAAGCAAGCCGAGAGGAATTCCGACGATACCACTGGATATTATCCAACGTCGGCTTAGTAGATATTGGAATCCTTATGAATATAATCCCCATAAGGGATTGCTAGCCCAAACTCGTTCGGGTAAGTCCTATCTTATACGGCATGGTATTTTGCCCATTGTTCCCAATGCGCGAATTGTATTGATCGATGTTAAGCCCGGCGGCGAACGAACATGGGCAGGATGGGGCAATGACGTTGAATCATTGTCGCGCGGCTTTGGTCGCGGTCCAAATGGCAATGCCAACTATCGGGTAATGTTGCAATCCGGTACCCGTGGGAAAGACCAAATACAACGGGTGATCGACATCATTAGTACAGAGGGCGAAGTCATTTTTATTATGGATGACTCGCGTAAGATTACCGCTAATAATCCGGGGCTAGGGCTTCGTAATCACGTTGACGCATTGCTAACCGATGGGGCCGGTATTGGCATATCAGTCATTCTAGCGGCGAATAGTACCGTATGGGCTACCTCTACATTGCGCGACCAATGCGGCGTATATTTTCTAGGACTAATGACTAATGCTGACCAGCGCAAGCAATTTGCTAATATTATTGGTTTGCCGAAAGAATATCATCCCACCTTGGCCACGTTGAAACCGAGACAATTTCTGTACTGTGATCAATTTGACGGCCCCCAAAGGTTGGCACTTACTAATCTATGAAAATCCCATTCTTTCACAAACACATATGGATTCTAATTGAAATCGTCGGGCGCATGCATATTTCAGTATGCGGCGTATGCGGGAAACGAAAGGCTAGGATTAGGGGATGGATCTAACAGTATTCCAACTCGCGCGCCTACCTAGAACGGAGCTAATAACGCTATACATTCGGGTACGCAATACTAAAACGAGTGGCCAAGATGCTAGCCCTATGACTAACGAAATGCTAGTATCTGAAATTCTTAGATATTCGGGGGATACAACAGAATGCGCGACGGAGTAAAGCATGCCAGAATACCAACGTGCATATGTAAACATAATCGCAATGCGCATAAACAATTCCGTACCGGCAAAGCATGTTACCTATGCGAATGCCCTAAATGGCGTAAACAGTCATTAACATGGCTTCGACGTATATTCATATGGCAACATCAATACCCATGCGGTTGCCTAGAACTGCCGGACGAATTTAGACCATGTTACGACCATTCCACTAGAGGATAAAATGAATGCAACGCAAAGTGGTAACGCTGGTAAAATTCTAGCATTCATAGTAATAGGCATCATCTTTCTTATCGTTATTACATTCATCGTACTCATATTTAGAGCGCTAATCCGCCTAGGTAATAAGCGATGAAAACCGCAATACAGAATCTAATCGATATTGCATTAATCTGTCTGCCGGTAATCGTAGTGCTATTGGTATTTGTGCTATGGGGAATACATGTCGATTAACCAATTACACGGCGTAACTACCCTGCCGATTACGAACAGTCACTAAACCCGGTCGGCAAGATCAATTAGCCGGAACAAGCCCTAGCTTGTTCCGGGCACATTGGAACAAGCCTATTTAGCATAAGCCCAGGTCAAAGCCTGATGATCTTAGCTTGTTCCGCTTGTTCCGCTTGTTCCGGGGGTCTAGGGGTCCATACTGATATAGGGTGGGGAATCCCTATTTAGTAACATAGAGTAATCAAACAATGGCTTCGCTTTTGATTACAATCCGTTAACACAATTCGAGCCATTCTTGCGCCATTCACAATTTCCATTCTTTTCGCCCGGCCGCGGGGCGATTCAATTACCATTATGTGTTTACCATATTGTAATACACAATAGGGCGACTACAGAGAATAGCGAAGCAATTACTCC
>OBLT010001077.1_pt1 | contig 17496 bp, 19 predicted proteins | sample 1518721 | NCBI WGS metagenome assembly OBLT01 (sample SAMEA3539307, study PRJEB22396) | soil metagenome | biome: tundra; feature: field; material: soil | place: USA | collected 2010-05 | depth 0.15 m | reverse complement strand
ACGCCGGCGTGCCCTCCACCGACATCGGCTCCGGAGGCCCCTACGGCGTCTATCATTCCGTCTTCGACAACTTCGCCTGGTACACCCAGAACGCCGACCCAAAGTTCGTCTATCTCCAGGAAATGGCCCGCGTCTTCGGCCTCGAAGCCCTGCGCATGGCCGATGCCGACGTCTTGCCCTACGACTATGTGGCCTACGCCCACGAGATTGATTCTTATATTGCCGCAGCCAAGCGCAAGGCCAGCGATGCACATCTCAACTCGCTCGACTTTGCACCCGCTCAAGCCGCTGCTGCCCGCCTCGCCGCCGCGGCTCAGAAGGCGCATACCCTCCAACTCGCGCCCTCCGGCGACCTCGCCAAACTCAATCTCGCCCTGCGCCAGACCGAGACCGCGTTCATCTCCGACGCCGGGCTGCCCAACCGCCCCTGGTACCGGCACACCATTTACGCTCCCGGCGAGTTCACCGGCTACGCCGCCGTGGTCATTCCCGGCGTCAACGAAGCCATCGACGCCAAAGACTCCAACCGCGCCGCGCAGCAGTTGACGGTCCTCACTCAGGCCCTCGACCGCGCCGCCCGCACCCTGGAAAACGGCCTTTAGAGGGGTTACTCCTTTATAAATAAAAAGATTTTGCTTGCAATCGCGCCCCATTTAGATTTAGATACTCTGACCAGGCATCCCCAAATATCCTTTGTTGGGAATTTCCACAACGAGAAATTCCCGGCAACTTCGAAGAGGCCGAAAGATGAAAACTCTTCTCTTTCTAGCAATCATCCTGTCCGCCGGCGTTTGCCTGGCTGCCGATCCAACACCGCCGGCGAATGATGCCGCAGCGAACACCTCGGTTGCGGCTAACGAGCTGAATGCCATCAAGCAGAGGTGCCATGTAGCCGAATCGCTGGCCGCCCAAGATACCCACCCCGAACTATCTGTGACTTCCTTAGTCTGCATGCAGCAGAATGAGCCCTTGCTCAAGGCGGCAAAAGACATAGACGATTCATTGGCCGGGGTTTCCGCGGCACAAAAGCACCAAATCATAGAATCGTGCAGTTTCAACCCGTCGACTGACGACCTAAAAACGCTAACAAAAAAGCAAAAGTGCGTGGCGGATCAATTGATCGAGTTGAGCAAGCTGAAAACCCTGCAGGCCGCCCCCAATCAGTTGAGTCTGTATGTACTAAATACCGAAAATGTGCTTGGTCTGAAACCCTCAGTGTCCCCGCCACCGCCACCGCCAGCGAGTGGACCTGAGCAGATTAGGGCCGAGTCAGTCGCACCCCAGGGGGCGGGGACCCCGCCGGCCGCTGCGGCTGCGCCAACCCCTGCGGCTCCGCAGGCCAGCGCGGGCCAACAGGTTGGCAGCTCAGCCTACACGACGCGGAGCACATGCCTGCTCACGAATCCCGGACCAGCCAATGGATCTGCCATCAACAATCCAGGTTTGATTGGAGTCAGGCGAGAGTTGCTTGCGCCCAAAGAAGCCTCCGATCAATTCGGATACCGGCTGGGCAAGCGCTACATCATCTATCAGGTCAGCGTTACAGATTTCAGTAAAGACTACCAATATGTTGTCCACGACATTACCGTCAATCTCAAAACCGTGATGGAAAAGGAGAACCCATTCACGGACCAAAGCGGCGGTAACGAAACTGCCGACCTTGCCTCTTCACGGCGTCTCGATCTGCTGCGGGGAATCCCGGAAAAGGGTCAGGACCTGGACCCCCGCAATCTGACATTGCATATCCTGACCGGCCTCGGATCGGTGGCGGGTGGAGTCAGCGGCCTGACCCCCTTCTCCAACGTAATGGGCTCGGCCGTCTCGGTCTTCAATGGAGCCTTCCTGCAGGCCTTCGTCGGCATTGCACCCGACCACACGGGGACCCAATTGAACAGGCTGAGCGATGAGGCATTCGCATCCAACGCGCTGGTCGACAAGCTGCACACCAAGGATTTCGCCATCTTCATTCCGCAAGCGCTCGTACTCAAGTCCAAGAATCAGAGCCGATTCTGGCGCAATACGCGCGGCCTGCTGGACGATGTCCCGCTCGACCAGGTCGATGTCTGCGTCGACGGCTCCCTGGTGACGGAAGTCTCGATCACGGCAAGTCCGGCATTCTCTGTTACCGACACGAACGTTGCACCCGGCACAACTGTGTCCATCAGTGACAGCGACTCGGACGCCACGATCTATTACACCGACGTCGATGGAACCACGCCCACTGCTTCCTCAACCGACAAATACACCGCTCCTATCGCCTTGCCCGCGATACTCGGCACGACAAAGATCGTCCGGGCTATCGCCGTCTCCCCGAACAAGCAGCAAAGCTCGATCGTGAGTCATACCTATGTAGTCCAGCGGATTCCGACGCCTGATTCCGCCCCCGCCAATGCCTCAAAAGCACCTGCAACTGTAACGCTCAAGCTCGCAGCGCCCGGGGATGACATCTACTACACGCTCGATGGCACTACTCCAACAACAGCCTCAACGAAATACGCAACGCCCATCAACATTCCCTCTTCGCAAACGTTGAAGGTGATCGAAGTGACTGCAGCAGGTGCGGCTGGTCCAGTGGCCACGTTCGACTACAAGTTGAAGTAAACAGAACTTAATGCACTGGCCTACATTCGCACACAGATGGGCACGGTTTCGTGCGTTTTGCAGGTCAATCCGCAGCAGGACGGCATGGCAAAACGCCCGCACCGGTTCAGTCTAGCGGCAAAATCTGAGCCAACCGAATGGGAGATGAAGCGCCCCTCCCTCTTTCGTTGGTTGACCCCGCCCCGCAAGGCTCGTATCGTTAAAGGTTGACTATGAAGATTTCCCCAAACACCTTGCGGATCGGGATTGCGGCTGCCGTGATCGTCGGCACCATCGGCTGGCTGGCTTGGTCCGGCTACGGCGCCAACAAGAGCTACTACGTCACCATCGCCGAGCTTGGCGGCATGGGCGACAAGGCCTACCATAGCCAGTTGCGCGTCGAAGGCTTCGTCCAACCCGGCTCCATCGAGCACAACGGCCCCCACGTCGACTTCGTGCTCAACGAATTTGAAAGCCACTCCCCCAAAGCCGCCAGCGGCCGCCTTCTCAAGGTCACCTACAAAGGCTCCGAGCCGCCCCCGGACACCTTCAAGGACGATGCCATGGCTCTGGCCGAAGGCTCCTATGGCCGCGACGGCGTCTTCCACGCCTCCGTGCTCCAGGCCAAGTGCGCCAGCAAGTACGCCCCGGCCCAGCCCGGCTCAACGCAGCCCGCTTCGACGCAGCCCGCTGCCAGCCCTCGCGCTGCCGCCCAGGCCCATGCTTCTCACGCATCCAACCCGGCCGCTGCCCCAGCTGCAGCAAACTGATCGCATGACCGCTCCCGCCTCCGAGGCTGACCGCTCCGTCCTCTGCGCCCGCCTCGACGGCGTCTCCAAGCTCTTCGGCTCCTTCGCCGCGCTCCGCCAGGTCACGGTGGACCTCGAGCCCGGACGCTGCTACGTCCTCATCGGCGAAAATGGCGCGGGCAAATCCACCCTGCTCCGCATTCTGGCCGGACTGCTGCGGCCCAGCTTCGGCACGGTCACCGTTTTTGGCGGCCTCGAACCTCATGACGCCCGCGCCCGCATCGGCTACATGAGCCACGCCCCCATGCTCTACGACGAACTGACCGCCGAGGAGAACCTGCGCTACTTCCGCAGCCTTTACCCCGGCCGCGCCTGTCTGTCGCCAGCCGAATCCCTGCGCCAGGTGGGCCTGGACCCCGAACTGAACCGCCCCCTCGGCCAGTATTCGCAAGGCATGAGGCAGCGCACCTCGCTGGCCCGCGTTCTGCTCTCCGTCCCCGAGCTGCTCCTGCTCGACGAGCCGTTCTCCAACATGGACATCGAATCCGCCCGCCAGATGGTTGAGCTGCTGGCAGGCTTCCGCCAGGGCAACCGCACCATCGTCATCACCACCCATCAGCGCGAGATGGCCGCCCCCATCGCCGACTGGGTACTCGCCCTCCACGCCGGCCGGCTGATCTCGTTTGAGCCGGGGTCCCCAGAGACAGGTCTTCGTCGCTGGGGTGGTGAGCCGGGAAGGCCCACGCTATGAAGACCAACGGCGCGCGATTCCTCGAAACCCTTGGCATTCGCTTCGAGCTTCAGGAGTACGAAGTCGATCCCAACAATCTTTCTGCCATCACTGTCGCCAAGAAGATCGGCATGCCGCCGGAGCAGGTTTTCAAAACACTCCTCACCACGGGGAGTGCAGCCGCAGGCGGCGTTGCCTGCGTCTTCGCCGTCATCCCCGGCGACGCCGAGCTGGACTTCAAAAAGCTCGCCCGCGCCGCCGGCCTCCGCAAGACCGAAATGGTCTCCCTCAAGGAAGTCCAGCCCCTCACCGGCTACATCCGCGGCGGCGTCACCGTCTTCGGCGCAAAAAAAGCGTTCCCCGTCTTCGTCGATGAGACCGCCATCCTTTTCGACCGGATCAGCGTCTCCGCCGGCGCACGCGGCACGCAGCTCATCCTCAGCCCCGCCGACTACCTCCGCGCCACCGAAGCGCAGACCGCCGACCTCACCAAAGATGTGCCCAGGTCCGCCACCCCGGAGGGCCAGACAAAATGACCAGCCCCCTCTGGACCCATCTCGTCAAAGACCTGCGCATCGAATGGCGCTCCCGCGAAGCCATCAACTCGATGCTCTTCTTCGCGCTGCTCGTCGTCGTGCTCTTCTCGCTGGCCTTCGACCCACGCGGCGCGTTCTCCCGCGAAATCGCCGGCGGCGTCCTCTGCGTGGCCACCATGTTCGCCTCCGTCAGCGCCCTCAACCAGGCCTGGGCCCGCGAAATCCGCCATCAGGTTCTCGACGCCCAGCGCATGGCCCCCACCCCCGGCGCGGAACTCTTCCTTGCCAAAGTTCTGGCCAATTTTCTCTTTGTTTCCATCGTCCAACTGCTGCTGGCTCCAGTCTTCCTCGTCTTCTACAACCTCCACGTCGAGGGCCAGGCCTGGCTGCTGGCAGTCGTGCTCCCGCTCGGCACCTGGGCGCTGGTCGCCAACGGAACCTTCTTCGCCGCGCTCTCCATCCGCAGCCGCAACCGCGAACTCCTGCTCCCGCTCATCCTTTTCCCCATCTTCATGCCGGCTCTCTTAGCCATGGTCCTGGCCACCGGCTCCATCCTCACCGGCGACGGCGACCCCACCCTGTGGATCAAGCTCCTCCTCGGCTACGACATCATCTTCACCACCGCTAGCCTGCTGCTCTTCGACGTGGTGTTTCACGCGGAGTAGCCACATCAACTTAACGATTGACATTAATAACGGAATGCATTATGATTCTCGGTGATCAAGAGCTTCAACGACGCTGACGCGAAGCTACTCTGGGAGACGGGCAATAGTCGCCGCAATCCACCCAACATCCGGAACTCTGCGCTGAAGAAGCTCACCATCCTGCACTGGGCCACCAGCCTTTCCGACCTGGCGGTTCCGGGTGGCAATCGTCTTGAGGCATTGTCGGGAAACCGTAAGGGTCAACACAGCATCCGTATCAACAACCAATACCGCCTGTGCTTTGTATGGCGCGACACGGATGCCTTCAATGTTGAAATCGTGGATTACCATTAGGAGGACTCATGGACAAAATCCCCTTTGCCTTCTCAATCCATCCCGGCGAGATTCTCCTCACGGAGTTCATGGAGCCCCTTGGCCTGACCGCTTACAGACTGGCCAAGGAGCTTCACATCTCCGCCCCGCGGGTGAATGATCTGGTCCGCGGAAAGCGCGGCATCACCGCCGATACCGCCCTGCGGCTGAGCCGCTACTTCGGCAACTCCTCGCAGTTCTGGATCGGCCTGCAAAGCGGCCACGATCTCTGGGTCGCATCCAGGAGCAAGTCCCTGAACAAGGTAAAGCCCCGCCAACAAGCTGCCTGAAATCGCCGAGTAGCCCCTCCACCTCCCGATGGACCCCGCCCCACCCCCGCCGTCGTAAACTGAAAGCGTCCCACCTGGATTCCTCATGAAGAAAGCAGCAATCGGTCTCTACGTCGCCATCACCGTCGCCCTGCTCGGCTGGGCCTTCTATCAGGCCATCTACGTCGCCCCCACCGAACAGACCATGCATGAAGTCCAGCGCATCTTCTACTATCACGTGCCCTCGGCCATGATCGCCTTCCTCTTCTTCGCCATCAGCCTGGCCGGCTGCATCGGCTTCCTCGCCTTCCGCCGCAACCGGCCGGATTGGGCGCAGATCTCCGACGCCTGGGCGCTGGCCGGCGCTGAAGTCGGCGTCGTCTTCTGCACCGTCGTGCTCATCACCGGCCCGCTCTGGGGACGCCGCGCCTGGGGTATCTGGTGGACATGGGATGCGCGCCTCACCACCACCCTCGTTCTATGGTTGATTTACGTCAGCTACCTGCTGCTGCGCCGCTTTGCCGCCGGTCCGCAGGTCCAGACGCTGGCCGCCGTCCTGGGCATCTTCGGCGCACTCGATGTGCCCATTGTCTATATGTCCAACCGCTGGTGGCGCACTCAGCACCCCGCCCCCGTCTTCGGCGGCGGACCGGACTCCGGCATCAAGGACCCCGCCATGCTCCACGCGTTCCTCTGGAACATCCTCGCCTGGCTCGCCTGGGGTATTCTCATCCTCGCTCTCCGCTATCATGTCGAGCGCCAGCACCAGAAATTCGCCGCCCAGGAAGCTCAGGCCGCCCTCGACGACACCAACTGATTCCGCGCCAATAGCCTGCTCCCGGAGGACAAAACCATGGATCAAAGAGCCCTTCTCGACCACCAGTTCACCGTAGCCGCCTACGCCATCACCTGGGCCATCCAACTGGGCTATGTGGCCTGGCTGGCCCTCAAATGGCGGGCGCAAAAGCGCGACGCAGCCCGCGCCAGCCGCAATCCGCGCTAATCCCGTCACCATTCGAAAATCGCATTTCGATTCAAACACCTACAGACCATCCTCCGGGCCCGCACCGCAGGCCTGTCCCCTCTTCCTGCGTCCAGGAACCTTCCCGAATACCACCTTCGAGTGTGCCATTAGCACTCCTCTCTCATAAAACGAGGTCTTAGTTGTATTTCAGTCTTCTCGAAACCCGCCCATCATTCAGATGGGGATAGGCTCCGCCAGAGTCGCGGAAGGGAGCCGCACACGGAGACAAAAACAATGCATGAACTCTTGATTGCCTTGGTTCTCATCGGTGTCGTTGTTGCCCCCGCGGTCTTTGCCGCCAGATCCGGCATCAAAGCCACCGACAATAAGCATTCCAGGCTGCTGGGCCACGAATACAGTCATCGCGAATCTGCGTGGCTTGACCCGAACTCGACCTCCTTCGACACAGAACACGCGAGCCAGCCCGTGAGGGCAACGGTACCCGTGGAGGGAATTGCTCTCTTCCGTCCCAGACATTAGACTGGTGGTTTGAGGGCCAGTCATGTTAGTTGTCATGAAAGCGCAGGCCACGCCGGAAGAAATCCAGGCCGTCTGCGAACACATTGAGCAGTTGGGTTTCCGTGCTCATCCCCTTCCCGGAGCCCAAAGAACCGCCATCGGCATCACGGGCAACCAGGGTGAGGTCGATCGCGGCAACCTCGAGGCGCTCTCCGGAGTCGCCGAGGTCATCCGCGTCTCCAAGCCCTACAAGCTGGCCAGCCGGGACGTCAAGGAAGAAGACACCGTCATCCGCTTCCCCGGTACCGGAACCTTTCCGGACGCTGCCATCGGCGGCCGCGACCTGGCCATCGTTGCCGGACCCTGCTCCATCGAGAGCCGCGATCAGGCCTTTGCCATTGCCGAACAGGTGGCCGCGGCCGGCGCGCAGTTTTTCCGCGGCGGCGCCTACAAGCCCCGCACATCTCCCTACGCCTTTCAAGGCCTCGGCGTTGAGGCGCTCCGCATCATGGCCGACATCCGCACCCGCTACGGCCTGCGCATCGTCACCGAAGCCATCGACAACGAATCCCTCGACCGGGTCGCCGAATACGCCGACGTCATCCAGATCGGCGCCCGCAACATGCAGAACTTTTCCCTCCTCAAGCGCGCCGGCAAACTTCGCAAACCAGTCCTGCTCAAGCGCGGCCTCTCGGCCACCCTCGACGAATTCCTCATGGCCGCCGAGTACATCATGAGCGAGGGCAACTACGAGGTCATCCTCTGCGAGCGCGGTGTCCGCACCTTTGCCGACCACGCCCGCAACACCCTTGACCTCAGCATCGTTCCCGCCGTGCAGCGGCTCAGCCACCTGCCCATCCTGGTCGACCCCAGCCACGGCACCGGCAGGCGCGACAGCGTTCTGCCCATGGCCCGCGCCGCGGTTGCCACCGGCGCAGACGGCGTCCTGGTCGAAGTCCACCACCAGCCCGACAAAGCGCTCTCCGACGGTCCCCAGTCCATCTATCCCGCCCAGTTTGTCCGCATGATGGACGAGATCGAGCAGATCGCGCCGGTCGTCGGCCGCCATCTCCCCCGCGGCATCCACATCGAAACCGCCGCGGGCTGAGCCTATGACCAACCCGTCAAGCAAGCGCGGATTCAGAAACGCCCAAGGCGGCCACGCAGCCCGCCTTTCCGCGTTCGCCCTGCTGGCGCTGACGCTCACCGCCTGCCGTCCCCACGACTTCCCTCAATACCCGCCCAACTATCGCGAATACGCCTACGTTACCAACGGCGGCAGCGGCACCGTCACCGTGCTCGACGTGGTGAATATCCGCATTGACCGCGAACTGGCCGTGGGCCAGAATCCCGTCGCCATTGCCGCCAGCCCCACCCGCAATGAGGTCTACGTAGTCAACTCCGGAGCCGAAGGCGCCCAGGGTTCCGTTTCAGTTATCGACGCCGAGAACAACACCGTCGCCGCCACCATTCCCGTCCACCGCCAGCCGGTCTCCATCGACCTCGACCCCGCCGGCGCGCTGGCTTACGTGGCCAACTCCGGCTCCAATACCATCTCCGTCCTCGACCTCAAAGCCCGCCGCGAAGTTGCCCAGATCGCCGTCGGCGAGGAGCCCGTCTCCGCCCGCATCGCACCCGACGGCAATACCCTGGTCGTCGCCAACCGCCGCGGAAACAGCGTGAGCCTCTTCGATCTGGGCCCCGCCTACGCCGCCTCCGCGCATAAGCCTCAAGTGATCGAGGGCTGCCCCGGAGCCTCCGACGCCGTTATCCTTCCCGACTCCTCCAAGGCATTCGTCGCCTGCTCCGCCGGCCACCAGATCATGGCCATCAACCTGGACAAAGCCCCCGCCAACTCCTCCAGGACCGACCGGCCCCAGACCTACCGATTGGAGTCCCTTCTCGACGTAGGCCGCGCCCCCATCCAACTCGCCCTCAAGCCCGATGGCGGCGAGCTCTTCGCCGTCAACTCCCTCTCCGACTCCATCTCCGAGGTCGTCACCACCACCGACGACGTCGACGGCGCCCACATGATCGGCGACGGTCCCGTCCGCGGCCTCGTCTCCAGCGACAACTCCCTGCTCTACGTCGGCAATCTCCGCTCCCAGGAGGTCACCGTCTATGCCATCGACGACGGCAAGCTCATCGGCTCCATCCACGTCGGCGACGGTCCCTCGGCGCTGGCTTTTTCCAGCGCCGGCCACCTGCTCTTCGTCGTCGATGCCCGCTCCGCCGACATCTCCGTCGTCCGCACCGCCTCGCGGTCCCTCTTCACCATGCTCCCCACCGGCCGCGCCCCCAACGCCATCGCCGTCAAAGCCTTCAAGCTGCCGTAAATTATCCGCATTAAAAAAAGATGTGTCATCCTGAGCGCAGGTCGCCGCGGCGACCGGAGTCGAAGGACCTGCATTTTCGCTCTTTCGCTCATACGAACATGTGTGTGCCCCAGGTCTCGTCCGCCGCGGCGGAGAGACCTAGGATTCCGCGATGGAAACGGTTCAGTCGATGCGCCCCAATAAATAACACTTCCCTAGCTCTTCTTATCCCCCAGCCGCGCCACGCTGAACTGCGCCCCCGCAAACAGAATCAGCCCCGAGATATAGGCCCAGAACAAGAGGCCCACTGACACATAGAACCGGCCGTAGAGCTCTTCCAGATGCATGTGCGGCAGCACGGCCTCAAAGATATACTTGGCCGCTAGCCAGATGACTCCGGTATAGATCGAGGTGCTCAGCACATGGCGCCAGGGAACCTTGCGGTTGGGCAGCAGCCAGTAGATGGCAAAGAAAAACGCGATCGAGGCTACGCCGGTGGTTGCGGCCAGTAAGACAAAACTGGTTCCCCGATAAGTAATGTGCAGAACAAAATCAATGAACTTGATATTTGTCTGGTGAACGAAGATCAGAGTCAGCACGTCGCGCGCGACCGCGTTCACCAGGATACTGCCCATGCCCAGCACCACCATCAGGATCGCCAACCCGAAGGCGATGACTTGGTTGTGCAGGTAGTTACGGCTCTTGGTCACGCCCCAAGCCTGGTTCAGCGCCACTTCCAGGGGCAGAAAGATGCCCGTGCAGGCCACCAGAATCATGATCAGGGAGAAGAGCTGCACCCCTTGTCGCGAGGCGACATAAGCCAGGTTGTGGGCCACAAAATCCTGGTTCGAGGGCAGAAAATAGTTCACCATGTCGTTGACCACGCCCAGCATCATCTGCGAGCGGAAGACCGTCCACGCCAGCGTGTAGAGCAGTACGATGAAGGGAATAAACGAAAGAATCGCCATGGCCGCCACGCTGAAGGCGAAGGTATGCACCTCGCTGTCCATCAGGTAGGCGATCAGCGCCTTGCCGTCCCTGCGCCAGCGGTACCACTTGGACCGGGTAGCCGGTTCCACCGCATCGGCGGCTCTGGGAACCTCGATCGGCGCATCGTTCCGCGCATCGGAATTTGAGACGTCAGCCACTTGCTACTCCCTTTCCGGAGCGAAAAAACTCTTCTCGCCTGAAGTGCGCGCAAGGCGCAACTGCCAAATGGGTGCTTCCTCAAGGATAGCCGCTGGGGGCTAGGCGCCCCTGAGCTTTTCGAGCGCCCAACGCGCCGCCGTGCGCAGTCCCTCATCCGCGGCCTCAGCCCACTGATGGAGCCAGGGCACGAACCTCCCTTGCCCGCTGTTTCCCATCGCAACGGCCACATTGCGCTTGAGCCCCAGGAATCCCGCCCTGCGCACCGGCGAGCCGTTGAAGCGCAGCTCGAACTCCGATTCATCGTGCGAAGCCAGCCACTCCAGCGCCGGATTCACCAACTCCGCGCGCGCCTCCAGCTCGGGATCCGCGCTCACCGGCGTTCGCCGCGGCGAATTCCAGGGGCACACGTCCTGGCAGATATCGCAGCCGAAGACCTGGCGGCCCATGCTCTCCATCAACTCTGGCACGATGGCCCCGCGATGCTCAATGGTCAGGTAGGAGATGCACCGCGCCGCATCCATCTGATAGGGAGCGATCAGCGCACCGGTGGGGCATGCGTCCAGGCACCGCCGGCAGCTTCCGCAGCGGTCCGGGACCGTCAGCGGCGCTCCGACCTCCGGTGAATCGGCCTCAACCTCCAGCGAAGTCAGAAGCACCGCCAGAAATCCATATGACCCCAGCCGGGGATGAATCAGGCAGGTATTCTTGCCCGTCCAGCCAAGGCCCGCCGCCGTAGCCAGCGCCCGCTCCACCACCGGCCCCGTATCCACGTACCCCCGCGCCTCAAATTCGCCCAACCCCTCGCGCAACCGCGCGTCTCTAATTCGCGCTTCGAGCGCCTGGATCCGCTTCAGTAGAACCTTGTGATAATCGCTGGGCCGCCGCACTCCGCTTGCATCCACTTTGCTGGACCACGCATAGCGCGCAATCCAGCCTGCGCCATGGTCAGCCGGATCGGTCGAACGCGGCTGCGCGCTGTCATAGCCGGCAAAGCAGACGACCGCCGAGCGAGCCCACGGAAACGGAATCCCCACCCGCGACCGCAGCAACCGCCCGTCCTCGCCGCCCGGTCCCGATTCTCTCCGCTCCAGGTAGCGCATGGTTCCCGCGCGTCCCGCCCGCACCCACTCCTCGAAGCGCGCCGCGTCCCGCTCTGAGTGGACCTGGGGAAGCGCGGCCAGCCCGGCCTCGGCAAAGCCGGCCTCCCGCGCCCAGGCCCGCACCTGCTCCCTGGACAGTCCGGGAGCGGTGCTAGGGCTGGCTTCGGGTTTCGGCGGCGGATGATCCATATTTCAATCATCTATCAGAAGAATGGGCACCCGTGGTCTCAAAGACGAGACCTGGGTCGCCCGGCATTCATGCTGAATGCATTCCAATATTTTCCCGTCTGCATATCCCGTAGAGATAGAAGCATCCAACAACCCTCGATCCAACTTGCGTCGATGCCCAAACCGGAATTCGGGCCGGGGACCACCTGATAGCTGAAGTATGGAACCCAGCGTGCGCCAAAAGCGGTGATCCTGAGGGTTCCAAAACTCAAACCGAACATATCCCCGCCAACATCGATCACCATCCCACCCGCCCCATCAAGATCGCCAGCAGAAAAGCCACGCCATCCAGATATACGAGCCCCAAAATGGGACTGCACGGCATCTACAGGTAGAAGACCAGCATCAATCCCAACTCCAGCTCCTGCGAACGCGTACGTGCAAGTGACCCGTGCGTTCGGGCTCCGGAACTGGAATAGCCAGTATGCACCGGCTATCCCATAGGATTGCCCAGCATTGGCCAAACCCAACACAATCCAATCGTTAGCAGTTCTATCCCTTGCAGCGATGCTCATCTGAAATCTCCTCCCGGCGGTTCAGGAAAAGTGTTTATTCTTGACATCCCCTTTTATAGAACCCGCCGCCCACCATCCGGCTCATGGCGTCGCCGAGGGTTTAGAAAAGCTCCTTCTTTGTGACGCCGCCGCCGCACAGTTCCATGGCGTGAATCATGGCTTTGGCCACCTTGTTGGCCGTCTCCTCATCGCGGAAGGTGAGGCCATTTGTCTTGCTGGTGGTGTCTTTCTCTACCGGCGCCTGCTTGCCTTTCGTAGTGGAACTGTGAAAGGAGAAGACGGCACTTGAAGCCCACAGCTTCACATAGAAGACAGGGGGCGTCACCGTCACGGTGATTTCAGGGTGAGCGGCCTCCGCATATGCCTGATTTTCAATATCCTGGTACTTCTCGACAGTGATCTTTTCGACTTGTTTGAAGGAGATTGGTTCGGTCTCCACTATGTGGGTGCTCAGGTCGTCGGCAGTCATCGGCCCTCCCGGCTTCAGAACTTGACCGCTTGGTAGATCGATGGTGATGTCAACGGTTTCGGTGATATAGAGAGTGCAGGCTGCCGGGTCGCCCATCACGTCGTCGAGATTAACAAATTCGCGGTGGGTCAATCCCGGTTGATTGCTCCAGGTTTGCGCCCAGCCGACCTTCCCCTGTTCGCTTAATTTTTCCTGGATAAATTGCATCGTCGCCGCCAGCGTCGGGCCGCTGTCGGTGGGTTTGGCTGAGGGCGGAGCGCTCTGTTGTCCCCACGCCGCGATGGCGAATCCAAATGCCAAAATGGACGTAAGCCGATACTTCATCTTCATCGTTCAATCCTTTCCTCGGCGCTCGAGCTGGCCAAGCGCCCGTCGCCTGCACACGCACTACTCCACGTCGCTGACCTTTCCGTTGGTGAAGGTCACCTTCATGTCCTTGTAGTAGAAGATCGTTTTCCCTCCCAGGTTAGCCACCTTGAGCGGTTCCCCAAAACCAGCAGTCACTTGATTCATGGTCTGGCCAATGGAGACGGCCGGCGGAGGCGGGGGCGCAATAGCGGGCATTGGCGCCAGCGCATCGGTCGGCAGAGGCGGAGGCGCTATATCCGGCATCGGAGCCGGAGCAGCTTCCGGTGCGTCCCCGGTCCGAGCCCATCCCTGCTGAGTATTCACATCCAACAGATTGCCCCGTTGAATTTTGTATTGCTGAGAAAAGCCCGTAGAAGGAAAAGTAAGCGTCACGTTATTCCCGTCGATGGCATATTGACCGTGACCTTGCCCGCCTCCCACAAACTTCGTGAATGAACCGTCCGATAAAAGAAGCAGCCGAGACCCTGCCGAAGAAGTGTATTCTCCTGGGATTGGAGGCGGCGGGCCTTCTTGCTCAGGACTCGGTGTCGCGCCAGCGGCAGGCTCCGCAGCCGGTTGACCGCCCTGCTCACCCTGATTGTCCTGCGGCACCACCGTCAGCACCTCTGCCACCAGTTGCATGGCGGCATCCACGGGCGGCACTTGCTTTTTGTTGGGAAAAAGAACCTTCAGGTTCGCATGATAGCGGATACCGTTGTCGTCGGCATCCGTGTAAAGCTTGAAGTTAATTCCGTCTTTCTGAGCCGTAGCCGCGACAACCCAGAACTTTTCACCAGCCGCTGCGGTATGCCCCGGAATACTGTCGGGGATGGTCGTCGTACCCGTAGTGTCCGCTGCCGCCGCCGTAACCTGCAGCAATGCTACCCCAAACCCTCCCCATGCTCTCTTCGCATCCCCCCCCCCGATCTTCCCATCCTTGTACGTGTTCGACTCCATCAGGGGGGACGCCAGAGCAGACAACTTCAGCCCATCCTTGTGCAACTCGACCACATCGCCTGCGCCGGCCTCAGCAATGTCCAAACCGTTTGGCGTAGTCGTCGTCAATTTGAACTGCGCGTTGAGCTTTTGCTGAATCGCCGCCAGATCACCCTGCGCTGCCAGCGTTAGACTGGCCATCAATGCAATTGCAGCCAATCCGAATGCACGAAACCATCGAACCTGTTCCATATGCCTCTTGCCTTTCATCAGTTGTGGGGGAAGCATTTAACAAGACAGACAAACTTACGTCACGGCCCCTTCAATGTCAAGCCGGATTTTCGCCGCCTGCTAGGGAGATGAGTGGCGAAGGTTCTGGCGCGCGCCAGTTCCCTGCTTAGGCCGCCGACGGGACTGGACAAAACGCCGCCCATGGAACCGGCGGCACTCCCTTTTACGTATCAGGATTTATGTCCGATTGCGGACGCCGGTATCGAAACTGAACACCCGGCCCCGCGACAGGAAATACTGGAGTGCTCGCCATCCCCTGCGCTTTCAGCATATTCCTTCCCTTGCGGCTTTGGCCGCGCGAATGCTGTCAGCAGAGAGCGCAGGCCCATAGCCAATCGAACGCAGCCCCCAGGCCGGAAACAGGATTTTCAAAGGAGGTTTGTATGACCAGCACAATGTACAAAACGACAGTCGCAGAATTGCCCTGCACCGGTGAGTCGACCGAAATGACCGGACTGACTGAACTCGTCAAGGGCCACGATCGGGATCTGCTGGATCGCCTGGCGCCGCTCGTTCGCCGGCAAAGCCTCACGCTCGATCTCCACTCCGTCGAGCGCATTGACGCGGCCGGCATTGCGGCGCTCATCTCGCTCTACCGCTGCGCTTGCGAAGCGGGCTACCGCTTCACTGTCTCCAATGCCTCGGCGCGGGTTGCGGAAATTCTGGCCCTCGTCGGGCTGGACCGCATTCTTCTGTCCCGGAATGTGGTCCATATTTCACATTCCGGCCATAGCCTGGAACGCTCTGCCGCCCGATTGTTGCCGGATCGTCTTATAATCGCGCCCTGGCGCGGTCAGCGTCTCAAATTGCGATAATCCACGTGCAAGAATGGTACGGGATACCCAGGCCAAGCGAACCGCATGTGATCTTCAACACAGGCAACTGTATACTTGAGACGGTATTCGTATAAACGGCTAACCAAATCCCGCGCAGCGCTGTCCGATGCCTGGATGACCCGCACGCGCTCAGCCTGAAAACCTCACTTTTTTTGAGCGCTGAGCCTCCGTCCCGCCACCCTGTCCTGTGGATTGATGCCGCGGAATCCTACATACGGAGGTTTCATCCCATGACGCAGGGCGCTGTGGATCAGGCGTCTGCTGGAAAAGCAGACTCAACTTCAACCAAACATGTGTATTTCTTCGGCGGCGGCAAGGCCGACGGCAATGGAAAGATGAAGGATGTGCTGGGCGGCAAGGGCGCGGGCCTGGCGGAGATGACCAACGCCGGATTGCCGGTTCCTCCGGGATTCACCATCCAGACCGAGGCCTGTCGCGAGTACATGCGCGGCGCGCTCAGCCCCGCGGTCAACGCCGAGATGTACGCCGCCCTGGAGCGGCTGGAGAAGCTGCAAGGCCAGAAGCTGGGCACGGGCGATAATCCCCTGCTGGTCAGCGTGCGCTCCGGCGCCAAGTTCTCCATGCCCGGCATGATGGACACCATTCTCAACCTGGGCCTCAACGACAAGGCCGTCGAAGCGCTGGCCAAGCTGAGCAACAATCCCCGTTTTGCCTATGACTCCTATCGCCGCCTGATCCAGATGTTCGGCGACGTGGTGCTGGATGTTCAGAAGAAGAAGTTCGAGCACATCTTCGACGGCGTCAAGAAACGCGCGAAGGTCAAGTTCGACTACGAGCTCCAGCCCGAGGCGCTGAAAGAAATCATCGCCGAGTACAAGAAGCTGATCCGCAAGGAAACCGGCAAGGACTTTCCGCAAGGCCCGCTGGATCAACTGGTCCAGGCCCGCGACGCCGTCTTCAGGAGCTGGACGAACGAGCGCGCCAAGACCTATCGCCGCATCAATCGGATTGATGATTGGCTGGGCACCGCGGTCAACGTGCAGGCCATGGTCTTCGGCAACCTGGGCGAGAACTCCGGCACCGGCGTAGGCTTCACGCGCAATCCCGCCACCGGCGAGCACGCCTTCTTCGGCGAGTATCTGATGAACGCGCAGGGCGAGGACGTGGTCTCCGGCGTCCGCACGCCGCTGTCGATCAGTGAGTTAGAGCGCGCCATGCCCAAGGTCTACGAGCAACTGCGCACCATCACCGGGAAGATGGAAAAGCACTATCGCGACATGCAGGACTTCGAGTTCACCATCCAGGATGGCAAGCTCTACATGCTGCAGACCCGCAACGGCAAGCGCACCGGCCTGGCCGCTGTCCGCGTAGCCATCGACATGGTCAAAGAGGGCCTCATTACGCAGGAAGAAGCCATCCACCGCGTCGAGCCGAATCAGTTGTACGACTTCCTGGTTCCCCGCCTGATTGAAAAGGGCGAGAAGATTGAAGTGCTGGCCACCGGCCTTCCCGCCTCGCCGGGCGCGGCTGTCGGACAGATCGTCTTCACCGCCGAGGAAGCCGTAAAGCAGCACGCCAGCGGCGCTTACCCGGTCATCATCCTGGTGCGCGGCGAGACCACACCTGAGGACATCGCGGGCATGGAAGTGGCCGCCGGCATCCTCACCTCGCGCGGCGGCATGACCTCGCACGCCGCCGTCGTCACCCGCGGCATGGGCAAGTGCTGCGTGGCCGGAGCGGGCGATTGCCTGGTTGACCAGGACAAGAAGGAGCTGCGTGTCAAGGGCCACACCTACAAGCAGGGTGACTGGCTCTCGCTCGACGGCACCACCGGCCGCGTCATCGCCGGCAAGCTCAAGACCCTGGACGCCCAGCCCGACGATCCCGATCTGGTGACCTTCATGGCCTGGGTCGATCCGGTCCGCCGGCTCAAGATTCGCGCCAACGCCGACATCCCCCGCGACGCCAAGAATGCTCGCTTGTTT
>OBLT010001076.1_pt1 | contig 17496 bp, 18 predicted proteins | sample 1518721 | NCBI WGS metagenome assembly OBLT01 (sample SAMEA3539307, study PRJEB22396) | soil metagenome | biome: tundra; feature: field; material: soil | place: USA | collected 2010-05 | depth 0.15 m | reverse complement strand
TTGCGAATCGGCGACATTCATCTGGCATCCGTAGGTTTCCAGATAAACCCGCGGATGGGGATGATTTGCAGCGCGATCATTCATAAGACGAGAGGAAATCTTAGGCCACGCCGGCGCGCCGATACAACGGTAGGGCTGAGCCCTGCACCCAACGTTAACGCCGCCCGCCGTTGGCAGCGGACGCTTGCGACGTTAGCCCATGGTGTGCACGGATGCGGGCTCGATCACGTATGTCACGCGCACCTCACCCGGCTGCCGGAACGGATACTTGTCCTGTCCCAGGTACTTCTTGGCGAGGCTGTCGATATGCGCGTCGGCGCCATTCTCGGTTTCGTTGACGACCGGTCCGCGTATTCCCACGTAGCGAAAAGGATTATCCGGATCGATGATGGCCAGGGCGACCTTCGCGCCGACCTTCATATTGCGCGCCTTCACCCGTCCGCGCGCCGTGTTGATGCGGATTTTTCCGTTGGTGTAGTCGAACCATACGGGAGTCACTTGCGGCGACCCGTCGGGCATCAGGGTTGCGATACTCGCAAGCGCCTTCTTGGTGGTCAGGAGGTCAAGAAAATTCTCGGGGATCGTCTTCGATGCCATCGGCGGTACTCCTTGGTCCGAAATGACGGGTCTCGGTCCAGATTAGACGATCGCCCGCCTGAGGCAACCGTCGCGATGAGCTGGGCCGGCCGCCGGTCAGCCATAAAACGCCGAAGTTTGACACCCACATTTGCATAGGTTAATAGGCAAGCTTAAGCTCATACCTTGGAATGCGGCGCGGGGGATTGCCCGATTGCGCCCAAGGAGTATTTTGCGATGGCGCTGTTCACCAAAGAGCCGGAAAGGAATCCGAAAATTCAACCCACCACGGCGCCGCATGCTTTGTCGACGCCGCCTGCGCCCGCAACCTCGGCTTCCACGCTGACTCCACGAGCCAACGGGCCTGCCGCGTCCGAGGGACGCGCCTATCTCGATCGTGGATCGAAAATCACCGGCAAAATCTCGTTCGAGGGCCCCGCGCGAATCGACGGCGAGGTCGATGGCGAGATCCATGCGAAGGACAGCCTCATGATTGGCGAGTCGGCGGTGGTGACCGCCCAGATACGCGCCGCCTCGGTCTCGGTCGGGGGCAAGGTCAGCGGCGATATCGTCGCGACCCAGCGAATCGAAATCCGACCTTCGGCGAAGGTGAGCGGAAACATTACGGCTCCCGTGCTTTCGATTCAGGAGGGCGCGCAGTTCGAGGGCCATTGCTCGATGCAGCCCGAGGGTGTCCGCGAAGATCGCAAAGTTACAGTATTCCCCAAGGAGGAGCGTGTGGCGCAGGCCGCCGGAGGGCTGAAGCAGGCCTGAATTGCCCCGGCCGGTTCAGATAGTCCGCGTTCCCCAGGTTCCGATGATGGAGAGAATCCCGAAAATCCCCGCAGGGGAGACGCCGTAATATGCATATCCCGCCGAATTGGGGGACGTTTTTTGCCCTGATTGTTTCGTTCCTGGTTTTCTGGTTTATATTCAGCCGATTATTTTTTCGCCCTTTCTTGAACCTGCTCTCCGAACGTGAGCGCAAATTCAAGGAGATGAACGATAACACAGAGCGATTGATCAAGGAGGCTCGCGCAGCCCATGAGGAATGCGATGCGCGGCTCGCCGCGGTCCGCCACGGCGCAATCGCTCGGCGCGAGACCGAGCGCCGCAAGGCCGAAGCCGAAGCCGCGCAAATGATGGAAGCGGCCAAGGCTGAGGCGCGGGAGGTGCTCGAGCAGGCGCGGGTCAAAATAGAAACAGAGCTCAAGGCGGCCGAGCGAGAACTCGAGCAGATGGGACATAGCCTTGCGTCCGAGCTTGCCGAACGGGTGCTGGGCCGCCCGCTCGGCGGTGGCGCGGCGACGGGCAAGAGCAACTAAGCGCGACTGATTTAACACCCGATGAAGAAGTGGATCACATCGGCGGCGATTTTCGCTGCCGCTTTTTTTCCGGATGCCGCCTTTGCCGCCGAAGATGCGGGCGCGGAGCACGGCTCATGGCTTTTGCTGGCCTTCTTCGCGATCAACTTCATCCTGTTTGTGGGAGTGCTGGTCTATTTCGCCGGTCCTGTGGCGCGGAAGTTCTTTGCCGATCGCGCCGTCACGATTCGCACTGCCCTGTCGCGCGCATCGAGCGCATTCGCCGAAGCTCAGGAGTTGGCCAACAAAGCGGCGGCGCGGTTGGCCGCGCTCGGGGCGGAACTAAAGAAGCTCGCGGACGAACTGGAACGGGAAACTGCTTTCCAGGTCGGCAAGGTCGCCGAGCTGGCGAAATCGACGGCCGATCGAATCCACCGCGACACCGCGATGAGCCGTTCCGCGCTGTCAGAAGCGGCGCGCCGACGCGTGCGCGCGCAGCTTGCCGAATCCGCCACGACCCTGGCGCGCGATCTGATCGGGCGCAATTTTCAACCCACCGACCAGGGCCGGCTCATCGACGGCTTCATGGACAAGCTTGCCCCGGGGGACAGGCAATGAAAGGTTCGCGAGTCGCCAAGCGCTACGCGCGCGCCCTGCTCGATCTGGCAGACAAGGGCAACGAGGAAAAGTGGGGCGTCGAGCTCGAGCGGCTGGCCGCGATGGTCGAGTCGCCCGAGCTGCTCGAGCGCCTCGCGTCGCCCGAGCTTGCCGAGCAATCGCGGCAGGAGGCGATGGCGAAAATTGCCGAGCGCCTCGATCTCAGCGTTGCGCTGCGCTCGTTTGCGGTGGTGGTCGCGCGCCACGGGCGGATTCGCGAGCTCGGCGCGATCGCAGAGTCGTATCGCGACCTGCTCGATCGGGCGATGGGCCGTGAGCGCGCGACGCTCACCTTTGCGATTCAGCCGTCGGACGCCGAAGTTGCGCGGGTGGTGGGCGGACTGGAAAAGATCGCGGCGCTGAAAATTATTCCAACTGTGAAAATCGACCCCGCGCTGCTGGGCGGCGTGACCGCGGAATTGGGCGGAAAAATCTACGACGGCAGCCTTGCAACTCGCCTCGCGGAGGCAAAGCGCCGGCTTGCAGGCTAGCCGGGAACAAACGACATCATATGGCGGAAATCAGACCATCGGAAATCAGCGAAATCCTCAAAAACGAGATCAAGGGTTTTGAGGGCAGCATCTCGGTGCGCGAAACCGGCCGCGTCCTCTCCTGCGGCGACGGTATCGCCCGAATCTACGGACTGCAGAACGCCGCGCTCGGCGAGCTCCTCGAATTCCCGCATCAGACGTACGGGATGGTGATGAACCTCGAGGAGGACAACGTCGCCGCCGTGCTGTTCGGCGATCCCCAGGACATCGCGGAAGGCGACGAGGTCAAGCGTACCGGCAGAATCGCCGAAGTCCCCGTCGGCGAGGGCCTGCTCGGCCGCGTCGTCAACGCGCTTGGACAGCCGATCGACGACAAGGGGCCGATCAAGTCGTCCGAGACGCGGCGAATCGAAATCAAGGCGCCCGGTATCATCCGCCGCCAGCCCGTCAAGGAGCCGCTGCAGACCGGCATCAAGGCTATCGACTCGATGCTGCAAATCGGCCGCGGCCAGCGCGAACTGATCATCGGCGATCGTCAGACCGGAAAAACCGCAATCGCGATCGACACGATCATCAATCAGCGCGGCCAGAACGTGCATTGCTTCTATGTGGCGATCGGGCAGAAGCGCTCGACCGTTGCGCAAGTCGTCGAGCGGCTCACCCGCACCGGCGCGATGGAGTTCACCACGGTCATCGCCGCGACCGCGTCGGAGGCCGCCCCGTTGCAGTTCATCGCGCCTTACAGCGGCTGCACGATGGGCGAGTATTTTCGCGACAGCGGCAAGCATGCGCTGCTGGTGTACGACGATTTGAGCAAGCACGCGCAGGCCTATCGCCAGTTGTCGCTGCTGCTGCGCCGCCCGCCCGGCCGCGAGGCGTACCCCGGCGACGTCTTCTATCTGCATTCGCGCCTGCTCGAGCGCGCCGCCAAGATGAGCGACGAGATGGGCGGCGGGTCGCTCACCGCGCTGCCCGTAATCGAGACCCAGGAAGGCGACGTGTCGGCGTACATTCCGACCAACGTCATCTCGATCACCGACGGCCAGATAATTCTCGACAAGGACCTCTTCAACTCCAACGTGCGCCCCGCCGTCAACGTGGGGCTGTCGGTGTCGCGCGTTGGATTCTCGGCCGCAGTCAAAGCGATCAAGCAGGTTGCGGGCACGCTCAAGCTCGACCTCGCGCAGTACCGCGAGATGGCGGCGTTCGCGCAGTTCGGTTCCGATCTCGACGCGTCGTCGCAGCGCCTGCTCGCCCGCGGCGCGCGGCTGACCGAGATGCTCAAGCAGAATCAGTACAGTCCGCTGCCGATGGAAAAAGAAGTGTTGATCATTTTCGCCGCCAGAGAGGGCTACTTCGACAAGCTCTCGGTCGAGCAGATTCGGCCGTTCGAGATGGGACTGTACACGAACTTCGATTCGCGCTACGCCGACGTGCTCGCCGAGATCCGCGACAAGCGCGAGATTTCCGACGAGCTCAAGAAAAAGCTCAAGGCCGGACTCGACGCTTACGAACAATCGTTCCTGGCCGAAAACAAAACGGCGGCGCCGGTGGCGTAGCCGGATTGGCGCTCGACGATGGCATCACTCAAGGCAATCCGGCGCCGGATCGCGTCGGCCAAATCGACGCAGCAGATCACGCGCGCGCTGAAACTGGTCTCGGCCGCGCGGCTAAGGCGCGCGCAGGAAGCACTCGCCAACTCAATGCCATACAGCGCAGCGCTGGCGCGAGTAGCCGACTCGCTGCTCACCTCGGAAGGAATCTCGGTCGGCCCGGTCGAGGGTGCGCAAAAGAGATCGATGCTGGTGGTGGTCGCGTCCGATCGCGGGCTGGCCGGCGGCTACAATTCGTACCTGCTCCGTGCGGCGGAAGCGACGCGGCGCGAAATCCGCAGCGCGGGACTCGAGATCGAGCTGTTCGCGGTCGGCAAGAAAGCCGTCGATCATTTCAAGCGCTCCGGCGTGCCGGTCGCGCTGTCGCGAGTCGATAATTTGCCGCGCCTGGCCACGATCGCTCTCGCGCGCGATATCGCCGCCAGGATGCTCGCCGACTACAGCTCCGGCGCCATCGACGAGGCCGGCATCGTCTATACTCATTTCCAATCCGCCGTCACGCAGAAGCCGGTTTACGAGCGCCTGCTGCCGGTCAAGCCGCCGGGCGACGCCGGTATCAAGGAAGGCGCGAGCGTTGACGCCGCGACCTCGAAATCCGACGCACCCAAAATCGACTATCTGGTCGAGCCGTCGCGCGCCGAACTGGTGCCGGTCGTGCTGCGCGGATATCTCGAAGCCGCCGTTTATCACGCGCTGCTCGAGGCTGAAGCCAGCGAGCAGGGTGCGCGAATGACCGCGATGGACAGTGCGACCAACAATGCCAGCGACATGATCTCGTCGCTCACGCTGGAGATGAATCGCGCCCGCCAGGCCCAAATAACGCGCGAGCTGATGGACATAGTCGGCGGCGCAGAGGCGTTGCGCTGAAAAAGTGAAAAAGCGCAAGGCAGAAATCGAAATCACACGGGGATATCACCGTTTATGAATCAGACCGCTCCAGGACGAATCAACCAGGTGCTCGGCAACGTCGTTGACGTCGAGTTCGGCCCCGGCACGCTGCCGCCGATTTTCTCGGCGCTGCGCGTCAGCAATCCGTCGATCAGCGACGAGGCCGGCAACCTCGTGCTCGAAGTGCAGCAGCATCTCGGCGAAAACACCGTGCGATGCATCGCGATGGACTCGACCGACGGGCTGGTCCGCGGCATGGAAGCCGCCAACACCGGCGCGCCAATCTCGGTGCCGGTCGGGCCGGGCACGCTCGGGCGCATCATGAACGTCACGGGCAATGCGATCGATGAGCGCGGGCCAATCCAGGGCAAGTCGCTGATGCCGATTCATCGCGGCGCGCCCGCCTTCGCCGACCAGGCCGTCGAGGCCGAAATCCTCGAGACCGGCATCAAGGTCCTCGATCTCATTTGCCCATACGCACGCGGCGGAAAGATCGGTCTGTTCGGCGGAGCCGGCGTCGGCAAGACCGTCACCATCCTCGAGCTCATCAACAACGTCGCCAAGCAGCACGGCGGCGTGTCGGTGTTTGCCGGCGTCGGCGAGCGCTCGCGCGAGGGCAACGACCTCTATCGCGAGTTGACGGAGTCGGGCGTCATCGCAAAAACCGCGCTGGTGTATGGCCAGATGAACGAGTCGCCCGGCGCGCGCGCCCGCGTCGCGCTGACCGGGGTCACGGTCGCCGAATATTTCCGCGACGAAGAAGGCAAGGACGTCATCTTCTTCATCGATAATATTTTCCGCTTCGTGCAGGCCAATTCCGAAGTCTCCGCGTTGCTCGGCCGCATGCCCAGCGCCGTCGGTTACCAGCCCACGCTCGGCACCGACATGGGCGAGCTGGAAGAGCGCATCACCACCACCAAGAAGGGCGCGATCACCTCGGTGCAGGCCATCTACGTTCCCGCCGACGACTACACCGACCCCGCGCCGGCCACCACCTTCACCCATCTGGACGCCGTCACCGCGCTCGATCGCAAGATTTTCGAAAAGGCGATTTTCCCCGCCGTCGATCCGCTCGGTTCGACCTCGCGAATTCTCGACCCGCAAGTGGTCGGCGAGGAGCACTACAACGTCGCGCGCCGCGTGCAGGCCATTTTGCAGCGCTACAAGGACTTGCAGGACATCATCGCGATCCTCGGGATGGAAGAACTGTCGGCCGATGACAAGACTGTCGTCGCGCGCGCGCGCCGCGTCGAGCGCTTCCTGTCGCAGGCGATGTTCGTCGCGGAGCCGTTCACCAATCAGCCCGGCAAGTACGTCACGCGCAAGGATACCGTGCGCGGCTTCGCCGAAATCCTCGACGGCAAATGCGACGACCTGCCCGAGCAGGCCTTCTACCTGGTCGGCACCATCGAAGACGCACGCGAGAAGGCCGAACGCCTCGCCCGCGGCGAAGTGCGCTAGGCAACGGGAGTCCGCGATGGCTGCGACGTTTTCATTCACGCTCGTCACGCCCACCGGCGTGGTCGCCGAAGGACAAGCCGAGGAAGTCTCGGCGATTGGTCCGCTCGGCGAATTCGGAGTGCTGCCCGATCACATCAACTTCATCACGTCGCTCGTGCCCGGCGTGCTCGAAGCGCGCCTGCCCGACGGCGTGGCGATGCACTGGGTTGTGTCGGGCGGCCTCGCCGAAGTGAAGGACGGCGTGATGACCGTGCTGGCGAGCAGCGCCGAATCGCCCGAGAGCATCGACGCCACCACCGCAGCCGCACAAGTGCAGGATGCCGACGAAACATTTTCAAATCTAAGTTTCTACGATCCCGAATACGCCCCGGCCCAAGAAGCGCTGATGCTAGCCCGCGCCCGCGTCGAAGCCGCCGCCCTGAAACCCACCGCGCGCTAACTCTCCTCTCTTCAATAACCTTTCCTTGTCCGAGGACGTGCCACTGGCACACGGTCGGCGCGCCTTGCGCGGGCCTGCGGACGCCTCCGATGAAGCGCGGTCGGCCGACGGCCAGCCGACCGCGTCATAGTTCAGTTAACTCCTGTGGCAGTAACTCAGTCAGGCGCGCCTTGGGGAGATTGACCTCCCTGGCTCAGCTCATCTCGAATAACTTCCCCTTCCACGACCGCGAGGCCAGGTCTATCTCACCCTCGCTAGCGATCCTGCGGCCATCGGAGATCTGCATAAAGCCCGCCGTGTGCCACTTGTTTTTCCCGTTACCCTCATAGGTCCCCTGACCGATGCCACTGAGACCGTCGCCATTGTCCAGGAATGCTGTCCCACACTCACTGTAACTCCCGCTCTTGGGGCCGCCAACGAAGGTTACCGTGGTGAAGACTGCCCCAAATCCCGACGCCGTTCCTTCCCAAGTCACTTGGTTGAGAACGCTACCTGCCGGTCCAGGAGTGCAGGTGATCGTGATGAACTTGAACGAAAATTCCCCTACTGGCTTACGAGATGCCATACGCTTGTTCTCCCTGCGTTTACGAGTTGAGTTCGCTACGACGCCAAGGTGCTCGTTTACTCCTGTGCCAGGTTTAAGGCGAGCAGTGTTCCGCGTGAGACATTCGCGCTTAAACCGCGGTGCTCTGCAAACTCAGGCGCAATAGGCGCCGATTCGGAACACCGGCACTTCGAATTCCGCGCGATATCTACCGGCGGCGCCGGGCGCCTTCGCGCTGAGACGCCACACGATTCGGCTTTCTGGATTCGAATCGTCGGTCGGGCGGCAATCCGATGCGATCAGGAATGCGACCGGAATCGATCCCGTCGAATCGCTCATCGAAGTTTGCTCCGCGCGCCACAAGATCCAGTCCCAGGTCGTGAGATTGTGCCACGCTCCGCGCGTCGTGCGATTGATGCAAGCGAGTTCGAGCGCGACCTGTTGTCCGGCCACCGGCGGCTTGTCGACATGAATCGATCCGGCAAGCGAACCGCCGATTTGCCCCGGCACGAAAGCCATCGCGAACCGCGACTCGCCGTATTCGCGAAATCGCCGCCGGATTCGCATCGCCCACGCGATCATGACGACGCCGGCGAGCGGGAATATCAAAGACGGTATCGCGAAGTAGTCGGCGCTTCGGATCGCGCGGTGCGGCACAATGAAAAAGATCGGAAACGTTGCGACGCACCACGCGATCGCGAAAAAGGTCAGTCGATTCGAGTCGCGCCGGGCCGAGGTGCGGACCTCGCCGCGGGCCCAGTCCTCGCGCCACATCCACGGCGCGCCGGGATTCGCCGCGCGCAATCGCTCGGAAGGATCGGCAGCGCGCGCGTGGAATCGGACCCACCATATCGCTCCGAAGCCAGCACCCCCGCACGCCAGCGCGATCGCCGTGGCAAGCGCCGCCAGCTCCCATTGTCCATCGCGCGCGCGAGTGAACGCGACCATCGCGGCAAGGAACGCGGCGATGCACAACGGCGTGCCGAGAAATTTGATGAAGCCGAGAACGAACCGCTCCGGATTCGTCCTTTCAATCGCCATGTCCAGAAGCCGCTACCTGCCAAGGGTGGCGAGGCGATCGAAAAAATCCGGGAATGTCTTCGCGACGCATCCGGGATCTTTGATCTTCAGGCCGCCGAGCTTCAGACCCGTCACCGAAAAACTCATCGCGATTCGATGATCGTCGTAGGTCTCGATGACCGCCGGATGCATCGCGGACGGCGCAATCTCGAGTCCGTCATCGCTCTCGATGACTGCCGCACCCAGCCGCCTCAGTTCGGTCGCGAGCGCGCGGATGCGATCGCTTTCGTGATGCCGGATGAATGCGACGTTGCGGATTTTGGTCGGCGACGAAGCAAACGGGGCAATCGCCGCCAGTGTCGGCACCATGTCCGGCATCGAATTCATCGCGACGTCGACGCCGGTGAGCCGCCCGGTTCCTGCGACCTCGACGTGGTCGGGATGCCACGTGACGCGGGCGCCCATTTGCTCAAGCACACCAAGAAAACCGACGTCGCCCTGCACCGAGTTCGAGGTGAGGCCCTCGATTCGCACCTTCCCGCCGACGAGAGCCGCGGCCGCCGCAAAGTAGCTCGCGCTCGACGCGTCCGGCTCGACGACGAAACGCTGCGCGCGATACCATTGACCGCCGGGCACAACGATCATTTCGCCTTCGACAGAGCTGTGCGCTCCCCATGCCTCCATCAGTCGCAGCGTCATGTCGATGAAAGGCCGCGCGGCATCGCCGATCACCCGGAGCTTGAGGCCGGCCTTCCAAATCGGCGCCGGCATCAGCATCGCGGAGACGAATTGCGACGACACGCGCGCGTCGATCGAAGTTTCGCCGCCTTCGAAGCGTGCGTGCGACGCATCGACTATCACCGGCGGACAGTGGTTGTTGCGCTCGCTGTAAACGCTCGCACCCAGGCGCTGCATCGCGTCGAGCTGCGGACCGATCGGACGCTGACGCATCCGCTGATTTCCGTCGATCCGAAAGCGTCCCTCACCGAGCGTGACCATCGCGACGACGAATCTCATCACGGTGCCGGCGCCACCGACGAATATTTCGCCGCCGTGCGCCGGGATCGTACCGCCGCGCCCGCTGACTGTAATTCGGCGCGCCGACTCGTCAATCTCGACGGTGAAGCCCATCACCCTCAGCGCGTCGCTCATGTAGCGCGTGTCGTCGCTCAACAGAACTGAGTCGATGACCGAGCGTCCCTGCGCCAGCGCGGCCAGAACCATCGCGCGATTCGTGATGCTCTTGGAGCCGGGCAGCACAACGCGGGCGTCGAGCGGTCCGGTCAGGGGTGTGATTTCGATTTCGTCCACGGTCTTTTTTAAGTATCCATTCCAGACTAACCGCGGGGGTTGATGGGTCACAAGCACGGGTGCCCACGCAGGCCCGCGTTGGCGGGTTATTGCCTCGTACTGTACCTGGCGGTACGACTAGAGTATCAAATGTTACTGGCAGTAGGCTCAGGGGAGGTCGAACGCCATGAGACTCATCAAACTGATTGTACCAGCCGTGCTGATTGCGGTGCTCGCGCTATTCGCGCCGCACGCCGACGCGCAGACGATGGGCGAGTATGCGCCCGCGACGGCGGGACTCGGAACTGGGGGCGGCTCGATGGGCACCAGCTTGGCGCCTCCGTCATTCGGATCGAACGACAGCGGCGGAGGCTCGGGCACTTGGGGAGCCAGCGGATTGGGCGCCAGTTGGAGTGACAGGGCCGGGGCCGCGTCGGGTTTCGGCGCGGGCGCGGATTTCGAATCGCGGGCGGGCTCGTCGGTGAGCGGATCGACCGGGGAATCGCGCTGGCCTGGGTCCGCATTGAGCGCCAACACCTCGAGCAGATTCGGCGGTTCATCCGACAGATTCCCCGAACGTAGCGAGCTGTCGTCGTCGGATCGCTTTCCGGCCAGCTCGTTCAACAACAGTACGGGGCTGGATAGCCGCAACAACGCGATTAACAATTTCTGACGCCAGCGCGGATGGACTAGCTATCCCCGGCGAGATTGCGACGCAAGCGCTCCTTGCTGGCAGCCGGCCAGACGTCGTCGATCTTGTAGGCTGTTTCGAACGCTGTCGCACCCTCCGGAAGTCTCAGCCACGGCAGCTTGCTCCTCGTGAAGATGTGAATGTCGGGCTTCACCGCATCCGGGTTGTCCAACGTCCCTGCGCGAACGAACAAAGGGTCGCCGGGGGCGGCCTGATAGCGGCTCCATACGTAGGTGCCACACTCGCCGCAGAAGAACACCTCGTGATCTTTGCCGGTGCCTCCCTTGAGTGTGAATGACTTCGGAATCGCGCCAGTCCTTTCCACGAACCGCTTCTCGATCCAGATATTGATCACAAACCCGCTGCCGGTGACGCGCTGGCAATCCCGGCAGTGACAAGCATGAACGATGAGCGGACTGGCGGTCAGCTTGTAGCGGATAGCTCTGCATGAACATCCACCTTCCAGATTCACGATAACCTCCGCGACTCAGTGTTCAATTATGGAAATTCCAGACATAAAGAAAGGCAGGCAATCCGTCATGACGGGTCCATATCCAGAAATCACACCTTTGCTCCACGATCCCGACCTCGCGATTCGCCAGCAAGCCGCCTTAGCGTGGTGTACGTGGGAGTCCGCAGCACCCGTCTGGCCGCCTGCTCATGGGCTGTCGCCCCGGTTTAGAGACCCCGCTTTTGCAATGGCGTTCGCGCGCATCGTGACCCATTACGTCCGGCACTATGCGTGGCTCGAGGACGGGAGCTTACTTCGGGACGCCGCCGCAGTTGCCGACATTCCCGGGATCATGGTGAATGGACGCTTTGACCTTCAGGCCCCGATCGGCTGGGCGTGCGACCTCAAGCGCGTGTGGCCACATGCCAAGCTCGTGATCGTTGACGACGCAGGACACGACGCATCCAACGCGAGCATCACCCGGGAACTGATCCGCGCAACCGACCAATTCGCATCGCGCGGCGAATAAATCTCAGCGGGTTTATCCAGCATCTAAAGGGTGATTACTGGATACAGCTCAAGCCTAGGCATAGAATTTGTTGACTACGGGAGCAACGGGAGCTAATTCATAGAGTCTGTTCCCAGCGGGCAGCCGGTCAACAATCGGCACCCATCCGGGAGGGCGAGGGCGAACGGGGACTCGCGCGCGAGGAAGAAGACGTTGTTCGAAGCGAAGTTGCCGGCAAACCGAATGGTCAAAGCAATCGCAGCGTTTGCGCTCGCGATCGCATTTGGCTTTGCGGCCCCGCCCAACGCGTCGCCGGAGACCAAACTCCCATTCCCGCGTCCGGCTTCGATCGAGCCCAAAGTCGATTTCTGGGTCAATGTTTTTACCGCGTACTCGGAGCGCGACTTCGTGGTCGTCGATCGCGACAACGTGTGGCGTATCTACCGGGTGTTTCATCTTCCCGGTGACGGTCAGCCGACCCGCAGCGATATCGACTGGGCGAACGACTACCTCAAAATAAAATACGGCGAAATTCTGAACCGCCTCGCGACGGGGCACGAACCTTCGGACTATGAAGAGCGTCAAGTCGCCGCGATGTTCAAGGGCGAGCCGCCGAGCGCCTATGTCGCGGCCGCGCAGAACTTGCGCGTGCAGGAAGGACTGCGCGAACGATTCCACGACGGGCTGCTGCGGAGCCGATACTACCTGCCCACGATGGAGCGGATTTTCCGGACCGCGGGGCTCCCGCCCGAGCTGGTGACGTTGGCGCACGTCGAGTCGGGCTTCCACGGCGCTTCGCGATCGAGCGCGGGCGCGGTTGGAATCTGGCAGTTCACGCGTGACACCGGCAAGCATTACATGAAAATCACGCGCTATCACGACGATCGCCTCAACCCGGAGCGCGAGACGCTCGCGGCGGCCAAGCTGTTGCGATCAAACTACGAGACGCTCGGCGATTGGCCGCTGGCGATTACGGCGTACAACTACGGCACCGGCGGAGTGGCGCGCGCGGCGGGAATTTACGGCGGCGACTACTCGCAAATGGTCCAGCACTACCAGGGACCGCATTTCGGCTTCGCGGTGAAGAACTACTACGCAGAGTTCCTTGCCGCGTTGCAAGTGCATCGCTACGAGGACAAGTATTTCCCGGGTATCGCGGGCGAGCCGGCGATTCGGCCCGCGCCAATCAAGGCCGACTTCGCGCCGCCGAAGCGCTCGAAGAAGACGCACGCGTCACGTACTCACCAGGCGTCTTCGAAGACCCATCATTCGAAAAAGACAGTCGCGCAGAACACCTGATCGCCGCGCGGGTCAGGCGTGTGAACTCGCGTCGGCCACCTTCGTGTGCGGGCTGATCGCCCGGTAGCTCGGGCGCTCGCGCAGCCGCTTCAGATACGCATCGACTCCCGGGAACGCGTCGAGCTTCATCGCGTCAACGTCGAGCACCATCGCCAGCGCCATCAGCGGTACGTCGGCGAGCGAAAATTCGCCGCACGCGTAACCGCCCGCGCCGGCCTGGCCGAGCACTCGCTCGATAAACGGCAGGTCGCGCGTTCGTAACATCTCGCGTCCTTGCTCCATCCCTGCCGCATTGCGCTTGGCCGGCTCGCTCCAGTAGGGCATCCAGATGGGTGGGAGGCTGCCGATCAGCATCGCCTCGTCGGCGAAATTCTCGATCTCGCGCACGCGCATCCGGAGCTTCGGATCCGACGGCATCAGGCGCGGCGGCCCGTAACGCTCCTCGAGGTACTCGTCGATGACCGTCGAGTCGAAAATCACCAGCTCGCCGTCCTCTATGTAAGGCACCTTGCCGAGCGGATGCTTCGCGAGCATCTCGGGCGGTTTCTTCCAGAGATTTCCCGGTGGAAGATTTTCGATCCGATACGGGAGGTTTTTTTCTTCGAGAACGACCTTGGTCTTGGCAGCGTGCGTCGAGCGCAGCGTGCCCCACGGATAATCGCGTTCGGTGGTGTAGAGAACGATCATAGGGCGGCTCCTTCGGCGGTCATTCGGTCCACCGATTTTAACATCGACAGCCGCAGCGCGGCCATCGCAAATTTTGGCAAGCGCGCGGATGGCCGCATCTGTTATCGTTTAGGTGATGCCACGCAAGGCCGTGCAATCTCCGCAGCTCGCAGTCCTCGCCAAAAGGCTTAAGGACCGGCTGGGCAACGATCGCCTGGCGCAGCAGGCGCTCGCCGCTGTCGAGGAGCGTGCGCCGGACGACCAGTTGGCGCTGGCGTTTTTACTCAAGCTCGCCGAGGATTCCGCCGCCGCGCTGAAAGGCGTGCTGCGCGATCGCGCCGCGGGCGGCGACCTGGTCTTTTGCCTCGGCTCATCGGAGCTGATCGCGACCGAGCTGTCTTTGGCCGGACCCGGGTGGGCGAAAATTTTTCTCGACGCACGCGCCCAGACTATCGGCGGGCTGGTTGCCGCGATGCACCAGGACCGCGCCAGGATCGACGCGCCGGACAGGCATGGCGCAGCCGCGGTGCTCGGACGATTCATGCGCCGGACGATGGTCCAGGTGGCGATTGCCGATCTGCTCGACCGGCTAAGCGTCGGCGAAACGGCGCTGGCGATGTCGGAGCTGGCCGACGAATGCATTGGCATGGCGCTCGAAATTGCGACCGGCTTTCTCGGCGTACGCGCAGGCGAGATTGGGCGATTCTGCATCCTGGCGATGGGCAAGCTTGGCGCGCGCGAACTGAACCTCAGCTCGGACGTCGATTTGGTCTATCTTCATGCCTCCTCGGGTTCGCCGGATAGTTCCGAAGCGGCGTCGCGGCTGGGTGAATGGTTTACCGAAATTTTATCGGCGGGATGCTTTCGAATCGATCTGCGGCTTCGGCCCGGCGGCCGTTCCGCGCCGCTGGTGACGCCGATCGAAGGTGCGATCAACTATTACCAGAGCCTCGGACAGACGTGGGAACGGGCCGCCCTGCTGCGCGCGCGGCCGGTCGCCGGCGCGCTCGAAATCGGGCATCAACTGCGCGCGGAGCTGAATCACTTTGTGTTTCGCAGCTACCTGGATTTCGACACGCTGCGCCAGTTGCGCGCGATGAAGCGGCAGATCGAGGCGGAACTGAAAACGCCCGCGATGATCGAGCGCAACATCAAGCTCGGCCGCGGCGGAATCCGCGAGCTCGAATTCATCGTGCAGTCGCTCACGTTGATTTACGGTGGACGCGATCCCCGGCTGCGAACCGAGCAGACCGTCGGCGCGCTCGAGAAGCTCGATTCGCTCGGCTATCTGCCGTCGAAACGCGCGCGCGAACTTTCCGACGCATACCTGTTCCTGCGCGACGTCGAGCACAAACTGCAAATCGTCGCCGGCCTGCAAACCCACGTGCTGCCTGCCGATGACGACGGGATGCGCGCGCTGGCGGCGCGAATGGGTTTTGGCAAGGGACCGGGAGCGCTCGAGAAATTCAGCGAGCAACTGAAATCTCATCGGGCCCTGGTTGCGATACAATTCCGCGAGACGCTGGCCGGCGGCGAGGAAGAGTCAACGCGCTCGGTCTCCGACGCGGCGGAATCGGCGTGGAACTCGGCGCTCGATCCGGATTCCTCGACCCGCTACCTGCGCGAGCTTGGCTTTGCGCGCGCAGACGAAAGCGCGCGCCATCTCGAGCTGCTCGCGCGCGGGCCTTCGCATGCTCCGACCAGCCCGCGGCGTCGCGAGTTGCTCGAGCGGCTCGGCCCGATGCTGATCGACGAGATAAGCAGGCTGCCCGATCCGGACCTGGCGCTGATGAATCTGGCCGAGTTAATCGGGGCGATCGGCGCGCGCACCTCGTTCCTGGCGTTGCTCGAACAGCATCCCGCGACCCGGCGCATCGTGCTGCGGCTGTTCGCCTCGAGCGCCTACCTCTCGACCATCTTCATCCGCCATCCCGACATGCTCGATACTCTCGTGCGCTCCGATCTCGCGGCGACGCGGCGCAGTCCGGCTGAACTGCGCGATGAGTTGGCGGGATTGATCGCGGCGAGTCCGGATGTCGAGAGCAAGCTCGACGCGCTTCGCGCATTTCAGCACCAGGAATTCTTGCGCATCGCGATCGCCGACCTGGCCGGGGATCTCGAACTGTTCGACGTCCAACGCGAGCTCACGAGTCTGGCCGAAACGGTGCTGGACGAGGCGATGTCGCTCGCGCGAATTCAGACCGAGGCTCGCTTCCCGATTCCCGCAACGATGCGCCTGTGCGCGATTGCGATGGGCCGGCTCGGCGCCGCCGAAATGTCATACAACTCCGACCTCGACCTGATCTTTGTCTACGACGATCGCGCGGAAGTCGCCGCCGACAGCCAGGAAATCGCGTCGCGAATCACGCAGAAGTTGATCGCAATCCTCGAATCGCGCACGCGCGAGGGCTACGCCTACAAGCTCGACCTGCGCCTGCGCCCGTCGGGTAACGCGGGCCCGCTGGTCACCTCGCTGGCCGGGTTTCGCGACTATCATCGACAAAGTTCGGCGGTCTGGGAGCGCCAGGCGCTGGTGCGCGCGCGGGTGATAACCGGCGACCGGGAACTGGGCCGCGAGGTCGAAGCGGCGCGCCAGGAATTCGTGTACGGCCGCGGACTGACGGCGGCCGAGGTCGGCGAAATAGCGGCGATGCGCCGGCGGATGGAGAAAGAGATCGGCGCCGAGGACAAGACGCGGCTGAACATCAAGCAGGGTCGCGGCGGTTTGGTGGACGTCGAGTTCCTGGTGCAAATGATGGCGCTGTCACACGGCCATCGCAGTCCGGAGCTGCACGTGCGCGACACGATGGGCTTGCTCGAGGCGCTCGACGGCCTCCATCTGCTGGCGTCCGCCGACGCGGCCGTTCTCGAAGACGACTACCGATTCTTGTCGCTTCTGGAAAATCGGCTCCGAATCGAGAGCGACCGGCCGGCCTGGGCCGTCCCGACCTCGGTGGTTGCTCTGCGCCCGCTGGCGCGCCGGATGGGATTCGAAGGGGCCAGCGGCGCGGCGCGAATGCTTGCCGAGCTGGCGGAGCGGCGCGACCGGATCCGCGCAATCTTCGAGCGATATTTTGCGGCCGAGCAGACGATCGGCTCCTGACGCGCGCGGCGCTATTCGAAATCCAGCTTCACTCCCGCCAGCACGTTTATCGTCGGCGCGGGAAATCCAAACGCCTCCGAATAGTGGCGGTCCATCAGGTTCGACACGCGCGCGAAAACCTCTTCGTTATGCACATGGTTGAGCGGGATTCCCATCGCGTACGACACGACCGCGTTGACAAGATTGTACGCGGCGTGATTCGCGATGGGCGGAACTCCGCTCACCGTGATGTCGTCGCGATCGCCGACGAAGATGTAGTTCACGCTGGCCGTGATTCGATCGTTAGGGAGAAAATTCGCGCTCCGCTCATATTGCAGCAGCGCCGACGCCGTATGCTTCGCCACCCGCAGCGGCCGCGCCGTCGAGTGGCGCAGATCGGCGTGCGTCTCGTCGAGCACGGTCACGTTGCCGCTGAGCGTCAGCCCCCTGGCTATCGTGAAGCTCGGCACGATCTCGACGCCTTGCACGTCCACGCGCGCCGCGTTGCCCGCTTCC
>OBLT010001074.1_pt1 | contig 17504 bp, 20 predicted proteins | sample 1518721 | NCBI WGS metagenome assembly OBLT01 (sample SAMEA3539307, study PRJEB22396) | soil metagenome | biome: tundra; feature: field; material: soil | place: USA | collected 2010-05 | depth 0.15 m | reverse complement strand
GATGTACTTCTTCGCCAGCGCGTCGATGTGCTCGAGCGCACTGTCGTGCGTGTGTTCGACCAGGCGACCGGTGACCGAGACCCACTCGTAGGGGTTGCCGTCGGCCATCACGGTGACCGTGGCGGTGCCCGCCCAGCGCAGGTTCGCGGGCCAGCTGCGTCCTTCCGCACTGTTGAGCGTGACGTTGCCGTCGTCGGTGTGGGCCCAGACGATCACCGTCTGGACGGTGCCGTCCCTGCGGGGGATCGCGAGGTGCGCGTAGTTCTTGCCGGCGATTATCTCCAGCGGCCGGCCGGCGAGCGTGTCTGCCATGTCGTCTCGGTTTGATCGTGGAAGTGCAGGACCGTCCGGACGGACGGTACCGAAGCGCCGCGAGCTGCTCAGCGGATCACGCGCGGGGAAGCGCCGGCGACCAGGCGCTCCACTTCCTCGAGCGTGGCCATCGATGTGTCTCCCGGCGTCGTCATCGCGAGCGCGCCGTGCGCGACGCCGTAGGCGAGCGCAGTGTCCACGTCCAGGCCGCCCAGCAGGCCGTATACGAGGCCTGACACGAATGAGTCGCCACCCCCGACCCGATCGAAGATCTCGAGTGCCCCCATGCGCGGGCCCATATGGAAAGACGTGCGAGTCCGGCAAACCCCACTCCAGTCGTTCAGCGTCGCGGTGCGCGCGTCGCGCAGCGTCGCAGCGGTTAGCGCCAGCTGCGGATGGTCCGCCATCACCGTCGTGAGCAGCGTCTCGTAAGTCGCCACGTCGCGCACGAGCAGGCGCTCGTCGACGCCGTCGAGCGTGTAGCCCAGCCCAGCCGAGAAGTCCTCTTCGTTGCCCAGCAGGACATCGACGTGCGGGACGAGCGCCCGATTGACCGAGGGCGCGTCGAGGCCAGAGGCTTTCCACAGCGACGGCCGGAAGTTGGGGTCGTAGGAGACGATCGTGCCGTGGCGGCGGGCAGCCGCCATCGCCTCGGCGGCCAGCGCGGCCGTGTCCGGCGACAGCGCGCAGAAGACGCCGCCCGTGTGGAACCAGCGGACGCCGTCGGAGCCGAAGATCCGCCCCCAGTCGACATCCCCGGGACGCATCTGTGAGGCAGCCGAGCGCCCACGATCGGAGCAGCCGAGTGCCGCGCGCACGCCGAACCCACGCTCGGTGAAGTTCAGGCCGTTGCGCGCAGTAGGCGACGGCCAGACGGACCTCACCGGGCTGCGGCGGGCGGACTTCGCACTCGCCGAGCGTGAAACGCCCGGACCCCTCGTAGTAGACGGCCTTCATCGTGCGACCATCGCCACCGGCTCGGTCCACGCGGCCCCGTGCGGGAACTCGAAGCGATCGAGCGACTCTGCCAGCATCTCGATGCTGTACCCGGGGGCGGTTGGGGCAAGGTAGCGCCCGGCGCTGACGACTGCCGGATCGCGGAAGTGCTCATGCAGGTGATCCACCCATTCGACCACGCGATCCTCGAGCGACCCGCTCACAGCAATGTAGTCGAACATCGCGAGGTGCTGGACGTACTCGCACAGGCCGACGCCGCCGGCGTGCGGACAGACGGGCACCCCGAATTTCGCGGCGAGCAACAGAATCGCGAGCGCCTCGTTGACCCCGCCGATCCGGCAGGCGTCGAGCTGGCACACATCGATCGCCTGGGCCTGGAACAACTGCTTGAAGATGACACGATTCTGCACGTGCTCTCCGGTCGCGACGCGAATCGGAGCGATCTCTCGGCGGATCCGCGCGTGGCCCAGAACGTCGTCAGGGCTCGTCGGCTCTTCGATCCACCACGGCTGGAAACGTCCCAGGATGCGCATCGCCGCGATCGCGTCATCGACGCCCCAGTACTGGTTGGCATCCATCATCAGCACGCCGCCAGGCCCGAGCGACTGCGCAATCAGCTCGGCGCGCCTGACGTCGGAGGCGATGTCGACGCCGACCTTCATCTTCACATGCGTGAAGCCGGCCTCGACCGCCTGGCGCACGAGGCGCACGATCTTCTGATCGTCGTATCCCAGCCAACCCGCCGACGTGGTGTACGCCGGATAGCCCGACTGCATGATCTCAGCGAGTCGGTCTACGCGACCGGCGCGCATTCGCACCAGCAGGTCGAGCGCCTCGTCCTGCGACAGAGCGTCCTCGATATAGCGGAAGTCGATCGCGGCGATGATCTGCTCCGGCTCGAGGTCCGCTAACAGCATGAACAGCGGCTTGCCTTCCGACTTCGCCCACAGGTCCCAGACAGCGTTGACGACCGCGGCAGTCGCGAGGTGGATGACGCCCTTCTCCGGCCCCAGCCAGCGCAGCTGCCCGTCCGACGTGAGGCTGCGCCAGAAGCCGCGCATATCGCCCGCGATCTCCTCGAGCGTCCGCCCGACGACGAGGTGCTCAAGCGCGCGCACCGCTGCAACGACGATCTCGGTTCCGGCGCCGTTGGTGAAGGTCAGACCGCAACCCTCGAAACCCGCCTCCGAGTCGGTCCGCAGCACAACGTACGCGCAGGAGTGGTCCGGGCTCTGGTGCATTGCATCGGAGCCGTCGAGCGAACGCGAGGTGGGGAACCTGATGTCGCGCGCCTGAAGCGACGTGATCCTCATGCGACGGGCCGGGCTGCGACCGCGCGAGTCACCTGCTCGAGCGACTGCCGGCGCGCCTCATCAGATACACGATCAGCATCGAGAAGAGCACCGAGAGGATCAGGCCGGCGCCGTGGCGCTGAAGGACATACCACGAGAACAGGCCGGCCGCGAACGACCCAAGCAGGCCGACGACGATCGTCATGCCGATGCCCATCGGATCGGGCCCCGGGAGCAGCAGCCGCGCGAGCGCCCCGACCACGAGGCCGATGACCACCAGCACGATCAGGAATGCGAGCAGGCTCATGTGATCTCCCGAACTCGGAGATTACTCTTGGACGTGCACGCCATCTCTCGACGTCCGCCCCCGGGGCGATCAGCCGATCGCCGCTTTCGCGCGGGCGACGAGCGGCGCCGCGAGCCGACGCTCCAGCGCAGTGGACGGCTTCGTGCCGACCGTCATCACGCTCAGGCTGACCTCGGCCTGGCCGTAGGTGAAGCCGATCAGGTCGACGTACAGCGGCAGGATCAGCGTGGTCGAGGGGTGGGTGACGCGAATGACGACCGCGAAGCGGTCGGCGAACGCGGTGTCGGCTCCTGATACTACCGACGGCAGCCGCGCGGCGCGACACGTAACGGTCTCGTCCTTCGCGGGCGACGGAACCAGCTCGCCGCGCAGCTCCGCAAGCAGGCAGGCTGGGCCGTGCGAGCCCGTGATGGCCGCAAGATCCTTGGCGACCAACGCCGTCGACGGGAGGATCTCGGTGGCGGAGTTCACGGTGACCGACGAGCCGGAGGAGTTGACGAAATTCGGCGACTGCGTGTTGGCCAGCGCCTCGCTCTCAGGCACCCCACCGGCGCACTTGGTCAGCTGCGCAGCGAGCCGCTGCTCCTGCGCGGTCATCGGGTTGCTCTGCTGCTTGAACGTCGGCAGATCGGCATGACGCACGCTGATCGCCGTCGCGACGCCGAGCGCTTCGGCTCGCGTGATCGTGCGCTGCGCCGCCACGGCGTCGGTGCCCACGGCGAGCAGCATGGCCGCGAGCGAGACGCCGGCTGCGAGGCGCCAGCTCGGAACACTCGATCGCCAACTCATTCGCGCCGATCATATTGAGCCCAGCGTCGCGCCCGTGAGGGAGCCGGCGAACCACCCCGTCGGAGCGCGAAAGGACGGCAGCGTCACCAGACGCGTAGAACGCCGCAACTCTGAGGCCCGGGCTCAGCTCGCGCCGGAAGGCGCCGATAAACTCGGTTAGAGATCGAATGGCCAACCGGGCCGAACAGAAGGCTGCCGCGCGTGCCGCGCGCGAAGCCAGGCAACAGCAGCTGAGCGCCGCACAAACGCGGCGGAAACGGCTGATCTGGCTCGGCAGCATCGTGCTCGCGGTCGTCGTGGCGCTGGTCGTGGTGGCCGTCACCACCTCGGGCGGCAGTGGCACGAAGAAGACCGCACCGACGACCGCGATCGCGAGCGTCCGCAAGCTAATCGACGGCATCCCGCAGTCCGGCAACACGCTGGGCGAGCCCGCCGCCCCGGTCACGGTCACCGAGTACGCCGACCTCGTCTGCTCGACCTGCGACGCGTTCGCGCTGACCTCCGAGGAGCAGCTGATCCAGGCGGAGGTCCGCACGGGCCACGCCAAACTCGTCTTCCGCGGGCTCGAGACCGCCAGCAGCTTCGCCAACGGCGGCGAATACGTCAACACGCAGGTCGCGATCCGCTCAGCCGGCCTTCAGCACCGTGCCTGGTACTACATCCTGCTGGCCTATGAGGAGCAGCCCGCCAACTCGGAGAACGTCTCCTACATCACCAGCAACTACCTCCAGAACCTCGCCGCACAGGTACCCGGCCTCGACCTGATCAAGTGGCAGGCCGCGATGACGAGTCCGCCGCTGCTCAACGACGTGATGGCGGACAGCCAGGCCGCCCACGCCGCGGGCGTGACTGGAACGCCGGCGATCATCGTCAGCGGCGCGCAGGGCTCCGTGTTCTACGACAAGAACCAGGATCCCAGCGTCAGCGCCGTCCCGAGCCTCGCAACGCTCCAGCAGTTGATGACGCAGGTCAGCTGAGCCGGGCCGCTCATCGGCCGAGACGGAGCGGCGCCCGGCCGGACACCGCCCCGCGAGTTCGGCCTCGGCGAGGCGCTCTCAGCCTTCGATCACGTTGTGCACCGGGGCCACCATCGGCTCGCCCGGATCAACGCCCAGTCCGCTCATGATCGGGACAAGGGTCGCCCCGAACGCTTCGAATGTGGCCTGCGACTCCCAGATGTCGAAAACGTGAATCGCGCCGTCAACCTCGAGGGCGACGTGGTAGGTACGCCCTTCAGGCGCCCCGGCGCCCGCCGCCTCGAGCTGGCGGAGCGTTTCTTCGTACTTGTCAGGCGTGAACCCGCTGGGTCTGAAGTAGAACCCGATTGCCATTTGATCCCGATCCCTTTCGCGCGTCGCGCGGTCGCTTTATCCGAGCTGCACGGCGACTGTATCCGCGCGGCATCGGTGACGCCAGCCGTCGCGGCGCGTCCGCGCAGCAGCCCGATCGTGCGACATCCCACAGAGACCGGCGGGCGGCCCTGGCGAAGGCTCCTTGTAACGCCCGATGGCGCTCGGGCGTCGACCAGCGTGCATCAGCGAGATCAGCTCAGCGAGGTCCTCGCCGGTGATCGGGTCTAGCGACCCCGCCGGACCGGCCCCCGCACCTGCCTTTCCCGCGAGGTCGCGGCTGCGCGGCCACGGCCGCGATCGAGCCATCACCTCCCAGGCGTCAGCGCGACCCCGATTTCGCAGCACCAGCGAACGAGCCTCACACGACCGCACCGTGCCGTCCGTCGTCGGTCTCGACGGCCAGTCCTGCCGACGCCCACGCCCGCATGCCACCGTTCAGATTCACCGCCTCGAAGCCGGACCGGGCGAGGAGAGCGGTCGCCCTCGCCGAGCGTCCCCCGGACCGGCAGACGACCACCACGCGTCGATCGCGGGGCAGCCCGCCGAGCCGGCCCTGGATCTCGGCCAGGGGGATGTGGCGGGCCCCTGGGGCGTGACCGGCCCGCCACTCGGCCGGCTCGCGTACGTCGAGCAGCAGCGCGCCGGCCTGCACGAGACCGTCCGCCTCCCGCGCGCCGATTCCCTTGCCCCCGCCCAACAGTGTTTGCAACCAGCCCATCGCAACCTCCGTTTCGTACTGCCTATCCGACGATTAGACACTTCCCGAGGGGCATCACTTCCGAGGTGCAAACGAGCGTGTGGCTGGGCCGGTCGGGGCCTTGCAGGCGGCGTCCGCCGCTTCCCGCCGGCCGGCAGCGGTGGAGTCTCACGCGCGGCTTCGATCGCCGGCTTTGGGATGGTCACGGTGACGTGGTGCATCGCGACGGTGCCGCTAGCGCGGGGCTCGCTCGGACGATGTAGTGAAAGGGCAGCGCGGCGGCGACCTCGGTGGTGTCGAATCCCGCGGCTCGTAGTTCATCTGCAGCTTCCGCGGCGGTGTAGAGGAGCTGATCGCGTGGCCCGGCCGGGCGGGGCCGGCCGCGTTCCCAGTCGACCACGAGGAGCATGCCCTCGGCTGCGAGGACGCGCCGCATCTCGCTGAGCGCGTGTTCGCCGCGGATCTCGTGCAGCAGGTTCACCGCAAGGATGCGGTCGGCCTCTCCGTCGCGTAACGGCACGCGATTCTCGGAGATCAGCACGGCCTGCGCGTTTGCGGTGCCGTCGAGGCTGTGCTGCAGGTGGGCGACCATCTCGCCGCTCTCGTCGACCGCCACGATCCGCCCGTGCGGAATCGCCTTGGCCACGACGAGCGCGAGTCGGCCGGTGCCCGCGCCGTAGTCGAGTACCGTCTCGGTGCCTTTGAGCTCGAGGAGCGCGATGAGCTTCTGACTCGGCAGGTACTGCTCGCGCTCCGCAGCGTCCAGGCTGGACGCCATGGCGGGGTCGAACTTCTTGGGGTCGCGCTCGGGCGTCAGCTTCGTCCGTTTCCGTGGGGACCAACGCGACAACAACAGGATCCATGTCTGCGCCAGCCGGTGGCCGATGTCATCGCAGCTGCGTCGTGGGCAGATCGTGCTCGATCCGTTCGTCGAAGGTGAATCCGGCTTCGAGCGCGCGTCGGACGGGGCAGGTGTCGGCGACCCGCCGCAGGCGCTCGGTCTGCTCCGTGGTGAGGTCGTCGGGGAGGTGGACGGTGACATCGACCCGCCGTGGGGTCGTGTCGGCGTCGTAGACCACGTCGACACGAACGTCACCCAACCGCCAGTCTCGGCGCTGGGCGTAGAGCACGATCATCGTCGACACGCACGACGCGAGCGTCGCGGCGAGCAATTCGTGGGGGGCTGGAGCGGTGTCGGTGCCGCCGACGCTTTCGGGCTCATCGGTGGTGATCGTGTGGCGCCCGTTGACGTCGATCTCGTGACGCAGCGTGCCGTCTATCGAGTGTGCGCTGGCGGTGAAGCTCATGGATGTGCCTTTCTCATGCGTGTCCGAAGGTGACGTCGGGTAGGACGTGGTGTGCCCAGCGCGGCAAATACCAGGCCCACTTTCCCATCAGGCGCAGCAGCACGGGGATCAGCAGCAGCCGGATCAGCGCGGCATCCAAGAGGACTGCCACCCCGAGAATGATGCCCATCTCCTTCGGCGGCAGCGGCCCCGAGAGCGCGAAGGTGAAGAACACGGCGACCATCACACCGGCGGCGGCGAAGATCACGCGGCCGGAGTGTGCGATGCCGCCGATCATTGCTTCGTGTGGGTCGTGGGTGCGATCCCAGTGCTCCTTGGCGCTGGAGAGCAGGAACACCGTGTAGTCCATCGAGATCGCGAAGATCATCGCGAAGAAGAACACCGGCCCCCAGGCGTCCAGAAACCCCTGCGGCTGGAACCCGAGCAGCGAGTGAAGCGCGCCGTCCTGGAAGATCCATTTGGCGACGCCAAACGCCGCGCCGACGGCAAGCAAGTTGGTGATCACCCCGGCCGCCGCGATCAGCGGTGCCTGGAGCGCGATCAGCAACAGCAGGAAGCCGAGGCCGAGCACGACACCGATCACCAGCGGCGTCTTGGCGGCGAGCGCCGCCTGCAGGTCGTGGTTTTCGGCGACCGCGCCGCCGATCAGCGAGCCGGCGGGCAGCACGGCGCGCAGACGGTCGATGGTGTCGCCGACGGCGGGGTTGGAGGGGTCCTGCCTGGGGATCGCGGTCACCAGGGCGTCGCCGTTGCTCGTCTGGGTCGGCATCAGCTGGGCGATTCCGGGGTCCCGGCGTGCCTTCCGGGCGACCTGGGCGGCGTCGGCGGCGGGGGTAACGATCTGCAGCGGCCCGTCAGCTCCGGGGCCGAAGGCGGCCGCCACCTGCCCGTAGCCGATCCGGGAGGAGTCAGATGCCGGGACGACCTTGATTGACGGCATCGAGGTCTTCAGCTGTGTGACGGGGATCGCGAGGCCGACGAGGATTGCGAGCGCGATCGCCCCGTAGGCGATCGGCCGCTTCCACAGGCGTTCGCCCCAGGCGGCGAACCTGGCGGAGCGGTGCTCACCGGAGTGCGCCCATGGCAGCGCGAGCCTGTCGACCCTCGAGCCCAGCTTTGCGAGCACGGCCGGCAGCAGCGTCAGCGTAGCGGCGAGCACGAAGACGACCGCGAGCATGATCCCGAGGCTCATCGAGCGAAAGGCGGGGCTCGGCACGAGCATCACCGCGCTCAGCGAGATCAGCACCGTCACGCCGGAGAAGAGCACCGCTTTGCCGGCGGTGTCCATCGTCACGGCGACCGCCTCATCGGCTGACACGTGTGACCCGAACAGTGCGCCCCGGAATCGATGCACTACGAACAGCGCGTAATCGATCCCCAGCGCGAGCGCGAACATCAGCGCGAAGTTCATCGCCCAGATCGAGATCGGCAGCACCCTCGTCCCCAGATACAGCGCGCCCGCCGTCGCGAGCAGGCCGATCATCGTCAGCATCAGCGGCAGTCCCGCAGCGACCAGCGAGCCGAACGCGAGGAGCATGATCGTCAGCGTCACCGGCCAGGAGATCACCTCGGACTTCAGCATCGCCGAACGGTTCGCCGCGTTGAAGTCAGACCACATGCCGGCCGCCCCCGTCAGGTTCACCGCCACGGCGGGGGTCGAGAGCACGGCGAGCTTGCCCTTGAGCCGATCCGCCGCCTGGACCATCGCGTTGGAATCACGGGCCGCGCCCGCCTGCACGATCGCGGTGTGGCCGTCACGCGAGACCGACACACCGCCGGTCGGGACAACCACGGCACTGACGGCAGGATCAGAGCGCAACGTACGCTCGACGCGCGCGATCACCGCCCGGTAGGCCGGGTCGCTGACCGTCGTGGTCGGCGAGTACAGCACCGTCATCAGGGCGTAGCTGGAGAGCCCGCGGAAATCCTTGGCGATCAGCTGGCGTGCCTGCACCGACTGTGCTCCGGACGCCTCCCAACCGGCGCCCGACAGCGCGGTCTCTACGCGCGGCGCGAAGAACCCGAGCACGACGGCAACCACAAGCCAGCCGGTGAGCACGACCTTGAAATGGGTCGCCGTGTAGCGGCCGAGACGACCGACCGGGCCGACGCGAGCCATCAGACCGTCACCTGCTCGCGCACCGGCCGCACGGGAGGTTCGTCGGACTGTGTCGTCGGGTCGGGATAGATCGCCGAGCGCAGCCGGCAAGCCCGACGCAGCACGATCGACGCCGGACAAGCGCCAACGGTGACGTAGAGCCACTGACTCACACCAACGAGCGCGGCGAGCAGCAGGAACCATTTCGAGACGAACGCGCCCAACGCGATCGAAAGCAGGGTGATCGTCCCGGCGACGGCGAACAGGGCCCGCTCTAGCGGCCAGCGCGAAGGTGGTTGCTCGTTGGGAGTCATTGTGTTGCTCCTTCCGCAAGCGCGGTTTCGGGTTCTGAGGTCGGGGCGAGTCGGTCGAGCGCGGCGACGAGTTGGTCGGCGCCGATAGCGCCGGGGCTGGTGCCGATCACCTCGCCGTCGCGGATCACGACGAGCGTCGGGATCGAGCGAATCTGAAGCTTGCCTGCAAGCGCGGGCTGCTCGTCGACGTTGACCTTCGCGAACGGGTACTGCGGCCGCAGCTGTGCGGCCCGTTCGAACTGCGGCGCCATCGCCCGGCACGGTCCGCACCAGGGCGCCCAGAAGTCGATCACGAGCACCCCGGGCTGCTCGAGCGCGTTGGCGAATGTGTCTTCGGCGACGGTCTGAATGGTGCTCATGCTTGCTTCCTGCTCGATTCTCGGACGGCGAATAGGTCGCAATTGGACCGATTGCATATCAACTACACAGCTGTGTGTTTGTGTGATGGACCGTAGCCGATCCCCTGCCGTTTGTCAACTGCACATCAGTTCAGTTGTGCACGCTCGGGCAAGCGCCCGTGACGTGGTGGAGACCAGCACGGGCCGCTAATCCCTGCTGGTCCGATCCACCGCAATCGCCGACTCGCTGGCGAGTCGCTGGCGCTCCAAGCTAGGTGCGACAGCCGTCAGCCCGTCGGGGCGGTCGCGCTCGCCGGCGCGGCCAAGGGCAGGCCGAGCGTCACCCAGTCATGCATGCCGCCGCGGTAGTAGCGCAGCGATCGCGCGGGCCAGCCTGCCTCGAGCAGCGCCTTGACGGCCTCGCCGCTCGCCGGGCACTGCGGCCCGTTGCAGAACAGCACGGTCGGCGCGTCGCGATCGAGCTCCTCGCAACGCTCAACGATCTCCCCGTGGGGAATGTTGACGGCGCTCGGGATCGTCCCGCCCGCCAGGTGTGCCGCCAGCCGGCAGTCGACAAGCAAGCCTCCCGCCTGGACGTGCGCGATCACCTCAAGCTCGCCCACCGTCTCGACACCCGGCGCGAGACACAGCGGCTGGATCACACCCCAGGTCGAATCAACCACGAACAACCCCGCCTCCCCGACGGCCGCGCGCGGGACGCGCACCGGATCCAGTCGCCGTGCGAGCCGTGAGAAGTCGATGCTCATGACGCCACTGTATCAACTGCACAACTGTGCGCCTGTGATACTCTCGCCTCATGGCCGACACCACCTCCGTCGCCCACCCGCTCTCCGAGCCGCTCATCGCGCTGATCACACAACGCTTCCGCGTGCTCGCCGAGCCGATGCGCATCAAGCTCCTCGACCAGCTCCGCGGAGGCGACGCCACGGTCACTGAACTCCAAGAAGCACTCGGCGCCACCCAACAGAACGTCTCCAAGCACCTCGGCATCCTCCACACCGCCGGCATGGTCACGCGAACCAAGGACGGCAACCGAGTCCGCTACGGCATCGCCGACGACGGCGTTTTCGAACTCTGCGAACAGGTCTGCGGCGGCGTACGGCGCCAACTCCACGAACTCGACGCCGTCCTACACCAGACCCTCACGCAGTGAGGTCAGGCCGCAGAAAGCACGTCACATTCGTGGGGGCGGATCGGAGCCAGCGGCCGCAAGCCTCGGCTTCCCGCGGTTGGGACGCGCGATTGCGGCGTCCTTCACCAGGTGTACGCCGGGGAGGCCGTCGTTTTCGTGGCGCGTGCATCCTCCACGATCTGGCACGCTCGTCACGGTGCGTCCGTGACATGGACCCGTTCGCGTTGCGGGTGATTGTGTAGGTGTCGCCCGTCGGCTCGGCGGTTGCGTTTGATCGCGTAGCTGTTCGCCGTGCCAGTCGCCGTGCTGATCCACGCGACGGGACGTCTTCGTCACAGGCCGCTTAGCTGTTGGAGCCCGAGGCTTGTCGCGGAGACGGCGACCCACAGCGCGGCGCCGAGCAGGATCGGGCGGGGACCGGTCTGTCGCAGGCCGCCGATGTCTGTTGAAAGTCCGACGGCCGAAAGGGCAATCGTTATCAGCAGCGTCGCCGCCTGGCCGAGCGCGTGATGGCTCGAGGCTGGGATCACGCCCGCGCTGTTGGCGGCTGCGAGTGCCAGGAAGGCGAGCAGAAATCCGGGCACCAGCTTGGCCGTAGCGACCGGAGCGTGGACCGGATCGGGTCCTGGAATCGACGCTCTGTTGCGGCGGCGTTCGATCGCGGCGAGGCCGAGGCAGATGGGGATGATCATCAGCGTTCGGGTGAGCTTTACGACGACGGCCGTGTGGGCCGCGGCGCTGCCGTAGGTCGTCGCGGCGGCGACGACTGAGGACATGTCGTTGACGGCGGTGCCGGCGAAGACGCCGAACGCGTGCTGGCCGAGCCCCACTTGGTGTCCGAGGATCGGAAAGAGCAGGACGGCGCTTACGTTGAAGAGGAAGATCGTGGAGATGGCAAACGCGACGTCGAGTTCGGCCGCGCCGATGACCGGCGTGACGGCGGCGATCGCGGACGCCCCGCAGATCCCAGTCCCCACCCCGACAAGCGTGCGCAGATCCGACGGGATGTCGAGCAGGCGGCCGAGCCAGGCGGCGAGCAGCAGGCAGACGGCCAGCGTTCCGAGCAGCACGGGAAGCGATTGCACGCCGATCCTCGCGATCTCGCCGAGCGAGAGCTGCGCGCCGAGGAGTACGACGGCGGCCCTCAAGACCGACCCGCCGGCGAACGCGATACCCGGCTGGAGCCCCAGGCTCGGTTTGCGCGCGCTTGCGAGCGCGACGCCGAACACGATCCCGAGCACGGGACCGCCCACGATCGGGATCTCCTGCGCAAGGGCCGTCGCCGCGGCGGCAACGCCGACCGCCAACAGAAGTCCAGGTAGACGGTCGGCCAAAGGATCGCCGCCACCCGACCCACGGGCTGCGTAGCTTGGTCGGCGGAGCGTGGCAGGCTCAATGTTCACGCGACCATGGTCGACGCTGAGCATCACGACAACCAGTCCCGTTGAACTCCGACCTATTCCAGTTGGGAATGCTAGATTGGCGGAGTGCTCGGCGCCACGTCCGCCGCCAACCCACTGCCCGGAAGCGAATTGGCGGCGTTCGTCGCGGCCGTGGAGGCGGGCAGCGTTCAGGGCGCGGCCGACGCGTTGCAGCTGACGCAATCCGCGGTGACCAAACGAATCCAGGCGTTCGAGCGGCGTGTCGGGGGGACGCTGTTGGAGCGGGGACGCTTCGGCGTGCGCCCCACCGAGCTCGGCCGCGTCGTCTACCTGCCTGCCAAACGAGCGCTGCAGCAGCTCGAAAGCGTTGCGCAGGCGGTCGACCTTTCACACGGCCGAAGCAACGTCGACTTGCGTCTGAGCGCGAGCCACACGATCGGCGAGTTCCTGCTCCCTGGGTGGCTGGCGGAGTTTCGCGACGACCACCCCGCCGTGCATCCGCTGCTCGAGATCGTCAACTCGCGCGGGGTCCTCGATGCGATTCGCGAGAACCGCAGCGAGATCGGCTTCGTCGAGGGGCTCGACTCGCTCGAGGGCATCGAAGCACTGACCGTTGCTCGCGACGAACTTGTCGTCGTCGTCGCGGCCGAGCATCGCTGGGCTCGTCGGCGCTGGATCGCGGCGCGCGACCTTGCCACCGAGCCCTACCTCAGCAGGGAGGCCGCGTCGGGCACCCGCGCGGTAGCCGCCGCCGCACTCCACGCCGCCGGTGTCGAGCTGGCACCGACGCTACAGGCAGCAAGCGCCCAAAGCCTGAAACGCGCGCTCACCGCCGGCGGGTTCACACTGATGTCCCGCCTTGCGATCGAGGCCGAAGAGCGCGCCGGCACGCTCGCCGGCCTGCGCGTGCGCGGACTCGACCTCAAACGCGAACTGTGCGCCGTTCGACGCCGGCGCCCTGCGGCAATCGGCGCGGCCCGCAAGTTCTGGCGCTGGCTTGACAAACGCCCCGCGTCAGCAGCGGTCAGCTAGAGATGCGTGAACGGTTGCTGCGCCGGATGATTCCGAGCATTTTCACGTTGATCGCGGCGAAGCGCCACAGCTGCCAGGGCAGGAAGGTACGCAGGAAGAGCGTCCACCTGGTCGGCTTCATGACGTAGTGGGTTTTCTCGTCGTCCATGCGTCTACTCGGGGATCATGCGCCAGCCGGGGCGAAGGTGCGCCTTGTAGAGGAACAGGTGGTGCAGCAGGATCTTGATCCAGTGGCCGGCGAGTCCGATCTCGCCGAAGGTTCGGTCTTGGTCGCGGCCGTAGGCGGGGTAGCGCTCGAAGTCGGGCACGATCGGGTAGACGGTGATCGAGGCGGCGGTGCCGGTGAAGGGGTTGGCGCCGGCGGAGGCGATGCAGGCCGCGCCCATCTCGGCCATCGAAGCGGTGTGGGTCGGTGACTCGGCACCGCCGATCATGTCGACGATGCTCCTGGCGACCGCCTTGGCGATCATCGCCGACGGCATCCCGGTGCGCGGTGGAGCCGGGGCGATCGGCGTGCCGTTCGGACTCGTGTGCGGGCTGGAGATCGCGTGCGGCGGCGCGAACGCAATCCCGGCCGCGAAGATGTTGGCGTACTCCGGCGACTGGTAGGTGCGCGGCCAGTCGGCCGCCTTCCACTCCTCGTAGGGCTTCGGCGTGTAGTCGGCGTCGACACGCATGAAGGCGTTGGGGAGGAAGAGCCGCTCGGTGATCTCGGCGCCGTCGCGGTCGAACGCGCTCAGGCTGACGCCGGAGAAGGGCGGCAGCAGCATCGCGAAGTCGAACTCCTTCTCGCCCTCGCTGCCGTCGAGCGTCTCGTAGAACACGCGGTCGGGCTCGACCTTTCGGACGTGGGCGCGGGTGATCCAGTCGATCCCGCGCTCCGCGAACAGCGAGGCGTTGAAGATGCTGCTCGGGGTGACGTAGCCGCCCCGCTTGAGGTACATGCCACCCATGCCGAAATCGCCGAGCTCGTACTCATTCGTGATCCAGGTGATCTCGGCGCGGTCGCGGACGCCGCGGGCACGCAACTCGAACTCGAGATTGACGATGTACTCGAAGGCCGCACCCTCGCAGGTGCAGGCACCGTGGCCGACGCCGACCAGGAAGCGCCGCCGCTCGCCTCTGCGCATGCGCTCGACCTCCTCCGCGAGCGCCGCCGCGGCCTGCGCCGCATGATCGGGGATGCAGACCGACAGGCTGTGACCGCCCTCCGGGCCGAGGCCCTCAGTCCTGTCGAAGCGCAGCGCCGGCCCGGTCGCGTTGACCAGGAAGTCGTACGGCACCTTGCTCGCCGCGCCATTGGCGGACCCGACCGTGACGTAGGAGCTCGCGCCGTCGCGGTCGCCCTCCGGGTGGATCTCCCGCGCCGCTGCCTGCACGAACTCGACCCCCGCCCGTTCGTAGACCGGCGCCAGCGGAAACGTAACCTGCGCCGGTTTCATCAGCCCGACACCAACCCAGATGTTGGACGGCACCCAGTTGTAGTCAGGCTTCGGAGAAACCACGGTCACAGCGTGTTCACGTCCGAGCCATTTGCGCGCGAACGCGGCGGCGGCGTGTCCCGCGATCCCGCCGCCGAGCACGACGACCCGGCTCACGGCCGCTGCCATCCCGGAGTAATTGCCACACCACCCGCGAGGCTCAGACGGACAGCGTCTCGCTCTGGCCCGACCGACATGGCATGACGCTACGCCCCGTGGACCACCGCGGCATCGCGGAAAACTACGGTTTGGGTGGCGGTTTCCCATCCCTGCCGCGTCGCTCGTTGCCGTCCGCGCTCTCGCCGGGCAAACGACCACGGTCAAGCGCCGTCTCGGTCAGCCGCGGCGCATCAGTCGACCGACGGCAGCCATCAGTTCGGCTGCGCGCTCTTCTTGCTGCTCGGCCGGCGCGGCGAGGACGCATGTTCGGGCGTGTCCGTCGAGCAGTCCCAGCGCGACGCTGTCCAACGCGGCCTGGATTGCTGAGATCTGGGTGAGCACGTCAATGCAGTAGCGATCCTGCTCGACCATCCGCTCGATGCCGCCGACCTGGCCCTTGATGCGGGCCAGACGGTCACGCAGCTGGTCCTTGCTCGCCTGGTAGCCCTTGCCAGCAGGTGATCTCGGTGTCGGAGCCATACCCAGACACTATACCCATACGGGGCTGGGGTATAGTGGTCATATGGGCGTGCTGACGACGATCGGCGACGGCTTCAAGGATGCGTTCCTGATGGCCTGGGGGGTGTGGTGGGCGCTCGTGTTCGGCTTCGCGATCTCGGCGATCGTGCAGGCCTGGGTTCCCCGCGAACGCATCCAGAACGCGCTCGGCGGCTCGGGCTTTCGGCCGGTCGCGCTGGCGACGGGGCTCGGCGCCGCCTCGTCATCGTGCAGCTACGCGGCGATCGCGATCGCCAAGAGCCTCTTCCAGAAGGGCGCGAGCGCGGCGGCCGCGCTCGCATTCCAGTTCAGCTCGACCAATCTCGTGATCGAGCTCGGAATCGTGATGTGGGTGCTGATCGGCTGGCAGTTCACACTCGCCGAGTTCGTCGGCGGCCTCGTTCTGATCGCCGTCATGACGCTCCTGCTGCGTGTCTTCGTCTCCAAGCAACTGGAGGATCAGGCCCGCGAGCACGCCCGGCAAGCCGACAGCGGCCACCAGCACCACTCAGCCGGCGCGCAGCTCACGATCCGCCAACGCCTCACCTCGATCCAGGCATGGTCGGACGTCGCCCACAACTTTCGCAACGACTGGTCGATGCTGTGGAAGGAGATCACGATCGGCTTCCTGCTCGCCGGATTCGTCGGCCAAATCCACAACGGCTTCTTCAACGCCCTCTTCATCACCCACGCCCCGGCCGGTGTGAAGCTGCTCGAGAACGCGATCGTCGGACCGCTCATCGCGATCGCGAGCTTCGTCTGCTCGATCGGCAACGTGCCCCTGGCGGCCGTGCTGTGGTCCGGCGGGATCAGCTTCGCAGGCGTGATCGCCTTCATCTTCGCCGACCTGATCGTGCTGCCGATCATCCAGATCTACCGCAAGTACTACGGCAACGCCTACGCGCTACGAATCGTCGCGCTGATGTTTGCAACGATGGTCACCGCAGCCCTGATCGTCGACGGACTGTTCAGCGGCGCCGGACTGATCCCCCACATCCGACCCACCCGCGCCGACATCTTCAGCGCTATCAAGATCGACTACAAGCTCTTCACCAACATCCTCGGCATCGCCGTCTTCGCCGCGCTCTTCGCGCTCACGATACGCCGCGGCGCGACCGACCCCGTCTGCGGCATGAAAGTCGACCGGGCCAAAGCCGACCGCATCGACTTCGCCGGCCACACGTACTACTTCTGCAGCCAACACTGCGCGCACGCCTTCGAGACCAACCCCGAGCACCATCTCGCAAGCCACGCGGCGCCCTCCGAGGCAAAGCTCGCTCACAATGGACACGCCCACTAGCTCAAGCGGCGCCCAATGACGCCCTCTGGGCGGTCCTTCGGACCCCAGACCTGCCTGTTTCAGGGGCGCATCTCGCGCAGAATTGCGACTACATTGCGCCGACGGCCGAGCAGAACATGCAAATTTTGCAGCTATTTCGCCTAAGCGGGATACGGGAATCGAAAGCGGATCCGGGGGTGAGCCTGGGTGAGAACCCCAGTGTTTTCGGGCTCTAACGTGCTCTCAGATGCGGTGAGATCACGTGAAATTGCAACCATATTGCAACCACGGGGGTGTCCCGGCTCTACGGCGCCCAGTCGGCGCGGTCGGGATCCCAGTGCTGGGCGGCGTGATCGTCGAGAACGGGATCGAGGAATGCAGCGGCCGTGAAGTAGCCGCTGCTGGTAGGCCTCGGCCTCGACGGCACGTACGTCTGGCCTGGAGGCGTCATGCATATGGGACAAGTACGGCTTTACGTTTGCGGACCTACGATGTCCTGCGTCTCGCCACCAGGCAGGCCAGCAACGGTCTGATCGAACGCGGCGGCGATGAGCTCGGCCTCGTGCGTGCTGGGCGCGTAGTCGGCGTAGCGCATCGTCGTCTGGATGTCGCGGTGGCCCATCCACTCCTGCAGCGTCCGGATCGCGACCCCGGCCGCGGCCATCTGGGTTCCGAAGGTGTGTCGGAGGTCGGGGAAGCGGTGGGTGGGGTCGAGCCGCGCCGCACGGAGCGCTCGCCGGTAGCGCAGCAGCACCAT
>OBLT010001072.1_pt1 | contig 17556 bp, 20 predicted proteins | sample 1518721 | NCBI WGS metagenome assembly OBLT01 (sample SAMEA3539307, study PRJEB22396) | soil metagenome | biome: tundra; feature: field; material: soil | place: USA | collected 2010-05 | depth 0.15 m | reverse complement strand
GGGCGGGACGGGCGCCCGCGCGGGTGGCCCGTCATAGCAGGGCTCAGTCGTAGAAGCCCAGGCGGCGCAGCTGCTTGGGGTTGCGCTGCCAGTCTTTGGCGATCTTGACGCGCAGGTCGAGGTAGACCTTGGTGCCCAGGAGCGCCTCGATCTGGTAGCGGGCCCGGCTGCCTACCTCCTTCAGCCGCGCGCCCTTGGTGCCGATGACGATGGCCTTCTGGCTCGGCCGCTCCACGTAGAGCTCGGCGTGCACGTCGGTGAGGTCCTCGCGTCCGGGGCGCCGCCCCATCTCCTCGACCACGACCGCGATCGAGTGCGGCAGCTCATCCCGCACCCCGTCCAGGGCCGCCTCCCGGATCAGCTCCGCGACCATGATCTGCTCGGGCTCGTCGGTGAGCTCGCCGTCCGGGTACAGGGGCATGCCTTCGGGCAGGTGCGAGACGAGCACGTCGGCGAGCACGTCGAGCTGGAAGCCGGTCACGGCGGACACCGGCACCACATCGGCCCAGTCCCCCAGCTCGCTCACCGCCAGCAGCTGCTCCACGACGCGTTCCGGCGGGACCTCGTCGCACTTGGTCACGATGACCACCACCGGGGTCTTCTTCACGTGCTCGAGCTCCCGCGCGAAAAACCGGTCACCCGGTCCGACCGGGTCGCCGGCCGGGATGCAGAACCCGATCACGTCCACCTCGGCCAGCGTCGAGCGGACCAGGCTGTCCAGGTGCTCGCCGAGCAGGGTCCGCGGCTTGTGCAGGCCGGGCGTATCGACCAGGATCAGCTGCGCGTCGGGGCGGTGCACGATGCCGCGAATCACCCGCCGGGTCGTCTGCGGACGGTCGCTGGTGATCGCGACCTTGGCGCCGACCAGCGCGTTCGTCAGGGTTGACTTACCGACGTTCGGGCGGCCCGCGAGGCAGGCGAACCCGGATCGGAAGGCGGGGGACGCCGGCGGATGGTTCACCTATTGATTCTCGCGCATGTTCTGAGGGCGAGCGCCACCGGCCGTTCGGCGCCTTAGGGGGTGAGGGTCTGGCGGACGGTGCCGTCGGGGGCGGCGTGGAACACGATCGCATCCGGGCCGAGATCACGCACCGCGGACAGGTCGCCCGGGTCCAGCTCACCGTCGCTGACCAGGGCGGCCGCCTCTAGTTTCTGCGCGCCGCTGGAAGAGGCCATGGCCACCGCCAGGCGCAGCGCGGACAGCCGCAGCGACGGCAGGGCCACCGCGGCGGCGGTGTAGGTCCGGCCGGTCTCGTCGCGGACCGCCGCGCCCTCGGACGCGGCCACCCTCGCCCGCGTCGACCGGGCCAGGGTGATGATCTTGAGGTCCTCGGCGCCAGGTGTCACATCGCTCACCAGAACGAGTCTACGGCTCCGCATCCCCGACGCGTTCCACCAGGACCCTTCCGATCTTGTTGCGGCGGGCGGTCGGGTTCTCCGCGGTCAGCCGCAGGCCGTGGACGGTCGCGGTCGAGCCCGCGATCGGGACCCGGCCCAGCTGGTGGGCCAGCAGCCCGACCACCGTCTCCACGTCGTCCACGCCGAGCACGACCCCGAACAGCTCCTCGAGCTCGGTCACGGACAGCCGGGCCGTCACCCGCGCGGAGCCATCGGAAAGCCATTCCACCGGCGGCCGCTCGTTGTCGTACTCGTCGGTGATCTCGCCGACGATCTCCTCCAGGATGTCCTCGATGGTCACCAGCCCGGCGGTCCCGCCGTACTCGTCGATCACGATAGCCACGTGAATGCGCTGGGCCTGCATCTGCCGCAGCAGCTCGTCGACGGGCTTGCTGTCCGGGACGTAGCTGGCCGGGCGGATCGCGGTGGTGACCTTCTCGGTGGCATCGGCGCCTGGATGATCGTGGCTCCACGCCACGATGTCCTTGAGGTAGGCGATGCCGACCACGTCGTCCTCGTTCTCGCCGACCACAGGGATCCGGGAGAAACCGCTGCGCAGGGCCAGCGAGAGCGCCTGCTCCACGGTCTTGCCGGCCTCGATGAACACCATGTCGGTGCGCGGCACCATGACTTCCCTGACGATGGTGTCGCCGAGCTCGAAGACCGAACGGACCATCTCACGTTCGCCGGGCTCGATGCCGGTCCTTCGCTCCAGGTAGTCGACGAGCCCGCGCAGCTCAGACCGGGCGACGGGACCCGACGTACCCTCATGGTCCACCAGCGGCCGGGCCCGCCGGGTCGGCGGCATGGTATTGCCCATGGCGACGAGCAGGCTCGGCAGCGGGCCGAGCGCCCGGGTCAGCGGCAAGAGGAACTTGGCCGCTCGCACGGCGGTCCGTTCGGTTCGTGGTCCGACGCGTCCGGTTGGCGGGCGCACGCCGGTCAGCGCGTACCTCAGCGCGATCACCACGCCGAGGGCGGCCAGGACGGCGCGCCAGTTGTCGCCGAACCAGCGGACGAAGGCCGCCGTGACGAGCACCGCCGCGAACACCTCAACGATGACCCGGAGCAGCAGCAGCACGCTCATGTAGCGGGGCAGATCACCGGCCACCAGCTGCAGCGGGCCCTTGTGTTCCGGCCGCTCCGCGACGCCGGTGGCGGAGACCAGGGCCAGCGCGGCCTCCGCGTTCGCACACCAGCCCGCCAGCAGGGCCAGCACGGCCGCCGCGACCAGCAGCCACCCTGGGGGGGTCATAGCTCCTTCTGATCCCGCCAGGTCTTCAGCAGCTGGTCCTGCGTGCCGAACATAGCGGCGTGCTCTTCTGAGTCGGCGTGGTCATAGCCGAGCAGGTGCAAGATCCCGTGCACGCACAGCAGCTCAAGCTCGTCCTGGGTGCTGTGGCCGGCTTTCTCCGCTTGCTCCGCCGCGACCGGCGGGCACAGCACGACGTCTCCGAGCAGCCCAGGGTCACCGCCAGGCGCCGGGTCCCCCGCCCGGTTGCCGCCCATGTGCGGCGGCCGGAGCTCGTCCATGGGAAAGGCCAGCACATCGGTCGGTCCCGGCTCGCCCATCCAGCGCTCGTGCAGTTCGGTCATGGTCCGTTCGTCGACGAGCAGCACCGAGAGCTCCGCCAGCGGATGAATCCGCATCTGGTCAAGCGTGAATCTGGCGACCGCGGCTAGCCCTACCTCGTCGACGTCGATGCCCGCCTCATTGGCGATATCGATGCTCATCGGTGTCTTAGCTGCCTTTCCGCCTATTCGGTCTCCCCGGGGCGCTGAACTGCCTTTCCTGCGCGTCGTACCTCTCGTACGCGTCGACGATCTTGCCCACCAGGCGGTGCCTGACCACGTCGTGACTGGTCAGCCTGGCGAAGTGGATGTCGGGAATGCCGTCGAGAATGTCCTGGACGACACGCAGCCCGCTGGCCTGGCCGGCCGGGAGGTCGACCTGGGTGACGTCGCCGGTCACCACCACCTGGGACCCGAACCCCAGCCGGGTCAGGAACATCTTCATCTGCTCGGCGGAAGTGTTCTGCGCCTCGTCCAGGATGATGAACGAGTCATTCAAAGTCCTACCGCGCATGTACGCCAGGGGGGCGATCTCGATGGTGCCAGCGGCCATCAGCTTCGGGATCGAGTCCGGGTCGAGCATGTCGTGCAGCGCGTCGTAGAGCGGGCGCAGGTACGGGTCGATCTTCTCGGACAGGGTCCCAGGCAAGAAGCCGAGCCGCTCCCCCGCCTCCACCGCGGGCCTGGTCAAGATGATCCGGTTGACCTGCTTGGCCTGCAGTGCCTTGACCGCTTTGGCCATGGCCAGGTAGGTCTTCCCTGTTCCCGCCGGGCCGATGGCGAACACGATCGTGTGCTCGTCGATGGCGTCCGCATACCGCTTCTGATTGAGGGTCTTGGGCCGGATGGTCCGGCCGCGGGCCGACAAGATGCCGACCGTGAGCACATCCGCCGGGCGCACGCCGCGCTCGGCCCGCAGCATGGCGGCGGCCCGCTCCACCGCGTCGGCGGTCAGGTCCGTGCCCTTGCGCAGCAGTTCGACGAGCTCGTCGAACAGCCCCGTCACCAGGGCGGTTTCCGCCGGGGTCCCGGTCGCGGTGATCTCGTTGCCGCGGACATGGATGTCGGCGTCAAACTCGCGCTCGATCACGTGCAGCAGCTCATCCCCGGAGCCGAGCAGGCTGACCATCGAGTGATCAGCGGGTATCACGATCTTTACCTGGGACCGTGGTTCGCCCTGCTGCCCGTCGCCGTTGGGACTGCTGCTGGCGTTCAGGTCATCGTTTCGGATATCTGTCAATTCGACGCTCTCGAAGACCCGGGGGACCGACCCCCGAGCGTACTGGCTACCATGGTATCCGCCGTGCGGGCCCGCTGGCTCATCCGGGCGGCCAGGTGAGGGACCGGCCGCCGAGCAGGTGCGCGTGGACATGCGGCACCGTCTGGCCCGCCTGCTCGCCCGTATTGAACACGACGCGGTAGCCGCTATCGGCGACGCCCTCCGCCGCCGCGGCCTGGTGCGTCTCGGTGATCAGCTCACCGAGCAGGCCGCCGTCCGCGGCGGCGAGCGCCGCGACGTCGGGGTAGTGCATCTTGGAGATGACAAGCACATGGGTGGGAGCTTGCGGGTTGATATCGCGGAACGCCAGCACCCGGTCGGTTTCACCGACCAGGGTCGCGGGAATTTCTCCGGCGACGATGGCGCAGAACAAGCATTCAGTCACGCCAAGATCCTAGAGCTTCTGTGAGGGCTCGCGGGTGGGGCCTGGGGCCATGTTGCGATGCGCTGTTATGGTGCCGATCCTTGCAAGTGCTGTCGTAACCTCGCGCTCAACGGATATTCTTGATATTCGGCCAGCCTCCGGCAGTGTCTGGCGGCATGTCCGAAAGTTTGCGGGTCCGGCCAGGCGCCATCATGTGGCGCCTGGAAATCCGCCCATCCGGGTAGTCAGCTGGGTGGTATGCCAATGACGGCACGGCGACGGACGGTCAGACGGGTGGGAGATTTGGGGATGAAGGACCGGAGGCCGTGGTCCTGTGCGACTTTCATCGCGGCGCGGAAGCGGCCCGATGGAGAGTGAACCTGACGACGGGGCAGCGCGTCCAACCAATGTGACTGAAACCCTGGTGGCGACCGAAGCCATCGTGCCTGACGCTTTCCTGGCGTCCTCGGCCCACATGGGGTGGAACGCGGACCGTGCGGTCACCGAGCTGTACTCCTCGCACTACCGGGCGCTGGTACGGCTGGCCGCCCTGCTGGTGCGCGACACGCCTACCGCCGAAGAAGTGGTGCAGGATGCGTTCGTCGCCATGCACGGGGGCTGGCAGCGGCTGAGGAACGGGGACAGCGCGCTGGCCTACCTGCGGCAGGCCGTGGTGAACCGGTCACGATCCGTCCTGAGGCACCGGACCGTGGTCGACAAGAACTTGCAGAAGGCGCCGCCGGACATGCCGAGCGCCGAGCACGGCGCGCTGGTCCTGCTCGAGCGTTCCGCGGTCGTGGCGGCGCTGCGTGAGCTGCCTAGGCGTCAACGTGAGGCCATCGTCCTGCGGTACTACGCCGACCTGTCCGAGGCCGAGATAGCGACCACGATGAAAATCAGCCGCGGGGCCGTGAAAAGTCACACGGCCCGCGGCATGACGGCCCTGCGTGCGGCCCTGGAGCAGGAGTAAGAGTGCCACCCCGCCACGACGGTAAGCCAGCGCCCGGGGAGGACTTCGACCAGTTCCTGCACCATGCGCTGCATGCTGCCGCGGACCAGGTCGATCCGCACCCGGACGGCCTGGAGCGGATCCGCGCGCGGGTAGGAGCCGCCCACGCCAGCCGGGCCAACCCCCGGCCCGCCAGCACGGGCCTGCTGGCGGACACGGTCCGGCGCTGGAACGCCGGCCGTAGCGGGCACGGCGCGGGTCACGCCCGGCGAGGCCCGCAGCAGGGCTGGCGGGCGGGTCTGATCAGGCCCGCCATCGCCCTCGCCTGTGCCGTGTTCGCGGTGGGCGTGGTCCTGGCCTCGGTGCCCCCGCTGCGCCAGGCGGTCAGCTCGTCCGTGTCGTCCGCCTTTGACGGTAAGAGCTCCACCAGCGTGACCGGCCCGGCCGCTTCTGACCGCAGCGGCCAGGCCGCAGCCGGCGGGGCCGGATCGGCGGCCTCCACCGCCGCCCGGAACCATCGGCCGACACCGATCTCGTCATGCCCGCAGTCGTCGGCGGCGGCTTCCCCCACCACGACGCCAGCCACGTCGAGTCCCCCGGCCAAGGCGCCGGCCTCAGCGAGCCCGTCGAGTCCGCCGCCCAGCTCGCTGACCAGCCCGGCCACGGGGCTGTCCGGCAGCGGCAGCCCGAGCGCGACGGGCAGCGCAAGCAGCAGCACGACCCCGACGTCGAGCGCTCAGGCCACGGCTCAGGCCACGGCCAGCCCCAGCGGCACCAAGAAAAAGCCGGCCAGGCAGAAGGCCGGGACCATCTGCGGTAGCCCGACCGCGCAGGCCAGCACATCGGCCACGCCGAAGGCGACGCCCGTCACCTCGGCGGCCAGCAGCCCGACCGCGCCCGCCACCAGCTCGACGTCACCCGCAGGCTCATCGCCAAGCAGCGGCAACTCACCCGCGCATAGCAGCGGGAAAGCCTCGCCAGGTTCGTCTGACGCGTCCGGGACCATCTCCGGGCCGGGCAGCACTGGGTTAGGGCCGGGCTAGCGCCAGCGACCCGACCGGCTGAGCAGGACGGCCGCGGCCACGGTCCCGGCGGTCGAGGTCCTGAGCACGGTAGGTCCCAGCCGGCGGGCGGTGGCCCCGGCCTGGCGGAAGGCTGCGCTTTCCGCCTCGGTGATCCCGCCTTCAGGCCCGACCACGACGAGCAGGTCACCGGCTTCTGGCAGGGTCAGGCCGCCGAGTCCGGCGGTGGCGTCCGGGTCGAGCACGATCGCGCAGGCCGCCTTGCTGATCGCCTGGCCGACCTGCCGAAGCGAGGCGGTATCCGTCACGTCAGGTATCCACGCGCGGCGGGACTGCTTGGCCGCCTCACGCGCGGTCACCCGCCATTTCGCCAGCGAGCGCTCCCCGCGCGCCCCCTGCCAGAGGGGGACGCAGCGCGCCGCGGCCCACGGGATGATGCGGTCGACGCCCACCTCGGTCATCTCCTCGACCGCCAGCTCCCCCCGGTCGCCCTTCGGGATGGCCTGGACCACGGTGATGGTCAGATCCGGGCGGGGTACCTGCCGCCTGGCTCGCACCGCCAGCTCGAGACCGCCCGGCCCGGCGGCGGCGACCACGCACTCAGCCACCAGGCCCGCGCCGTCACCGACGTCGGCTCGCTCACCCGGGCGCAGCCTGCGCACGGTGGCCGCGTGCCGTCCCTCAGCTCCGGACAGGACGACGACGTCGGCGGCCAGGTCCGCGCGGTCAGCCAAGAAGACGGGCGGCTGCGGCACCAGGTTCAGCGTCCGTTGAACGCGTCACGCAGTCTGGAGAAGAATCCCTGCTGGCCGGGCACGAACTTGCCAGGCGGTGCTTCCTCACCACGAAGCTTGGCCAGCTCGCGCAGCAGTTTTTCCTGCTCGACGTCGAGCTTGGACGGCGTCTCGACGGTCACGTGGATGACCAGGTCGCCGCGGCCGTTGCCGTTCAGGTGCTTGACGCCCTGGCCGTAGAGCGGGATGACCTGACCGGACTGGGTGCCGGGGCGGATGTCGATATCGGAGGGCCCGTCCAGGCTCTCCACCGACAACGTGGCCCCTAGCGCCGCGGCCACCATCGGGATCGTCACCGTGCAATGCAGGTCGTCGCCCTGCCGCTCGAAGATTTCGTGCGGGCGCTGCACGATCTCGAGGAACAGGTCACCAGGCGGCCCGCCGCCCGGGCCGACTTCGCCCTCGCCGGCCAGCTGGATGTGCGTGCCGTCCTCGACCCCGGCCGGGATCCGCACCTTGATGGTGCGCCTGGTCCGCACCCGGCCGTCGCCGTCGCACTCGGGGCAGGGCCGGACCAGCACGGTGCCGAATCCGCCGCAGCCCGGGCACACCCGGGCCATCATCACCTGGCCGATGAAGGAGCGGGTCACCTGGCTCACTTCACCGCGCCCGCCACAGATGTCGCAGGTCTGCGGGTGAGTTCCCGGGGCGGTGCCCTCGCCGGAACACGTCGGGCAGACCACGGCCGTATCCACGGTGAGCTCTCGGGTCGCGCCGAACGAGCACTCGGAAAGCTCGAGCTCGATCCTGATCGTCGCGTTGCGGCCGCGCTGCGCCCGGCTGCGCGGCCCGCGGGTGGCGGCACCGCCCGCCGCGCCGAAGAACTGGTCGAGCAGGTCGTTCAGCGGGTTGAACCCCTGGCCGAAGGGGCTAGCACCCGCGGCCGCGCTGCTCGCGAACGGGTCCACGCCCATGTCGTACATCCGGCGCTTTTCTGTATCCGAGAGCACCTCGTAGGCCTGGGTGATCTCCTTGAACCGCTCCTGCGTCTCAGGATCGGGGTTCACGTCCGGGTGAAGCTCCCGGGCCAGCCGCCGGTAGGCCCGCTTGACCTCATCCTGCGTGGCGTCACGCCGGATCTTGAGCAGGCCGTAATAATCCGCCGCCACTAGGACTCCATCAGAATCTGGCCGACATAACGTGCCACCGCTCGCACCGCCCCCATCGTGCCCGGGTAATCCATCCGGGTCGGCCCGAGCACGCCGAGCTTGGCTAGCGGCTCAGCCTCGTTCCCGTAGCCGGTGGACACCACCGACGTGGCCTGCAGGCCTGCGACCTGGTTTTCCGAGCCGATCCTGACGGTCAGGATCGCGGGCTCGGTCGCCTCACCGAGGAGTCGCATCAGCACCACCTGTTCTTCCAGGGCTTCAAGCACCTCTCGCAGCCCCTTGCTGAAATCGTGCGCGGCCAGGTTCGCGGCTCCGCCGAAAACGATCTTCTCCTCGTTCCGCTCGACCATGCTGGCCAGCAGGACGGTGAACACAGCGTTAGCGTTCGCGCGTTCCTCGGCCGGGATCCGCTCCGACAAGTCGGTGACCATGGCGGCGGCGTCGGAAAGCTTATGCCCGCCCAGGCAGGCGTTGATGACCGCACGCACGTGTGACACCGAGGCGTCATCCCAGGGCTGGGGCAGGTCAACGGTGCACTGCTCCACCCGGCCGGTATCGGTGATCAGCACGAGCAGCAGCTTCTGCGGGGCGAGCGGGACGAGTTCGATGTGCCGGATCGACGACCTGGTCAGGGACGGGTACTGCACCACGGCCACCTGCCGGGTCAGCTGGACCAGGAGCCTGACCGTCCGCATGACCACGTCGTCAAGGCTGTAGGCGCCGCCCAGGAAGCTCTCGATGGCCCGCCGCTCGGCCGACGACAAGGGCTTGATATTGGACAGCCGGTCCACGAAGAGCCGGTAACCCTTGTCCGTCGGTACCCGCCCGGCGCTGGTGTGCGGCTGCGTGATGAAGCCCTGCTCCTCGAGCACCGCCATGTCGTTGCGGATGGTGGCCGGGGAGACGTCGAAATGATGCCGGTCAACCAGCGACTTCGATCCGACCGGTTCGGTGGTGGACACGTAGTCTTCAACGATCGCACGGAGAACCGTTAGTTTGCGCTCGTCGAGCACGCGTTCACCTCCTTGGCACTCCTAAGACCCGAGTGCTAAGTCTATTGCGTCTGACAAGTTCCTGGCGCGCGACGGCGAGGCCGAACGGCCGCAGCTGATCACCCCCATAAAGGATGGTAACCCGGCGGGCTCGAACCGCGATAGCCGCGTGTCGGCGGCGGCCGCGCCGAGTCCTCCTCGGCTACCCTTCAAGCAGACAGGGCAGGAGGACATACCTGTGCGGAGCAGGCGATACGACGCTGACGTGCTGGCGGCCGGAGAGACGACGGGGGCGACGGGTCTGCGCCGCCGACGGCCTGGGCAGCGTGAGGTGCCCAAGGTCGAGGCGGAACGCGGCCTGGTGGTGGAGGATTCTGAAGGCCGGTTCTGCGGCGCGGTGGTCGGCTACGAGAAAGGCGCCGTGGCGCTGGAAGACCGGCACGGCAAGCGACGGGTCTTCCCGCTCACTCCGGCGGCCTTCCTGCTCGAGGGCCAGCCGGTCACGCTCGTCCCGCCCGCCCCGGCCACGTCAGCCGCGCCGGGCCGGCCGCGCCGGACCGCCTCCGGGTCGGTGGCCGCGCCGGTGACCCGGGCCAAGGTCGCCCGCGCCAGCCGCATCTACGTCGAGGGCAAGCACGACGCCGAGCTCGTCGAGCAGATCTGGGGCGATGACCTGCGCGACGTCGGCGTGGTGGTCGAGTACCTGGAGGGCATCGACGACCTGCAGGCGATCGTGGCGAGCTTCTCCCCCGCGCCCGGCCGGCGCCTCGGCGTCCTCGTCGACCACCTGGTGGCCGGGTCCAAGGAAACCCGGATCGCGGCCAGCATCCGGTCCCCTGACGTGCTGGTCGTGGGGCATTCCTACATCGACATCTGGGCTGCCGTGCGGCCGTCCGCGGTCGGCCTGGCGGCCTGGCCGGAGGTTCCGCGGGGGCAGCCGTGGAAGGAGGGGGTGCTGCGCGCCATCGGCTGGCCGCCTGAGGTGCCGCGGGCCTGGCAGCGCATCCTGCGGTCCGTATCGAGCTACGCCGACCTGGAACCTGAGCTCCTGGGCCGGGTCGAGGAGCTCATCGATTTCGTCACCGCACCAGGGAGCGAATAGCGTGGCGACAGCCGCCGATGACACCCGAGGATCGATGACAAGCGAGCCGGCCCGACCCGTGCCTGATCCTCAGGTGCGCGAGGGCGAAGTGACCTCGGTCACCTTCGGCTACCTGGGCGCCATCTTCCTGGGTCCGGTGATCCCGCTGATCGTCTACCTGATCAAGGCGCGAAGGTCGCCGTTCCTGCGGTATCACGCGGCCGCGGCGGTCAACCTGTCCCTGAGCTGCCTGCTGTACGCGGTGTGCTGCGCCATCCTCGGCGGCCTGCTCGCGCTGGACAGCATCACCGCCGCCCTGGTCATCGCGCTATCGCTGGGTTTCGGGATCTGGGTGACGATGCTGACGTACCTCATCCGCGGCGTCATCGCGGCGAACCGCGGCGAACCGTACGACATACCGCAGTGGATCTGCGCCCGCATCGTGCACTTAGGGCTCGGTCAGCGCACGGGTCACCGCGTCCGCCAGCAGGCGGCCGCGGCTGGTCAGCACGATCCGGCCCCGGGCGTAGGCGGCCGGGCTGGCCAGGCCTTCTGCGACCACAGAGCCGGCGTTCTCGCGCCCGGCGGGATCGAGCCTGGCCACCGGCCATCCCTGCGCCAGGCGGATCCCCAGCATGACCCGCTCTAGCTGCCGCTCCGGCTCGGCCAGGACCTCGCGGGCCTGGCCCGGGCTGTGTCCCGCGGCGATCCGAGATCCGTAGGCGGCCGGGTGGCGCACGTTCCACCACCGGGTCCCGCCGACGTGGCTGTGCGCCCCCGGCCCGATCCCCCACCAGTCGCCGCCGGTCCAGTACAGCATGTTGTGGGCGCACCGCGACGGCTCGGCCGCCGCCCAGTTGGAGATCTCATACCAGCCCAGGCCGGCGGCGGTCAGCACCTCGTCCGCCACCAGGTAGCGATCGGCGAGCACGTCATCATCGGGCGCAGGCAGCTCGCCGCGCCGCACCCGGGCCGCCAGCCGCGTGCCCGGCTCCACCGTGAGCGCGTACGCGGACACGTGATCGGGCTCCGCGGCCACGGCCGTATCCAGCGAGCAGCGCCAGTCCGCCTCCGATTCCCCCGGCGTGCCGTAGATCAGGTCCAGGCTCACGTGCTCGAACCCGGCCGCGCGGGCCCAGGCGGCGCACTGGGCCGGGCGGCCCGGCTGGTGCACCCGGTCCAGGGTCGCGAGCACGCCGGGAACCGCGCTTTGCATGCCGAACGAGACGCGGGTAATGCCCTGGGCCCGCAGCTCGCTCAGGTCAGCCGGGCCGACGCTTTCCGGGTTGGCCTCGGAGGTTATCTCAGCCCCGGGTTTCAGCCCGAACTCGGCGTCGATGGCCCGCAGGATGGCGCCGAACGCGGCCGGCGACAGCAAGGTCGGCGTCCCGCCGCCGAAGAACACCGTGCTGACCGGGACATCCGCCGCGCCGAGGACCTTGCGGGCGAACCCGATCTCCGCGATCGCGAGGGCCGGGTAGGTGGCGGCCGAGACCGAGGTGCCTGCGGGGCCGCCGAGCTCGGCGGCGGTGTAGGTGTTGAAGTCGCAGTACCCGCAGCGGGTCGTGCAGAACGGCACGTGCACGTAGACCCCGAAGGGCCGCGTCCCGAGGCCTCCGTAGGCGCTTTCCGGCAGCGTCCCATCGGCGGGGACAGGCTCACCATCGGGCAGAACGCCAGGCATGGCAGCCACGGTACCCGCACAAACTCCCGATGTAGTTCTGACGGAATGGTGGCAAACGGTGCCGGCCTGCCGGATTAACGGTTCGCGCGCTTAGACTGAAAGAGCCGCGTTTTCGGGAGACACGAGGCACAGGTCGCGTTGACGGGAGGCACCGGGTGGCAGATAACCAATCGCAGTGGCCGGCCGAGGTCCCGGAGTACGGCTGGCCTGCCGCCGACCCGGCTCCTCCCGGTGCTGACGCCGACCAGGTCCGGCCCGCCGGATACCAGGTCCCTCCGGCCGGGTACCAGGTCCCGCACCCCGCGTACCAGGCCCCGCACCCCGCATACCAGGTCGCGCACCCCGGTTATCAGGCTCAGGTGAATGCCTCGATGCGCGCGGCCACAGCGGACCGGGAGCGCGCGGTCGACGTGCTGAAGGCGGGCTTCGCCGAGGGCCGCCTCACCCAGGACGAGTACAACGACCGGATGGGGCGGGCGTACGCGGCCCGCACCTACGGCGAGCTGACGGCGCTGACGGCGGACCTGCCGGCCGGCGCCCTGCCCACGATCTGGGCGGCGCCACAGGTCTACCAGCCACCCATGTCCACCAACTCGCTGGCCCGGGCGTCGATGATCCTTGGCGTGGCCGAGTTCTTCTCCATGGGGCTGACCGCCATCCCGGCGGTCATCTGCGGGCACATCGCCAAGCGCGAGATGCGGCTCACCGGTCAGCGTGGCGACGGACTGGCGACCGCCGGGCTCGTGCTTGGGTATATGGCGATCATCTTCTGGGCGGTCATCATCGTGCTGGCCGTCCTGGGCGCCGCGATCAACGTCGCCGGGCAGGGCGGCGGTCCCCCTGGCGGCTGACCCCCGCGCTAGGACATAACAAGCTCAGCTCAGTTCGCTGGACGCCGCGACATCCCCGGCCGGGAACGGACAGGATCAGGGACATGTCCGCGTACTACGCACCCCCCGCTGGCGCCACGGCGACGGCGGCCGAATCGCCAGCGCCCGGGCCGGCCCTCGTCGCGTTCGCCGGGCCGGCCCCGCAGGCCCGGCTGACCGTCGCCGTCCGCATCTTCATGGTCATCCCGCAGTTCGTCGTGCTGGCACTGCTGAGCCTGGCGGCCTACGTGGTCACCGTCATCGGCTGGTTCGGCGCCTTGTTCACCGGGCGGATGCCCGTCTTCGCGGCTGATTTCCTCACCGGCTACCTGCGCTGGATGACCCGGGTGTACGCGTACACCTTCCTGCTCACCGACGTGTACCCGCCGTTCTCCCTGGACGACGTGGACTACCCCGTCCGGGTCGCGGTGGCGCCCGGGCGGCTGAACCGGCTCGCGGTCCTGTTCCGGTTCTTCCTGCTGATCCCCTGCGGGATCGTAGTGACGGTCCTCTCGTACGGCGCGTTCACCATCGTTCAGCTGGTGAGCTGGCTGATCGTCCTGATCGCGGGCCGGATGCCGGACCCGCTGCACCAGGCGCTGGCGGCCGCGCTGCGCTACCAGGTCAGGACCTACGCCTTCGGCGTGATGCTGACCAGCGCGTATCCCGCAGGCCTGTTCGGCGATCCGGAGGCGCCCTGGGGGCTGGTCTTGTCCGGCGGGGCGAGGAAGCTGGTGGGCGGGTTCATCGTGCTTGGGGTGCTGTTCGCGGTGGGCAGCGGCGTGCTGGACACGGTGGCCCTGAGCGGCACGGCGCACTCGGCCGTGTTCGCGAACAACCAGGTGCAGGCGGATGCCCTCCCGGTCAGCAACACGATCGACAGCTACTCGGCTAACGTGACGGCCTGCCATGGCCAGCTTTCCTGCGTCACCCGCCTGGACCGCCAGGTGGCCGGCAGCCTGGACACGTTCGCCAGCCAGCTTCGGGGCATCGCCATGCCATCGGGGCGGGCGCAGACGGCGGACGCGGCTCTGGCCGCCTCGGTCTCGCGCACCGCAGGCATCTTCGCCCGGCTCGGTGCGGCCACCTCGGCGACCCAGTACATCCGCATCGCCAACGCGGCCGGCCTGCAGCAGTCGGTGAACCAGCTCAACCAGGACTACACGAACCTGAGCAACGCCCTGCGTTCATGACGGACACTGCGTTGATGACAGACACTGCGTTCATGACAGACACGAGGGCCGAACACGGCATTGGCACTCCTGGCGGCCGTCGTACGTCTTACACTCAGGAGAAGCGTCCGTAGGAGGCTCAGGTGGCATACGGTCCAGGTCAGGCATATTCGCCTCAGCCTGCCCGGCCCGGGCCGACTCCCCTGGGGCCCGCGGGCGCCGGTCCTATGGTGAATCCCTCCTGGCTGGCGGCCACCGCCGACCGCGAGCGGACCGTGGGCACGCTCCGGGCGGGTTTCGCCGAGGGCCGGCTCAGCCAGGACGAACTTGACGAGCGGATAGCGCAGGCCTACGCGGCCCGCACCTACGCCGACCTGTGGGCGCTGGCCGCGGACCTGCCGATCGGGCCTTACCCCTTTCCGCACGCCTTCGGGTACGGCCCGCCGCCAGGCGTGGGTGTGGCGCCGGAGGGCGCAGTGGCCAGCAACGGGGAGGCCAGCAACTGGCAATCCGCCGCCGCGCTGCTCATCACCGCGCTGGTGATCTTCACGCTGGCGGCGCTGGTGACCGCGATCGTCACCGCGCACGTCCAGCCGGGCTTCGTCGCGCCGAACTCGGTCTCGCCGAACCAGCCGCCGGGCGTGATCCAGCCGTTCCAGCCGGTGCACCTAGCGCCTTTCATCACCCCGGTCGGTCAAGGCGTAACGGCAGGTCCGCAGGCTCAGGGCACGCACCACTGATCGTTCGGCTGAAAAGATCGCGGTGTTACCGCTGCTTGCTGCGGTCCGTGGGCTGGGTGGACAAAGCCGCCACGAACGCCTCCTGGGGCACATCGACGCGGCCGATCGTCTTCATCCGCTTCTTGCCCTCCTTCTGCCGCTCAAGCAGCTTGCGCTTGCGGGTGATGTCGCCGCCGTAGCACTTGGCCAGCACGTCCTTGCGCAGCGCGCGGATGTTCTCGCGGGCGATGATCCGGGCGCCGACGGCCGCCTGAATCGGCACCTCGTACTGCTGGCGCGGGATCAGCTCCTTCAGCTTCGCGGTCATCGACAGGCCGTACTCGCGCGCGTTGTCGGCGTGCACGACCTGGCTGAACGCGTCCACCGGCTGGCCCTGCAGCAAGATGTCCACCTTGACCAGGTCCGCCTGCTGCTCGCCGTCTGGCTCGTAATCCAGCGACGCGTAGCCGCGGGTGCGGGACTTGAGCTGGTCGAAGAAGTCGAAGATGATCTCGGCCAGAGGCAGCATGTACCGGATCTCCACCCGGTCCGAGGACAGGTAGTCCATGCCGATCAGCGCACCGCGCCGACCCTGGCACAGCTCCATGATCGTGCCGATGTACTCGGACGGCGAGATGACCGTGGCCCGGACCACCGGCTCGAAAACCCGGTCCACCTTGCCCTTGCCCGGCTCCGAGCCGCCGGGGAAGTCGCTCGGGTTAGTCACCCGCAGCTCCTGGCCGGTGTCCATGACGACGCGGTAGACGGCGTTCGGCGCGGTGGAGATCAGCGACAGGTCGAACTCGCGCTCCAGCCGCTCGCGCACGATCTCCATGTGCAGCAGGCCAAGGAAGCCGCAGCGGAACCCGAACCCGAGCGCGTCGGAAGTCTCCGGCTCATACACCAGCGCGGCGTCGTTCAGCCGCAGCTTGTCCAGCGCGTCCCGCAGGTCGGGATAATCGTCGCCGTCCACCGGGTACAGGCCGGAGAACACCATCGGCTTGGGGTGCGAGTATCCCGCCAGCGGCCTGGCCGCCGGATGACCGGCGGTGGTCACGGTGTCGCCGACCCGGGCTTGCCGGACGTCCTTGACGCCGGTGATCAGGTAGCCGACCTCCCCCGCGGCCAGGCCGTCGGTCGGGATCGGCTCCGGTGAGATGACCCCCACCTCGAGCGTCTCGTGCGCCCCGCCGGTGGACATCATCAGGCTCCGCTCACGCCTGGTCAGGCGGCCGTCGACCACCCGGATGTAGGTCACCACGCCGCGGTAGGTGTCGTAGATCGAGTCGAAGATGAGCGCGCGGGCCGGGGCGTCCGGGTCGCCCTTCGGGGCCGGGACCAGCCGGACGATCTCGTGCAGCAGCGCTTCGACGCCCTCGCCGGTCTTGGCGGACACCCGCAGCACCTCGCCGGGGTCGCAGCCGATGATGCCGGCGAGTTCGGCGGCGTACCGGTCGGGCTGGGCGGCCGGCAGGTCGATCTTGTTCAGCACGGGGATGATCTTGAGGTCGGCGTCGAGGGCCAGGTACAGGTTCGCCAGCGTCTGCGCCTCGATGCCCTGCGCGGCGTCGACAAGCAGGACCGCGCCCTCGCAGGCGGCCAGGCTGCGGGACACCTCGTAGCTGAAGTCGACGTGGCCCGGGGTGTCGATGAGGTTGAGCACGTACTGGTTACCGTCGTCGCCCGGCCACGGCAACCGGACGGCCTGGCTCTTGATCGTGATGCCGCGCTCGCGCTCGATGTCCATCCGGTCCAGGTACTGCGCGCGCATCTGGCGGCCCTCGACCACGCCGGTGAGTTGCAGCATCCGGTCAGCCAGCGTCGACTTACCGTGATCAATGTGGGCGATGATGCAGAAGTTCCTGAGCACGGACTGATCGGTGTGGCCGGGCGCCGGACGGGTCCTGGGGTCCGGCTTACTGATAGGTGGCACGCGCATCCGTTCCGGTTACTCGCCTTCCGCCTGGTTTCGCTGGCGGGCTGGGTGTTCCATAATCCCACGTCCGGCTCAGTGCCCGGGCGCCGAGCCGCTCGTTCCGGTGGTTAGAGCGGCTGATTGGGCTTATGGTTTGGGTGCGGGGGTGCGGCTCGGATAAGCTTCGTCGTCGCGTCACCCCACAGACAACCTGAAGGACTCCCACGCGTGGCGAACATAAAGTCTCAGATCAAGCGTAATAAGCAGAACGAAAAGGCGCACCAGCGGAACAAGGCCGCCAAATCGTTGCTGCGGACGTCCGTCCGTAAATTCCGCGAGGCGGCGGACGAGGGGAACCTCGACGAGGCGGGCACCGCGCTGCGCGCCGCCTGCCGCCAGCTGGACAAGGCGGCGAGCAAGGGCGTCATCCACAAGAACCAGGCCGCGAACCGCAAGTCGGCGATAGCCAAGCGCTACACCGAGCTCTCGCAGGCCAGCTAGCTGACACTCGGCTCCGCTGCCTGCTAGGGGGCGGAGCTGAGTCTTTGCTGTCCGCTTGGGTCTTTTTGCTGTGCTGAGTTGGCTGGCCGCTGCGGTCAGTAGTCCGGTTCGCCGGCCCGGCTGGCGACGATGCGGC
>OBLT010001071.1_pt1 | contig 17561 bp, 15 predicted proteins | sample 1518721 | NCBI WGS metagenome assembly OBLT01 (sample SAMEA3539307, study PRJEB22396) | soil metagenome | biome: tundra; feature: field; material: soil | place: USA | collected 2010-05 | depth 0.15 m | reverse complement strand
CCGGCGGCAAATCGCACACGGTCTCTTCCGGGCCTCTGGCATGGTGATGCTTCATGGTCACCACGCGTCGGCACGGACGGGTCCGCGGTTCAGATCAGAATGCCTGGGTCAGTCTTGGAAAGCACGGGTGGGTCAATTCTGGCGAGCGCCGAAGCCGAATCGGCGCATTTCCACGTTCATCCACTTTCTTGTCGCGCACCCAGGTGCTGCTGCCGAAGCAATGCGGGCACTGCGGGGGAAACCTGCCGCAAAAATCTGGTAAGGTCAGACCTCCTGATCTGGGTGAAATCAAGCTGAGCCGAGTTTGAAGACCAGCGTGAGATTGGCGCCAGGAAACACCGTCTGCGCCGCATTGAGCTCGGCGAGCAGTGGTTCGATGGCCTGATCGTGAGCTGCTTGCGTGAGATGGTGGAGCCGGATGGTCAGTGTGTTGGCGGCCTGGTCGGGCGTGAGATCCGCCTCGGTCTGAAAGATCTGGCGCAGTAACGCGCGGGCATCGTCGCCGCCACGGGCCAGATGCTCCCGCAGCAGCGAGGCCATGCTGGATTCGGCGCGATAGGCAATCATCTTGAGAGTATCGATGAAGTGCTTGCGCTCGGTTTGCAGGCGAGTGAACCGGTCTTCCTCCGGCAGTGACTTCACCGCAATGTGATGCTCGGTTTTCTTGCGCAGTTGTTTGAGAACTTGAAGTACCGAGTTCCAGCCCGTCAGGTAGCCTTAGGTTTAGGTTCCGCAATCTGCATGGTCAGCCGTGAGTGCTCGATACTCAGGTCGATCCACTGGTCAACCAGACGTTTGAACCGCTTGTGAGTCGCGGTCTGGCGGCGAATATCCTTCACCCATTCCCGGCGGACGTACTCCGTGCGGCTCTTCATCCGACGCGTATAGCTGATCTGCCAGTAGGCCCCGGCGTGGTGTTGGGGATCCTTGTACTGGCGGGTCAGCGAGCCCGGGCGCATCGGGCCGATCTCCAGTAGCGTCCTCTTGATCCGATCAATCCTCCGCTCGATCCGCTGAATCCGTTTCTGGCTCATGCGGCCTCCTTTTGGCGTCGCTAGTATAGCATATATCTGCTATACTATGTTGGGGCAGTTGTCAACCCCCAAAACCGAAAGATCGAGCCGACCGGCAAGGAGGCCGCTCAACCGGCCGGTGAGGGCGCCTCTTTCAGCAACCCGTTACGGAGACGCAGACCGCCGCTACCGGGGAATCGCGTTCAACTGGATTTCCCGCTTGTCGCCTTCGCGAATTGTGACGGCCTGGCCTTTGTCGTCGACCGGCTTGACGAAATCGGGGTCCATATAGGCGCTGTCCTCCTCGATCTGTTCCCAGGCGTAGACCTTGTACTCTCCGGGGGAAATATTGTCGAGACTGAAACGCCCTTCCTGGTCGGCGGTCGCCGTTCGGTAGAACGTACCGCGTTCGCGGCGCTCTTTTTCCTGCGGGATCAACGCCAGGATCGCCCCAGGCGCGGGCCGGTCGAGCTTCTGATCCTGCACGACGCCTGTGACCTGGCCGGCGCGCGGGCTCACTACGATTTCGATTGGCTCGGAGGCTCCCCTGGTGAGGTCCAAGCCGGCCTCCATCGCCTCGGCGCCGCCTGCGCGAATGGCCTTCAGGTAATAGCCGGCCGGCAATGTCACGGTCACGTCGTACCGGTCAAGGCTCACGTTTTCTACCAAGAAACTGCCATCGTCGTTCACCCTGCCGGCCGGCGAGTTGAAGGAGCCGTCCCAATCGCGCCACGAAAGGCTAATGTGCAGGTTGCTGAGGGCCGGCGCATCCTGGCCCTCGACGCGTATCCTGCCGCGCACGTCGGCGGGCGGCGGGATGGAGAACGCCACGTCCTCCACGTTGGACGTTCCGACCTCCAGGAACTGGCGCGCTGCGTAAGCGGGCTTGCCGGTTTGGCCGATCATGGCCGTGAGCGCATAGGATCCAGGCAAAACGTTCGCGAATTCGAAATCCCCCAGGCGATCGACGCTAGCGCTCTTGTTCGGCGAGCCGATTCCCAGACTGTTGCGCCGCACCAGCGTGATGGTAATGGGGGATTGGCGGTCGCCCAGCGCCGGATTGGCGAGGCGCCCTCTGACGCTCGCAGTGCGTGTTTTCAACAGATGGAAGTTGATGCTTTGAATTTGGGCGCCGGGGGCGATCTCGATTCTGGCGGCTGCCGCGGGGTCGGCCGTGCCGGGATAGAACGTGAGAGGATAGTCCTGGCCCCCGCCTGGATCGACCGGGACGGCCGGGGCCGAAGTAGTCGAACCTTGGACCCGCGCTACGATTGGTCGCACTCGCGAGTACGTAGCGCTCACAAGGTACTTGCCCGGCGCAATGTCGAACAAACGGTATTCTCCCAGGTCATTTGTAGCAGCGGAGCCGGCCGGCATCAGTTGCTTTCTGCCTTGCACATACTGAAAACGGGAGAGTTGGACCTGGGCAGAGACGATCGGGCCCCCGCCTTCATCCACGACGCGTCCAGCCACGGCGCCCAGGGGGGTCACCCGGTACACGAAATCGGTCCGCTTCTGACCGCGCTCCAGGGCAATTAGGGGGAAGTCGTTCACACCGTTGCTCGCCGTCTTGTAACCCGGGCTGCTGAACATCATCCGGTACGTTCCCGGCGCGAGGTTCTGAAAAGCGAACTTGCCAGAAGCGTCGGATACGGCGGCGCTCCCGACCCCGCCAGCCGTGGGGGACAGCAGGAGGCTCGCATTGTTCACCGGACCTCCGGTCTCCGAGTTCACAACCTGGCCTGCGATAGAGCACAGGTCCTCGGGCGGGTACTGGGGAGCGGGAGCAGTGGGCGGCTGGTTAGGAATGGAAACGCCGACAGCCTGACCCGTCAATGCCAACGCCGCGAGCAATAGCGCGGCCAACAAGCGCATAGAACAAACCTGCCCCACGGAACAGCAGAGCTGCAACCAAGCCACTGTCCGCGGGTCATCTCTTAGTTTATACGACAAATCCAGGGTCTTGCTCACGGCCGCCGCACGCGGAGCAGGACTCGGAGGGGTTGCCGGACGAAATTGTCGCATGGCTCAATCAGTTGCAGAGCCGCCGTGGAGGCGCTCTTGGTTACGGGTGCACTTTGTCCCAGTAGACTCCGCAATCGGAGATCTCGGCGGTTTGGCGGTAGAGCTTGGGCAGTTCCAGCGAGTCGATGAAGTCGGTGTCGAGGTCGCAGGTTTCGATGGTGGCGTACGCGCCGGCTTCCACCAGGCGCTTGACTTCGGACTCGGAGAGAATGTGGAGTTGGGCGGCGCGTTGCGGGGTGAGATCCCCGATGGTGTGAGAGTACCCGAATTCCATGCCCGAGGGCGGCGTGTGGCGTGTGAGGAAATAGATGCTCTCGTCGGCCCACAGCGGGGCTTGGGCGGGGGTGACCTCGCGGACCTTCCGGGCGACCTGTTCGATATCGCGCCAGGTGTACACGTCGCGCCGGTCGTACAGCATTTTTGCGCAGCCGAACGCCATCAGTAGGCCGAACGCTAGGGTCGGCCAGAGAGGACGGACCGAACCGCCTACACGTGTGCCGATGCCATAAAAGCCGACGGCCGCGAGAACCGCCACAAACGGGACCACCAGCAGGTAGTAGCGCGGAAACGTCGGATGCGTGGAGGAGACTTCGGCGCCGATGGCGAGGGCCAGACAGCCGCACAGGGTGAACTCCGAGCGGACGCCCTCGCGCCACTCGATTCCGGCGCGAACGAAGAGCAGGCCCGCGGCAGCCAGCAGGATGAGCAGAAGGGCGTGGCCGGAATCGAGCCAGGAGATGAGCACTTCGAAATCGTGTTGGGTGGCGTCGGGCCAGTTCACGATGCGGTAGCGCAGGTGATACTCGAACAGGTTGAACAGCGTCTGCCGGGGCCCACGGGCGAACAGCCACAGCGTGGGCAGGAACGGGACGAGCGCGCCGGCGAGGAACGCGGCGGCCTTCTTCCAGCGCTTACGGAGCGCGATCCAGACGAGCAGCACGGGCATGGCGGCCGCGCTCAGAAGCGTCGACGCCGCCGCCACGCCGGCCAGGAAGCCCGCCAGCGCCGGCAGACCGGCGCCATCATGGTACTTCGCCGCGACCGCTACTCGAAATGCGGCAACGGTGGCGAACAGGCAGATCCCGTATGCCTGGCCGACGGCCCCGTGCTCGAATACGGCGCTGTTTAGCCCGGTGAGCAGCGCCGCCGAGAACGCGGCGGCCATGCGCCAGCGCGACACCGGCAGCCTGGTGTAAACGAAGTCTGCCGCGAGCAGCATGGCGCCGGTGGTGAGCAGCGCGGCCAGCGCGTGCGCCAGGCGCCAGCTTTCCCCGAAGATGCGCATCCACGCCGCCGTCCAATAGGCGTTCAAGGGCGCCTGCGGGAAGCAGAAATCGAGGTAGGGCTTCTTACCCGCGCCAATCAGTTGCGCGGCCAGCAGGTGAAACCCTTCATCCCACGTGAAGGCGAGCGTCTGGGAATAGACCAGGAGCGCGGCGCCCAGAAGGGCTACGAATCCGCAAAGCCACAGATACGGGCCCCGGCCGCGGTCGGCGGTACACATCCCCTCAACATAACAGCTTGCGCGGACGGTTCAACGGCCGATTACCACGCCGACCGCGCGGGGCTGGACGTCCAGCGCTTGGATGTGATGGCCGAGGTCGAATGGGCGGCCCACCACGGCGTCGGGATACATGGGCAGGAGCACGTTGCGGATGAGGAAGTCGAGCGTCGCGCCGTCGATCTGTAGGCCCGAAACCTGCACGCGTTGAACCTCCACGGTGGCCTGGCCGCCCGCCGATCGAATGTGCGCCGTCACGCTGACAGGGCGCTCGCCATCGAGCAGTTTCGAGAGCAGCCAGCCGGGCTGATATCCCAGGGAACGCTGCAGCTTTCCGAAGTCCACCAGGGCCGAGCCGGTAGCGGTTTCCGGCGCAATCACCTGGACCTGGGGGTTGCGCACGCCCGCCGGCAGGTAGTGCTCCGCATAGGCGTTCAACTCCCGCGGCGTCAGCTCCACGCGTACGCCGGGCTTCAAGCGATCGCTCTCAATGCTGTCGAATTTCCGCTGGGCCGACTGGTAATCGGCTGGCGTTGCGGCCAGCGCCACCGCCAGGGGCAGGGAAGCGGCCAACCAGGGGCACAGTTTCACTCTGGTATAGACGGTCGGGAAGCTCCGGCAGTTGCCATCCAGGGTCAAAGCACCCAAATCTGCGGGTTTCCCCGCAGGTAGAAGCGCCTCCGGGCGCCGATACGCGAACTCCGACTTGTATAGCAGTTAACGACTTAGCCCCTGGAAGAAGCGCCCGGACCGGTTGGTCCAAGTATTGCATTCCGGGGTTCGGAGCTTCCCGTGATGGTTCAAGCGGTGGTTGTGATCGCGATCGCGGCGGGTTTCGTCGCCATCTTGTTGGGGCGTCAGGGGCTGGCCTGGTGGAAGTACCGCGGCCAGCGCGTGATCGTCTGTCCCGAAAACCAATTACCGGCCGGCGTTGTGGTGGATGCCCGCCACGCGGCGGCCAGTTCGCTTCTGGGCGCTCCGGAGCTGCGCCTCGCGGCATGTTCCCGGTGGCCCGAGCACGGCGGCTGCGGGCAGCCGTGCTTGGGCCAGATTGCCGCCTCCCCCGAGGATTGCCTGGTTCGGAACATTGTCGCGCGGTGGTATGAAGGCAAGGCCTGCGTTTTCTGCGGCCGGCCTTTCGGCGCGATCGAATGGACCGCGGCCAGGCCAGCGCTGCTTCAGGGTGACCGGATCTCGGTGGAATGGAGCCAAATTCCGGCCGAGAAGTTGGCCGAAACGCTGGCAGTCGCCCAGCCGGTCTGCTCGGCCTGCCATCTGGCGAACAAGATGGTCCGGGAGCACCCGGAACTGGTGGTGGACCGCTCCTCGGCGCCGGCAGCCGAAAAATAGACGTCACTGTTCGCGTATGTCACCGCCGGCAAGACCGGCGGCGATACTGCCCCTGACGAGCTTGTTGAGTCCGTCGATGTAGGCCTTGGCGCTGGCTTCGATCACGTCGGTGGAAGCGCCGCGCCCCGCTACTCTTCGACCGTCCGACTCCAGTTGCACCGTGACTTCGCCCATCGCTTCGGCGCCGGCGGTCACGGCGCGGATCTCGTATCGTAGGAGCTTGGCGGAGGTCCTGGTGACCGCGGAAATGGCCTTGCAGGTGGCGTCCACCGGGCCGTCTCCGATCGCCGCTCCTTCCCGCGTTTCGTCCTTGACGCGGATTCTCACGGTGGCCGTCGGGATGGCGGACGTTCCGCTGTAGATCTGCAGGTATTCGAGCTGGTAAGTCTCCGGCAGGGGATGGATCTCGTCGTGGACGATGGCGATGAGGTCTTCGTCGAAGACTTCCTGCTTCTTGTCCGCCACCAGCAGGAACCTCTGGTAGGCCTGATTCAGCTCCGGCTGGGAGAGCGTGTAGCCGAGTTTCTTCAAGCGATCGCGCAGTCCGTGGCGCCCCGTGCGGGCGGTAAGGACGACGCGGCTCTCCATCACGCCGACATCTTCGGGACGCATGATCTCATAGGTCTCGCGTTCCTTGAGAAACCCGTCCACATGGATTCCCGAGCTGTGGGAGAACGCGTTGCCTCCAACGACGGCTTTGTTGGGCGGAACCTTGATCCCGAGCAGATCCGAAACCAGGCGGCTGGCGCGGTACAACTCGCGAGCGTCGATTCCGGTTTTCACCTTGAAATAATCGCCGCGCGTGCGGATGGCCATCACAACTTCTTCCAAGGCCGCGTTGCCGGCCCTTTCGCCGATGCCGTTGATGGTGCCTTCCACCTGGCGCGCGCCATTCAAGACGCCGGCGAGAGTATTCGCCACCGCCAGTCCCAGATCGTCATGGCAGTGGACGCTGATGGTGGCCCGTGCGATGTTCGGCACGTTCTCCCGAATGGAACGGATCAGACCGCCATACTGCTCCGGCATGGCGTAGCCCGTGGTATCGGGAATATTCACGACCGTGGCGCCGGCGTCGATGGCCGTCTGAATCATCTCGAAGAGGTAAGCGTGGTCCGCGCGGCCGGCGTCTTCGGCGTAGAACTCGACGTCATCGCAAAACTGCCTGGCCTGTTTGACGGCGCCGGCCGCCATCTGCAGGATCTTGGCCTTCTTCTGGCCCATCGTGGTTCCATACTTCTCGTCCCTGAACTTACCGGCGATGTGGATATCCGAGGCGCCTATCCCGGTGTGGATGCGCGGCTTTTTGGCCTTAGCCAGCGCTTTGCCGCAGGCTTCGATATCGCTCGCAACGGCGCGGGAAAGGGCGCAGATGGTGGGGCCGTGGATTTCCCGGGAGATGAGATCGACAGCCTCGAAATCCTCCGGCGAAGACGCGGGGTAACCGGCCTCGATCACGTCGACGTTGAGTTGCGCCAGTTGTCTGGCGATCATGAGCTTCTCTCTGCTTCCGAGGCGGGTGCCGGCCGCCTGTTCGCCATCCCGCAGGGTCGTATCGAACACCGCTACTTGATCGGACATACTTAAGACTTATCGTACGCCAATGCGCGCCGGCGGCACCCCGTGCGCGACCGGCGACGCCATCCGGTAATCCCTGTATAAGAGCCCCAAGTGTAACCTTTTCCCGCGATCAATCGTAGTTCCATGAGATAATCGAGTTTCTGAGGCGCTTAGCCGGTAATCCGTGCGTAGGGGATTCGCTCGGACTCCCGTTCTTCCGCAGGCTCCTGACTCTTCACGCGGTCGCCCATCGTTGCGACCCGAGCCGCCGGTTCGAGGGTACCCGCTGAGTCGCGCTCCAGCAAGGAGAAAGAGATGTCGAAAGGTACGAGTCTGGCAAGACTGATTGGATCGATTGGGGTGTTGGCGCTGCCGTTTCTCGCGTCAGCGCAGGGTACCGGCTGCTGGTTGCGCGACGCCGTCGCGCCCACCGCTACGACCGTATACGTTCTCTGCGAGCAGGGGACGGTGCACATTACCAAAGATGCCGGCGCGACCTGGCACGCGGTCGATACGGGCGCCAAGACCAAACTGACCTCCATGGCCGCGGTCGACACGGACCATGTCGTTCTGGTCGGAGACAGTGGCACGATTCTTGCCACCGGCGACGGCGGCAAGACTTGGCAGGCTGTTGTGAACGACAAGAAAGAGAACGTCACCAAGGAGAATCTGTTGGCCATCAACAATGCCGGCAGCCAGCTCTGGACCTCCGGGTTCGATGGCGCCATCCTGCATTCGACGGACGGCGGGCGTACATGGGACACGCAGACGAGTGGCACCACGATGGGTCTGGAAGACATCTTTTTCCTGGACGCGAATCGCGGCTGGGCGGTCGGCTGGTCGGGTACTATCCTGCGCACGGCCGATGGCGGCAAGAAGTGGGAAGATGTCAAGTCCAAGAACGCGACGTGGACCCTCAGTTCCGTTTACTTCCGCGACGCGAATAACGGCTGGGCCGCCGGATTCGCCGGACAGCTTCTGCAGAGCCGCGACGGTGGCGCCACGTGGGAAAAACAAGACAGCTCCGTCAAAGCCTCGCTGAAAGACGTGATGTTCGACAACGCCAACCGCGCCTGGATCACTAGCGACGAGCAGTTTCTGCTCAGCGAAGACGGCGGGGTCAAGTGGCGCGCGGTGAAGACGGACAGAAACGTGTTTTTGCGCAGGCTTATCCCGGTAGGCAACTCCTTATGGGCCGTAGGCCAGCTCGGCGTACTCAAGCAAGGGACCGGCCTGACGTGGACCGCCGTTGCCAGCCTGGTTCCCGCGGCGGCAAAACCGCCGGCCGCGGCGGCCGCGCCCGCACGGCCGGTGGCGCGGTAAGACGCCGCGCGGTCCGCTACCCGCGCAACTGGAGAAGGACTTCGCGGACCCGGTCGAGCGTCGCGTCGACGTCCGGCTGCGGGACGCGGATTACGTGGCAACGCTCGCCCACGGGCCGCCAGCGTTCGAACATGCGCGGGGAGGGGAAACCCGCGAAGACGCTGATCAGAGGCACGCCGGCGGCGGCGGCAACGTGCTGGCCGGCCGAGTCGTAACCGGCGTACAAACTGCTGCCCGCAATGATCGAAGCGAAACCGGCGAAGGAGCCTTCCCAGAATGTGGCCCGCGCGCCGGAGCGCTCCACCGCGCGCTCGACGCGTCTGGCTTCTTCGCCCCCGGCGCCTTTATCGATGCAGATTGGCGCGCCGGTCGCCGCAAGCAGCCGAAGCAGTTCTTCTTCGAAGGGGTCCGGAAGCCGCTTGGCGGGGTTGTCGCCCACTCCGAGACTCACGGCAATATGGCCGCCGCCCTCGCTCCCGGCGGCCTGCAACGCCAGGTAGGGCTTCGCTCCGGGAACCCCAAACGTTTCCGACGCCCAAGCCGCCGCCAGTTCCGGCAGCGCAAGACCGGTTTCGCCCCCGTAGGCGCGGCTTTCGAAGAAGTAATAGCGGTCTTCGGGGCAAACCGGCAGCAACCCGAGCTGCGTGAGGCGGGAATCGGGGTCGACGGTCACACTGTCCGGCGCCGCGAGCAATGCTTTCAACTCGCCCCGAACCGCGAGGCGCTGGCGCAGTCCGCCGCGGGTGTAGCCGATCTCCGCATGACGGATGCGCGGATCGCCCGCGAACAACTCGAAATTCTTGCACGGGCCCACGAATACGATTTCGCCGCGCGGGAAGCGCAGCTTGGCCGCCGCCAGCAGCACGCTGGTGACCGCCACGTCGGCGCCCAGGGTCACGCGGGAAAGCACCAACACCCTGCGCGGATCGCCGGCGATCCGACGGACGCGCCGCACCCGCTCGTAGCGCGCCACCAGGGATGCGGCGTCCAGGCCGCCGGCCGCTCCGGCCACGGCCCGCGAGAACAGCCGTGCGTAGACGTCGCAGAGCGACGGTTCGAAACGGTCCGCCAGACCCTCCACCAGGATGCCGAAAAGCGCGTCGCCGCAGTCGTCCTGCGCGAGCTCCGGTGGGAACTCGCAGGGTGGGCGGCCCGCCAGGCAAAGTGCCAGCGTCTCCCGCGCGATCTCCTTAGGGTCCGTCACGGAATGACCTATCCAACCGCTTCTTCAAAAGCCGCGAACAAATCGTTTTGAGCCGCAGATGAACGCCGATTAACGCCGATAAAATTTGTGTTTTCAATCCGCGTTGATCCGCGTTCATCGGCGGCCATAATTCTTGTTGTGTGGCAAGCCCTTACACGAAGTACTTTTCAATCAGAATCCCCAGCCTGGCGCGCGTGGTTTCGGGGACCAGATTGCGGTCGGTGAGAATGGCGTGCGCCAGCGCCGAGCCGCACTTGCAGCCTCGGGCGGACGGCATTTCGGCCACCGCCGCGGCCACCACCCTCGCCGCGTTCTCAGCGTTCTTGACGAGGTTGCCGACGATCTGGTCCACGGTGACCGCATCGTGATCGGGATGCCAGCAGTCGTAATCCGTGACCATGGCGATGGTGACGTAGCAGATCTCAGCTTCGCGCGCCAGCTTGGCCTCTTGCAGGTTCGTCATGCCGATCACGTCCATGCCCCAGGAGCGGTACACGCTGGATTCCGCTTTGGTCGAGAACGCCGGCCCTTCCATGCAAAGATACGTGCCGCCCTTCTTCGCGTTGACGCCCGCGGCCTGGCAGGCGCGCGACACCACTTCCGATAGTTCCGGGCAGACCGGGTCCGCGAAGCTGATATGCGCCACGAGACCATCGCCGAAGAACGTCGAGATACGGCCGTGCGTGCGGTCGAAGAACTGGTCTGGGATCACGAAATCCTGCGGCCGGTGCTCCTCTTTGAGCGAACCGACCGCGCTCAGCGAAATGATGCGCTCCACGCCCAGCGCCTTCATACCGAAGATATTCGCCCGGAAGTTGAGCTCCGAAGGCGTATGGCGATGCCCACGCCCGTGGCGGGCGAGAAACGCCACCTGGCGGCCCGCCAGCGTGCCGACGACGTAATTGTCCGACGGCCGCCCGAACGGCGTATCGATGTAGGTCTCCTCCCGCTCCTCGAATCCAGGCATGGAGTAGAGCCCGCTGCCGCCGATAATTCCAATTTCCGGTTTCAAGTTTCGTTCTCCTGAATCAGTTCCATCAGGACGCCGCCGGTGGACGCCGGATGGATGAACACGTAAAGATGACCGCCCGCGCCCTGGCGCGGCTCATTCAACAGTCTGGCGCCGGATGCGCGCAGCCGCTGCACCGCCGCGTTGAGGTCGGGCACGCGCAGCGCCACATGGTGCAGCCCGGGGCCGCGCTTTTCGAGATATTTCGCGATGGGAGAATCGGGCGCGGAAGGCTCCAGCAGCTCTATGCGCGATTCGCCCGCTGGGAGCATGGCGACGTTCACTTTCTCGGTGGCGACGGTCTCGCGATGGGCCGCTTGCAGGCCGAGGCTTTCGTAAAAACCGAGCGCTTCCTGCAAGCTCCTCACTGCAATGCCGAGATGATCGATGCGAATGTGGGGCAGGTCTCCGGACCTGCCCAGCGCAGGTCTGGAGACCTGCCCCACCGCGCCGAGCAATTCCTCGATCCCCGTGCCTTCGGTCGCCACCGTGCGCACGATCGCCGGGTGGGGCCGGTCTCCATCCCCCAGGCTCAACATGGCGCGCAGTTCCCGCTCCACGCGGTCCGCGCCGGGCTGGTCCGCCTTGTTGATGACGAATATGTCGGCGATCTCCATGATCCCCGCCTTGAGCGCTTGCACGTCGTCCCCCATGCCGGGGACCAGCACCACGACCGTCACCTGCGCCAGACCGGCGATCTCGACTTCATCCTGACCGGCGCCCACGGTTTCGATCACGACGAAATCTTTCCCCGCGGCGTCCATCAGCCGCGCCAGGTCTCCCGTCGTGCGCGCCAGTCCGCCCGTCGCGCCGCGCGTGGCCATGGAGCGAATAAAGACACCGGGGTCGTCGTGGTGCCGCTGCATGCGGATGCGGTCGCCCAGGATCGAGCCGCCGGAAACGCGGCTGCTCGGATCCACGGCGACGATCGCGACCGTCTTCCCCTCGCGGCGCATGGCCGCGGCCAGCGCGTCCACAAGCGTGCTCTTGCCGGCGCCCGGCGGGCCGGTGATCCCGACGATCCGCGCGCGGCCCGCGAAGGGGGCCAGTTCACGCAAGGCTTCGAGCGCGAGCGGATCGCGGTTCTCCACTCCGGTGGCCGCGCGGGCAAGCGCCCGCGGATCGCCTCCCCGGATCTTAGCTGCCCATGGATTCATCTTCGACCGTGTGATGCTGCGCTTTTGCAAGAAACCGCTCCATAACTGTCGCGGCTCCGTCAGAGCCGCGAACGTAAGAGAGCGGTTTCCCGGATAGCGCCGAATCCCGTGGGCGTGGCACTAAACGATCTCTTCTTTCTCGGCGTCCCATCGCACGGTGCGCTGGCGCCGGTAGCTTTCCACCGCCATGCGGCACGCGATGGCTACGCGAAACCCAAGTTCCACCGGGCAGTTGGGCTCCTGACCCGACCGGATGCAATCCATGAAGTTCTGCATGTGCGCGCGCGGCTGGGAGCCAGTCTGGCCCGCCATTTCGTTCCCCTGCGGCCGGTTCACCTTCTGCGGCGTATAGCGGATCTGCTGACCTCGCGAAACGGTTCCATCCGTCCCCAGCGCGTCCTCGGCGCTGCCGAGCTTGTCGTTGCCGAAGCCGGAATCCCAACTGAACAGGATCTCTTCCGGCAGTTCCATCGAGACGTTCATGGTATCCGGCACTTCGCGGCCGTCCTTCCACAGGTAGAGGCCGCCGGTCATGGTCACGGCTTTCGGAATCTTCAGGCCCAGCACTTTGTACCAGAAGGCCGCCTGGTGGCACATATTCTCGTAAACGTTGCCGCCCGAGTAGTCCCAGAAAAAGCGCCAGTTGATGTACCGGTTCGCGTCGAATGGCCGTTGCGGCGCCTCGCCCAGGAACGATTTCCAGACGATGTTCTCGGGCGTCATGTCCGGGTAGACGGGCCGGGCCCACTGCGGTTTCCCGTGCGGCGTGTTGCGGTACATGTGAGCGTGGATGGCGGTGATCTTGCCCATCAGTTCGGGCTTCAGGAAACTGGCCGCGTCCACGATCTGGCCCGTGGAGCTCCATTGATGGCCGATCTGCACGGTGCGCTTGCCGGCTTGCTGGTAGGCCGCGCGCATCTTCTTCGCGTGCTCCACCGTGAAAGCCATGGTCTTTTCCTGGTAGACGTGCTTGCCGGCGGCGAGCGCCGCCACGAAGTGCTCGCAATGCAGGTGCTGCGGCGTGGCGATCAGCACCGCGTCGATGTTCTTATCGTCCAGCAGGCCGCGGTAATCGTGGTACGTCTTGGCGCCGGGCGCGATGGCCATGGCTTCTTCCAGCCGCTTCGAGTAGATGTCGGCAACGCCCACGCATTCGACGTTCTCGCAGCCCACGGCTTCACGCAGAATCTCCTTCCCACGGTCCCCCGGACCGATGATGCCGATGCGGATGCGCTCGTTGGCCCCAAGCGCGTTGGACGCCGCCAGCCCGCCGGCCAGACTTGTCGCAACCTTACTGATGAAAAACCGCCGAGACTGCATGGAAAGCTACTCCTTCAACCCAGGCCGCGCCCGGGTCGACAAAAAACAGGCGAGATCGAGATCGCGCCTTTCAGATGATCCCTAATTTAGCCTCAACCTTGGACAGGCGGCTACCCACTTCCGTCAACTTGCCCACCAACAGATTGAGGTTGGCGTCGAACTTGTTTTCCAGATGGTTCACTTTGGTCAGCAGCATCGTGAAAGCAAACACGAACAACATACCGTTGAACAGAATCGGGACGCCGACCGCCAAATACAGTTGAACATTCGTCACAGCTTCCTTTCATTCTACGCTGAACTCCACCGTTCGGACCACGGAATCGTTTCCGGGCGAACGCAAAGCCTTCACCTCAAGTACATAGGAACCCGGAGATAAGGAGGCGATAGGAACTTTGAGGAGCACCGGCGCAACCGGATTGCCCGGCCGGATATAGTCTGCTGCGTTGAACGTTCCGGCTTCCTTTTGCGCGCCCGTCTGGCGGTCGAGAATCCGAATAGCAAGACCGAATGTCGGAGGATTCGGCCCGGCGAGCAGCGAGTCATAGATTTCCAGAAACCCAAAGCATGGCGCCGAACGACGGAAGCGGTTGCTGCCGGAGGGAAGGATCTCGGTCGATTTTGCGATGAGATCCTTGTGGCCCTCAAGCAAAGACGGATCCAGATCTGAGGTCAGGTCGGAAACCTTGCGAGCCTCACTGGCGAGCGCGATGCCGCTCAAGGCGAGACGCTGCCCATCCCAAGCATCGAGCTTGAGCGGCGCCTCCACCTTGCCGAAGCTCTGCTCGCCCGAGCCGAACGCCACCCGGACATTGAATCGGCCCGACGGCAGGCGGAACTGGCGCTCATAACGATAAGGCTGCTTGCGAAAAGCATCTGCTTCCTGGGCGGTCTCGAAATCGAGTTGGACGGTGTCGCTGAATCTCCCGGCTACCTCGCCGTCCGTTCCATAGGCCAAGCCCACCAGGTCCACTTCCGCGTGCTGTTTGGCGTTCTGTTTCGCGAACTTGAGGTTCGCGAGGTCAAGCTCCATCGCGAGGTCAATCAGGGCAATGCCGGGCGAGCTGTAGAAGTACGGAAGCTCCATGGACGCGGCGGCATTCCCGGCGGAGGGGCCGGCCGCACGCGCCTCAAGGTCTTTTCCCTTCACTTTTCCCGCCAGCAGGTCCGGCGCCTTTACATTGCAGTACGCGTCGCGCGCCCGCACCTCGAGCCCGCCGCGAGTGGTTTGCACGCGCAACGAGTGGCAGCTTCCGTCGGGCGACTCGACAGGCTTGAAGCCGAGAACGTAGCGCTTTTCCTGATCGTCGACCACTCCACCCAGCTCGCGGATCAGGTTGTTGGGGATCCACCGGCCCCCGGTTTCTTCAGCCAGGGACTTCAGAGCCAGGTTTGTGGCATAAACAGCGACGTTGGCCCTGTTGCAGTCGCGAACTGCCGCCACGGTCGCTAAGCTCGGTCCAAAATCGTGGACTGGCTGGTTTCCACCTAGGACGACTATGGACTTGCGGCCGCGTATGGCCGCCATCGAATCGGCAATACTTCGAATGGCCTCCACAATCGGAAGCGTCTGGAGCGGCGGGAGCAAGCCAGGGAAGGTGGAGTAGGTGTTGGGGTAACGGCTGGATGCGTCCGACAGTTGCGCGCTCAGATCGGAATTTGGAACAGGCGCCCTACCCACGCCGGTGGCGTGCGCGGCATCGGTAACGTTTGCAACCGCGCCGGAGGCTCGCTGTACCCGTTCGGCCATCGCCGTGAAGTTCTGAGCGATCGACAGGTCTCCCTTGAAGTTCACCACGGCCATGTAGCGATCGGGGCTGGCATAAGCGCCCGCGAAGTCGGCGACATCCTGCCGGGCGCTTTTCCCGGCCGATACCGAATTGTCGAAAAGGAACAGCAAATACTGCGTCTCTTCCTGGTCCTGAGAACCGGCCCCCTCTCGAGAGAAACTTGTGAAGGGTTGCTCCTTGCCGTCCTCCCACACGCGAAAATCTCCAGCTCCAAGACCCCCAGCAAGCTTGCCTTTCTTGTCGCGCACGACGGCGTCTACCAACACCAGGCGGGTCTCCGTCCGGATCACGGTTTGGGGCACGCTCCGAGGCGGGGCGGCGCCCTCCTGTGCGAATGCGGCGGCGGCCGCGGCTGCGATGTAGAACGCGAGGTGGACGAAGTTCATGGACCGGTCGCCCCACTCTTTCACGGAATCTCCACCGCGCCGCTGAGGGCAGTCAGGTCTTGCCCCTCGGAATCCCGCACGACCACCCGGACCAGGTATCTGCCGGGCTTCGCCTTGAGGCTGCTCCTGACCGCGATGCCGGAAGCCAGACGCGTTTGCAGGGTTTCGTCTTTGAGGCGCATCTCCAGCACTTTTTGGATTCCGGACACGTAGTTGCCATTCTCGTCGAACAACCCACAGACGATTGTCACATCGTTCCGGTTGCGTTCATTCTCTTGCTTGAAATTGAGTTGCTTGACATCCACCCTGGCCAGTATATCGACTGTGGCCTCGTCGGGGCCAGTCTTGAAGAACTGGGTCTCCATGGCGGCCGGAATCTCGCGGATCTCCTCGGTCGAGAAGAACGCCGCCTGGATTTCCTCTTTGGCCCGCTCCGCGGGATCGCGCTCGCGGTTGGGCGCATAGTAGCCGGGGCGCGCCTCGACCGTCAGCCCTTTGGGATTCCGGAGCGTGACTTTCAGGTTGTGGTAATGGCCGTCGGATTTGAGGTTTTGGGGCGCGAAGCCGAGCAAGTAGATGCACTCGGGCGCGCCCGCCAGGAGTCTTACCCCCTCGTCCATGTCATTGCTGTTCTTGAAAAACCTGCCGCCCGTGCCTCGTGCGGTCTCGTCCAGTACCGCGGCCGCGGCTTCGTCGCTCGATATGTCGTATGAAATCTTCGCCACTAGCGCCCTCGAAGTGATGGCCCCGGAGTGACTGGCGTCTCCGCCGGGAACGTAAGCCTTGAGTCCCGCCGCGTCCAATCCGTTGATTACCACGTTGAAGCGAATGGCGCTCTCGATCAGGCTCATTTCGTCCGGGCGGTGCTCGTCGAGCAACAGGAATCCGTCGGAGACCAGGACCACGGACCGCTGGCCGGGCATTGTGCCAAGCTTGCCAATGACAGCTCTCAAGGTAGCCATGGCCTGGCGAGTGTTCCAGTCGCCCTCCATCAGCGCTCTTTGGGAGGTGCTCTTGACTATGGCCTCGGCCTCGTTTTGCGTATAGGGCTGATGCTGACAAGCCCTGAGTTCGCCCTCCATGATCCCTAGCAGTTCGCCATTGTCGTGGTTCAAAATCTGGTCCGCCACGTAATAAGTAATGTTCGGGCATTCGAGCGTCGATTTCACGCCCGAGCGGATCTCCAGCAGCGTCTTAGTCAACTGGTCGCGATCATTCGTAAAATCGACCGCGTTCTGACCCGACGTGGTGTAGATCGCAACGCGTTCCGACGGAACGGTCGAAGAGGCCAGGAACCTCTGCACGGCTTGGCGCGCCCAGACCAGATCGGCGAACTCCGTGTGCAGATCGTCGATAACCAGGGCGACGAAGCGCCCCGGCATGCTGGGCGGCGCAACGGCGGGCGCGAGACCGGTCACCGGCGAAGCGGCGGGCGCCGGAGGGGTTAGCTGCTTGACGGCGGGCTTCTCGACTGAGAACCGGGATACGATCTGCGGTTTGCCGCCGTCGAAAAGTTGAAAGTCTTCCTTCTCGAGATTTCCGACGGCGGTGCGCTTCGAGTCGCGCACAACAACTGGCACGGTCACGAGGTTGACTCTGGACCGGAAGGTTATCGGAGTTTCGCGCGTGGTGATCTCGCTCGCAGGCGCCTGGGGAGTCTGTGCGCTGCCGCAAAGAACCGCGAGGGCCGCCAAAGCAACGGTGTGGGGCAGCTTGGTAAGCTGCGCGCCGGTTGGCAACCGGTGCTCTGGCGGGTTGCCAACCCGCCGCAGGCTGCCAGCCTGCCCCACAAGGAAACCGTGTCTGTTGGTCATAGCGTCACTCCACTTCAAAATCCGCCAACCTGGTCGCCGAATCGCTTCCGGACGAGTGAATCGCCTTCACTTCCAGCCGGTAGCCGCCAGGACTCAGAGTAGCAATGGGCACAGT
>OBLT010001070.1_pt1 | contig 17587 bp, 11 predicted proteins | sample 1518721 | NCBI WGS metagenome assembly OBLT01 (sample SAMEA3539307, study PRJEB22396) | soil metagenome | biome: tundra; feature: field; material: soil | place: USA | collected 2010-05 | depth 0.15 m | reverse complement strand
CAGAACGAGCGGCGCACGTCCGAGTGGTCGATCGACTGGAGTGATGAGGTGTATGTCAGCTGGGGCGCCGACGCGGCGCTGCTATGGCAGGCTTGAGCCAAAGCATTGAACCGCGGTTCAATATGTGCCAAGCCAGTGCGTGGAGCCGCGGTTTGCTCCATTTTCGTACAAGTTGTTAATAAAAAAAGACTAATTGCACTCCCGCGATGACTTCCGCGAACCCGCCGGGTTCGACGAGAGGGCTCGCGCGGAAGGCTTGACAAGCGGATTGCACGCTCGTTCAATCACTCTCGTGCCGACCTCGCCCAAGCCGCCGCCATTGCATCGACGACCCGAGCCGCTTCGGGTGGGCGTGTTGTTGGCCAACAATTTTACGCTCTCGGCTTTCGCTCTGTTTGTCGATCATCTGCGGCTCGCCGCCGATGAGGGCGATCGCAGCCGCCCCGTGCACGTGCAGTGGTCGACGATGTCGAGCCGCACGGATCCGATTCGCGCCAGCTGCGGCGTCACGATCTGCCCGACCGCGGGGCTGCTGGATCCGGCCGAGCTCGACTACGTCGTGGTCGTTGGTGGGCTGCTGCATGGCGGCCCGCAGACCGATCAGCTCACGATGCAATATCTGCGTGACGCGGCGGCCATCGGCGTGCCATTGATCGGCTTGTGCACCGGCAGTTTTATCCTCTGCCGCAGCGGTTTGATGCGCGGCCGCCGCTGCTGCGTGAGCTGGTACCACCATCAGGATTTCGTCGCTGAGTTTCCCGATCATGAGGTGGTCGCCGACCGTTTGTTCATTGCCGACCGTGATCGCATCACCTGTGCCGGGGGTGCCGGCACTGCGGATCTGGCGACCTTCATTCTCGAGCTGCACCTCGGTCGCGCGGCCGCACAGAAAGCCAATCAGGTGCTGCTGTTCGACCATGCCCGGGCCGGCAATGACGCGCAACCGCACCCGCCATTGTTCGAAAATGTCGCCGATGAACGCGTGCGCCGCGCGCTGCTGCTGATGGAGCAGAATCTGGCGCGGCCGGTGGCCATCGGCTACGTGGCCAAGCAGCTGGGATTGTCGGTGCGGCAGTTCGAGCGCCTGTGCCGCAGCGCGCTCGGTACCGGCCCGGCCTCGTTGTATCGACGCATCCGTATGCGCTATGCGCAGTGGCTGATCAGCAATACCGACCGTTCGATGACGACCATCGCGCTGGAGGCCGGCTTCGCCGACGGCGCGCACTTCTCGCGCCAGTACAAAGAGACCTACGGATTATCGCCCTCGCTTCGACGCAAGCAGGGTGGCGTACTGGCCGAAGGCGATCGGGCCTGCACGCGAGTATTCGACTGACGCGGCTCAGCGTTGCGCCCCGGACCAGTTGGGCGCGACATACACGGGCACATCGGCTGCCGGCAACGGCGTTATGCCCCGGATCAGGTCTGAAACTTTTTCCGCGATCATGATGGTCGGCGCATTCAAATTGCCGTTGGTGATCGAGGGCATGATCGAGGAATCGACCACGCGCAATCCGGATAGGCCGATAACGCGCGCGCAGCTGTCGACCACGGCGGTCGGATCGTCGCGGGAGCCCATCTTGCAGCTGCAGGAGGGGTGATACGCGGTCTCGATCCTGGCGGCGATGAAGGCGTCGATCTGCTCATCGCTCTGTACCGCGGCGCCGGGCTGCAGTTCCTCGCCGCGATAGCGGTCGAAGGCGCGCTGCGCAAATATTTCACGCGTCAGACGCACACAGGCGCGCACTTCAAGCCAGTCGTCGGCGTGGCTCATGTAGTTGAACTGGATTCGAGGCGGCTCGCGCGCATCGGCGGAGGCCAGCCGCACCCAGCCCCGGCTCTTCGAGCGCATCGGGCCCACGTGTGCCTGGAAGCCGTGCTGCGTCGCCTGGTTCGAGCCGTCGTAGCTGACGGCCATGGGCAGAAAGTGATACTGGATGTCCGGATACTCAAGCCCGGCGCGACTGCGGATAAAACCGCAGGTTTCAAAGTGATTGGTGGCGCCGAGGCCATCGTGCCTGAGCAGCCAGCGAGCGCCGATCAGCCCTTTGGCCCAAGGATTCATGACCGAATACAGGCTGACGGGTTCGCGGCAGGCCACCTGAAAATAAAATTCCAGATGATCCTGCAGATTCTCCCCGACGCCCGCGAGATCGTCGACCACTGGGATGCCATGGCTCGCCAGTTCAGCAGCCGGGCCGACGCCGGAGAGCTTCAGCAGCTGCGGCGAGTTGATCGAACCGGCGGCGAGGATCAGCTCACGCCGCGCGATCGCGACGGCCTCGATCTCGCCGCGCCGATAGCGCACGCCGCTGGCTCGCAAACCGTCGAACAGGATCCTGGTGGCCAGGGTATGAGTGCGAACCGTCAGGTTGCGCCGCTGCATCGCCGGCCGCAGGTAGGCGTTCGCAGCGCTGCAGCGCCGCCCGTCCTGCACGGTCATGTCCATGCGGCCGAATCCCTCCTGCTGGAAGCCGTTGATGTCTGAGGTCGCGGGATAGCCCGCCTCGAGCGCGGCCGTGAGCCACGCCTGATGCAGTGGATTGCGCAGCGATCCATAGCGCGTGTGCAGCGGGCCGGCATTGCCGCGGTAAGCGTCGCCGCCGGCATGACAGTGCTCGGCGCGCCGGAAGTAGGGCAACACGTGCCGATAGCTCCAACCCTGGGCGCCTTGCTGTTCCCAGTAATTGAAGTCGAGCGCATTGCCGCGCACGTACACCAGGCCGTTGATCGAGGATGAGCCGCCGAGCACCTTGCCGCGCGGGGTGTAGATGCGCCGACCTGCCAGTTGCGGTTCCGGTTCAGAGTGATAACGCCAGGCGTACTTTTCCGTGTTCATCGGGATCGCCAGCGCGCTGGGCATCTGGATGAATATCGAGCGATCCGAGCCGCCGTATTCGAGCACCAGCACCGAATGCCGGCCGTCCTCGCTGAGCCGATTCGCCAGCACACAGCCCGCCGACCCGGCGCCGACGATCACGTAGTCGAATTCCTCGCGCAGCAGCATCGCCGGACGGCTTCAGTACGGCGAGGCCACGTCGGTCATCGCGACGTAGACGCTCTTGAGCTGCGAGTAGTGTTCGATGGCGGCGCGACCGTTCTCGCGGCCGAGTCCGGACATCTTGACGCCGCCGAAGGGCAGTTCGACCGGCGTGACGTTGTACTGGTTGATCCAACAGGTACCGGCCTGCACCTGGGCAATCACGCGGTGCGCGCGCGTCAGATCGCGCGTGAAGACACCGGCGGCGAGGCCGTAGGGTGTCGCGTTCGCGCGCTCGATGACCTCCTGCTCGTCATCAAAGGCCAGCACCGCCATGACCGGGCCGAAGATCTCCTCACGCACGATGCCCATGTCATCGTGGCAGTCGATGAAGATGGTGGGCGCCACGAAACTGCCGTTGGCGAGATCGCCGTCGACGATACGCGCGCCGCCGGTCAACAGCCGCGCGCCTTCGGCTCGTCCGCGAGCGATGTAGCCGAGCACTTTCTCCATGTGTTCGGCGCTGATCAACGACCCGACCTGGGTGTCGGCACGCATCGGATCGCCGATGCGCATGGCTTGGACTCGCCGCTGCAGGCGTTCGAGAAAGGAGCTAAGCAGGCGGCGCTGGACGAACACCCGCGTGCCGTTGGAGCACACCTCGCCGGCCGAATAAAAATTACCCAGCATGCTGCCGGACACGGCATTGTCGAGATGAGCGTCATCGAAGACGATCAGCGGCGATTTGCCGCCGAGCTCGAGCGTCACCTGCTTGAGCGTGGCCGCGGCGTCGGCCATGACGGCCTTGCCTGTGTTGACCTCGCCGGTCAGCGATACTTTGCGAATCTGCGCATGACGCGTCAGCAACCGGCCGGTATCGGAGTAGCCTTGGACCACCTGGAACACGCCCTCGGGCAGGCCCGCTTCCCGCAGCAACCCCTGCAGCTCGACGGCCGTCAGCGGCGTGAGTTCGGCGGGCTTGAAGATCATCGCGTTGCCGCAGGCCAGCGCGGGAGCCGCCTTCCAGCAGGCGATCTGCAATGGGTAGTTCCAGGCGCCGATTCCCGCCACCACGCCCAGCGGTTCGCGGCGCGTATAGCCAAAGGCTTCCCGGCCGAGATCCAGGTACTCGCCGGCGATGGCCCCGGCGAGCCCGGCGTAGTATTCAAAGCAATCCGCGCCCGATGCGACATCGACGGCGCGGGTTTCCTGAATCGGCTTGCCGGTGTCCGAGGTCTCCAGCACGGCGAGCCGCTCGTTATGGGAGCGCAGCAGATCGGCCGCACGCCGCAGCACCCGCCCGCGCTCGGCGCCCGTGCGTGCGGCCCATACTTGCTGGGCTTCGATGGCCCGTGCCACGGCCGCGTCCACTTCGACTGGGCCGGCCGCCGCCAGCCGGGCCAGTTCTTTGCCGGTCGCCGGGTTGATCGAGACGACTACGCCGCCGTCGGCCAGCGGGCGCCGGGCCACGCTCCAGGCGGGCGCCAGCACCGGAGCGTTCTGCGGCTTGAGCCGGTAGTCGAGGAAGGCCGCGAGCAGTGCGCGTGCGGCCTCGCTGTCCGCTTCGGTCCAATTCGACAGCGCGGCACGCAGCCAGACGCCATCGATCATCGCGGCGATCATTGCGGCGAGACTCCTGGCCTCCTCGGCATCGAGCAGGGAGCGCAATGCGTGCCGCAGATTCGACAGCATGCGGCGCTGATACACCTGCTGCACACGGCGCAGCCGATCGACGTGCGGTACCTGGCCCCAGAACGCCAGCCATGCGGTGCCGGTGCGCCGGTCGAATTCCTCGGCGGCCAGGTTGGCGTCGATGATGGCGTGCACGCGTCCGCGCGGGGTATGGGCCTGCCGCAACCGCGCGCGCACGCGCACGCCCAGGCGCGCCACCAGCGTACGGAACGTGGCCTCGAGCAGACCGTCCTTGTCCGAGAAGTAATGTGCGACCAGTCCGGCCGATACGCCCGCGCGCTTGCCGATTCGGGTCAGGGTGCTCCCGACATAGCCCACTTCCGCCAGACTGTCTATGGTCATCTCGATCAGCTGCGCTCGCCGTGTGCCCACTGCATCGGCCACCATTGCGACTCCCGGTTGAATCAACATTTAATATCGAAGACTATAATCGAATGAGCATCAATTGAGCATGATTACTGAGGAAAAAAGCACGAAGGTGCGCGCTCCTGCCGGCTGCCGCGCCGGTGGGCGGCATCGACCGCTTAAATACCCGTTCAATCGATTTTATGCGCCGTTCGCCGTGCTCGCCCTACTGGCTGTAGCGCTGCTGGCCCTTCCGGCGGCAGCGGCAGCGGCAGCGGCAGCGGCAGCAGCGGCGGTCGAGGCGAGCGCCGGTGCCGAACCGTCCAGCTGCCAGAACGTGCGGCTGTCGGATATAGGCTGGACCGATGTGACGGCCATGACGGCGCTGACCGGCGTGCTGCTCGAGCAGCAGGGCTATAAGCCGTCGATCACGGTGCTGTCGGTACCGGTGACCTATGCCTCGATGAAACACCAGGACATCGATGTATTCATGGGTAACTGGATGCCGTCGCAGGAAGGGGACCGCAAACCCTACATCGACGACGGCTCGGTTGAGGTTCTGGGTCCGAATCTGACCGGGGCGAAGTACACGCTGGCCGTACCGGCTTACACCTACGAGGCCGGTCTGCGTGATTTTGCCGACATCAGCAAGTTTGCCGCCTCGCTCGGACACACCCTCTATGGCATCGAGCCGGGCAATGACGGCAACCGGCACGTGCTCGAGATGATCCGCAGCGATGCCTTCGGACTGGGTGGCTTCAAGCTGCTGGAGTCGAGCGAACCGGGCATGCTGGCCGAAGTGGAACGCGCGATTCGCGCCCACCGCCCGATCGTGTTCCTGGGCTGGGCGCCGCACCCGATGAATCTGCGCTTCGACATGCGCTATCTGGCCGGCGGCGACGCGGTCTTCGGCCCCAACTTCGGCGGCGCGACCATCTATACCAACGTGCGCGCCGGCTATGCAACGCAATGTCCCCACGTCGGCAGGCTGCTGCGCAACCTGAAGTTCAACCTCGACCTCGAAAATCAGCTCATGAGCGCGATTCTCGATCAGCACCGCGATCCGCACCAGGCGGCGGTGGACTGGCTCAAGGAGCATCCGGACGTACGCGCGCAGTGGTTGCAGGGCGTGGCGAGCTTTGGCGGTGGTGTCGCCGGGCCGGCTGTTCCGGCGCTCGGCGGCCACGGCTGGCTCGATCGGCTCGAATTGGGGATCGTGCAGCACAAGATTCCCGTTGGTGATTCGATGGACGTGTTCATCACCACCGTCAAGGCGCACGGCGGCGCGGTGTTCAACGGCATCGCCACCGTGGTCCATGCCGGCGTGGACGGCCTGACCCGATTGCTGGAAGCCGTGCCGGGCCCGCTGCTGATCCTCGCGATCGGGCTGGTGATCTGGCTCTGGCGGCGCTCGGCCTGGCTGGCCGGATTCGTGGCGCTGGCGCTGCTGTTCATCATGAACCAGGGCTATTGGCTGGCCACGCTCGAGACTTTGTCGTTGGTGGCTTTCGCCGCGGCGGCCTCAACGCTCATAGGAGTTCCGATTGGCATCGCGGCCGCGCATCGTCCGTGGCTCTACGCCCTGATCCGTCCGGTGTTGGATCTGATGCAGACGCTGCCCACATTTGTCTACCTGATTCCGACCCTGGTGCTGTTCGGACTGGGCGTAGTGCCTGGATTGATTTCCACGGTGATCTTCGCGCTGCCGGCGCCGATTCGCCTGACCCATCTGGGCGTCTCATCGGTGCCGAGCGCACTGCTGGAGGCGGGCCAGGCCTTTGGCGCCACGCGCTCGCAGCTGCTCTGGAAGATCGAATTGCCGGCCGCGGCGCCCAGCATTCTCGCGGGAATCACCCAGTGCATCATGCTGAGCCTGTCGATGGTGGTGATCGCCGCGCTGGTCGGTGCCGGCGGCTTGGGCGTGCCCGTGGTGCGCGCGCTCAATACCGTGCAGATCGGCATGGGCTTCGAGGCCGGCATCGCCATCGTGCTGCTGGCGGTCATTCTCGATCGTGTGACGCGTCCGCCGCAGCGGCGGGGACAGCGATGAGCTCCGCGTTGGAATTCCGCCACGTCGACATCCTGTTTCCCGCGCGGCATGCGGGCCGGGGCCAGCGCGAGCAGATGCGGCGCGCGCTCGAGTTGCTCGACAGCGGTCTGGAGCGCATGCAGATCGCCGAACGCACCGGCATCGTGGTTGGCGTCGCCGACGCCTGCCTGAGTGTCGAGCCCGGCGAAATCTCGGTGCTGATGGGACTGTCGGGCTCGGGCAAATCCACGCTGCTGCGCGCGGCGAACGGCTTGAACGCAGTCACACGCGGCAACGTTCTGGTCGGCGGCGGCGGGCCGGTGGTTGACGTCGCCACGTGCGATACGGCGCGCCTTCGGCGCGTGCGGCGCGAGCGCATCGCCATGGTGTTCCAGCAATTCGGTCTGCTGCCCTGGCGCACGGTGCGCGAGAATGTCGGTCTGGGTCTGGAGCTCCGCGGTGTTGCTCCGGCGGAGCGGCACCGTATCGTGGACGAGAAGCTCGCGCTGGTGGGCCTCAAGGATTGGGCGGATCGCTACGCCAGCGAACTCTCAGGCGGCATGCAGCAGCGCGTCGGCCTGGCGCGCGCCTTTGCGACCGAGGCCGACATCCTGCTCATGGACGAGCCGTTCTCGGCGCTGGATCCACTGATCCGTACCAAGCTGCAGGACGAACTGCTGATGCTGCAGCGGCAGGTCAGGAAAGCCATTCTGTTCGTCAGTCACGATCTGGACGAGGCGCTCAAGCTCGGCAACCGCATCTCGATTCTCGAGGGCGGGCGCATCGTGCAGACCGGCACGCCGCAGGACATCGTGCTGCGGCCGGTCAACGACTACGTGGCCGAGTTCGTGCGCCACATGAATCCGCTGACCGTGCTCACGGGCGGCATGATCATGCGTGCGCAAGATGAATTGGTGCGCGAAGGCCAGCAGCTGTGGCTCGATGCCGCGCGCCGCTACCAGATCACGCTCGACGAGCGCGGCGAGTGCACGGCCTTGCGCGTGGACGGTGCAACCGAGCCGTTTGCGCGACTCGAGGATTTCGCGGGCGATGAGGGGCTGCCGCCCGGCCTCGTGATTGCCTCCATGGCGCTGCCGTTGCAGCGGATCATTCAACTGCGACAGTTGACCGGGCATCCGGTGTTGCTCGCCCACGATGGCGTGGTCAGCGGTGTCTGCGATGAGTGCGAGATCGTGCGCGCGCTCGCGGGCAGGCCCGTCAGGTCGCTTTGAGCGTCAGGTCGCTTTTTGAGCACGCCGACGCCACGGCGCAGGTCCACGCAGGGCGCAGGTCCACGCAGGGCGCAGCGCGGGCCTACGCGCGCAGCCGCTCGTTCTTCGGGTCGAACGGGGACTCTTCGATCACCGTTGCCGTGTGGCGCTCGCCCAGGATGGTTACCGTAAGTGTAGTGCCCAGCTCGCTTAAGTCAGGGAAGACCATCCCTAAGGCGAGCGACTTACCGAGTCGCCAGCCGTAGCCGCCCGAGGTGGTGCGTCCGACCACCCGCCCATCATGATGGATCGGCTCGGACCCGCGCGCGTCGGCATCGGTGACGCCTTGCACCTCGAGCGTCACGAAACGGTTGCGAAAGCCCTTGCGCTGCCATGCAACCAACCCGTCGCGGCCGAGAAAGTTGCCCTTGTCGAGGCGGGCGAACCGGCCGAGCCCGGATTCGAGGATCGCGTACTCGACCGACATCTCGCGCGGGATGAGGCGGTAAGACTTCTCCAGGCGCAGCGAATCCATCGCCTTGATGCCGAAGGGCTTGAGATCGAACTCCTCGCCCGCCGCGAACAGCAGGTCGAAGAGGTAGTTCTGCATCTCGATCGGGTGATGCAGCTCCCAGCCCAGCTCGCCGACGAAATTGACCCGCAGCGCGCGCGCCTGCGCCGCGCCGACGCTGATCGGCTTGCCGGTGAGCCACGGGAAGGCGCCGTTCGAAAGATCAGTGTCGGTCAGCTTTTGCAGGAGCTCGCGCGAGCGCGGACCGGCCAACACGAAGACGCCGTACTGCGTCGTGACCTTCCGTATCTGCACCGAGCCGTCGGTCGGCAGCAGCTTTTGGAAATAGTCCCAGTCGTGGCGTTCGAACGCGCCGGCAGAGACCAGGTAGAAGTGCTGCGGCCCTTCGCGCAGCACGGTCGCCTCGGCGCGAGTTCCGCCCTGCCTGGTCAGTAGGTGGCAGAGCGCCAGGCCGCCGATCCTCGCAGGAATGCGATTGGCGAAGATCCAATCGAGCCAGTGCTCGGCGCCGGCGCCAGTGACCTCGAATTTCGCGAAGGCGCTCATGTCGAGGAGCCCAACCGCATCGGAGACGTGTCGGCACTCGTTGCCGACATACTCGAAATAGTTAGAGCGGCGGAAGCTCCAGCGCTCGCGCGGACGCTGGCCGGGCGCCGCCGGCGCGTGGTTCTCGTTCAGCAGCACGTCCGGCTTGCCTAGCGCTTGCTCATCGAGCCCGTAGCCGCTTGGGGCGAACCAGCCCGGCCGCTCCCAGCCGTAGACGGTGCCGAACACCGCTCCCTTGGCCTTCATCCGGTCATAGCAGGGCGACTGCTTCAGCGGCCGGGCACCGGGGCGCTCTTCGTCCGGGTAGTGGACGGTGAAGACTGCGGCATAGGCCTCCTCATTCTTGCGGCGCAGATATCCGCGCGAGGCGTAGGGGCCGAAGCGGCGCGGGTCGACGCCCATCATGTCGATGCTGGGCTCGCCCTCGATGATCCACTCCGCGAGCTGCCAGCCGGCGCCGCCCGCCGCAGTCACGCCGAAGCTGTGGCCTTCGTTCAGCCAGAAATTCCGCAAGTCCCAGGCCGGTCCCACGATCGGTCCGCCATCGGGCGTGTAGGCAATGGCGCCGTTGTAGATTTTTTTGATACCGACCTCGGCGAAGGCTGGCACGCGGTGGATTGCGGCCTCGATATGCGGTCCCAGCCGGTCGAGATCGTCACGGAAGAGCTCGTATTCGGCCTCCACCGACGGCCCATCGACGTAACAGCAGGGGGCACCCTTTTCATAGGGGCCGAGAAGCAGTCCACCCGCCTCCTCGCGCATGTAGTAGGAGGCGTCGGAGTCCCGCAGCACGCCCATCTCAGGCAGGCCCTGGCGCTTGCGCTCCTGGATCGCGGGATGCGGCTCGGTGACGATATAGTGGTGCTCGACCGGGATCACCGGCACGTCGAGCCCCACCATGGCGCCGGTTTGGCGGGCGAAATTGCCGGTCGCCGAGACGACGTGTTCGCATACGACATCGCCCTTGTCGGTCCTGACCAGCCATTCGCCGCCCCGGCGCTGCTCAATGCCGAGCACGGTGGTGTAGCGATAGATCTCGGCGCCGCCGGCCCGGGCAGCCTTGGCAAAAGCCTGGGTCAGGTCGGCCGGCTGGATGTAGCCATCATCAGGATGCTGGATCGCGCCGATCACGCCATCGACGTTGCACAGCGGCCAGATCTCCTTGACCTGCTGGGCCGTCAGGAATTTGACGTCGACGCCGATCGTCGAGGCCACGCCGGCGTAGTACGTGAACTCGTCGAGCCGGTCTCTGGAACAGGCGAGTCGGATGTTGGTGACCTGCCGGAATCCGACATCCTGGCCGGTCTCGGCCTGCAGCGACTTGTAGAGCTTGACCGAGTACTTGTGCAACTGGCCGTTCGAGTAACTGACGTTGAACAGCGGTAGCAGCCCCGCGGCATGCCAGGTAGAGCCGGAGGTCAGCTCCTTGCGTTCGATCAGGACGACGTCCGACCACCCCTTCTTGACCAGGTGGTAGAGCGTACCCACCCCGACTACGCCGCCCCCGATGACCACCACGCGTGCGACCTTCTTCATACTTTCCTCTGCTTGCCCTGTGAGTCGGGGCGGCTTATCGGTGTAGGTCCCACGAGATGCCGCCCCTCGTCTTTTCCTCGTGATAGCACTGGGTGCGCGATCATGACGTGGCGCGCTCCGTACTCGGCGTACACCCGAATTGATGGCGATAGGCGGTGGAAAAGTGCGCGGCGGTAGCGAAACCACAGGCGACGCTGACATCGGTGATCGGCATGGCGGTCTGGGTCAACAGTGTTCGCGCACGCTCGAGCCGCAGCCGCTTCCACAGCACGGCGGGCGTGTGCCCGAGATGACGCTTGAACAGCCGCTCGAGCTGGCGCGTCGAGAGCCCGACCTCGGCGGCGATGACGCTCATGGGTAAGCGCTCATCGAGCTTGCTCTGGATCAATCGGACTGCCGTCTCGAGTCGCTCGTGCGAGGCGCCCGACTGTGTCGCGGGCAACAAGGGCTGGCGCTCGTTGGGACGCCGGCCGCGTTCGACGATAAATTGTGCTGCGATGCGCTCGGCGATGCCGCCCCCGAGCCGCGCGCGGATCAGGGTCAGCATGAGATCGAGCGGTGCGATGCCGCCGGTGCAGGTAATGCGGTCGCGATCGATCGTGTAGAGGTCATCGAGGAAGCGGATATCCGGAAATTCCTCGCGGATGGCGGCGAGATTTTCCCAGTGAATGGCGCAGCGGTATCCGGACAGCAAGCCGGCTTCGGCGAGCGCAAAGCTGCCCGTACACAGCGCACCGAGCGGCACGTGCTCGCGCGCCAACTGCCGCAGCGCTGACAGCACGCTGCGTCCGGTCGAGCGGCGGATGTCGAGGCCACCGCAAACGAACACGATGTCCAATGAGTGCGCGCTGGCCAGCGAGGCGCTGGGATGCAGGCTCATGCCGTTGCTGGCCCGCGCTGGAGCGCCATCCGGGGTGAGCAGCTGCCATTTGTAGGCGCTGCGGGCGCTGACCCGGTTGGCCATGCGCAGCGCCTCGATCGCATTGGCGCAGGCGATCATGGAGTAATTGGGCAGCGTCAGGAAACCGAAGTGTCCGAGCGCGCCCAGGTCCATGAGCGCCGCGCTCACCGTGCGATCAGATCGGAGAGGCGTCGCCGGGCGTCATCGGTCATCATGCGGATCTCGAGACTTCAAAGGGGAGCGGGCGGACAAGTGTCGCAAAGCGGGCGATTGTGATATTGCCTGAAAGCGGCATGCCCTTTCAATAAAACGACATAGGGGCGATTTGCCGGCGCCATTGCGCTGCGGGTCTCCATGTCGACTCTGTTCAACCACTGCGGCGCCCTGATGCTCGTGCCGGATCGGGGGCCCTGCGCATCATGCGTCGCGACCACAGGGGACATCGGGCTCACATGCGGAAATTTTCGGCTTTGGCGCTGCTGCGGGAGGGACTGCGCGGCCAGCAGGGCTGGGGAGTGCAATGGCGCTCGCCCAAGCTCGAGGCCGACTATGAGGCCGTCATCGTCGGCGGTGGTGCACATGGCCTGGGCGCCGCGTACTACCTGGCGCGCGAGCACGGCCTCTCCCGGATCGCGGTACTCGAGAAGGGCTGGATCGGCGGCGGCAACACCGGGCGCAACACCACCATCATCCGCTCGAACTACTTATACGATGAGAGCGCGGCGCTGTATGACCATTCGGTCAAGCTCTGGGAGCACCTGTCCCAGGTGCTCAACTACAACGTCATGTTCTCGCAGCGCGGCGTGCTGATGCTGGCCCACACCGTGCACGATGTGCAGTCGTTCAAACGGCATGTGCACGCCAACCGCGCCAGCGGCGTGGACAACGAGTGGTTGAGCGCGGCCGAGGCCAAAGCCTTCTGCCCGCCGCTGAACATCGAACCCAACATGCGTTACCCGGTGCTCGGCGCGGCACTGCAGCGGCGCGGCGGGACCGCACGGCACGATGCGGTGGCCTGGGGCTATGCACGGGCCGCCGACGCCCTGGGCGTCGACATCATTCAGAATTGCGAAGTGATCGGGATCCGGCAGGACGCGACCGGCGCCGTCAGCGGTCTCGCGACCACGCGCGGCAACATCGCTACGCGCAAAATAGGCGTATCGGCGGCGGGCCACACCAGTGTCATCATGAACATGGTCGGCGTGCGGCTGCCGCTGGAGAGCTATCCGTTGCAGGCGCTGGTTTCCGAGCCGGTCAAGCCGGTCTTTCCGTGCGTGGTCATGTCCAACACGATTCACGCCTACATCAGCCAGTCGGACAAGGGGGAATTGGTCATCGGCGCCGGCACGGATGCCTATACCTCGTACACCCAACGCGGTGGACTGCACGTGAATACGCACACGCTCGAGGCCATCTGCGAGCTGTTCCCGCAGTTCCGGCGGCTGCGCATGTTGCGCAACTGGGGCGGCATCGTCGATGTGACCCCGGACCGCTCGCCGATCATCGCCCGCACCCCCGTGCCTGGCCTGTACGTGAATTGCGGCTGGGGCACGGGCGGCTTCAAGGCGACGCCTGGGGCGGCGCACGTCTTTGCCTGGACCATCGCGCGCGACGAGCCCCATCCGATCAACGCGCCCTTTACGATCGAACGCTTCCGCGACGGTCATCTGATCGATGAAGCGGCTGCGGCCGCCGTGGCCCACTAGGACTCGCCGCGATGCTGCTGATCAAGTGCCCTTACTGCGGCGAGCGCGCGGAGATCGAATTCAGCTATGGCGGCCAGGCGCATCTCGCGCGCCCCGCGAACCCTTCCGAGCTCTCCGATCAGGACTGGGCCGAATATCTGTACATGCGCCGCAACCGCAAAGGCGTGCACGCGGAGCGCTGGCGCCACGTTCACGGCTGCGCGCGCTTTTTCAATGCGCTGCGCGATACCACCTCGGATCAGATCCTGGCGACCTACCGGGTGGGCGAGGTGCCACCGAAGCTCGGTGCGGCCGCGCCGGCCGCACCGTGAGCCGTTTTCGCACCGCGACCGGCGGGCTGATCGAGCGCACGCGGCCCCTGCGCTTTACCTTCGATGGTCAGCCGTTGCACGGCTGCGCCGGCGATACGCTGGCCTCGGCGCTGTTGGCCAACGGCATCCACCTGACCGGCCGATCGTTCAAGTATCACCGACCGCGCGGCATCCTGAGCGCCGGGGTCGATGAGCCCAACGCATTGATCACCGTGCGCCGCGATCGTGCGCGCGTTACGCCGAACCTGCGCGCCACGCAGATCGAGCTCTACGATGGGCTCGATGCAGTCAGCCAGAATCGGTGGCCGAGCCTGGCATTCGATCTGGGCGCCGTGAACAGCATGCTCTCGCCGTTCATCCCGGCGGGCTTTTACTACAAGACCTTCATGTGGCCACGGCGCGCGTGGCAAAAGCTCTACGAGCCGTGCATTCGCGCCACGGCTGGTTTGGGACGCGCGCCGAGCGAGCCGGATCCCGATTGCTACGCCAATCGCTATGCGCATTGCGACCTGCTGATCATCGGCGGCGGCGCTGCCGGGCTGGCCGCGGCGTTGACGGCCGCTGTGAGCGGCGCGCGTGTGATCCTCTGTGATGAGCAAGCGCAGCCGGGCGGCGCGTTGCTGTCGGATGCCGCCGCCGTAATCGGGGGGCTGCCTGCGCCGCGCTGGGCCGAGCACGTCACCAATATTCTGAGCACGCGCGTCAACGTGACCGTGTTGCCTCGCACGACTGCCTTCGGCTACTTCAGCCACAACTTCGTCGCCCTGTGCGAGCGATTGCAGGATCACATGAGCGATCCACCGGCCCATCGGCCGCGCGAGCGGCTGTGGCAGGTGCGTGCTCGCGAAGTGATCTTCGCCTGCGGTGCATTAGAGCGTCCGCTGGTCTTTCCCGGCAACGATCGGCCCGGGATCCTGCTGGCCGGCGCTGCCGGCAGCTACTTGAACCGCTACGGCGTCTTGCCGGGCCGCCGCGTGGTGTTGGTCACCGCTCACGACGCCGCCTATCAGACCGCATTGGAGCTGAAGTCCGCTGGCGCAGAGATCGCGGCTATTGCTGACGTGCGCGCCACGGCCAGCGGCGCACTGCCCCAGGCCGCCCGCGCCGCGGGCCTGACGATCCACGAGCGAATGACCGTGACCGGAACGCGAGGCGGGTTACGCGTCAGCCAGGTCTCATTCTCCAGCTGCGATGCCGGGGGTCGCGTGCAGCCCGGCTCGTCGCTGAGCGTGCCATGCGATGCGGTGCTGATGTCCGGCGGCTACACGCCGAGCGTGCACCTGTTTTCTCAAACACGCGGCCGCTTGGTGTGGGACGAAGCGTTGCAGGCCTATCTGCCCGGCGCGGGTTTCGAACGCGTGCGCTCGGCAGGGGCCTGTCGAGGCATGGGATCCCTCGCAGCGAGCCTCGGTGACGGCGCGGCTGCAGCCCAAGCGGCGCTCAAGGCGATCGGTTTCGAGTCGGCAGCGATTCCGAGGCGACAAGTCGATGCGATCGATTCCGGCACGGGCGGCTGGATCGGCGCGCTGCCGCAGGGTCGCCCGGATGGCGGTGATGCCGCCGTGGTCGACTGGCAGAATGATGTCACGGTGCGGGATCTGCGACTCGCCATGCGCGAGGGCTTCGCCTCGATCGAGCACATCAAGCGCTATACCACCACCGGCATGGCGACCGATCAGGGCAAGACCTCGAACCTCAATGCACTCGGGATCGTGGCCAAAGCGCTCGGCAAATCGATTCCCGAGGTCGGCCTGACCACTTTTCGCATGCCGTACACGCCGGTCACGTTTGGCGCTCTGGCCGGCTACGCCCGCGGCGACTTATTCGATCCCGTGCGTACTACACCCTCGCACGACTGGGCCGCCGCGCGCGGCGCGGTGTTCGAGGACGTCGGCCTGTGGAAGCGAGCCCGCTATTTTCCGCAGCCCGGGGAGAGCATGGAGCAAGCGGTCGCGCGTGAGTGTCTGAACGTGCGTGCGTGCGTTGGCATGTTGGATGCCTCGACGCTCGGCAAGATCGAAGTGGTCGGTGCCGACGCCGCGACGTTCATGAATCGCCTGTACGTCAACGCCTGGAGCAAGTTGCCGGCTGGGCGAGCGCGCTACGGCCTGCTGCTGCGCGAGGATGGTTTCATCATCGACGACGGTGTCGTGGCGCGCCTCGCGGAAGACCGTTTTCACGTCACGACTACAACCGGGGGCGCCGCGCGCGTGCTCTCGCTCATGGAAGATTACCTGCAGACCCAGTGGTCGGACTTGAACGTCTGGCTGACCTCGACCACCGAGCAGTGGGCCGTGATCGCGGTGCAGGGACCGCAGGCACGAGCCGTGCTGCAGCAGCTCATCGGCGCCGATCTCGTGCGGGGCGTCGATATCGATGCGGCGGCGATGCCGCACATGGCCGTGCTTGAGGGGCTGTTCTGCGGCGCGCCCATGCGGCTGTTCCGCGTGAGCTTTACCGGCGAACTGGGCTTTGAAGTCAACGTGCCGAGTGATCGCGGGCTCGAGGCCTGGGAGACGATCTTTGACGCGGGCGAAGACTTCGGAATTGGCGCCTATGGGACCGAAGCCATGCACGTGCTGCGCGCGGAAAAGGGCTACATCATCGTCGGGCAGGACACTGACGGCACCGTGACGCCCGATGATGCCGGTCTGGGCTGGACGATCGGCAAGGCCAAAACCGATTTCGTCGGCAAGCGCTCACTCGAGCGCCCCTCCATGCTCGCGCCTGAGCGCAAGCAGCTGGTCGGACTCGCCACAGTTGATCCACAGCTGGTGCTCGAAGAGGGCGCACAAATCGCGCTGGAGCCCGCGCCGGCTTGGTTCGGCAAACCGATCGGCCACGTCAGTTCGGCCTACCACAGCGCCACGCTCGGGCGGTCGATCGCTTTGGCTCTCATCGCTGGTGGTCGGGCACGTATCGGGCAGACGTTGCATGTGCCGATGCCGCGCGGGCCCATTGCCGTGCAGGTGACTTCGCCCGTGTTCTACGATCCAACCGGAGCGCGCATCAATGCGTGAAGCCACTCCTGTCGGCGGTGCAACGGTCACGCTGTTGTCCGGACTCGGACGCTTGAGTCTACGCGGTGCGCCGGAGGTCCTGGCAGCCGCCGGCGTCGCGTTCGGTCTGAGGTTGCCGGACCAAGCCTGTCGCGCGAGGGAGGGTGATGGATGCGCGGCGCTTTGGCTGGGCCCCGATGAGCAGCTGCTGCTGGTGCAGCAATCACAATGGCCCGACGCGCTGGCCGCGCTCGCTTCGACGCTTAGTGGAATGCCACACTCCCTGGTGGACATCAGTCAGCGCCAGATCGCATTGCAGATCGATGGCGCTCGCGCCGCGGACGTGCTCAGCGCCGGCTGTCCGCTCGATCTGCACCCGCAAGCCTTTCCCGTCGGCATGTGCACGCGCACATTGTTCGCCAAGTCGCCGATCGTGCTGTGGCGAACCGCCGCCGATGAATTCCACCTCGAGGTATGGCGTTCGTTCGCACTCTACGTGCAGCAGCTGCTGCACGAAGTCGGCCGGGAATTTGAAAACTGACTCCATGATCAGCGCTTTCGAATGGTTCAAGATCGGCATCGGGCCCTTCTCCTCGCATACGGTCGGGCCGAGCCGCGCACGAGATCATGGATCCTGTGAGCCTCTATCAGGTCATTGCGACCATGCGGCAAACGGGGGCCGATAGGCAGTCGAAATACCAGGAAACCTCGCAGGGGGCTGGCGGTGAACGTACCGGAGTGCTGAACGGCGCTTCCGTAACAATCCGACGACGCGTTCGTTCAATCGCAGGCCGGACGGGGC
>OBLT010001067.1_pt1 | contig 17658 bp, 14 predicted proteins | sample 1518721 | NCBI WGS metagenome assembly OBLT01 (sample SAMEA3539307, study PRJEB22396) | soil metagenome | biome: tundra; feature: field; material: soil | place: USA | collected 2010-05 | depth 0.15 m | reverse complement strand
TCTGAGCCTTCCCGAATCCAAAATATTGCTTCGTGCGCCAAGAATCTTCTGGCCGATGTAGTTCAAGCGCATTCAGCTCGGGCGGGCACTTGATATTTTATGGGACACGCGGCAGGCAAGAGAGATGGTGCCCGGAACAGGACTTGAACCTGCACACCTTGCGGTACACGGTCCTAAGCCGTGCGCGTCTGCCAATTCCGCCATCCGGGCTTCGTGCTTCATTGTAACTCCGCAGGCTGAGGATTCGTGATCGCTGCTTCCGCATTGGGTTCTATCCTTCGTTAAGCCCGCGTTTTTCCAGGCTCTGAGCGGCAATGGCAGCCGTGCCCTCCCAAAAATACATCAGAACCTGCGGCGGCGGCGGACAAACTCCGCCTTCGGCGCTACACTAACTTTTTGCTTGGTGCAAAAAAGCTGGGGATTCGCCGCTGAAAAAGGAGATTCCTTTTGACCGCTGACACGAATGAGCAACCCTTCATCGATCGTGACCATCAACTCCCGGCTCACGGTTCGGAATCTCACCGACGCAAAGTCATGTGGATCATCATAGGGATTCTATTGTTGCTCGCTGTCGTGCTGGCAGTTGTGCTTATATGGCGCCACCACGAGGCCGCGAACAAACCCAAGCCCGCGCCGCCGAAGATCACGATTACTTCCGCGACGGCTAAGACAGGTGACATCGGCGTTTACCTTGACTCCATCGGTACGGTTACTCCGGTCTATACCGATTCGATTACCAGCCAGGTGACGGGCTCGGTTGTGGCCGTGCATTTTAAGGAGGGTCAACTGGTAAGTAAGGGCGATCCGCTGATTGACATCGATTCGCGTCCGTATCGCGCGACTCTTTTGCAGGCGCAAGGTACGCTCGAGCGCGACGAGAACGTGCTTGCCCAAGCCCGGATGGATCTGGAGCGCTACCGTGAAGCCTGGTCGCGCAATGCGATTGCAAAGCAACAGATGGATGACCAGGAAAAGCTTGTACTGCAGGACGAGGGCACGGTAAAAAACGACCAGGGAACGGTGCAATATGACGAGGTTCAGGTCGGCTTCTGTCATATCACCGCGCCCATTTCCGGGCGGGTGGGTTTACGGCTGGTGGATCCGGGCAATCTGGTGCAGTCGGCTGGAACCGTAACCCTAGCAGTCATTACGCAGCTAGAGCCTATCACCGTAATTTCCACAATTCCGGAAGACAGTCTGGGCCCAGTTGAAGTTCGCTTGCGCGCGAAGGCTACGCTGGCCGTCGATGCCTTCGATCGAACTGCGCTGGCGAAAATCGCAAGCGGGAAGCTGCTGACACTCGACAACCAGATTGACACTGCGACGGGGACGGTAAAAGCGCGGTCCGTCTTCGACAATAAGAATGATGCACTCTTCCCCAACCAGTTTGTGAACACGCGGCTGCTGGTGAATACGTTGCAGGGGGTGACGCTGATTCCGGCCTCCGCCATTCAACAAAATGGCCAAGCGTCGTTCGTGTATGTGATCCAAAACAATATCGCGCATATGCGCGCCATAAAGCCGGGAGTTACGGACGGCGGTATGACGCAGGTTGACGGCATCAATTCTGGAGACGTTGTCGCCAACAGCAGCTTCGATAAGTTGCAGGAGAACACGGCGGTCATAATTTCGAATAAGGATTCGAACCAGACTTCGAACAAGAGTTCGACCAAGCCGACCCCGGCCGCCACGAATGGGAGCAGCGCCCCGTGAGCCCATCGCGTCCGTTTATCTTGCGGCCAGTTGCCACCTCTTTGCTGATGGCCGCGATCCTCTTGGTCGGTATTGTTGGCTATACCCAACTACCGGTCTCCGCATTGCCGCAAGTCGATTATCCGACCATTCAGGTACTCACCTTTTATCCCGGAGCAAGTCCGACGGTGATGTCGACGACGGTGACGGCGCCACTGGAGCGCCAATTCGGCCAACTCCAGGGTTTGAGCCAGATGACCTCCACCAGTTCCGGTGGATGTTCCGTCATTGTGCTGCAGTTCAACCTGGCTCTGAATATTGATGTAGCTGAGGAAGAGGTGCAGTCTGCCATCAACGCTTCGCAGAGTCTTTTGCCATCCATTCTGCCCGCGCCGCCGACTTACAGCAAAACCAATCCAGCCGATGCCCCTGTGCTCACCCTGGCCATCACCTCGAGTTCCATCCCGCTTTCTCAGGTCGAGGACCTGGTGGACACGCGCCTTGCGCCTAAGATCTCGCAGCTCAACGGGGTCGGGCTTGTAACCATCAGCGGCGGCCAAAAGCCCGCAGTCCGCATTCAGGCCAACCCTACGGCACTGTCATCCTACGGCATCAACCTGGAAGACCTGCGCAGTGCGCTGACCCAGGCCAGTGTGAACGCCGCCAAAGGGAACTTCGATGGGCCGCACCAGGATTATCAGATCGACGCCAACGATCAGCTGGTCACCACCGACGACTATCGGAAAGTTGTAGTTGCGTTCCGTAACGGTGCGCCGGTGATGCTGCCCGACGTAGCAGGCATCGTGAATGGGGTAGAGAACAACAATCAGGCGGCGTGGATGAACCAGACCCCTGCGGTCATCCTGAACGTGCAACGCCAGCCAGGGGCCAACACCATCCGCGTGGTCCAGAGCATCAAGCAACTCATGCCGCAGCTTGAGGCGAATCTGCCCACGGGCATTCAGGTAGCAACGCTTACCGATCTTACAACCGCCATTGAAGCATCCGTTTCCGACGTTAAGTTCGAGTTGTATTTGACGATCGGACTCGTCGTTATGGTCATCTTCCTTTTCTTGCGGAGTGTATATGCCACCATCATTCCTGCTGTGGCCGTGCCCCTGTCACTGATCGGAACTTTCGCGGCGATGTACCTCCTGGGTTACAGCCTGGATAACTTATCGCTGATGGCGCTGACCATCTCCACCGGCTTCGTGGTGGACGATGCCATCGTGATGATCGAAAACATCTCGCGCTACATCGAGGCGGGCGATCCACCCATGGAAGCGGCGCTCAAGGGCGCGGAGCAAATTGGCTTCACCATTCTCTCGCTGACCGTGTCACTCATTGCCGTGCTGATTCCGCTCTTATTCATGGGCGATGTGGTGGGGCGGCTGTTCCGCGAGTTTGCCGTGACCCTGGCCGTTACCATCATCGTTTCGGCAGTGGTCTCCCTTACGCTCACACCGATGATGAGCGCGCGAATCTTGCGGCACAGGCCAAAGGAGCAGCAGGGGCGCATCTATCAAGCCTCAGAGCGTGCTTTCGAGGGGATGATCGCGTTCTATGGACGGACGCTGAAGGTTGTTCTTCGCTACCAGACGATTACTTTAATGGTCGCCATGGCCACACTGCTGCTTACGGTTTTCCTATACATCGTCATTCCCAAAGGATTTTTTCCGGTGCAGGACACGGGCGTCATCCAGGGCATATCGCAGGCGCCGCAGACGATTGGCTCAAAAGCCATGGCCAAGAAGCAACTGGAGCTGGCAAAGGCAGTTCTGGATGACCCGGCGGTGGAAAGCCTCTCGTCGTTTATCGGCGCCGATGGTACGAATACGACGACGAATAGCGGCAGGATGTCGATCAATTTAAAGCCGCTCGACCAGCGCAAGATCAGTGCGTCTGACCTCATCCGCAGGCTCAGCTCCAGAGTGAACCAGGTTCAGGGAATCCAGCTGTTTATGGAACCGGTGCAGAACATCACCGTGGATGACCGGGTCAGCCGCACGCAATATCAGTACACGCTCGAAGATCCCGATGCCAATGAACTCAACGACTGGACCAATCGTTTCGTCGACCAACTGAAGCAGTTGCCGGAACTGGAAGACGTGGCCACCGACCAGCAAACGGGAGGGCTGGCTGTATCTCTGGTGATCGACCGGGTCACCGCCTCGCGACTGGGCATCGCGCCCACGACCATCGATAACACGCTGTATGACGCCTTCGGTCAGCGGCAGATCAGCACCATGTATACGCAGGTGAATCAGTACCACGTTGTGCTGGAGAGTGAACCCCAATTTCAGAAGGATCCGAATAATCTGAACCGTATCTACATCCAGTCCAATGCGTCCGTCGGCGCAACCGGTGCCGGAGCCGCTTCCTCTTTCGCGTCCTCCGGTTCGTCCTCCGCGGGGTCGAATGCGCTGACCGCCTCCGCCCGCTACACTCCATCGGCAAATACCCTGGCTCCTCCTGCGAACGCTCTTTCCCCGAGCGCCTCCTCGCCGTCGAGCACGGGAGCAAACTCTGCCGGCGCCACCAGTTCGGCCACCAGCAATGCCGTGCCGTTGAGTGCTTTCGTGCACTTCGAGAAGACGACAGAGGCGCTCTCCATTAACCACCAGGGTCAATTTCCGGCCATCACCGTATCGTTCAATCTCGCGCCGAATGCCGCGCTGGGCGACGCCATAACGGCGGTCGACAAGGTGCAGAAAGACATGCACATGCCTGCCACCCTCCAAGCCGGTTTTCAAGGTACTGCGGCATCGTTTACGAATTCGCTGGCCAATGAACCGTTGCTCATTCTGGCCGCGCTGGTCACGGTCTACATCGTGCTTGGTGTTTTGTACGAGAGCTTCATCCACCCGATTACGATTCTGTCGACGCTGCCGTCGGCGGGCGTGGGCGCTTTCCTTGCGCTGATTCTCTTCCGTCAGGATTTGAGCGTGGTCGCGATCATCGGCATCGTGCTGCTGATCGGCATCGTGAAAAAGAACGGCATTATGATGGTTGACTTTGCGCTGGAGGGCGAACGCAAGCACGGGAAGAACGCGACGGATGCAATTTACGACGCGTGTCTGCTCCGCTTCCGCCCCATCATGATGACCACCATGGCCGCGCTGCTGGCGGGGCTGCCGCTGGCGCTCGGAACTGGTTTCGGTTCCGAGTTGCGCCGCCCGCTGGGCATCTCCATGGTCGGCGGACTGCTGCTGAGCCAGGCGCTCACGCTTTACACCACGCCCGTCATCTACATCTTTTTTGACAATCTGGCGCAGCGCTTTGCGCACAAATCGAATCAGCCCTCGAACCAACCGAAGACCGGAGGCGAAGAGAAGACCGGAGGCGGAGAACAGGCAGGGCCGGCATGAACGTCTCCGCACCCTTCATTCAACGTCCGGTGGCAACGACGCTGCTCACCGTGGCGGTTGCCCTGGCCGGGGCGATTGCCTTTGAGGTGCTGCCGGTGGCGCCCCTGCCGGAGGTCGACTTTCCGACCATCTCAGTCGGTGCAGGCTTGCCCGGAGCCAGCGCCAACATTATGGCGTCGTCCGTTGCCACTCCCCTGGAGCGGCAGTTAGGTCATATTGCCGGGGTGACGGAGATGACGTCCGCCAGTTCGCTCGGCAGCACATCGATCACCATTCAGTTCGACCTCAGCCGCGACATAGACGGCGCGGCGCGCGATGTGGAGGCTGCCATCAATGCGGCGCGAACCTATCTGCCCGCCAACCTGCCGGGCAATCCGACTTATCGCAAGGTCAATCCCGCCGATTCGCCAATCATGATCCTCGGCCTTACATCCGACAAATACGGTCCCGATAAAATGTATGACGAAGCCTCCACCGTCCTCGCGCAAAAGTTGTCGCAGATACAGGGCGTGGGGCAGGTCTCGGTCGGAGGCGGCGCGTTGCCGTCCGTGCGGGTGGACGCAAACCCCACCCAATTGGCCAGCTATGGACTTACCATGGCGAATTTGCAGTCCGTGCTGAGCCTGCAGAACGCCGACCTGGCCAAGGGCCAAATCTCCGATGGTGAGGTGACGGCGGACATACTGGCCAACGATCAGATCTCGCACGCGGTGGACTACAAGCCGCTCGTCGTCGGTTATAAGAACAGCGCGGCGATCCGCCTGTCCGATGTCGCTGAGGTGACAGATTCGGTGCAGAACATTCGTGCCGCCGGCTATTTGAACGGCAAGCGCTCGGTTACGGTCATCATCTTCCGCCAGCCCGGCGCTAACATCATTAACACGGTCGACCGCATCCGCGCGCAACTTCCGGTTATCAAGGCATCGATTCCTCTCGGCATCGAGACCACCATTGTTCTGGACCGCACCACCACCATCCGCGCCTCGGTCAGTGACGTCGAGAGGTCGCTGCTCATTTCCATCGGCCTCGTCATCCTCGTGGTGTTTGTCTTCCTCCGCAACGGCCGTGCCACGCTCATTCCCGCCGTCGCGGTGCCGGTCTCGCTCGTCGGTACGTTCGCCGTGATGTATCTGTTCGGATACACCCTCGATAACCTCTCGCTGATGGCCATGACCATTGCCACGGGATTTGTGGTCGATGATGCCATCGTTGTGATGGAAAATATCGCGCGCCATCTGGAAAACGGCATGGAGCCCTTTGCCGCGGCGTTGAAGGGCGCGGAAGAAATCGGTTTCACCGTCTTCACCATCAGCATTTCGCTCATTGCCGTCTTTATCCCTCTTCTGTTGATGGGCGGAATCGTTGGCCGTCTCTTCCGCGAGTTTGCGGTCACGCTCTCGACCGCCGTTTTCGTATCCATGGTCATCTCCCTGACCACGACGCCGATGATGTGCGCCTACCTGTTGAAGAACGAGCGCGCGGTAAAACATGGGCGCATCTACATGGCCACCGAAAAGTTTTTTGACGGGGTGCTGTCCGTCTATCGCAGCAGCCTGCATTGGGTGCTCGACCATCCGACCCTCACCCTCGTCGTACTCTTCGTCACCATAGCGCTCAATGTGGTGCTGATCGTCAAGATACCCAAGGGCTTTTTCCCGGTGGAGGACACGGGAGCGATCTCCGGTAGCGTGCGCGGGCCGCAGGATTCATCCTTTCCGGCGATGGATAACTCTATTCGGCAGATCGGCGCCGTAATCAAGAATGATCCTGCCGTCGCAAATGTGATTGCGTTCACCGGCGGCGGCGGGGCCACCAATGGCGGCTCCCTCTACATTGCGCTCAAACCGCTGGCGGAGCGCAAGGTCAGTGCCGCTCAGATCATCAACCGCTTGCGCCCCCAATTGAGCCGTCTACCGGTGGCTTCCGCGTTCCTCCAAGCCGCGCAAGATCTGCGCATCGGTGGCCGGTCCAGCAATGCGATGTACCAATACACGATCCAAGCCGATAGTGTGCAGGAGCTTCTCCAGTGGGGACCGGCGATTCTGGGTCAGATGCAGCACCTGCCCGGCCTGCAGGACGTGAGCTCAGACCAGCAGAACGGCGGTCTTGATTTGCTGATGAACTATGATCGCATCACCGCGGCCAAGCTCGGCCTTACGGCGCAGTCGCTGGACTCGGCTTTATACGGCGCCTTCGGCCAATCGGAAGTGTCCATCATCTACACCCAGTTAAATCAGTATTACGTGGTGCTGGAAGTCGCTCCCCAATATTGGCAAACCCCGGAGGGATTGAAAGACATCTATCTGCAGTCTTCCCGCGGCGGCAACATTCCGCTGCTCGCGGTGGCCAAGGGCCAAGCCAACACCACCCCACTGGCCATCAACCATACCGGCTTATTCCCCTCGGTCACCGTGTCCTTTAACCTGGCATCGAACGTGTCCTTGAGCGATGCCACCTTACGCATCACGCAGATGGAAAAGCGGATGGGCGCTCCGGCCACGCTGCAAGGCTTTTTTGCCGGCACGCTGCAGGCTTACCAGCAATCGCTGGGCACCGAGCCGGTGCTGATTCTGACGGCGCTGCTGGCGGTCTACATCGTTCTCGGTATTTTGTATGAAAGCCTGGTCCATCCCCTGACCATCATCTCCACCCTGCCGTCGGCGAGCGTAGGCGCGATGCTGGCGTTGCTGCTCTTTAAAGTGGATCTGAATATTATCTCCATCATTGGCATTGTGCTGCTGATCGGAATCGTAAAAAAGAACGCCATCATGATGATCGATTTCGCTCTTCAGGTAGAACGCCAGGAGGGAAAGAAGCCAATCGACGCGATTTTCGAAGCGTGCATGTTGCGTTTCCGTCCCATCCTGATGACGACCATGGCTGCGCTATTGGGCGCTCTTCCGCTGGCGCTGGGGACGGGCACTGGATATGAGCTCCGCCGGCCCCTGGGCATCACGATTGTGGGAGGGCTGATCCTGAGTCAGTTGCTCACGCTCTATACCACCCCGGTCGTCTATTTGGCGTTCGACCGTCTGCGGCTACGGATGCAGGGAAAACAGCATGACATCGTTATTCAGCATGGACCTGGGCCGGCCCCCAGCGCTGCAGATTAATTCGGGAAGCACAAGCTGACCTGACCGGAAAAGTTTGCTCCGGGCGAGTAGAAATCGCGAGGCAGAGCGCCATAGGACTTGGGACTGCTGGCAAACACAGGGGAGCGCGCGACTTGCGGTTGACACGACGGGGCGGGAAGGCAGTTTGGCGGAAGCCTAAAACGGATTGCACCTTAAATCGTGCCTTGCGCATCCTATTATCTATGGGGGCTCGGGCGATATAAGATGCAGAGGAGGTTCAAGAGTATGAACATTTTCGGACGTGCCGCAGGGTTCTCAAGGTCACCGGGCCAACAGATTTTGGCTTCCCTGTTGTCGCTGGCTCTGTTATTCGCGATTTTGCCTCAGAGCCTTCCGGCTCAAGACGCGCCAGCCGCGGACGCGCAAGCGCAGGCGGAGGCGCCGCCCTACGCGCAACAGACTCCCGAGCAGTTGCAGCGACTGGTAGCGCCGATTGCGCTGTATCCGGACTCACTGGTGGCGCAGATCCTGGCGGCGTCCACATTTCCCGAGGAAGTCGTCGAGGCCGACAGATGGGTGCAGGCGAATCCCGATCTGAAGGGCGAGGCTTTGGGTAAAGCCGTGGACCAGCAACCCTGGGACCCGAGCGTCAAGGCGCTCACCGCATTTCCAGCTGTCCTCGGGAATATGGACAAGAATCTTTCCTGGACGTCAACTCTCGGCGACGCCTACTACAATCAGCAACCGGATGTGATGGACGCCGTGCAGGTGATGCGCCGGAAAGCGCAAGGAACTGGCAATCTTAAGAGCACGCCGCAGCAGATTGTGAAAGAGCAGGATTCGGCGATTGATATTGAACCTGCTGATCCCGATGTGGTTTACGTCCCGGCCTATGACCCGTGGGCGGTTTACGGATATCCCATCGTGGCTTGGCCGGGATGGTACCCGTATCCCGGAATCTGGTTTGGCGGGCCGTACCTCAATTTCGGAATGGGCTTCGGAATCGGCTGGTTCGGAGGTTTTGGATGGGGCTGGGGCCATTGGGGATTCAATTGGGGTGGCCGATACGCAATGTACAACCATGGCCGGTACTACTCCGGGAGCAGAACGTTTTATAACCGGAGCAATTTCTCCCGCGGCGGAGGCGCACGCGGCGGAGCTTATGGTGCGCGCGGCGGAGCTTACGGCGGACGCGGCGGAGTTAACAGCCGTGCCGGCGCAACAACCGCAGCCAGACCTTTCAACGGAAACAGGCAGGCTGCTCGAGGCTATGCTGAACCCCGCGGCCAGAGCGGCACACGCTCGGGCGCCTTCAGCGGCTATGACCATGGCGGACAAGCCAAGAGCTATTCGTCACGCGGAAGCGCCAGCATGGGTGGCGGAGCAGCGCGTGGCGGCGGCGGCGGAGCGCGTGGTGGCGGCGGTGGCGGAGCGCGCGGCGGCGGCGGGCGTCGTTGATCGCAGTTTCGCTGATCGCAGTCTCGTTATGTTCTTCGTGATGTTCCGGGTAGTTTGAAAATTTGGAAATGGAGAGAAGCCATATGCGGCGAACGAAGGTGAACGTCGACAAATTTCATTGGGCCAATCTTCCGAAGTTAGCCGTGGTCGCTATCTTTTTAACGGTATGTTTTCCCACCCGTTCCACGGCGCAGCAACCGGGCCAGAAAACGTTTTCATCGGCGGAAAAGGCGAGCCACGCGTTGGTCACGGCAGCGCAGAGTAACGACGAAAAGGCCTTGCTCGAAATCCTCGGACCAGGACCAGACGGCAAGCAAATCGTCTCGTCGGGAGACGAAACCGAGGACGCCAACAGCCGCGCTAATTTCGTAAAGAGATATGAGGAAATGCACCGTCTGGTGAAAGAACCGGATGGAACCACTATCCTGTATATCGGCGCGCATAATTGGCCCACGCCCATACCGCTCGTAAACAAAGGGAATTCGTGGTATTTCGACACCGAGGCGGGCAAGAAAGAAATTTTGTACAGGCGAATCGGCCGGAATGAACTATCGGCTGTTCGCATTTGCCAGGAACTGGTGGCGGCGCAAAAGGAATACTCCGCGGAGCACAAGGAGTACGCCCAGAAAATCTTCAGTGATGAAGGGCAGCACAATGGCCTTTATTGGGAAGCGGCTGCGGGCGAACCGCAGAGCCCCATCGGGCCGCTGGTGGCATCGGCCGTTGCCGAGGGTTATGGCAAGAGCTTAGAGGGCCCTCCGACTCCTTACCGCGGCTACTATTTTCACATCCTCGTGCGTCAGTTAAAGAATGGCCGCGCGAAGAGCTACACCGCGAATGGCAAAATGACCGAGGGCTTCGCTTTCGTGGCCTATCCGGCGGAATACAGATCGTCGGGCGTGATGACATTCATCGTTGACCAGGATGGGATCGTGTATGAGAAGGATCTCGGCAAAAAGACCGACGTTCTCGCCAAGGCCATGACGGAATACAACCCCAATTCCACTTGGCGAAAGGCTGAAGAGCAGCAGGAAGAGACTGCCAGCGAGCAGAAAACCAAGTAAAAGGCATTCTGTCGCTGCGTTGAGGGCGGGCAATTTGCCTGCAGCAAAAGAGCGGCGCCTGGCCTCACGGGCTTTATCGTTTACCGGCCTTCGTGTCCAGGGCATCGGCTGCGGAAAGTTTCCGATTTCGGTGCGGCTCGGTGCGCAAAGCGCCCGTATGCAGTTCACAAGCTTCGTTGATCCTTGCACCACAAGTTGGACAAGGCACGGATTGTATCTGCTTCAGTGTGAGTTCCTTGGTCTTCACGAGCCCATAATGCAACGCTTCCACAGGTGGGAAATGCTCAATAATGCTCACTTTCGATAAATTAGCCGCGCGGCAAGTTCATTGAGTCCGCCAGCGACTGCTTTTTAACAATTTGCCAGAGTGAGCAAAATTGTACATCTTTGGTGATTACGATTCTGGCATAATAGTCATGGCTGTGGTGTAGCTCCACCCGAGGGGAAATCATTGAGGGCAGCAATGGCGTCAGTCAGGAAAACTCGCGACTTCGATCCTAAGGAATTCCTGGCCACTATCGGCGAGGGTAGGAAGGTCGTGGTGTTTCCCAAGAAGCAAACAATCTTCACGCAAGGGGACGCGGCTGACGCAGTCTTCTACATCCAGGAAGGCGAGGTTCGACTCACGGTCGTATCCAAGACCGGCAAGGAAGCAACTCTGGGCATATTGCGCGAGGGAGACTTTTTCGGAGAAGGTGGCCTGGCTGGACAGCCTTTGCGCATGGGGTCCGCAACCGCCATGACAGACTGCGAACTTCTGCGCATTGACAAGAAGGCAATGGTGCTTGCGCTTCACCGGGAACATAAGTTCTCCGATCTGTTTGTAGCTTATCTGCTGGCACGGAACGTTCGTTATGAAGAAGACCTGGTTGACCAGCTCTTCAATTCCAGCGAAAAAAGACTAGCTCGGATTCTGCTGTTGCTGGCTCGCTTCGGCAAGGAAGGTGTGCCCGAGACTGTGATCGCCAAGATCAGCCAGGAGACCCTCGCCGAGATGATAGGAACAACCCGGTCGCGGGTCAGTTTTTTCATGAATAGGTTCAGAAAGTTAGGCTTCGTTGACTATGGCGGCAACGGGCTGCAAGTTCACAGTTCACTTCTAAATATCGTTCTTCACGACTAAGTTCCGCGTCGCAATCCAAAGCTCCAAGACAGCGATGAGCAAATCAGGCCTCTGCTGGGTCTAATCCGGAGGCCGGCGCAATTTTCGTTGCCACCAGCAACTCCAACAGAGTTGCCGTGCTGCGAACGCTTCCCGAGATGGTGACGAGTGCCTCTGAGACGAGGGGATGTTGTTCCGCCAGCGACGCTAGACGGTCACTCACGTTGTAGAGTTGCTGAACTTCCTGCAGGATCGACATTGGACTCATGGGGCACGCGGCTTTCCTGAGAACCTAAGAGGAAGCTGGACTGGCCTCCGTAACGGTCGTCTCACTTCTTCATAACCCGCATGATAGAACTGGCGAAGACGAATGTCTGTTCACATTAGACCACTTTTGGCGCTTGATTCGTCGCTGCGATCGAGCCGCACGCTCGCCGATTAAGCCAAATTAATTGTCAAAACTGTGCAGTGTAGACCAGCCGAACCATTCTTTCCGAGCCTATGCTCTATCCATCGGGGAGATAAGCCGTCGCAGCGAAAGGCGCTGTTTTGCCCGCTTAGAAGGAAGCAGTGGAATATAGATGACTCAGATCACTAATAATCCGATACCCAAACTGCGTAAAGCTCCCCAACCGCCGCTATCACACCCCGGGGCGACCCCTGACTCAGACCGTGCCAGGAAGCCATCGCTCGCCGAGCCCCCTGCTACCGGCCAGGAGCTGAATCCCGGAGATCGCGTCGAGGGGTTGGGCGATTTCGGAAAGCCGACCGGAGTATTTGGCACGGTTGAGCAAGCGAACGAAGATGACGCGGTCGTCAAATGGGATCATGACGTTCGTGCGAGACTCCACCAACCGTGGCTGAAAAAAGTTTAGCCGACCCGCCTCTTACTGCCATCGCACTTGATTTATAAAACGATCAATTCTGACCAGCTTTCCGAAGGCTGAAGTTCGATACTGGCGTTTCACAGGGCTCTGACAGTCGAGGGAACTTCGTGAAGCGAAGTTGGTTTTGTGAACATTCTTGATGCAGGGAGGATTCGATGAATCTAAATATGCTGGATCCGAAGCTGATTGTGCTCGCCGCCGTGGTGATTGTGATCATCGCGGTGGGTGCTTGGCTGTACGTGCGAAAACGCAGGAATACGACCACAGCCCTGCGGAAAAAATTTGGGCCCGAGTACGAGCGGGCGGTGCAAGCGCATGGGGCAGGACGAAAAGCGGAAGTGAAGTTAGAGGATCGCGAGAAGCGGGTGGCAAAACTCACCATTCGCGATCTTGATCCGACGGAACAGGAACGCTTTTCGAAACGGTGGGAGTCCGTACAGTCGCGTTTTGTCGACTCTCCGAAGGGGGCAGTCGCAGAAGCCGATGACCTGGTGTCCTCTTTGATGAAAACTCGTGGCTATCCCGTATCCGATTTCGATCAGCGTGCCGCCGACATTTCTGTCGACCATCCTCGAGTAGTCGAGAACTACCGGTCGGCGCATGAGATTGCGCTGCGGGCGGGGAAAGACGGAGCAACTACGGAAGAGCTGCGAACGGCGATGATTCACTACCGCTCTCTATTTGACGAACTGATGCAGGCGCCGGCGAGTGTGGAGCGAAAAGAAGTGGCGTAAGGGCTGAACTGAAGACAAAGCAGGGAAGCTTACGACGGCCGACCTGGCGGCTGATCTAACGCTGTGAGAAGGGATCAATAACCAGATATAAACAAACGAAGGAGGTTAGGACACCATGCCGCAAAGCGTATTGGAAAGATCGGCTGAACGCATCGCCGAATCAGCTCACCAGGCTTCTCGTGCAACCAGTGCGGTTGCCGATGCAATAGAGGATGGCGTAGGAGTAGTGAGACGTGCCGCAAAACAGGGCGGCGATGCTGCCGAAGAATTCTTGAATGACACAACTCAGCGCCTCCAGCGACACCCGGTGCTAACTATCGCGACGACGTTTGCGGTAGGCTTCACCGCAGGAACATTGGTCGGCTGGATGATGAAACGAAGGTAGGGTAGGCAAATTGAATTGATACACCTTCGGGACAACCGAAGGAAAGGGCGCTGCTCCGTCAGCGCCCTTGTCAATTTTGCTGTGTGCTTGCTATGCCACACGAAGTCTGCTCCAAACGCGAAGGCCGGTTGAGGCCAGGAACGCCTTCAGTTCACAGCCAGGAGAGCTTCTTCAAGTCGTGCCAGCGGGGAAATCAACCACTATGGTTTCGGGGTGGCAACTGCCGACGACTGAACCGGTTCGTCTGAGGTTGCTTTGTTAGTCTGAGTTGCTTTAGACGGAACACTCGCCGACTGCATTTGCTTGTTGGGAGGAATTTCGGTCCCGGTGGGATAAATGATAATCTGCACCGTGCCCCCTCCGGCATCCGATTTCGCATCCGGCTGCTTGCCCATTCCCAGAGTTTTAAGCTGCCTATCGTCAAATCCGAAGTTCTCTACGAGATACTCGCGCACCACCATGGCCCGGGCTTCCGTTAGCACCAAGTCCTTCTGGCTATCGCCTTCCATGCCAGCCGATACCGCGATCACCGCAAGCCCGAACTGGTTGTTGGCCAGGAACTCGCCGCTCGCGTTTAGAGATTTCTGATTCTTCAGCTTGGCCGAATCTTGCTTATCGAAAAGCTGCTTCGCAGTGTAGGTAAACTCCTTTATCGCTGTGCCTTGCGGCAGCCGTTCGATTTCATTTTGTGCCAGTTCGGCGGAATCTTCGTAGCCGCGTTTCTTGAAATACCCACGCACGAAGAAGTTGTGCTTTAGGGCTTCCATATTCTCTTGGAAGTCAGTAACCCCTGCTTGCGCCTGGACCATCGTGTCCTGCATGGCGCTCGTCGTCTTTTCGAGGTTGTTGTAGAGCTGTTTGTCGTTAACCAGCGCTCCCGCGGTTCCCTTACCCTCATCGATCTTGGCGCTTATCGAGTCTAGATTTGCCGTCGCCCGAGTAGCGTTCTGGATGGCTTGCTGGCTGCTGTCCAGGATGCCGCTCGTCTTTTGCAGCAGGTCCGATATTTCCAGCGCTGGTTCGCTCGCGATGGTATCGCCATCCCGCACGTCGGCTTTTCCAGCGGATCCAAACGAGATCGCCAGATACTGGTTGCCCAGTAACCCCTCGGTTTCGATGGTGGCAACGGAGTCTTGCTTGATGATCTCGTGCGTCGCCTTGCCGAGTTCCATGACTACCGTGACCTTCTCGCCCGGCTTGTGAGGTAACACGATGCTGCTCACGGTTCCACTGTGAACCCCGCCCACCCGCACATCGGCTCCGGCATCCAGGCCCACCACATTGTCGAATTGCGCCTTCAATTGGTACGTGGAGCTGAAAAGATACTGCTTGCTCCCGATGATGAAGACACCGGCCGCCAGAATTGCCAGAGTTAAAACGATAAAAGCTCCCAACCGCGCCGCTCTCGACATATGTCCTCCTACGAATGCTTTAGAAATTCCCTGACAAACTCGATGTCACTTTTCTGAAGTTCTTCAAAGCTGCCTTCGATCACCACATTTCCCTCATTGAGCAGGGCCAGGTGATCGGCAATCGTCTTCGCGCTGTGCAAATCGTGAGTCACCACGATCGACGCCATGTGATGTTCCACTTGGAGTTTAAGAACCAAATCGTCGATCTCCGCGGCGCTGATGGGGTCGAGGCCGGCGGTGGGCTCGTCGAGCAGCAGAATGTCCGGCTCCAGAGCCAGCGCCCGCGCCAGCCCTACTCGTTTCTGCATGCCACCCGAGATATCCGAAGGCATCTTCTCCAGATCGCCTTCCATGCCCACTTCCGCCAGTAATTTCTTGACCCGGTCGCCGTGCTCAGATTTCGACATCTCCTTCTTATGGTGCTGTAGCGGAAAAGCCACGTTCTGCTCGACCGTCAGCGAATCGTAAAGCGCAGCGTGCTGAAACAGAAAACCCATCTTCATTCTGATTTTGCCGAGTTGGTCGAGAGCCAAGCCGACGATGTCTTGACCGTGGATGCGAACCGATCCCGAGTCAGGCTTTTCCAGGCCAATGACGAGCCTCAGCAATACGCTCTTACCGGTACCACTGCGCCCCAGCACCGCTAGGGTTTCGCCGCGACTCACGGCCAGGCTAATCCCGTTCAGAACCTTTTGACTTCCGAAGGACTTATGCAAGTCCTCGACAGCGATCGCTGGCGCACTGGAGCCTTTCTCGGCCTCTCCTCTCACCGCAACTTGATCGATTGTGTCCATGCTAGCTTCACCAGCTGTTTAGTTGACGTTTCGCAGCAAAAGGTTCATGGGAAAAATATGAGAATCAGTTTCACCAGCACGACATCGGCCAGGATCACGAACAGCGAAGACAAGACTACCGAGCTCGTGGCCGCACGGCCCACGCCGGCGGCGCCTCCCCGTGTGCGCATTCCCTGAAAACACGCGATCAGCCCAATGATCAGGCCAAACACCATGGTCTTAAATGTGGGGGGCAGAAAATCGTTGAAATCGGCGCCCTTGAAACCGCTATCGATGAACTGGCGTAACGACAGCGGCTCAACCATGGCCTGCGTAACCCAGCCCATGAGCAAGCCGCATAAGTCGGCAGCGAGGGTCAGCAAAGGCAGCATCAGGATGCAAGCCAGAATGCGGGGCGCCGCCAGTAGCCTATAGGGGTTTACTGCCGATGCCTCGATGGCATCGATCTGCTCGGTCACTTTCATCGACGCCAACTCCGCGCCAATGCCAGCGCCCACTCGACCGCTCACGACCAGTCCGGTGATGATCGGACCGGTCTCATGGATAACGGAGAACACGATCGCGGCGGGAAGGAGCGACTTAGCCCCAAAACGAGTCAGGCTGTAACGGGCTTCCAAAGAGAGAACGATGCCGGTGGCGGCGCCGGCCAAAGCGACCAGCGGCAGGGACATGGATCCGACCTCGTCGAGTTGTCGAAACAATTCGCGGAATTCAAACGGCGGCGCCACCGCGGCGCGCACCACCTGCCAGAAAAAAATGCCCAGATCGCCAAACCACTCGAGAAACTTGTTGATCAGGCCCAAACCCAAAGACGAACTGACCATCGAGGACCGAAGCGATGTCCGCGGCCCCTGAAGTGGAGGTTCCCTGCCTGCGACCGTGCTGGATCTCCCATCGATCACGGATGTGGCGCTCCGTGCGCATCGTTGAGGTGCATGCGAGAAAACCATGAGTGTGGTCCCCTATAGAGAAATTCAAGGGAGACGTTTGCGCCTGCACTCAACAGCACGTTGTAGTTGCCCATCCGGAATGCATCCTTGTAATCGTAGCGGCCGGGATACCATCCATAGACGGCCGTCATGGTGCCGGCATAGGGAGCAACCAGGTCGGGAAAAGAAAAGACGCGATGGCCATCGTCGCCGCGACGTGCTGTAAAGGTCGAAATCATGGCATGGCTCAACCGCCGAAACACGCCTTTACACTCACAGCGGTAATACAACGTGTCCTCGTGGAAAGCTTCCGAGAGCGCATAGCGCGTCGTCGTAGTTACCGCCGCTATGCCGAACTCGGACCCGAATCGCTTGCTATAACCCTCCGCGCTCTGCTTCCATTCCGGCGGAGAGTTCTTCACCTGGTTAATCCCGCCGACGATGGCGGCGCCCACGATGGGATACGGGCCAAACGCGTCGAAAAAGTAGTTGTGGAGCTTCGTTGCCTGTGGCGGACGCATGTACGTCAGATCCGGTTGCGGGCTCGCCGTACTTACTGACAAGTCGACAGGACTGCTGGAGTAGTCTCCCGAAGCGACCAACGCTTGCGCCTTTGCTAGTACTGTTAGGGTCGCGAGGTTCGCGAATACCAAGAGCAAGATCACAATTCCGCGCTTCTTCATAAGATTCTCCCTGGTCGATCTCTGGTCATCCCTGGTCAATCCAAGACCAGCCGAACGCCACCCTCTGTTCCTTTCG
>OBLT010001065.1_pt1 | contig 17676 bp, 13 predicted proteins | sample 1518721 | NCBI WGS metagenome assembly OBLT01 (sample SAMEA3539307, study PRJEB22396) | soil metagenome | biome: tundra; feature: field; material: soil | place: USA | collected 2010-05 | depth 0.15 m | reverse complement strand
GCTGCGCAAGTAGCCGTATGTGATGAGCCGCCGGCGCGTCCCGGCGATGACGCGCACAGAGAGAGTGAGCACGCATGCCGGACTAAAGAAAACCGTCACATCAGGATCGAACCCATAAACCACACGCGTGGACGCTAAACCGGCCATCCTGTAGGCGGTGATGGCCTCGTCGGCTGCGTCGTCAGGCATGAGCGTGGACCTGCTGGCGGTGGTGCCCTTACGCGGCGCCCTTCCCGGCGGGGGTCACCGGCTCGGCGTCCGCGTTGGTGGTCGACTCGCGGGGGACCAGAACCGGATCGAAGCGGACCTGGCGATGGTGATGATCATCGGGTCGCTCGACCTCGTCGATGAGCAGCTCGGCCGCGGCCGCGCCCAGGTCGATGCTGGGCTGGCGTACTGACGTCAGCGGCACGGCGGCGGCGCTGGCGAACTCGATGTCGTCGTAACCCACGATGGCCAGCTCCTCGGGGACCGCGACGTCGTTGCGCAGCGCGTGCTGGAGAAGCCCGAGCGCGATGAGGTCATTGCCGCACACGACCGCGGTCGGCCTGCGCCGGCGCGGCATGTCCAAGATGGTGCGGCCCGCTTTGCGGCCGCCGTCTATGGTCATCCCCACCTTGTCCACGATCGTCAGGTCGGTCTCGGGCCGGCCGGACTCGGCCATCGCCTGCCGCACGCCGGCAATCCGGTCGGCGACCTGGTGCACCGTCGTCGGGCCGCCAGCGAAGGCTATCCGCTGGTGATCCAGCTCGAGCAGGTGTGACGCGGCCAGCCGGGCGCCGGCTACGTCATCGACGGACACCGAGCACTGCCGGCTGCTGCCCGCGTGATCGACGAGCACCACAGGGACGCCGTTCCTGCGCAACTCGTTGATCCGGCCCAGATCACGTCCCACCGGCGTGAGCAGGACGCCGTAGGACCGCTGCTCCTGGAACAGCGACAGGTAGTGCCGCTGCCGGTCGGTCGTGGTGTCGCTGCTTGACAGGATCAGCGACAGGCCGCGCCGGGTGGCGACGCACTCCACCCCGCGTGCGATGTCGGTAAAGAAGGGGTTGCCCATGTCCAGGACCAGCAGCGCGATGGTGCGGCTCCGGCCGGTCCGCAGCTGGCGCGCGGCCTCGTTGCGGATGAAGCCGAGTTCGGTGATGGCGGCGCGAACACGTTCGAGCGTGGTCGGCGCGACCCGGTCGGGCCGGTTCAGCGCATTCGAAACCGTGCCGAGCGATACCCCGGCCCGGTCAGCGACGTCACGGATGCTGACGCCCACCTGACACCCCCGTACTGAGATTAAAACGTGACATTACCAGCCGCTTCCGGCAGTCTCGCGGTCAGATCACCGTGACGCGCAGACCCAGAAGCTCCGCGACCGCACGCAGCTCCGGTACCCGGTGACCGGTTCCCAGGGCCCAGTGGTGGGCGATGCCGGAAGCCGACCATTCGTCGGTCCACTCGCCGGGATCACGCCCGAAATCGACGCGCGAGGTCGTGTTGCCGATCTGCAGCAGCGGGCCGGATACGACCGTGCCCTCGGAAGCCACCAGCGAGAACGTTCCGTCACGGTCTTGAGCCAGCCCGAACGCGGTGACCGGGCCTGGGCTGACGTCGAATTCGACGGAAACGCCCCAGCCCCGCTTGCCGTGATAGACGCCGAGGCCGCGCAGCAGCGGCTGACGGGCGCCGATGGCCAGATGGGCCGGCCCGTCGTGGCCCATCTCGACCACGCCGTCACCGAAGTTGAGGGCCTGCAGTTCGGTGAACGAGCCGCCCGCGCCCAGCCGGTCGAAGATAAGCATGGCCAGAGACGTGCGCAACTCGTACTCCCCCGCGGCCGGGATACCCCGTGCGGTCAGCAGCGAGGCGCCGAGGATCAGGCCGGCCCCTACCCGCTCGTGGGCCTCGCCGTCCAGGCCGCGGTGGTAGTACGCCAGCGAGTCGAGCGCGAAGTCCTCGACCAGCCGGTCCAAGCCCACCGACACCCGGGCGCCCCAGCGGAAATCGTCCTGGCCCACCGAGTCGTCCAGCCGGAAGACGCTTCGCGCGAGCCCCATCCGGGCGGCCGTCTCGGCGTCGGTAACCTGCTCGACCCGGACCCTCAGGTCGTCGATCTCCAGGATCTCCACATGGCCGCCGAGCTGCGCCGAGACCAGGGTCGGATCGGTGGAGACGTCCATCATGCCGGGGTAGAGGTGACCCATCAGCCCGTGGCGGCCGTGCCGGAGCGCGGCCCGCACGCCGGCGGCCTTGATCCAGCTCTCGATCCTGGCCCAGGCCCGGGCGTCCTCGAGGTAGCCCGAGACGGAGCGGAAGCCGATACCGCAGCGCCGGAACGCGTTGGCGATCTCCGGCAGCGGGCAGGCACCGCAGTAGGCGAGCCAGGCCCCCGTATCGAAGCTCGCGTGATCCATCGACTCGGTGGGCTGCAGGTTGAGCAGCAGCATCGGCGCGCCGGTCCGCTGGGCGACCGGGACCAGCATGGTCGCGGTCATGTACGTGGTGAGGAAGCCGATGATGAGATCGCAGTCGGCGAGGCGCAGCTGCTCCGCGGCCGCGGCCCCCTGCTGGGCATCGGAGATGAAGCCGACGTCGACCACCTCGCAGTCGAGCCGGGCCAGCCGTTCGGACACGCGCCGGGCGGACGCCTGCAGCTGCGGCAGGAGCGCGGGGAACTGCGGCCAGTAGGCGCCGAGCCCTCCGGCGACGAGTCCGACCCTCGTCTTGCGCGGGACAATCCTCGCGATTCCCTGGGCGGCAACGGCGGTCAGCGACTCGGTCATGACGTCCTTTTGTCCCGGCACGTAGGGTTGAAACGTTACATTCAAGAGCTTGCCCCGACCGTAAGGTGCCGGGAAGAGTGGTGTCAAGGGCCCTGGCCAGCCGTCGCCCGGTCCTCGCGGATGGATCGGCCGAAACCCATAAAACGTATCAATCAAAATTGATGCAGTAATGCAATCGTCGGCATGCTCTTGACCAGGAATGAGACGGAAAGACCTGGTAGCGGGCGGTAAATCTCCTCGTAACACGCCGAAACAGCCTCTTGACATGCAGCGCGAAGCCTGGCTATCTTCAGCCAACCGGATTGAAATGTTTCAGTGAATGACGAGGTGAACGAGCTTGAGCGAGCAGCCAGAGGAGGTACCGAGACTGGCGCTTGATCAGGCCGCGAAGGCCTTCGGCGCCGTGCAGGCGCTGGTCGACGGCTCGATCACGTTGTTCCCTGGCGAGGCGCACGCGCTCGTCGGCGAAAACGGCGCGGGCAAGTCGACTCTCGTCAAGATCCTCGCCGGGGTGTACCAGCCGGACAGCGGAACGCTCGCCATCGACGGCCAGCCGGTCGTCTTGAGCGGTCCGACCGCCGCCCGCGACGCCGGCATCTCGATCATCTACCAGGAACCAACCCTGTTCCCCGACCTTACCGTCGCGGAAAACATCTTCATGGGCAGGCAGCCGCTGCGGGTCGGGCGCCGCATCGACCGCCCGGCGATGAACCGCAGCGGGGGTGAGATCTTCACCCGGCTGGGCGTGGCGCTCGACCCGCAGCGGCAAGCCCGGGGACTGTCCGTCGCCGACCAGCAGATCGTCGAGATCGCCAAGGCCCTGTCCTCCAACGCGAACGTTCTCGTCATGGACGAGCCCACCGCGGCCCTGACCACCGTCGAGGTGGAGCGGCTTTTCGAGGTCATCCGGGCGCTGCGCAGGGAAGGTGCGGCGGTGCTGTTCATCTCGCACCGGCTCGAGGAAGTCTTCGCCATCTGCCAGCGCGTCACGATCATGCGGGACGGCCGCTTCGTCCGGACGGCGGCGGCCGGTGACATCACCGTCGACGAAGTCATCCGGTCGATGGTCGGCCGCGACCTCGACGTGCTGTTCCCCAAGACGCAGGCGCCCGTCGGCGAGGTGGTGCTGCAGGTGGAGCAGCTCAGCCGCGAAGGCGTCCTGCACGACATCAGCTTCTCGGTCCGCCGCGGTGAGATCGTCGCCCTGGCCGGGCTCGTCGGGGCCGGCCGCAGCGAGGTAGCCCGGGCCATCTTCGGCATTGACCGCCGGTCGGCCGGCGTGGTGACGGTGCGCGGCCAGGTGCTGCCCAACGGCTCGCCGCTGGCCGCGATGGCGGCCGGGGTAGCCCTGGTGCCCGAGGACCGCCGGCAGCAGGGCCTGGTCATGGACCTCGGCATCGACCGGAACGTCGCGCTGGCCTCGCTGGCCCGGCTCAGCCGGTTCGGCCTGATCAGCCGCACCCGCGAGCGGGACATGGCCGCGGACTGGGCTAACCGGCTGCAGCTGAAGTTCGGGCGGCTCACGAACGCCGTCTCGACGCTATCCGGCGGGAATCAGCAGAAGGTCGTGCTGTCCAAGTGGCTGGCCCGGGATCCTGCGCTGCTCATCATCGACGAACCGACCCGGGGCATCGACGTCGGCACCAAGGCCGAGGTGCACCGCATCCTCGACGGCCTGGTCGCCGGCGGGCTCGCGGTGCTGATGATCTCTTCCGAGCTGCCCGAGGTCCTCGGCATGGCCGACCGGATCCTGGTGATGCGCGAGGGACGGATCACCGCGGAGCTTTCCCGCGCGGAGGCCGACGAGGACCAGGTCATGCGGGCGGCGACCGGTCAGCTTAAGGGGGCGGCCGCATGACGACGGCCACGTCCGCGCTGGGCACGAGGTTCGCCCGCGGCGGTGCCCTGCTACGGGCCCGTGAGGTCGGCATCGGCGTGGTCCTGCTGCTGGTGTTCGGCGTCACGACCTTGCACAACCACAACTTCGCCACCGCGAACAGCGTCCAGCAGCTGCTCTCCGGCGCCGCGCTGATCGCGATGCTGGGCGTGGGCGAAACGCTCGTCATCGTCACCCGCAACGTCGACCTGTCCGTGGGCTCGATCGTCGGGCTGTCGGCCTATGTCGTCGGCGACCTGTTCAAGGATCACCCGGGCACGCCGGTGATCCTCGGGTTCGTCGTCGGGATCGCGATCGGCGCGGTGATCGGCGCGATCAACGGTTTCGTCACGGCGGCGCTGCGGGTACCCAGCCTGGTCGTCACCCTGGCCATGCTCTACATCATCCGCGGCATCGACGGTCTCATCGTCAACGGCGTGATCATCACCTCCAGCAACATCCCGAACGCGTTCATCGCCATCGGCTTCCGCACCATCGCCGGCATTCCGTGGCTGGCGATCATCGCCTTCGCGGTCGTGGTGATCGTCGCCTACGCGATGAGGTCCTTCCGGTCCGGCCGCGACCTGTACGCGATCGGCTCCAACCCGGAGGCCGCGGCGCTGGCGGGCGTGCCCGTCGCCCGGCGGGTCTTTACCGCCTTCGTCATCAGCGGATCGCTGGCCGGCCTGGCCGGAGCGCTGTTCCTCGCCTTGCACGCCGAGGTGGACGTGACCGGCGGGACCGGGTACGAGCTGCTCGTCGTGGCGGCGGTGGTCGTCGGCGGGGTCGCGATTTTCGGCGGCAGCGGCACGGTGGTCGGCGCGGCCCTGGGCGCGTTGCTGCTCAACACCATCAACCAGGCCCTGGTGGCCAGCCGGGTCTCGGCGTTCTGGAACGAAGCCATCGCCGGCGCGCTATTGCTGCTCGCGATCGCGTTCGACCGCTGGCTGAGCCTGCGGGTCGCGCGCGGCCTGCGGTCGGCGGAAGGGGCTCACCGTGACCTCTGAGCCAGCGACCCAGGCGCCGCGGAAGCGGGAATACGCCGGGACCGACACCTCGCGCCTGCCGGTATGGCAACGGGCGCTGCGCTGGGAAACCGGCCTGGTCGTGGTCCTGGTCGCGACGCTGATCTTCGGCACCGTCCGGTCATCGGACTTCCTCAACAGCACCACCGGCTTCTACATCGGGCTCAACATGGGCGAGATCGCCATCATGGCGCTGCCGCTCATGCTCATCGTGATCACCGCCGAGATCGACCTGTCGGTCGCCTCGATGCTCGGCCTGTCCGGAGCCGTCATGGGCCAGCTCCACAGCCAAGGCTGGCCCATCGGGCTGGCGATGGTGGCGGCGCTGGTCGTCGGCGCGCTCGGCGGGGCGCTGAACGGCGTCCTGGTCGCCAGGCTCGGGCTGCCGTCGATCGCGGTGACGATCGGCACGCTCACGCTGTTCCGGGGCCTGGCCGAGATCGTCCTGGGGGCCCGGACCATCACCGACTTCCCGGCCTCACTGACCAACATCGGCGTGGTACCTGTGCCGGGCACCCAGCTGTCGTACTCCACGGTGATCTTCTTGGTGCTGGCCATCATCTTCGGCGTGGTGCTGCACGCGACCAGGGCCGGGCGCGCCATCGTGGCGACCGGGCTGGCGCCGGAGGCGGCGCAGTTCGCCGGGATCCGGGTCAACCGGGTCAAGTTCGGCCTGTTCGTGCTGTCCGGCGTGATGTGCGCCCTCGCCGGGATCTTGTTCACGCTGAAGAACGCCTCGGTCAGCTACGACGCCGGGACCGGCCTCGAGCTCAACGTCGTGGCGATCGTCCTGTTCGGTGGCGTCTCGATCTTCGGCGGCCGCGGCACCGTGATCGGCGTCGTGCTTTCCGTGGTCATCTTCGGCACGCTCCAGCAGGTGCTGACCCAGATGCAGGTACAGCCCGAGGTGCAGAACATCATCATCGGCGGCCTGCTGCTGGTGAGCGTCGTCCTGCCCAACGGCGGAGAGGCGGTGCGCCGGCTACGCGCCCGCCTGCGAACCGGGCCTCACCTGGCCCGCGCGCCCCGGACCCAGCGACCCGCGCGGCCCGTCAGCTCATCAGATTCCAGCATGAAACCAGAGGAGAAAAAGTAATGAGGAATACCAGAAGATTGCGGAGAAAGGCGGCCTCCGCTCTCGTCCTCGCCGCCGTCGGCGTGACCGCGGCCGCATGCAGCAGTTCGTCGTCATCATCAAGCGGAGGCACCACGTCGACGTCAACCTCGGCCGCGGCCTCGACCTCGGCTCAGGCGGGCAGCGGCACGATCAAGAAAGGCCTGCTTGTCTACTTCATCCCCAAGGACACCCAGAACCCCTATGAGGTCATCGCCGATAACGGCGGCAAGAAGGCCCTAGCCGAGCTCGGCGGAAAGGTCGTGGTCAGCAGCGGGACGACGGACACCGCGGCCGCGCAGATCCCCTCCATCCAGGCGGCGATCCAGGCGCACGCCAACGCGATCGTCATCGCCGGCAACGACCCGTCCGCGCTGTGCCCGTCGCTCAACCAGGCCGCCCGGGCCGGCATCAAGATCGTGTCCTTCGACTCCGACGTCACCTGCGGCAGTTCCCCGGACCACCTGTTCATCAACCAGGCGAACACCCAGCAGATCGGCGAGTCCGAGGTGAGCTTGCTGGCCGCTGAAATCGGCAGCAAGGGCCAGGTCGCGATCCTGTCGGCGGCGGCCAGCGCCACCAACCAGAACGCCTGGATCGTGTACATGAAGCAAGAGCTGGCCAAGTACCCGAACATGAAGCTGGTCTCGACCGTCTACGGCAACGACGACCCGGCGACCTCGCTGCAGGTGCTGCAGGGCCTGCTGTCGGCGTATCCGAACCTGCGCGGCATCATCTCCCCGACCACCGTCGGTATCTCCGCCGCCGCTCAGTACCTTGACACGCACAAGAACCTGCTGTCTCACCTGACCCTGACCGGCCTCGGCCTGCCGTCGCTGATGCGCAAGTACGTCGAGGACGGAACGGTCGCCAAGTTCGAGCTGTGGGACCCGGGCAACCTGGGCTACCTGGCCGGGTACGCCGCGGCCTCGCTCGCCTCCGGGCTGGCCAGCCTGACCCCCGGGTCGTCGTTCAAGGCCGCCACGCTGGGCAGCTACACGGTGCTGGCCCCGACCACTGGTGTCGGCCCGTCGGTGGTGCTCGGACCTCCCACCGTGTTCGATAAGGCGAACATCAACAACTACCACTTCTGATTTTCCCGCACCGCGGCCCGGCCGGCGTGTCCGCGCCGGCCGGGCTGGTCCGGGGCAATCTGGGGCGGTCCCACCGCACGTAAAGGAGCAGCCCGTGCGCTACTGCTTTCTCCTGCAGGTCAAGCCCGAGCTACTGGATGAGTACAAGGAGCGGCACACGGCGGTGTGGCCGGACATGCTGCGAGCCCTGCAGCAGGCCGGGTGGGAACGGTACTCGCTGTTCGCCCGGCCGGACGGGCTGATCGTCGGGTTCACCGAAGCCGAGGACCTGGACGCCGCGCAGCACGCGATGGCCGCGACCGAGGCGAACACACGGTGGCAGAACGAGATGCGACGGTACTTCACCAGCCTCGACGGCCAGGCGCCCGGCGGGACGATGGTCCTCCTGGAACCCATCTTCAACCTCGACGACCAGCTCGCCGCCGCGGACGACCGTGACCCGGCGTCGTCGGTGAAAGGCGACACCCATAGTTGAGAAAGCAGGTCAGGTCATGGATCTCCAGGCGGTCACAAGCGCTCTCCGCGAGCAGAAGATCGAGCTACCGTCGTGGGCCTTCGGCAACTCCGGGACCCGGTTCAAGGTCTTCGCCCAGCCCGGCGTGCCGCGTGATCCGTACGAGAAGATCGCCGATGCCGCTCAGGTGCACAAGTACACCGGCGTCGCGCCGACCGTCGCCTTGCACATCCCGTGGGACGCGGTCGACAGCTACGCCAGCCTGGCCGCGGCGGCGTCCGAGGCGGGCATCAAGCTCGGCACCATCAACGCCAACGTCTTCCAGGACAACGACTACAAGCTGGGCAGCGTCACCAACCCCGACCCCGCGGTCCGGCGCAAGGCCGTGGACCACCTGCTCGAGTGCATCGACGTCATGGACCAGACCGGCTCCCGCGATCTCAAGCTCTGGTTCTCCGACGGCACCAACTACCCGGGTCAGGACAGCATCCGGGCCCGCCAGGACCGGCTGGCCGAAGCGCTGGCCGCCGTCTACGCGCGGCTGTCAGGTGACCAGCGGCTTATCTTGGAGTACAAGCTGTTCGAGCCGGCCTTTTACAGCACCGACGTGCCGGACTGGGGCACCTCGTACGCGCACTGCCTTGAGCTCGGCGACCGGGCCAAGGTGTGCGTGGACACCGGCCACCACGCCCCGGGGACCAACATCGAGTTCATCGTGGCGTTCCTGCTCCGGGCGGGCAAGCTGGGCGCCTTCGACTTCAACTCCCGGTTCTACGCCGACGACGACCTCATGGTCGGCGCCGCGGATCCGTTCCAGCTGTTCCGGATCCTGTTCGAGGTGGTGGCCGCGGGAGCCCTGGGCTCGAGCGCGGAGATCGCGTTCATGCTCGACCAGTGCCACAACATCGAGCCGAAGATCCCCGCCCAGATCCGTTCGGTGATGAACGTACAGGAGGCCACGGCCAAGGCCCTGCTCGTCGACGCGGCCGCGCTGGCCGCCGCGCAGCAGGCCGGCGACGTCCTCGGCGCGCACGGCGTGCTGATGGACGCCTACAACACCGACGTCCGGCCGCTGCTCGCCGACCTGCGCACCGAGCAGGGCCTGGACCCGGATCCGATGGCGGCCTACGCTGCCTCCGGGTACGGCGAGAAGATCGTCGCCGAGCGGATCGGCGGCCAGCAAGCCGGCTGGGGAGCATGAGGACGGGGACGCATGACCATGAAGGACAGATGCAGAGCTTGACCGTAAAGGACGAGGCGGCCAGCACGACCGTCTCCGAACTCCTCCGGCGATCGAACCGGCTCGGCTCGGACCCGCGCAACACGAACTACGCGGGCGGCAACACCTCGGCCCAGGGCACCGCCGTCGATCCCGTCACCGGCGAGGACATCGAGCTGCTCTGGGTCAAGGGCTCAGGCGGCGACCTGGGCACCTTGACCCCGGCGGGCCTGGCGGTGCTGCGGCTGGACCGGCTGCGCGCGCTGACAGGCGTCTACCCCGGCGTCGAACGTGAAGACGAAATGGTCGCGGCGTTCGACTTCTGCCTGCACGGGAAAGGCGGGGCCGCGCCGTCCATCGACACCGCGATGCACGGTCTGGTCGAGCAGCCGCACGTCGACCACCTGCACCCCGACTCCGGCATCGCGCTGGCAACCTCGGCCGACGGCGAGAAGCTGACGCAGGACTGCTTCGGCGACCGGGTGGTGTGGGTGCCGTGGCGGCGGCCCGGTTTCCAGCTCGGTCTGGACATCGCCGCCATCGCCGCGGCCAACCCGCAGGCCATCGGCTGCGTCCTCGGCGGGCACGGCATCACGGCCTGGGGGCCGACCAGCGACGAGTGCGAGGCCCGGTCCGGCGAGATCATCCGGACGGCCGGGGAGTTCATCGCGACCCACGGCCGGCCCGAGCCGTTCGGCCCGGTCATCGCGGGCTACCAGCCGCTGCCTGAGGACCGGCGGCGGGCCCGGGCGGCCGCGCTGGCCCCGGTAATCCGTGGCCTGGCCTGCACCGACCGGCGCCAGGTCGGCCACTACACCGATGCCGAGGTGGTGCTCGAGTTCCTCAGCCGGGCCGAGCACCCGCGGCTGGCCGCCCTGGGCACCTCGTGCCCCGATCACTTCCTGCGCACCAAGGTGCGCCCGATGGTCCTTGACCTGCCGCCGGACGCTCCGGTTGAGGACGTCGAGGCCCGGCTGCGCGAGTTGCACGCGGCCTACCGGCAGGACTACGCCGCCTACTACCAGCGCTACGCCGGCCCGGACTCGCCCGCGATGCGCGGCGCGGATCCGGCCATCGTGCTGGTGCCCGGGGTGGGGATGTTCAGCTACGGCGCAAACAAGCAGACCGCCCGGGTGGCCGGCGAGTTCTACCTGAACGCGATCAACGTAATGCGGGGCGCCGAGGCCCTGTCGACGTACGCGCCGATCGACGAAGCCGAGAAATTCCGGATCGAGTACTGGGCCCTGGAGGAGGCCAAGCTGGCCCGGATGCCCAAGCCCAAGCCGCTCGCCGCTCGCATCGCGCTCGTCACCGGAGCCGGTTCGGGTATCGGCCGGGCCATCGCTCACCGGCTCGCGGCCGAGGGAGCGTGCGTGGTGGTCGCCGATCGCGACTCCGACGCCGCCGCCACGGTCGCCGGTGAGATCGGGGGCACCGACGCCGCCATCGGCTTCACCGCCGACGTGACCGACGAGGAGCAGGTAGCGGCGGCCGTCGCGGCGGCCGCCCTGGCCTTCGGCGGCGTCGACCTGGTGGTGAACAACGCCGGCCTTTCTGTGTCCAAGCCGCTGCTCGAAACCACCACGGCGGACTGGGACACCCAGCACGACGTCATGGCGCGCGGGTCATTCCTGGTCTCCCGCGAAGCGGCCCGGGCCATGCGGGCCCAGCGCCTCGGCGGCGACATCGTCTATATCTGCAGCAAGAACAGCGTGTTCGCCGGGCCGAACAACGTGGCCTACGGCGCGGCGAAAGCGGACCAGGCGCACCAGGTCCGGCTGCTCGCGGCCGAGCTCGGCGGCGACGGCATCCGGGTCAACGGCGTCAACCCGGACGGCGTGGTGCGCGGCTCTGGCATCTTCGCCGGCGGCTGGGGCGCCCAGCGCGCCGCGGTCTACGGCGTCGAGGAGAAGGACCTGGGCGCCTACTACGCCCAGCGCACGCTGCTGAAGCGGGAGGTGCTGCCCGCCCATGTCGCGGACGCGGTGTTCGCTCTGACCGGCGGCGACCTCTCCCAGACCACCGGGGCGCACATCCCCGTGGATTCCGGGGTGGCGGCCGGATTCCTGCGATGACGGGCCCGGCGTGACGGACGCCGCGATCCGCGTCGCGGCCATCGACCTGGGCGCTTCGAGCGGGCGGGTGGTGATCGGTCACGGTACGCAGCAGGGCTTCGCCCTGCGCGAGGTCAGCCGGTTCGCCAACCGGCCCCGGCCGGTCGGCGGGGTGCTGCGCTGGGATGCCCGCGCGCTGTTCGCAGGGATCCTCGACGGCCTGCGCGCCGCGAGCGAGCAAGCCGGGCCGCTGGATGCCGTCGCGGTCGACGGCTGGGCCGTAGACTACGGGCTGCTCAACGGCGACGGCGGCCTGATCGTCGACCCGGCCAACTACCGGGACCCCCGCACCGAGCCGCCGTTCGCCGCCGTCACCGGGACGCCCGGCGGGGTGGCGGGCGTGGACGCGGTCCGCCTGTACGAGGCGACCGGGATCGCGCCGCAACCGATCAACACGGTGTTCCAGCTGATGGCCGAGCGCGGGTCGGCGCAGATCGCCGCGGCCCGGCATGTGCTGCTCGTCCCGGACCTGATGACCTACTGGCTGTCGGGCCAGATGGGCACCGAACTGACCAACGCCTCTACCACCGGCCTGCTAAACCCGCACACCAGGACCTGGGCCCGCGACGTGGCCGACGCCCTCGGCGTGCCGGCCGGCCTGTTTCCCCCGCTGCGGGCGGCCGGCGAGCTGGCCGGCCCGGTGAGCGGCCCGATCGCCGCCGAGCTTGGCTGGGACCGGCCGCCCCAGGTGGTCATCGGGCCCTCGCACGACACCGCCGCCGCGGTGGCCGGCGTGCCGGCCACCGACGCCGCCTTCGCCTTCGTCTGCACCGGAACCTGGGCGCTGGCCGGCGTCGAGCTCCCGGCCCCGGTCATTACCGGCGCGAGCCGGGAGGCAGGGTTCAGCAACGAGGCCGGCATCGACGGCACCACCCGGTTCCTGCGCAATGTGACCGGATTCTGGCTGCTGCAGGAGTGCGTCAGGCAGTGGCAGTCCGAAGGACGGCAGGTCGACCTGGACGAATTGACCCGCGCGGCCGGCCAGCTTCCTGGCCTGCGGGCGCTCATCGACGTCCAGGATCCGGGCTTCGCTGCGCCTGGTGAGATGACCGAACGGATCACCCGGGCCTGCCTGCAGACCAGCGGCGTCGCTCCCTCGGGCGGCGCGGAGATCCTTCGCTGCATCCTGGACAGCATGGCCGTCGCGATCCGGCACGCGGTGCACGACGCGGTGCGGATCACCGGCCGGGGAGTCCGGACGGTCCACATCGTCGGCGGCGGCGTCGCCAACCCGCTGTTCTGCCAGCTAGTCGCGGACGCCTGCGGCCTGCCCGCCGTGGCCGGGCCGACCGAGGCGGCCTCGTGGGGCAACGTACTCGTGCAGGCGCGCGCCCTCGGCGTGGCCGGCGATACGCTGCCGGAGCTGCGGTCACTGGTCCAGCGCGGCGTCCACCTGGCCCGCTACTCACCGGACGGCCAGGAAGCGGCCTGGGCCCGCGCCGACGAGATCGTGCTCGCCAGCCGGGGCAGTTAGGGGGCGACCGGCTGGCCGGCCAGCCAGGCGGCGCCGCGCTCGTACAGGCGCTCCACCTCAGGGCCGGTCAGACCGGGCATGTCGGTCTTCACCGGGTACCCGGCCTGCTGCTGCAGGTAGGCCAGGTAGCGGTAGCCCTCGGGGAAACGGGTCAGGATCTGTTCGTCCAGCACCAGCGAGGCAGCTGGGTCGACCGGATCGAGGCGGTCCTTTTCGTAAATGGGCTGCCGCAGCACCATCGCCCACCGCCCATCCCGCTGGTCCATGAAGTCGTAGAACCGGCCGGTGCAGGCCACGTCGCACAGCACGCCGTCCACTTCGCCGCGCTGCATGATCGTCATCCTGGTCTGCGCGATGGCCCGCGTCCCGTTCAGCGCGATATGGCAGCCACCGGTGAAGTGCAAGATGTTGACCCCTCGGGCCCGGCCCTCCTGGCTGACCCGGATGAAGTCCTCTTTCTGGCCCTGAAACCAGGTCGCCATCATGTAGCCGTCGTCGTGCCAGCAGGCGCGGAACGCCTCCCAGTCCCCGGCGTCCCTGGCGTAGGTCCAGGTCTCGACGACATCCCTGATGGCCAGGCGATCTTGGTGTGCGGCGTCCATCTGGGCACCGTACGGCATGACCAGGGGCACGCACCACTGGTCGTTCGGCCGAAATGTCTTCCGGGGGCAGGATGGGAGCATGCCCGACAGCGATGAGTTCGACACCCGCCCGGTCCGGACCTTCCGCCCTCACCACGACGTTCAGGTGGACGAGTCGGTCTGGCCGGCCAGCGTGCCGGCCATGGCGCAGCTGCTCCGGGAGGGGCTGGAGTTGCCGGCGGGCTTGACCGTGCTGGTGGGTGAGAACGGGTCGGGGAAGTCGACGGTGGTGGAGTGCCTGGCCGAGGCCTACGGGCTGAATCCGCAGGGAGGTTCGGCGCAGGCGCAGCTGTTCCAGGTCAGGCCGAGCGAGCCGGGCGCCGGGTCGGAGCTGACCGTGGTGCGGGGGGTTAAGCCGCGCTGGGCCTACTTCCTGCGCGCGGACACCATGAACCAGCTGTACACCTACCTGGAGCAGAACCCGGGCAGGCGGACCGAGCGGCTGCACGAGCTGAGCCACGGCGAGGCGTTCCTGCAGATCCTGCGCACCCGGGTGAACGAGACCGGCTTCTACCTGATGGACGAGCCGGACGCGCCGCTGTCCTTCACCTCCTCGCTCGGGCTGGCCGCGCTGCTGCACGACCTGGCGGCCGGCGGGGGGCAGGCGGTCGTGGCCACCCACTCCCCCGTCGTCGCGGCGGTCCCCGGCGCGAACCTGCTCGAGCTCGGCCCGTGGGGGATCCGGGCCGCCAGCTGGGATGACCTGAGCCTGGTGGTGGCCTGGCGGGGGTTCCTGCGCGACCCGCAGGCCTATTTCCGGCACATGTTCTGATCCTGGCTAAGCCGGCCACCGCGCAGGTGGACACCAGGTCGGCCGGCTGCACCAGCACGTGGCCCGGAGCCAGGACCGGCGATGCCACCACGAAGGTCGGCATGTCGACTCGCCAGGCGGACCGGCCGCTGGTCAGCTGGTAAGCGAGCAGCGGGGCCGGAGACCCCGGGCGGCTCGGGTCTGTTTGCAGCACGGCGAGCGGGCCTGCTTGGAGGACCTGTTGCTGGCCGGCAGGCGATGCGGCGAGGGTGTCCTGCCAGCGCACCCGGCCGTCCGCCGCGTTCCGGTCCACCAGCCTGGTGCTCGGCGGCTGGCCCTCGACGGCGAGAACATCCGTGCCTGTGACCAGCGGGATGATGCCCTCCGTTACGAACGTGTCCGCCTGCCAGCGCAGCCGCCCGGTCCGCGGGTCGAGCAGGTAGAGCCGCCGGCTGAACACGTAGGCGGCCACGGTCAGGCCGGCCGGACCCGCGGATAGCACGGTCAGCGGCTCCCCAGTGTCGAACCGCCAGGCGATGCGGCCGGTGGCGGGCAGGACGGCGGTCAGGGCGGTAGTGATGCCGGGACCTTGTGCGTTGCTTGTGACCAGGACGAGGCTGCCGGCCACCTGGATGGTCGGCTGCCCGGGCAGCCCCCCGCTGGTCCAGCGCGGCTGGCCGGTCCGGTCGTCGTAGCCGGTCAGGCGGCCGTTGATGCTGAAGATCACCAGCTGGCCGGCCGCGGTGAGGGCAGGCGAGGCGCCGGCAGTGCGGCGCCAGCGGATCCTGCCGTCGGCCAGGTTGACCACCTGCAGGACTCCGGTGGTGGTGATCATGGCCAGGCCGCCGTCGGCGGTGGCGGTCTGGTCGCCGAGCAGGCCCCGGCCGGGCAGGCGCAGCGACCACCGGACCGCGCCGGTAGCGGCGTCCAGGCCTGTCAGCCGGGCATGGGTGCTGACCTGGTCGGTGAGCACGGCCACCAGGCCGCCCCAGCGCCACATGCCGAAGACATCCTGCCCGCCGGTCCAGGACCACAGCGGGTGCCCGTCGCCGAGGTCGAGGCCATGCACGATCCCGTCCTGGGCCAGCACCGCCACCAGCCCGGCGACCAGCGGCTGAGCGACGGTGGAAAAGCCACCGTTCCTGGTCGGCAGCGGGGTCTTCCAGACGACCCGGCCGGCCGTGGTCACGTCGACCGCCCAGGCATACCGTGGTGGCTGCGGACCGCAGCCGCTCGTGGCGGGTCCGGCGCTGGCGGGCGGGTGCGAGGACATGGACACGGCTGCGGCGGGTGCTGAGGTCCGGGCCGGTGCAGTGCCGCAGGCCGTCAGGACCAGCGATGCGCCAACCACGGTCAGGGCGATGCTCGCGTGTACCCGGCGGATGGCCATACCCCTAGGACGCCGCACCTTGCGTATGCGTTCAGCGGGCGGCCGTCACGTGTTGATAACGTCGACATGCTCAGGCATCCGCATTTATGTCCGAGGCGGCCCGTAGAATCGCGGCGTGGTCTTGCCCGGAACCCGAACCCCCGACGCGGCGTCCGACGTCCTGCGCCGGGTCTTCGGGTACAACTCCTTCCGCGGCCAGCAGCAGGAGATCATCGAGCACGTCTGCGCCGGCGGGGACGCGGTCGCGCTGATGCCGACCGGCAGCGGCAAGTCGCTGTGCTACCAGATCCCGGCGCTGGTCCGGGACGGCACCGGGGTGGTCATCTCACCGCTGATCGCGCTCATGCAGGACCAGGTCGACGCGCTGACCGTGCTCGGCGTGCGAGCCGGGTTCCTGAACTCGACCCAGGACGCCGACGAGCGGCGCGGGGTCGAGTACGCCTTCATGGACGGCAAGCTCGACCTGCTCTACCTGGCGCCGGAGCGGCTGCGGGCCGAGGGCACCCTGCGGCTGCTCGACCGCGGCACGATCTCGCTGTTCGCCATCGACGAGGCGCACTGCGTGGCCCAGTGGGGCCACGACTTCCGGCCCGACTACCTAGGCCTGTCCGTGCTGCACGAGCGGTGGCCAGCGGTGCCGCGGATCGCGGTGACGGCGACCGCGACGGAGCACACGCGGACGGAGATCGTCTCCCGGCTGGCGCTGGGCGAAGCCAGGCAGTTCGTGGCGAGCTTCGACCGGCCCAACATCCAGTACCGGATCGAGCCCAAGAACGAGCCGAAGCGGCAGCTGCTCAGGCTGCTGCGGACCGAGCACCCGGGCGACGCCGGCATCGTGTACTGCCTGTCCCGGGCGTCGGTGGAGAAGACCGCGGACTTCCTGGTCAGCGAGGGTTTCGTCGCGCTGCCTTACCACGCCGGGCTTGACGCCCGCACCCGGGCTTCGAACCAGGCCAGGTTCCTGCGCGAGGACGGGCTGATCATGGTGGCCACGATCGCGTTCGGGATGGGCATCGACAAGCCTGATGTCCGCTTCGTCGCGCACCTGGACCTGCCCAAGTCGGTCGAGGGGTACTACCAGGAGACCGGGCGAGCCGGGCGTGACGGTGCGCCGGCCACGGCCTGGCTGGCCTACGGGCTGGCCGATGTGGTGCTGCAGCGGCGTCTTATCGACGATTCCGACGGTGACCTGGCGCACCGGCGGCGGCTGATGGCGCACCTGGACGCGATGCTCGCGCTGTGCGAGACGGCGAGCTGCCGGCGGACGCAGATGCTCGCGTATTTCGGCGAGACAGGCGCGGTCGCGTGCGGGAACTGCGATACCTGCCTGGTCCCGCCGCAGGTGTGGGACGGGACGGTGCCGGCGCAGAAGCTGCTTTCGACGCTGGTGCGGCTGGGGCGGCTGGACGGGCCCTCGTTCGGTGCCGGGCAGCCGATCGACATCTTGCTGGGCAAGAAGACGCCCCGGGTGGCGTCGTACGGGCATGACAGGCTGCCGGTGTTCGGGATCGGGAGCGATCTGACCGAGGGCGAATGGCGCGGGGTGGTGCGGCAGCTGCTGGCCTCGGGGGTGCTGGCGGTCAAGGGGGACCACGGGACACTGGCGCTGACGGATCTGAGCTCCGAGGTGCTGCGCGGGGAACGGCAGGTCATGCTGCGGCGGGACCCGCCGAAGGTGCCGTCCGCGGCGGGTTCGGGGCGGGGCGGCCGTGGCGCGGGTACGGGCGGCGCTAGCGCAGGCGGGGCTGGG
>OBLT010001064.1_pt1 | contig 17686 bp, 18 predicted proteins | sample 1518721 | NCBI WGS metagenome assembly OBLT01 (sample SAMEA3539307, study PRJEB22396) | soil metagenome | biome: tundra; feature: field; material: soil | place: USA | collected 2010-05 | depth 0.15 m | reverse complement strand
CCGCAAGCGAGATCCATCCGATCCACCAATGATCCGCGTTCTGCACAATTTCAGCCACGATCGCCAACAGGGTCAGCCCCATCACCACCGCGATCAGCCGGTTCATCGGCCATGCTTCGATAGTGACGCGCCGATAGTAGGCCGAGATTGATGCCAACGCCTCGGTTGGAAGCGTGTCGCCGGCGTGCTTTCGCGTCTGCACATCGAACATAAGGTCGAACCACAGAACTGCGATCAGAAATCCGGCCCCGGTCGCGGCGCATGCGTGCATGGCGCAAAGACCTCTCCTGCTAGATGCTGTAGTTGATTGCGTGCCCGCGCTTTTCCGATAGCGCTTGCAGCGTCACTCGGCGCAGGATGCCGTTGACGCAGTCGCGGACCTCGCTCCATACGTCGCGCATCGCGCACGACTGATCGCGCGGGCACATCGACGAACTTTCCTCGAGGCATTCAACCGGGGTGTAGTCGCCCTCGATTATTTCCACCACGTCCGCCATCGTGATTCGCGCCGGCGGCTTGGCCAGCATGTATCCGCCGCTGGGCCCTTTCTGGCTGGCGACCAGACCGCCGCGCTTGAGTTCGATCAGGAGCCGGCGCAGGTAGTTTTCGGGGATGTCCTGGGCCACCGCTATTTCCTCGACTCGAACCGGCAAAGTGGTAGGATAACGCTCCGCCAGTAGCAGAAGGGCCTTCAAGGAGTAGTCAACGCCGACGCCGAACTTCATTTTTTTCCGCAGCTTCCCCGCTTATTGTTAGCATAATGGGTCAGTATGTGAAATAGGCGACTGACTTAGTCATCTACTTAGTTGACTAAATCAGTAACCTAAGTTACCTTTTGTGTCAGCAGGAGATTCGATCAGTGCCGAAGAGAGAGCCGCCGGCTTGGGAAATGGTCTTGAAGCGCAATTCAGTCGAGCGCCTCAAGCACGAGATGTTTCCGACTGAGCTGGCGGGTCAATGGGACCGGCTGGCGCAGACGTCGTATGAGAAACTTCCCGAAGAAGATATCGTGCGGCTCCAGTGGTTCGGCATGTACCATGACAAGCCGAAGATCGGAACGTTCATGATGCGGGTGAAAATCCCCAGCGGCATCCTCAGCGCCGAGGGGCTGCGGGTAATCGGTGAAATCTCCGAGACCTACGGGCGCGACCAGGGCGAGCTGACCACGCGCCAGAATTTCCAGCTTCATTACATCACGCTTGACAAGTTCCCCGAGATTCTGAAGAAGCTCAAGAGCGCTGGGCTGACGACGATGGGCGGATGCGGCGACGTGGTGCGCAATATCACGGGATGCCCGGTCGCGGGCGTGGATCGGGACGAAGTTTTCGACGTGACGCCGCTGGTCGCCGAGGCCGCGGGATTTTTCTTCGGCAATCGCGAGTACTCGGACCTGCCGCGCAAGCACAAGATATCGATCGCCGCATGCCAGCATCAGTGCAATGCTCCCGAGATCAACTGCGTCGCGCTGATCGGGATGGTGAAGGACGGGCGCGAGGGTTTTGCGGTGCGCGTCGGCGGCGGACAGTCGTCCACGCCGCGCCTGTCGCGGCATCTGGGCGTGTTCATCACGCGCGAGCAGGCGATGCCGGTGATGCGCGCGATCATCGACGTGTGGCAGGGGACGACCGAGTACCGAATCTCGCGCGTCAAGGCGCGGCTCAAGTTCATGATCGACGATTACGGGCCGGAGGAATTTCGCCGGCTGGTCGAAGCGCGGCTCGGCTTCGCGCTCGAGAATCTCGCCGTCATGCCGATCGCTGAGACCGAGAGCGATCACATGGGCATTCGCGAGCAGAAACAGTCCGGGCTCAACTACGTTGGCTTTCCGGTTTACCTGGGCCTGATGAGCGGGCGGCAGATGCGCGAGATTGCGGCGCTCACGGCCTCGTTCGGCGGCGACATCCGTCTTACGCGCCGCCAGAATTTCATCATCACGGGAATTCCGACCGCGCAGCTCGACGACGTGATCGCGCAAGTTGGCGCGATCGGTTTCCCGCTGGATGCGAACGGCCTCTATGCGTCGTCGATCGGATGCATCGGCGATCCGCATTGCAACTACGCCGTCACTCCGACCAAGACCAAGCTCGCGACAATCATCGAGCGGCTGGTGAATCAGTTCGGCGAGCAGGTCGGCGGTCTCAAGCTGAATCTCGACGGGTGCCCTCATGCGTGCGCGCAGCACTGGACCGGCGATATCGGGTTGCAGGGCACGACCGGCCGCGGACCCGCGGGCGAGCCGCTCGAGGCTTTCGACATTATATTGCGCGGCGGGCTGGGCAAGGACGCGGCGATCGGCAAGCCGATTATACGCCGCGTGCCGTCCGCGATGGTCGAAGACTACGTATCGCGGCTGTTCGGGACTTACCTCGAACGGCGCAACGCCAACGAGACGTTCACGCATTTTTGCGTGCGCACCCCCGACGTTGACCTGATTTCAATCGCAAGTGGAGACGCAACCGGCGCCAATGTCGCCGCTGCCTGAACCGGGTAATCGCCCCAAGGACTCCGTCATGGCCGCAGTACGCCAATTTAACGAACCGCTTGAAAACCCCGCGCAGAGTCTTATCATGGATGAGCTCGAAGCGGGTGAAGCGGCAGTGGAGCTCGACGACAAGGAACCTCAGGAAGTCCTGGCTTGGGCCATCGATCGGTTCGGCAAGGAGCTGGCGATTTGCTGCAGCTTCCAGGCCGACGGCTGCGCGCTGATCGACATGGCGCACAAGATCGATCCCAACATCCGCGTGTTTACGATCGATACGGGCCGGATGCCGCAGGAGACCTACGACCTGATCGACAAGTATCGCCAGCGCTACGGAATCAAGGTTGAAATCTTCACGCCCGATACTGCCGTCGTGCAGCAGATGGTTACCACGCACGGCAACAATCTTTTCTACAACAACGTCAACCTGCGCCTGCTATGCTGCCAAGTGCGCAAGGTGCTGCCGCTGCGCCGCGCGCTCATGAATTACGGCGCGTGGGTGACGGGACTGCGCCGCGATCAGTGGGCGACGCGCTCGAACATCCGCAAAATTGAAATCGATCACGACCACGGCGGTATCGTGAAGCTCGCGCCTTTGGCCGACTGGACTGAAGCCGAGGTCTGGGATTACATCCGCGCCAACGAAGTGCCGTACAACGCGCTCTACGACAAGGGCTACAAGTCGATCGGATGCGCGCCATGCACGCGCGTGGTCGGCGAGGGCCAGGACGCTCGCGCGGGCAGGTGGTGGTGGGAAACAGGCGCGCCGAAGGAATGCGGGATGCATTGCTCGATCGAGACGGGCGGCTTCGAGCACGAACTGGCGGCGTTGCTCGGTCAAGAAGACAGCGGACACACCAAGTCGTAGCGACGGCGATGGCGAGCGACGACCAGCCCAAAGCGGGCGAATCGATCACGCTCGATAGTCTCCAGCGCGACATCCTCATTCCGCAAATTCAGGCGTTCCTCGACGCAACCAGCGATCCGCAGGCGCGCGAGGTCTATCTCTCGCTCAAGTCGGCGATCGAGTCGCTCGAAGTGCCGGCGGATCTCCAGCTTCGTCTCGGCGCGATCGTCGAGGTCGCGCTGACCAGCGGCCGCGTCAGGCGGCTGTTCGGTCCCGGCGCGGAGCTATCGCTCAACGCACTGTTCATGAAAACGCCGCGCGGCCGCGAAGTAGCCCAGTCGCTAGCCGAACTCAACAAGGCGCTCGAGACGCTCAAAGGCCAAACCGTCGAGCAGATTACGTCAACGCAACGAAGCCCCGGCGCATACGCGCTCACGCTCAAGACCAATGGATGCCAGATAGTGATTCGCTTCGAGCAAGCCGGCGTCCGCGTCGAAAGCCTGGAAGTGGACCTCGCCCGCTAGCTGTCAGCCCGCTGATTCCTACCTCGCCACGGTTAAGGTGCCGCCCCGCGTCGGCAGTACTCGGCTACTGCATGGCTCTCGCCCGCCAGTAGCCCGGCCGCCGGCGTCCGTGAGCGACTGCCAGAATCAGTACGCGCTGACGCTGTGCAATATAAGCGACCGAAAAAGGAAATCGCTGGAGGACGAAGCGGCGAACTTGCGGCCGCAAGCGCCATCCCGGCCAAACTGGCCACATTCGAGGGTTTTCGGCAATGACCTCGAAGGCGCGCGAAACCTCACGCAGAAAGGCTGCACCTAGACTTGCTCGCTCTGCTTCGTACCAGTCTACCGCGTCGTCCAGGTCGCGGGTCGCCCCTGCATGGAGCTCGATTCTCAAGCCCTAACGCGCCCGCAATCGAAGCTCGATTCTTCGGCGTACTTCCGTCCAGTCTTCCAGCTTTGCGGTTCCGCTGACCACCTCGCGCACGCGCCGATCAAGCTCTTCCAGCCATGCCGCGGCCGCATCAGGGTCTTCGGATTCATCGAGGCTTTGAACCAGTTCCGTCGCTAGCCGCGCGCGTTCGTGAGCGGGTAGTTTCAAAAGCTCGGGAAGAATTTCGCGACGGTCAGCCATCGGAAAAGATGGTAGCGCAGTTTCTGACGTGGCGCGATATCTTGGCGCGCGTCGACATCGATGCTGATCCCGATCTTCATTCGCGCCTCACCCTACGGCTCCAGGCGCTCCATCAGGCGCGGGAACGGCACCGTCTCGCGGATATGAGGAATCCCGCAGAGCCATCCCGTCATGCGCTCGATGCCCATCCCGAAGCCCGCGTGCGGCACCGAGCCGTAGCGGCGCAGATCGAGGTACCATTCGAAGGGCGCAAGCGGCAGCCCGTGCGACGTGATCTTGGTGCGCAGCGTTTCGTAGTCATCCTCGCGCTGCCCGCCGCCTATGATCTCGCCGTGGCCTTCCGGCGCGAGCATATCGACGCATAGCGCGACGTCGGGACGCGCGGGATCCTGCTTCATGTAGAACGCCTTGCACGCAGTGGGGTAGCGATGCACCATCACGGGGCGATCGAATTCCTCGGACAGCGCGGTTTCCTCGTCGCCGCCGAAGTCGTCGCCCCAGTTGACCGCGACGCCTTTCTTCTTCAGCCGCTCGATCGCTTCGTCGTAACTGATGCGCGGATAGGGCGCGACTGCCGCGCGTTCCAGCTTGCTCGTATCGCGCTCGAGCGTCTTAAGCTCGGCGCCACGGCGCTCGAGCACGCGGCCGACGATGTAGGACACGAACTGCTCGGCCAGTTCCATGTCGCCGTCGAGGTCGCAGTACGCGACTTCGGGCTCGACCATCCAGAATTCCGTCAGATGACGCCGCGTTTTGGATTTCTCGGCGCGAAACGTCGGGCCGAAGCAGTACACCTTGCCGAATGCGAGCGCGCCCGCTTCCGCGTAGAGCTGTCCGCTCTGCGTCAGGTACGCCTTGCGCTCGCCGAAGTAGTCGAGCTCGAACAGGTTGGTGGTCCCCTCGCATGAAGTCGGAGTCAGAATCGGCGCGTCGAACAGGACGAAGCCGCGCTCGTGGAAAAAATCACGGCACGCCGATTCCACTTCGCTGCGTATGCGCAGAATGGCGTGCTGGCGCGAGGAGCGGATCCACAGATGGCGGTTGTCGAGCAAAAACGCCACGCCGTGATCCTTGGGCGTGATCGGATAGTCGGTCGCCGGAGATACGATCTCGATTGATTTCAACGTGAGCTCGAATCCACCCGGCGCGCGCTTGTCTTCGCGCACGATCCCGGTCACTTCGAGCGACGTTTCCTGGCCCATGTGATCCGCCGCCGCGAAACGGTCCGCGCCGAGATCGGCGAGCGACGCCACGCACTGGCATACCCCGGTGCCGTCGCGCACCTGGAGAAAATGTATCTTGCCGCTCGAGCGCTTGCCCGCAAGCCAGCCCTTGAGCGTGACTTCGTTTCCCGCATGATGCGACAGTTCGTCGATATAAACTCGCGCCATGCGCCCATTTAAGCATATCGCCGCACAAGTACAGGAGCGCGGACGCGTCGCGCGCTTTACGTTCATCAGCTAGGCTCGATCGCGGGAGAGGCGGCGGATGAACGGGCTGAACGGACTGAACGGGCTCGACTACGTTGGGATTGTGCTGTTCGCGGTCGGGGCAATCTACGGACTGCAAAGGGGCGCGCTCAGGATGGTGACGTCGGTGGTGGCGCTGGCGGCAGCCGTCTATTTCGCGTCGCTCTATTACACCAAGGCCGGGTCGTTCGCCCAGACGCAGTTCGGATCCTCGCACGCAGTCGGCGCGGTAATTGGCTACGTCGCGATCTTCGCTTTGATCTTCACGGCCGTGGAAATTGTCGGCTCGTCGGCGATCCGGCTGATGCAGATCGTTCACCTGAGTCCGCTGGATCGACTGGCCGGCGGCCTGCTCGGCGCGGGAATCGCGGCTGTCTTTGCGGGTCTGGCCGTGATGCTGATGGCGGCCGTGTTGCCGCCCGACGCGGCTATCCTGCGCAACTCGCAACTGGTGCCGATGCTGCTGGCCTACAACGAGATGCTGGTGGGATACATCCCCGGCGACGCGCGACTCGCCTACGAGCGCAATCGCGATGACCTGATGAGATACTGGGTCCAGAATGCGATGAAGGGCGCGAACTCCGCGCCGCTGGCGGCCGCGCCGTCGCCGGCTGCGTCGCCCTCGCCCGCCACGAAATGATCGGGGAATTTCGTTGTCGCGGTTCGCGCTTACGCGATAGCGCTGTCCACGGCCTGGACCAGTCTGCCCTTGGGCACCGCGCCGATGATCTGTTCCTTGACCTGGCCGCCCTTGATGATCAGCAGGTTGGGAATGCCCCTGACGCCGTAACGTCCAGGCGTCTGCGGATTGTCGTCAACGTTGATCTTCACGACTTTGAGACGCCCGGAGTACTCGCCCGCAAGATCCTCGAGTATCGGCGCAATCGTGCGGCATGGTCCGCACCAAGGCGCCCAGAAATCGATCAAAACCGGAGTGGATGACTTCAGAACTTCCTCGTCGAAGTTCGCGTCGGTAACATGAACGATTTTGTCGCTGGACATCGGGACTTATCTCCTGGTGCGGTCGTCGCACTTTGAACATAAGTACGGTGGGGTACCCAGTCAAGGCAGGTAAGGCGCGATCGCTCGAGAGCGGCGAGCGCCAATCGTGCGCGCGGTGATTTGCACTTTTCACTTTTCACTTGATCCGCGTGCCGAATCCACTACCCTTGGAAAGCCATGGCTGCACCGATGATGAACGACGTATTGCCCGACCTGCTCGAGGAGATGGTCTATCTGCTCAAGCAGCAGGGCGCCGATCCACTGGAATCCAAGCTGCGCGCTCTGCGAATCGAGTCGGTCTGCGACTGTGGCGACGAGAATTGTGCGAGCTTCGCGACCGCCGCCGAAGTCAAGGTCGCCAACTATGTCGAGCTGCAATCGATGGAAGGTCAGGTCATCATCGATCTGAACGCCGACGACGAGATCTGCTTCATCGAGGTGCTCGGCCGTCCCGACGTGAAGTACCTGCTCGAAGAATTTTACGACGCGCAGGGCTGACCCGGCGCGCGCCGCGCGACTCTAGCCCGCCGCGCGCTTTTGCGGCGCGACGCGAAACCGCTCGACGAACTCGATCACCTCGCCGGCGACGCGCTCTTTCTCGCTGTCCACGGTAATCACGTGGTAGCTCTCCTCGAGCGCGAGCGCGCGTTTCTCGGGACTGCCGAGATGTTTCATCACGTAGTCGACATTTTTGCGCATCGGGCACGTGTGATCGCGCCTGGCGTGCATCACCAGCGCGGGCTGCGCGATATGCGCCAGCATCGGCTTCACCACCGCGCTTAAATCGAGCAGCTTCATCGGTGCCGACAAGGGCACCAGACGGCAGCTGGGATGGATCGACCGCGCAATCGCATCGTGGATATCCGACCCGCCCGGATTGAGCAGGTAGATCCTGTCCACGAACGAACCGAGTATCCCGCGCACGCCCCGCAGCATGATGGTCGTTGAGGTCGGCAGAAAAAACGCCGGCGCAAGCATCGCGAGTCCCGCGACCGCCTCGCTCTGATCGGCGGCCAGCCGCGCCGCCAGCACAGCTCCCGCCGACAGTCCCACCACGACGTTCGGCTCGCCATGCTGCCGCAGCTCTTCCAGGCCGTTGACGACGCTTTCGTACCAGTTGTCGTAACCCGCCGCCCCCAACTCCTCGGGAGTTCCGGCGTGACCCGCCAGCTTGACGCCTCGCACGCGTACGCCGCGCGCCGCCAGCCGCTCGCCGAGGTAGCGCATCTCGTATGGAGTTCCGGTCAGACCGTGGATCAGCAGCGCGCTCACGCCCGCGCCGGGAAGGAAAAACTCGTGCGTATCGACGCCCGCTGAGTTGTGCGACGCAGCCTCGTCGGAATCGGAACTCATCCCTGGTATTGCCGCGCGCCCGGCGCGCTCCTTCAGGTTGACGACCCGGTGGATGCGAGCTGGTCGGAGTCGATTTGTATCCTGGCCTGGTCTTTGAGTTGATCGAGGAAGCCCGTCCATGCCTGCGCGCGGCGCTGCTCGACGTATTCCTGCATGAACGATTTCTGCGCGCTCTTCCATTCGTCGTCGGCCGGCTCGGCGCGCGAGGCGACTTCGAGCAGGTACGAATTGCCGCCATTCTCCATCACGCGATCGATCAGGCCCGGAATTGCCGGCACGGCCGCGGCGGCGTCGGTCACCTCGGGAAACTCGCCGATACCGGGGACTCTATGGTCGGCGCGCAGAAACGGATCGACATTTTTAATCGCGAGCTTGTTGGCGGCTGCTGCTTTGTCAAAGTCGGCCGGGCTCTTGATCGTGGCGAGTATCTTGTCCGCCTGCTGGCTCGCTTCGGCTTCGGCGGTCGAGCGAATCAGCGCCTCGCGCACCTGCGGCTCGATCTCCTTGAGCGCGGGAATTCGCGACGGTTGTTTCGCCAGCAGCTTGATCACGTATGGCGCGCCCTTCTCCGGCACGAGCGCCGCCTGCCCCGCTTCGAGCTTGAACGCCGCCTCCATCAGTTCCCGGTCCCGCTCGGCGCCGCCCGCCGGTTCGCCCTGCGCGAACAGCGGCGTCTCGACCGCGTCGATCCCCCGCTTCTTCGCAAGCTCCTGCAAACCGGCGCCCGCGAGTGCTGCCGTCAGGTCCTCCTGCGCCGCCACGCGCCCGAGCTTCGCTCCAGCCTGCGTGCGCAGCTCGTCAATTATCTTTGGCTTCGCCTCGGCAATCGTGTCGGTATGCGCGGGCTTAAACTCCTCGAGCTTGACGATATGAAAGCCGAAGCGCGTCTCGACCATCGTGATCTGTCCCGGCTTCATCGCGAACACCGCGTCTTCGAACGGCTTGACCATCTGGCCGCGGCCAAACGAACCGAGGTCGCCGCCTTGGAGCTTGTTGGATGGATCATCGGAATATTTCGCCGCCAGCTTTGCGAAGTCGCCCCCCGATTGCGCCTGCTTGAGCACGTCGAGCGCCTTGGTCTTCGCCGCGGCCTTCTCGTTGTCGGTCGCGCCCGCCGGCACCGCGATCAGGATGTGCCGCGCGTGAACCTGGTCGGGATGCGTGAAGCGGGTCTTGGCGTTGCGATTGAAGTAGCCCTGGATTTCCTTGTCGGGCGGCGTGTACTTGGCGGCCAGCACCAGCGGCTCGTAATGGACGTAGAGCAGCTTGACGCGCTCGGGCTCGCGGAATTGCTCCGCGTTCTTTTTGAAGTAGTCGGCAATCTGACTTTCGGTAGGCGAGATCTTTGCGGTGAAATCGCTGAAGGGTATCTCGGCGTAGCGCAATCCGATCCGCTCGTTGCGAAGATTGTAGGCGTGGCGCGCCTCGTCGTCGCTCACCTGCACGCCGGTGTCGATCATGTGGCGCAGCGTTTCGGCGATCATGCGGTCGCGCTCGCCGTTTTCGTACTCACTCGGCTGCAGATTGTTGTTGCGCAGCACGTCCTGGTAAGTATCGAAGTCGAACTGGCCGTCGCGCTGAAAAACAGGCTCCTTGGCGATTTTATCCTGCAGGGCCTCGTCGCTGATGCTGATGCCGAGATGGCGCGCCTCTTCGCCGATCAGTTGTTGCTCGATCAGCCTGTCCACCGCTTCCTGGCGGATATTGATGCTCTTGAGGACGGCAGGCGCGCTGGCGCCGTACATCTGTTGCACGGCCTGTCGCAATTGAGTGGCTTCGCGATCGACTTGGTCGCCAAGTATTTGCCGGCCATTAACGGTCGCGATGGGATGGACGGTGTTGAATAATCCACCGCCACCGAAACCCCAAAACGCCATGATGAGCGCCAGGAAGGCGAACGTGACTTGCACTTGCCACGAGTATTGGTAACGGCGGATTCCTTCTAACATTGCCGCGATATCATACTTGACCGGCTTTTCCATGCGCAATTGCGCAGGGTTACTTGCCTGCGCCGCCCGTCCTCTGTTAGCGTGTCGCGCAGCGGTAGTCCGACGGACCCAAACACCTCCGCCAGAGAATTCTTCAACATTTGGGCCGCGTCTTGGGGTGGTATTTGGGCCGGGCCCTGGTTGCGGCATCCAAGCCTGAACCGGGCAGACAAGGGGCAAAATTCGTGGTCCTCAATTCGATTTTCGGTTGGTTCTCCAGCGATCTCGCGATTGATCTTGGCACCGCCAACACGCTCATCTACGTCAAGGGCGAAGGCATCGTTTGCAACGAGCCCTCGGTCGTCGCGGTGCAGAAAGATTCGCGCGGCTCGCGGCGCGTACTGGCTATAGGCTCCGAGGCGAAAAAAATGCTCGGTCGCACGCCGGGCTCGATCGTCGCCATCCGGCCTCTCAAAGACGGCGTGATTGCCGACTTCGAGATCACCGAGAACATGCTGCGCTACTTCATCCAGAAGATTCACTCGGGCAAGACCCTGGTGCGTCCGCGCCCGCGCATCGTCATCTGCGTGCCGTTCGGAATCACCGCAGTCGAGAAACGCGCGGTGCGCGAATCGGCCGAGTCGGCCGGCGCGCGAGAGGTCTATCTGATCGAGGAGCCGATGGCGGCGGCGATTGGCGCCGGCCTTCCCATCACCGAGCCGACCGGCAACATGATCGTCGATATCGGCGGCGGCACCACCGAGGTCGCCGTGATCTCGCTGGCCGGCGTGGTCTTCTCGCGTTCGGTGCGTGTGGCGGGCGACAAGATGGACGAGGCGATCATCCAGCACATCAAGCGCAAGTACAATTTGTTGATCGGCGAGCGCACCGCCGAGTTGATCAAGATAACCATCGGTTCGGCCTACCCCGGCAACGAGATTCAGACCATGGAGATCAAGGGCCGTGACCTGGTCGCCGGCGTGCCCAAGATTATCGAGATCACCGACGAGGAGATTCGCGAGGCGCTGATGGAACCGGTGCGCCAGGTCGTCGAGTCGGTGCGCATCGCGCTCGAGCGCACGCCGCCGGAACTCGCCTCCGACATCGTGGACAAGGGAATAGTGCTGGCGGGAGGAGGCGCTCTGCTGCGCAACCTCGACGTACTGCTGCGCGAGGAGACGGGACTTCCGGTTACGCTGGCCGACGATCCGCTGACCGCGGTCGTGATGGGTGCGGGCAAGGTGTTGGACGAACTGTCGCTGCTGCGCGACGTGACCGTTGACTGATCGACTCGCCGGATATCTCTCGATACTTGAGCCGGCGCGTCGGGCCGTATTGACGTGAGAGGCAGCTTTCTCTGGCGTAACCGCGTGCTGCTGACCAGCGGCGCGCTGCTCATTCTGTCGCTTCATCTGATCTCGACCGGGGTCCGTCCCGGCGATCTCGCGGCGCGTCCGGAGTCCGCATTTTTGGAAATCATCAGTCCGGTTGACGCTGCGTTTACACATCTCACGGACGGCGCTTCATCGATCGTCACCGACTACCTCGACCTGCTTCACGTGCGCGAGGAAAACGCCCATTTGCGAAATGAGCTGGCGCGGGTCAAGAGCGATCGCGCGCGCCTGGCCGAGCTCGAGGTCGAAAATCAGCACCTCGGCGAGCTGCTCGAACTCAAGGACGTGCTCGGCGCCAACGCAGTTGCCGCCAACGTGATCGGCAGCGACGCCACCGGCCTTTCACGCACCCTGATTCTCGCCTCGGGTTCAAGCGACGGACTTCGTCCCGGCATGGCCGTGCTCGCCAACCAGGGCGTGGTCGGCAAGATCATCGCCATCAGTCCGCACGCCTCGCGCGTGCTGTTGATCGACGACCACAACTCCGCGCTCGACGGTTTCGATCAGCGCTCGCGCGCGCGCGGAATCGTCGCCGGGCTGATCGATGATGGATTGATACTGAAGTACGCCGATCGCTCGCAGGACATCCGGATCGGCGACACTTTCGTGACCTCGGGCCTCGATGGAATTTTCCCGCGTGGTCTGCTGATCGGAACGATCAAAAGCGTGCACCGCGGAGGGCCGGGCCTGTTCCTTGGCGTAAGGATCGAACCGGCGGTTGATTTTCGCGAACTTGAACAGGTGCTGATCGTCACCCAACCGCCGCCCCACCTCGACGACCCGGCCAAGGACTGACGGATTTGCGCCTCACCCTGCTGTTCGCGGTGTTCGTGGTGCTGGGATTGGCGTTTGAATCCGCGGTCCCGCACCTGGTTCCGTTTCGCGCGCTGATTCCGAACCTGATCATCATACTGGTTGTCGATCTCGGCCTGCGCCATCATGGCGTCCTGCCCGCGATGCTGGCGTTCGCGATGGGCTACGCGACCGACGCGCTGGCCGGCTCGCATCCCGGCCTCAACGCCTTCATGATGACGATGGTCTTCCTGGTGAGCTACGAAATTTCGACCCGGCTGATGGTGACCAACGCGTTGGTCGGCGCGACCGTGGTGTTCCTCGGGGTGATCGCGACGGCGCTGGCCACCGTTGCCTTCGCCAACGGGTTCAACGCACTTCCCGACACCGGCTCGATGCTTGGGGGACTGACGCTCGAGGCCGCCATCTCCGCGATAGTCGCGCCGTTCATCTTTTCGATGCTGGCCGCAAGCAAGCGGATGACGGGATTGCCTGTGAGAGCGATGCGCGAATAGATTGTAAGCTCGGGAACGCATCAGTGGCGAAGTTCCACATCCCTAAAAGCAATCGGCCCGTTCCGCTCCTGGAACCGCGAATCGCGGCGTTGACCGCCGTGATGTTTGCGATTTTCGGGCTGGTCTCCGTGCGCCTGTACTACCTGCAGGTTCTGCATCATCAGGAAAATATCGAGTTGGCCGATCGCAACCGGATTCGCATCCAACGCGTGCCCGCGCCGCGCGGGCTGGTTTTCGATCGCAATCACCGTCCGCTGGTCGATACGAAGCCGTCGTTCGACGCACAGCTCGTGCCCGAGGATTCCGACAATCTTTCGCTCACGATCGAAAGACTCGAGCGCTACACCGGCGGAGATCACATCGCGGACAAAATTTCCGACGCCGACGAGGGGGGACGCCCGCCCTACGAGCCCGTCACCGTCGCCGAGCGTCTTGGATGGCAACAGGTGGTGGCGCTCGAGGCGCATCAGCTCGAGCTGCCCGGCGTCAGTCTCCAAATTACACCCGCGCGGCATTACCTGTATGGCGAGCTCGCCGCGCATCTGCTCGGCTACGTCGGCGAGGTGACCAAGAACGATCTCAAGCAGCGGGCCGACTACCGCATGGGCGACGAGATCGGAAAATTCGGCCTCGAGCGCGTGTGGGAGAGTTCTCTGCGCGGCGACGCCGGCGGACAGGAGATCGAAGTTGACGCCGTCGGGCGACGCCTGCGCGTGCTCAAGGAAATTGCCGACACGCCCGGCGAAAGCATCGTCATGACCATCGATCTCAATCTCCAGCAGGCCGCGGAGCAGGCGATGGCCGGGAAGAACGGCGCCTTCGTCGCGCTCGATCCGAGAAACGGCGACGTGCTCGCGATGGTTTCGCATCCAGCCTTCGACCCCGACATCTTTGGCGGCGGCGTGAAAGCGTCGGCGTGGCGCGAGCTGACGACCGACCCGAACCATCCGCTGCAAAATCGCGTCATCCAGGGAATTTATCCGCCTGGCTCGACTTTCAAAATCGTCGATACGATAGCAGGACTTCAGGAAGGCACGCTGAATCCTGAAACTACCTACAATTGCCCCGGCGGGTTGTGGTTCGGCGGACGCGAGTATCATTGCTGGCGCCATCAGGGCCACGGCACCATCGAGCTGCACGATGCGATCGTGCGCTCATGCGACGTTTATTTTTACAACGTCGGAGCAAAGCTTGGCGTCGATCGGATTGCGAAATGGTCCAATCAGCTCGGACTCGGAATCAAGAGCGGTATCGATCTCGATCACGAGAATCCCGGCACCATCCCGTCGTCGGCGTGGAAGCAGAAGCGCTTCCACGAGCGATGGTATCCCGCGGAAACGCTCTCGGTCGCCATCGGCCAGGGTTACGTCGCGACCACGCCGCTCCAGATGGCGCAGGTCGCCGCCCAGGTCGCCAACGGCGGCATCCGCTATCGGCCGCAATTCGTCAAGTACGTAGAGGGACTCGACGGCAATATCGCCAAGTCGTATCCGCCGCTGATCGAGAACCGAATCAAGATCGATCCCGACGCCCTCGAAGTCGTCAAGGACGCGATGGCCGACGTCGTCAACGGCGCCGGCGGTACCGCGCACAAAGCCCATCTCGACAATGTCATCGTGTGCGGCAAAACCGGCACGGCTCAGGTCGTCGGCAGCAATGCTCCGGTCGGCGAGAGTGACGAACAGGACAAGACGCCCGATCAGTTCAAGGACCACGCATGGTTCATCGCGTTTGCGCCAAAGGATCATCCGACCATCGCCGCAGCCTGCATCATCGAGCACGGCGGTCATGGCGGCAGCGCGTCGGCGCCAGTGATTCACGACGTCTTCCAGCGCTACTTCCAGCTCAATCCTCCCCCGCCCAAACCTGAAATAGCGCGCGTGCTCGAAGACGCCTCGCCATCTCAATGACAGGAGTGCGGCCCTGATGGCGGGCGGCGACCGCAGGTTCATACTTCATTTCGACTGGACGCTGTTCATCCTGGTCCTTGCGTTGGCCGGAATCGGGCTGGTCAGCGTCATCAGCGCGTCGTACGCGGGTGCGCATCGGACCTGGGACCCTCTGGTAATTCGCCAGTTGATTTGGATCGCGGCCGGAACAGTCGCGATGCTTATCGCGGTCCTTGTCGACTATCGAGCTCTGCAGGCCTACGCCTACCCATTTTATGTGATGGTGATCGGACTCCTGATCGCCGTAATGATCTCCGGCCACGCCACCGGCGGATCGCGCCGATGGATCAATCTCGGCGTCTTCCATCTCGAACCCTCCGAGCTGGCCAAGCTCGCCGTCGTGCTCGTGATGGTGCGTTATCTGCGTGAGGAACCGCCGAAAGGCGGATGGGGCCTGCGCCATTTGATCATCCCGTTCATCCTGCTCGGCATCCCCGCGGCACTCGTGCTCAAGCAACCCGACCTCGGCACGGGACTGATACTCGTGCTGATCACCCTTACGCTGGTTTTCGTCGGCGGCCTGAATTTGCGCACGATGCTGGTGCTGGCGATGGCCGCGATGCTCGCGGCGCCACTGAGCTGGCACTATCTCAAGCCTTATCAGCGCCAGCGCCTGGTCAGCTTCATCAATCCGCAGGCCGACCCGCTCGGCTCCGGCTACCACATCATCCAGTCTGAAATCGCGATCGGCGCCGGCGGTCCCTTCGGCAAGGGATTTCTGAAAGGTACGCAGGCGCGGCTGAATTTTCTGCCTGAGCAGAGCACCGATTTTATTTTCGCGGTTTTTGCCGAGGAGTTCGGTTTGGCAGGCGCGCTGCTTTTGTTGGCATTGTATGCGAGCGTGATTGCGCGGGGCGCATGGATCGCCAGACACGCGCGCGACCGCTTCGGCGCGTTGCTCGCGGTCGGATTGACGGCGATCGTCTTCTGGCAGGTGGCGGTCAACATCGGGATGGCGACCGGGATGCTGCCGGTGGTGGGAATCACGTTGCCGTTGGTGAGTTACGGCGGTTCGTCGCTGATCGCGATGATGGCGGCGATGGGCATTCTCATCAGCATCAACACCCGCCGCTACCTGTTCTGAGTTTCTTCGATGAGGTAAAGCACGTGGCTCACAAAAAAAAGTTCACCGATCCGACCGACATCGAAATCATCGAAATTCATGTCCGCTTCGTCGAGGCGATGGAGAACGTCAGGCTCGAAACGATCAGCCCCGAGATGAAGCAGCGCTACTTGGCGATCATGAGATCGCTGACGGAAAAGCTTGCCATGCCGAGCAAGCCGCTGCACGAAATCCTGGGCGAGATGATGGCCGAGGCCGGCCCACTAATCTTCCAGGCGATGCAGCGCTAGCGAGTGCGGTTACGCTTCGAAGGCGTAAGCAGCCTCTTCATGCTCGCTGAGATCGAGTCCGACCTGCTCCGCTTCGTTCACCACGCGAAGTCCGACCAGTGCGTCCGTCACCTTCAGCAGAATCATGCTGCCGATGAACGAAAACCCCATGCTCGCGACGACGGCTATCGCCTGTACGAATAGCTGGCGCGGATTTCCATAGAAGAGACCGTCGGCGCCGGCGGCGTTGACCAACACACTGGCAAACAGCCCGGTCGCAAGCGCGCCCCATATTCCGCCGACCGCGTGCACGCCGACCACGTCGAGCGCATCGTCGTAGCCGAACCGCGACTTCATCCGACACGCGCTGTAACAGAGCACGCCTGCGACCGCGCCGATGATTATCGCCGGGCCGGGGCCGACGTACCCCGACGCCGGAGTTATTGCGACCAGTCCAGCCACCGCGCCGCTCGCCACGCCGAGCACGGTTGGCTTGCCGCCGATCCACCATTCCGCCGCCACCCACGTCAGTGCTGCGGCCGAGGCGCCAAGATGGGTCGCGACAAATGCGGACACCGCCAGGCCGTTGGCCGCCAGCGAACTCCCCGCGTTGAATCCGAACCATCCGACCCACAGCAATCCCGCGCCGGTGATGGTCATCGTCAGGTTATGCGGCTGCATCGGCTCGTGCGGGAAGCCGCGGCGCTTTCCGACCATCAGCGCGGCGGCGAGTGCGGCGACGCCCGACGAGATATGAACTACCGTGCCGCCGGCAAAATCGAGCGCGCCCATTTGGTGAATCCATCCGTCCACGCCCCATACCCAGTGCGCCAGCGGATCGTAAATCAGAGTGATCCAGAGGATGCTGAAAACCAGGAACCCCTTGAATGACATTCTCTCCGCGATCGCGCCGGTGATCAGCGCGGGCGTGATCACCGCAAACATGCATTGGTAAATCATGTACGCCTGATGCGGCACGGTCGCCGAATAGGCGGCATACGGCTGTGAGGCGCTGACGCCGTGGAGGCCAGCCCACGAAAGCGCGCCGACCAAAGCGCTGCCGGGCGCGAACGCGAGGCTGTAGCCGAACAGCACCCATTGGATCGACACGATCGCGACCAGGATGAAGCTCTGCATCAACGTCGAGAGCACGTTCTTGCGCCGCACCATCCCGCCGTAAAAGAGCGCGAGTCCCGGAATCGTCATCATCAGAACCAGCGCGGAGCAGAGCAGCAGCCATGCGGTGTCGGCGCCTTCGATTTTTGGCGCGGCGGGAATTTCCGCGGCCGCGGGAGACGCGAACGCCAGACACAATGCCACGCTCAGCACGATCGGGTTGCGCGCGAGCGAGCGGATCGATTTCGGGGCCATGTTCGAAGCCTCCAAGCTTGCGAGAGCCTTGGCGATCAGCTTTCGTAGCTTTCAGTTGCGAGTGAACCTGCCTGACTTTTCCGAAAAAAACAACATTTCATTTTGCAATGCGGCTTGT
>OBLT010001063.1_pt1 | contig 17691 bp, 12 predicted proteins | sample 1518721 | NCBI WGS metagenome assembly OBLT01 (sample SAMEA3539307, study PRJEB22396) | soil metagenome | biome: tundra; feature: field; material: soil | place: USA | collected 2010-05 | depth 0.15 m | reverse complement strand
GGTCCAGGACCACCCGGATCGTCTTCTCATCTGGTGCCCGGTACTGGCCGGTGACCGGATCCCACGGAGCGCGCAGCCGGGCCAGGTCCGCCTGGCTGGCCCGTTTGATCCACTGCCCGACCGCGGTGAACCTGTCGTTCCCAGAGGCGGTGCGAGCGCGGTGTCGCAACTGGTGCTGGGAAACCGGCCGATTTCCGTCAGGATCGGATGGAAATACGTGTACAACCCGTCCCGTGCTCCGGCGGGTGGCGGAAGGTCGCCAAGATGGGCCACCTGGGCCGGCCACATCCGGATCTTCGCCACCGCGGCAAGTCGATGATCGCCACTTGATCGTCGCGCCGCAGGTTCTTCTTCACCCAGCTGAACAGCTGGGTGAGCGCATCGTCGCGGGGGACGACGAAGTCACGCATCGATCCGGAGACATCGACGCCGATCACGAGGCGCAGGCAGTTCAGCTCGTCGCGGGCTCCCGCGGCCCGGTAACCGCTGAGCGAGCCGGGTGCCTTCCCCCCAGCAGGCCAGAGGTACCAGCCCGCTGCCAGGAGCAGCACGAGCATGAGCGGGAGCGCGTAGAGGCGGTTGCTGCCCAGCGGCCGTCCCAGACGGCGGGGCTGCCGCAGCCGGGTTCCCCTGGCGAACGTCATGACCCATCACCAGCAGGCAGGGCCGTGCTCGGTGGCCGGTCGGCGCCGTTCCAGCCACCCGGGTAGCCCTCTAGCGGCCCGGCCTGTGGTGACTCCGGGGGCCGGGGGTGTTGCCCGGGAGCCTCGCCCTGGGTCCGCGCGGCTTCGGGGGCACCCGGGGGACCTTCCGCCGGCGCAGCGGGCTTCAGGCGGTGCAACTGCTCCAGCAAGCCGTCGAGATGCGTCCCGAGGGCCTGCTGATCTCGCGGCGGCCACTTGCGCAGGGTGTCAACCGCGTCCTCGACGGCGCGGAGCGGCCCGAGGGCCGGGCTGACGCCGTAGAGCTGGAGTTGTGCCACGGACGGCACGGCCATCGGCCCCGGTGCGCTGCGGTCGTCGCCTGTAGCGTGGGCCGGGCGGATCGCGATCTCCGGCGATGCTGCGGGCAGTATGGGCACTGGCGCGCCGGTGTGCGAGCGCTGGTCGCTGATGATGCGCGTACCGGCCGCCACGACACGCTCGCAGGTGTCGAGCTGCATCTGGGCTGCGTTTCGCAGGTTGAGCCAGGCCTCGGCGTGCCGGCGGTTGGCCCCCGTCGCCCGGGCCGTCAGCCTGCCGAGATGGCGGAACCATTTGTCGGTCTGTGCCCGGATCTCCGACACGAGGAAGATCCGCGCGATCATGTCGCCGGCCAGCACGACCACAAAGACCAGGGTCATGGCGAGGGCAGGCAGCTGAACCGCGCCAATTGGCTGGCTGGATGCGTCGAATCGGGCGTGGATCAGGGTGAAGATGGCGATGATTGCGAGTGCCGCTACGACGGCCGAGATCACCGCCCCGATGTACTCGCTGCGCCCGATAGCGGGATACCCGCGCATCACCCGGTGGGTGAGCCCTCCGACGACACGGGCCGCGACGATGCCTGACAGGGGCACCATGACCGCCAGCAGGACATCGCTGATCCGGGTCGGGTCGAAGGCCGGCGCCCTGGCCTCGACGTTCTCCGAGAACACGCCGTACCAGAAGGCGAACTCGACCACCACGAACACGGCCTCGATGATCAGCAGCGTCCGCTCCACGATGAGCGGCTGATGCGGATCGAACATTTCCCGGAAAGCAGGGGCGTCCACGCCAGGCTGCGGGCCCGTTCCTGGCCGGGTCAAGGAGCGCTAGCGCCCAGCGGGCCGGGCATCATCCCTGGCGTGGGCGGGCACCGCCCGTGGTCTGCCGTCCTCAGGCAGCCCCCCGTTGGCCCAGCGCGGGTGCGCGCGCGCCGTCTTCAGACTGGCCGCCGCGTCGAGGCTAGCGTGGGCGGCCGTGACCAGGGCCTTCTGCAGGCGGGTGAGCGACCGGCCGCGACGGCGGTCCCGGCTGGCCAGCGTGTCGTTGATGCTGATCAGCACGGAGACTTCGGCGTTCTTCAGCAGCGTGGCCGCCCCGCCGCCGTCACTCGCACCAGACGCGCCGGGCTCCGGCGGTGCCGGCCCGCCTGCTGACGGGCCGCCCTGCGGCTGCTCACGCTGGAGCTGCGCGATGAGTTTCCGGCCGGTGAGGCCGTATCCGAGCCGGTGGAGAAAGCCTCCCATCAGGCACACCCGCCCTGCGTGATAGTGATGACGACGCGCCGGTTGGCGGCGGCGGCCGCTGGGTCATGCCGGCCATCGGGGAACTCGTTCACCGCCGGCCGGGCAGATCCGTATCCCACGGCGTGCAGCCGGTTCTTCGAAAGCCCCCCGGCTTCCAGGGCCCCGGGCGACGGCCTGGGCACGCGCGAGGGACAGATTCTGGCGGTAGGCGGCAGACCCGTACGCCGCGGTGTGCCCGCCGATGACTGCGGTCGAGCGGGGCTGGCTGAGCATGTCGTTCCGTACGCCGTCGAGCAGCCTGGTGCCCGCCTGCAGGTGCGCGTCGCCGGGCTGGAACAGCAGGTCCGCAGGCACCGTGACGCTCGTGTGGCAGCCGATGCTTGTTGTGCTTACGGCTGGCAGCCGGACCACGTCAGCGGGTGCGCCGGGCCGTGGGGTACCGGCCTGCATTTCGTCAGGCAGGAAGGTGACTGACGCGCCGGCGCTACGCAGGACCGCGGCCCACATCAGCTTCAGCGATGCCCGCACGGCACCGGGCACCGGCGTGACCGTCACCCCCAGATCGGCCCAGAGCACCGGGGTGGAGCTCCCGGCGTGGTCGATCGAGTGCGTGGCGCTGAGCGAGGCGGCGAGGGTGCGCGGGTCCATCCCGTATCCGATCTTGTTCAGGTCCAGCGGGTCGACATTGTCCAGGCCATCGGACATGACGATGATCCGGGTCGGCGCGCGGCGGATCGCGGCGTTGACCGCGCCCAGGATGTCGCTGCCAGGGCGGATGGGCATGGCGGCTTTCGAGGCGGTCCACTGCGGCACACACGCGATCGCGATGGCGCGGGCCGCGTCGGCCTCCCGCGATGTGTGGCCGGGCTCTGGATCCAGTGCCACGTCCTTGACCAGCAGCGGGTTGCCGCCGGCCCCGTTCACGCCCAAGATGACGAGCTGGCCCTGTGCGGCCTGAGCCCGCTGCAGCACGGCGGTCACGGTGCTGGGCAGCGTGGCCGCCGGGCCGGAACTCGTGTTGTCCACGACAAGCACGGTGGTCGGATGCGACGTGCCGGGCAGCGGCACCTTGCTCACTAGGCCGCAGTCCCTGGACTGCGCGGCGGCTGTGCTGTCAGTTCCCCGCCCGTTGCCGTGACCGCCGCCGCCGGCCCCGCAGGCGGTCATGGCAAGGACCGCGGCGCCGAGGAGGCAGCCGCGGCGGGCCACCTTTGAGATGAGGTATGAACAGGTCATGCTGACGCTTCCCTCCGTTGGATCTCCCGCTGTGCTGGGCCGCACTTCCGGAATGTGGTTGTCACCGGCTGAGCGGTCGCAGCCTCCGGGCCGTCCGTCCGGCCTGAATGGCCTGGTTTGTGCGCCGCCCGGGAACTCGGTGTGGAGCCGCGATCGGCGGGCCCAGAGCGGGCCCGCCGACCCCCGTCGCAGAGCAGCAGGTGATGAGCTGCTGGTACCAGCTTTCTGCGGTGTTCTACCGGATCTCTACCGGGCGTTACCGGCAGATGTGGTGGATGTTGTCCCAGTTCGTGCCGGCCGGGCAGGCCTGACTGGCGAGCGTGACGATGTTGTGCGCCGCCACGGCGGCTTGCGCCGGTGCGCCGGCGAAGAGGACGGCGGCACTCACGACCAGCGGTGCCAGGCAATGACGCCAAAATGCGCGCATGACTTTTCCTTTCGGGAAGTTGAAGGAGGAGTTCTGGTGGATGTGGCATCCGCGTCCCTCCACCGCCCGGCCGGACGGTGGAACGGAGGCTGGCCGGCCTCCACGCGGCGCCTTGCGCGCGCAACTGGAATCGACGTGCCGGCACCGTGCCAGCTGTCGATGACGTAGGGCACTCCACGCGGACCGGTCGTCCGCCACGGCCTGCGCGACTGCCTTACTGTCAGTTTGACAGTAACTCTAGGCCCTGCTTCATGTCAATATGACATTAAGATATGCTCCAAGAATGATCGACCGCGAGCATCTGCAGTTGCACCTCACCGTCGACCTTGCGATCCTGACGGTGCGCGAGAATCTCCTTCACGTGCTGGTCATCGAGCGGGCCAATGAGCCGTACCAGGGGCAGGCCGCGCTGCCTGGCGGGTTTCTGCGGGCCGGCGAGGACCTGCGCGGCGCGGCGGAACGGGAACTCGCCGAGGAGACCAGCCTGGACGGCAGGGCCCTGCACCTGGAACAGCTCGCCACTTACGGTGCCCCGGACCGCGACCGGCGGGGCCGTGTGGTCAGCGTGGCCTACCTCGCGATCGCCCCGGACCTGCCCATCCCGGCGGCCGGATCGGACGCCCGCAGCGCCCGCTGGGCACCGGTCGAGAAGGTGCGTGCCACACTCGCGTTCGACCACGCCCAGATCCTTGACGACGCCGTGGAACGTGCCAGGACACGCCTGGAGTTCACCACGCTGGCCACCGCGTTCTGCGGGCGGGAGTTCACTATCGGCGACCTGCGCAACGTCTACGAGGTCGTCTGGGGCATGGCGCTCGACCCGCGGAACTTCAGCCGGAAGGTCGCGAACACCAAAGGGTTCGTCCAGCCCACCGGCGCCAGGCGCGTACCCGAGACGGGCCGCCCTGCAGCGCTGTACCGGCGCGGCCCGGCGCAGGCCCTCAATCCGCCGCTTCTGCGCAGCGCCGCCGTCGCCTCCTAGGGATCTGGGCGACGGTGGATGCGGTCCCCATCTGGCAGGCCCGCCGTGCTGTAGAGATTCTCTATGCGGGTCCATGCCGCGTCGGCGGCGGCGGTGTCTCCCCGGCTGGCCGTGATCTGGCCTAGCACAGCATGGGCTCGTGCCTCAAGGTAGGCCGCGCCGCACCCGGCGAACACCGCCACGGCATGCTCCAGCGCCATGATCTGCTTGTCCGGCTGTCCCTGTGCCTGGTGCAGCGCAGCGGTGGACAACCACACGCGGCCCTCGAGGACCGCGTCGGCCCCGTCGCGCGCGAGACCTGCCGCCTGGGCGAGGTGCCGCCCGGCCACGCCGTGCGAGCCTATGCGCATCGCCAGGTCACCCAGCCCGTGCACGGCGTACGCATGCCCGACGCCGGAGTCGTCGCCGTACACGTCGAAGACCGCGTCGAACGCGGCCTGCGCGCCGTCGAGGTCGCCCGCGGCGAGGCATGCCTGGCCGATCCAGTACTGCGTCTGGGCGATCAGGCGCCCGCCGCCGAGTTCGCTGGCAATGGCCTCCGCCGCCTTCAGCATGTGTCGCGCGTCTTGGTGATTACCGAGGTCGAGATGGGTCTGCCCGATGAAGCGCAGGGTCTGCCACCGTCCCACTGTGTCCCCGCTCGCCGTGTAGTAGCTGAGCGCGTCGTTGAACAGCGCGAGCGGCCGGGTGAGGTGGCCTTCCCGGCGCAGCGCGTTGGCAAGCGTGCGCATCGCGATGGCCTGGCCGTGCCGGTCCCCGCACTCAGCCATCAGGTCTGCCGCCCGCTGCAGGTTAGCCAGGCCCGGCACGCCCGCCCGCCGGCTCGCGACGAGCGCCGGCTGGCTGAGGCAGGTGAGGACGATCCCCTCGCCACGCCGGTCGCCTGCCTTCCGGCAGGCGTCCAGCGCCACGGAGTGTGTCGCGTACCAGTCGTCGAAGTAGCCGCGGATGTTGTAGAACTCGTGGGCGGACACGGCGAGGTCCCAGCAGACGCTGGTGAGGCCGAGCGCGGCGCATTGCTCGACGGCTGTGCGGATGTTGGGGCGCTCCTTCTCGAACCAGTCAAGCGGCGACGCGGCGACCTCCTCGAGCACCTCATGTGGCGCGTCCCAGTCGGGGACGGCGCTGTGCACGACCTCGAAGTCACCGCCGTACAGGTGCGCGTAGGCGCGCCGGGCGAGGGTGAGCAGCGCCTGGTAGGCCTGGGCGGGTAGGGCGTCGCGGTTGCCGGAGTACTCGGCCAGCGCGCGGCGGCGCGCGTACTCCCGGGTCAGGTCATGGAAGCGGTAGCGCATCTCGGGCTCCACCGACTCGATCATGAAGCTTGCGGCCAGTTGCGACAGCACCGTGGCGGCATCCACGCTGACGCTGAGCAGGGCGGCGGCCGTCCACAGCCCGAATCCGGTCAGCGGCAGCAGGCCCAGCCCCAGGAACAGCTGCTGCGCGGCGGGGCCGAGGCGCTCGAACCCGGCTCCGATGGTGCGCGCCACATTGAGTTCCCCGTATGCGAACGCCTCCGGTCCCTGCCTGCTGAGACGGTTCGCGAGCTCTGCGGTCGGCCGTGGATGGTCATGGACGCGCAGGGCTCCGGCGATGCGCAGGGCCAGCGGCAGGCCACCGCACAGCGCCACCACGCGGTCGACGGCATCCAGGTCGTTTTCCGGATTGATGCCAGCGCCGCGTACCACGCGGAGGAACAGCTCAGTCGCGTCCGCGGGCTCCAGCGGCCCCAGTGGCGCCACGTGGTGGGCGCCGCTGATCTCGGGCAGCCGCTGGCGGGCGGTTACCAGAGCCGCGCAGCCTGGGCTGGCAGGGACGAGGTTACCGACCTGCGCCTCATCGGCCGCGTCGTCCAGCACGAGGAGCATGCGCCGGTCGGCCAGCAGGGTCCGGTATACCGCGAGCCGTTCCTCCTTCGTCTCCGGCACGCGAGGCACGCCGAGCGCGCGCAGGAACTGTGCCAGGACTTCGGCGGTGTCAGCCGGACGGCCTGTGGTGCCGTGCAACTCCGCGTATAGCTGGCCATCTGGATAGCGGTCGCTTGACTCATGCGCCGCCCGCATCGCCAGTGCCGTCTTGCCGATACCGCCGGGCCCGCAGATCACGACAACCGGCACCGCCGGGCCGGGTTCGCGGCGGAGCAGCCACGACGCCTCGGCTACCAGGTCGCCGCGGCCGACAAGATCCACGGGACGGGGCAGCTGCCGTGGCACGGTCACGACAGGGCGCACCGGCGTCCCTGCGCGTTTCGCGATGGCGGACTTTGCCGCCTCGATCGCCGCCTCGTTTCCCCGGGCGACCGCGAAGTGCAAGGTCCGCAGCAGCGGGTCCGGCTCACCGCCGGTTTCCTCAGCAAGCGCCTCCCGGTAGCGCTCGTACGCAGTAGCCACGTCGGCCGGGTGCCCGCATCGGTACTCGGCGGCCATGAGCTGCTCACACAACCGCCGGTCGGAAGGGTAGAAGCCGGCGATCAGAACCAGCTCGTCCAGGATGCGCTCGTGATTGCCGCTCGCGAGCTCCAGTTCGAACAGCCGCGCCGCGGCACGCTTGTGCCGCTGCTCCAGAGCGACAACCTCCTGGTGGAAGGCGTCGCTCGGCACGTTCGACAGCGGATGCGGTCCCCGCCACAGCCGCAGTGCCCGCTGGAGATGACCGATCTCACCTTCGGTATCGCGTTCCGCTCCGGCCTTTTGCGCCTGGCGCACCAGCCGCTGGAACAGCAGGGCATCGATGTCGTCTGCGGCGACATGCATCTCATACCCGAACCGGGGGTGGGTCTTGAGATCCGCACGTCGGCCGATCTGTGCGAGCAGACCGCGCACCGCCATCACAGCCTTGTACAGCTGCGCTTCCTCGACGTCATCGTTGCCCCACGCCGCGCGGATGAGCTCTGTCTTGGACATCCGCCGGTTCACGTTGACCAGGAGAGCGGCCAGCACGATCAGGGTGTGACCGCCTGGCATGTCGAGTAACTGGCTGTCCCGGCCGATCTCCAGCTCACCCAGCAGACGGTAGATCACCGGGCGCCTCCCCCCTCGGGACGCATTACGCCCCAAAATGTGGAGCGATTCACCGACGTTACGCGAGCACCGGCGCTGGCGCATGTTCCGGAAGGAAAACGGTAGTTTTCCGTGTTGAAATAGCCGTGCCTACAGAACGGCCGGCGGTGACGGTGGTGACCATGACGATGCCTGCGGATCGCCGGGCCGCCGGCCCGGGCGTGCCAGCCACGGCGTCGTCTCGCCGCTGCCATGGGAGTCTTGACGCGATCACTGACAGCGAGCGGCGCGCGTTACGTCCTATCGGCGCTACCGCCCATGAGGTGGCCGCCAGGACCGGACTTCTGCTCGCCGACCTGTTCGCGCTCCCGGATGTCCGGATCTTCCAGGGCGTACGCCCGGCCGCTGCGGACCTGCCGCGCATCCCGCACGCGATCAGCGCCGGGCGCCAGCTCGTCCTTATCGAGTCGGTCGCCTGGCCACCGGGCCATTACGCCGCCACGGCGGCCGGCAGGATCCATTGCGACGGCATGTACATAGGGCAGTCGGTGCGCCCGCTGATCGCCGCCGTCCGGCACTGGCGGGAGACCCTGTCGCAGGGCCACCAGGTGAGCGCCCTGGTAGTCGTGCACCCGACGACCGAAGGCGAACTGGCACTTCCCGCCGCGACCGCGCGGGACCTCGCCTGGTCCTGCGCCGGCGACGCCGTCCGCAATATCCGGGCATACCTCCCGCGCGGCCGGTGCACGGCCAGCATAAGAGCAGTCGCGGCCCTGGTTGCTGCGACTGCCGAGGAAGAAATCCGGTAGAAGTTCGCGGCACGCTTGAGGCGGCGCAGCACCGTCCGGCCGGGCGGGGACGGATAATGCTAATCTCGTGGGCGGCCGGTCAGCCCAGTTGCCGAGGATCTTCTTGGATCAGAAGCAGATGATCGTGTTTCTCGATCTCTACGTCGAAGAGCCGGTTCTCGGCAGCGACAGCCGCTTCCTTTGTGAGGCAGGCGTCTCGTTCGGAAGGCCGGCGGTGGGTCCGGTGGCTGACGACGAGCTTCCGCCCCTGGCCCGGCGCCGACCCGATCTAGGTCGGCTGCATGGGCCGGGCAAGCGGCGATAATCCAAGAGGCAGAAGCCGTCATCGGGTAACGGGTGGCAGATGAACGTGTCCGGCACAGTGGTCGTCCTCACACCGATGAACCTCGAATACAGGGCGATGCGCGCCCAACTGGCGCAGTTGCATGAAATCCTGCACCCCGAAGGCACATCCTTTGAAGTCGGGTCCCTGCCAGGAACTCCCTGGCAGGTGGCACTAGCGGTCACCGGCGAGGGCAACAGCACCACCGCGGTACTGGCCGAACGGGCGATCTCCTCGTTCCGGCCCGAAGCGCTGCTCGTCGTGGGCGTGGCGGGCGCGCTCAAGAACGACATCGAGCTCGGTGATGTGGTGGTGGCGACCTGGGTTTATAGCTACCACGGGGGAAAGGAGGACGCTGACGGGTTCCGCGCCCGTCCCCGGGGCTGGGCAAGCACGCACCGGCTCGAGCAGGCCGCTCGCCGCGTCGAGAACGAAGGCACGTGGACCGGACGCCTGCCGGTGCCAGCCAGCCCCGCGGTCCATTTCAAGCCCATCGCCGCTGGCGAGGTTGTCCTCAACTCACGGGACACCCCGCTTGCGCTCCAGATCAGGCGGAACTACGACGACGCGGCGGCTATCGAGATGGAAAGCGCGGGCGCCAGCACCGCCGCCCATCTCAACGCATCTACCCCGATGATCACTATCCGCGGGATCAGCGACAAAGCCGACGGCCGCAAGCATCTGAGCGACACGGCGGGCCTGCAACCGGTCGCCGCCGCACACGCCGCCGCATTCGCGGCCGCCCTCCTCGAAGAACTGGCAACAGCAGAACCCGCCGCCACACGCGGTTTCGTCATAGGTGACCGCGTCCCAGTCGAGTCCTGCTATCAGGGCGGCCCAGCCTCCCAGGAGGGGGCTGTTACGCCGGCTTTCGCCCCGGCGGCGACGGGAGCCGAGATCGCACGGCCGGGACTGACACAGGCGGTCGCCGAATTGGTGCTATCCGGACGGTCACCGACAGTGGGCATGACCACCGGGGTGCGGGGAGCGGGTGGGTTCGGCAAGACCACCGTCGCCAGGATCGTTGCCCAGATGGATCAGGTCAAGCAGCACTTTAGCGATGGGGTCCTATGGGTGACCCTGGGCGAAGAGGTACAGGGCCCGGATCTAGCCGAGAAGGCAAACCAGGTCTGCTGGCAACTCACGGGAATCAAGCCACCATTGACTGATCCTGCGCTAGCGGGTGTGCAGTTGGGCCGGGCGCTGGCCGAACGACGGTTTCTCCTGATCGTCGACGACGTCTGGTCCGCAGCGCAACTGGCGCCATTCCTGCAAGGCGGAGCACAGACTGTGCGGCTGGTCACCACTCGCCAGCACTCTGTTCTGCCGGATACCGCTCCAGCGGTGGAGATCGACGCGATGCAGCCGGACGAGGCAAGGCAGCTCCTACTGGACCGGCTCCCTCACGTTACCCATCGGCTTGTGACCGGCCTTTTGGCGGCCACCGGGCGGTGGCCGATGCTGCTCGCTCTCGTCAACCGATCCGCCCGGGACCGGGTAAACCGCGGTCAGACCGCAGCAGCCGCGCTCCAGGCGATCCTGTCGCGGCTCCGCCAGCAGGGCCCGACGGTACTCGACGTGAAAGATCCTGGCCAACGCCATCGGGCAGTCGCCACTACGGTTGAGATAAGCATCGGCCAGTTGGATGCGGCCGAACGTGACCGCTACCTGGAGCTTGCCGTGTTCCCCGAGGACGCGGATATCCCCCTCGCGGTTCTGGATCGCTACTGGAATCCGGCCGGAGACTGGAACAGCGTGCGGGCGGAGCAGCTATGCGAGCGGTTGGCAGACCTGTCGCTGGTTTCGGACTTCAGGCTGGACCCGCCCCGGCTCCGGGTGCATGACGTCATCCGCAGCTACCTTCGCCACCGCGTCGACGGACATCTTGGCGGCCTTCATCGACGGCTGCTGAACCGGTATCGTGACTTGGCGAGGACCAGGAATGAGGCGACGCCCTGGTGGCGGCTCGCAGACCGGGAGAGCTATCTGTGGCTATGGGCAGCGCATCACCTGGACGCGGCCGGGCTGCAGGATGAATTGCGGACCTGCCTCCACCATCCGGAGTACCTGGCGGGGAAGCTTGAGCGCCTTGGTCCCGCCGCCCTGGAAAGCGACCTAAGCCTGCTCAAGGATCCGGTTACGTCCGATCTCCTGACGGTCATCCGGCAAAGCGCCCACCTGCTTGGCAGGCTTGACCCACCCGGATCGCTCCAGGCGACGCTAGCGTCCCGGCTCCGTGATCGCCCGGCCGTCTCCCAGGTCGCCCGGCACCTGCAATCCACCCTCGCGACGCCCAGCCTGTCGCCCATCGCCCCGATGCCCGATGCCCCGCACGCAGCTCTTTCCCGCATTTTGCTGGGCGACGCCGGTGGCGTGCTGGCGGTGACAGTCGCAGCTGACTCCTCCTGGGCTGCGTCTGCAACCGGGTACGGCGCCGTCTACGTATGGGATCCGGCCACTGGGCACGTTCAGCACATCCTGACGGGACATGATGGGGCGATTCTCGCGCTGGCAGGCAGCCCCGACGCCTCATTGCTCATCTCCGCAGGGCATGACCGGACGGTGCGGCTATGGGACCTGGCGACTGGTCAATGTCACCACGTCCTGACCGGCCACACCGATGAAGTCACAGCGCTGACGATGGCACCGGACGGCTCATGGCTCGCGTCCGCAGACCGCGGCGGAACAATTCGGCTATGGGATCTGGTGACTGGTCAATGCCGCCACGTCCTGGACGAGCACACCGGTGATGTCGCGGCACTGGCGGTGGCACCCGATGGGTCCTGGCTTGTGTCCGCGAGCCAGGACCAGACTGTGCGGATCTGGAATCCCATCGACGGCGGTTGCCGGCACGTCCTTACCGGCCACACCCGCGAGGTGACCTCGCTTGCCGTAGCACCGGATGGATCGTGGTTCGCGTCCGCAAGCGAGGACCGGACTGTGCGGATCTGGGATCCTGCCGACGGCCGTTGCCGGCACATCCTTGCCGGACATGACGACCGGGTATGGGTGCTAGCGGTCAGTCCGGGCGGATCGTGGCTAGCTTCCGCGGGGCACGACAGCACCGTACGGACGTGGGACCCGGCGACTGGCACACCTCGGCACACCCTGACCGGTCACGAAGGCTCGGTACATGCGCTCGTCATCGCACCCGACGAATCCTGGCTCGCGTCCGTTGACGACGGCGGAACAATCCGGATCTGGGACAGCGTAAGCGGGGGCTGCAGAGACATCCTGGCCGGCCACACAGGTGTTGTAATGGCCCTCGCGGTTGAGCCGCACGGATCCTGGCTAATCTCCGGCGGCGTCGACGCAACCGTCCGGATCTGGCGTCCCACACCCGCCGTCGGCCAGACGATCATTGGCCACACGAAATGGGTGTACGCGCTAACCGTTGCGTCTGACCGGTCCTGGGCAGCATCAGCCGGAGACGACGGCACCGTGCGGATCTGGGATCCCTCCAACGGAGAGTGCCGCCACACACTGGCGGGCCACACCGAAGGGATACGCGCCCTCGCTGCCGCTCCGGACGGATCCTGGCTCGCGTCCGCCGGCTATGACGCCACCGTCCACCTATGGGACCCCGTCGCCGGCAGCAACCTGATGACCCTCACCGCAGGGAGCCACAAGCTGCGGACGCTCACCATTTCCCCGGATGGATCCTGGCTTAGCGCCGCAGGACAGGACGGAATCGTCAGGCTTTGGGATCCCGCCAGTGGGAAACGCCTGCATACCCTTCGCGGTCACAAGGCGGCCGAGCGTGGCTTCGGCGGAGTGCTCGCCACTGCTACCGATAGCAGGGGCGCGTGGCTTGCATCTTCAGGGCACGACGGCACCATCCGGATCTGGGATCCCGCAGACGGCACCTGCATGCACGTTCTCGCGGGCCACGATTCCGCAGTCCACGTCCTCGCGGCCGCACCCGACGGGTCTTGGCTCGCCTCCGGCAGCCAGGACCGTAGCGTGCGGATCTGGGACCCAGCCACCGGCCGCTGCAGGCACACGCTGTATGGGCACGCAGGCGGCGTCAAGGCACTCGCCGTCGCACCTGACGCCTCATGGGTGGCCTCGACCGACGACACCGGTTCAATACGGATCTGGGACCCCGCCAGCGGTCAGTGCATCCGCGCCCTTCACGGACATAACAGGTGGGTATGGGCCCTCGCCGCCAGCGAAGACGGCTGGCTCGCATCTGCCGGAGACGACACCACGCTCAACGTATGGAACCCTTTGAAAGGCGAATGCCTGGCCGCATTGCGAGTCGACGCCAGGCTCCGGGCAGCCGTGTGGGCTGGCAATACCGTGATCCTCGGCGGCGCACACGGTCCCTACTTCATAGCACTTGCCCTGTCTGCATAACCAGCAGTTCCAGTGGTCGCTCTGCCTTGGCAGACCTGCCTTAAGTTTCTCTGTCAAGCGGCGGCAGCTTCCATGCCGCTGTCGCCGCCATCTTTCCGCCGGGAGATCAGGTCCCTGGTGGCGGGGTGCGTCATTGCTACGCATCCGGTGTGGCATCACGACCTGACCGGTGTGCCCGCAACGTCCGCGCGGTACAGCACCTGGCAGGAGTACGCGGGCCCTGGCCCAGGGCTTCAACCGTGGAAGGCATGCCCGGACACGGCATGCGACCACCATGCAGGGGCATACGCTCCAGTGGCAGTCCGCAGCCGCGGCAACTGGACCGAATCCAGCCCGTCATCATGAAGCATTGTGGTGCCCAAGCGTGGAAAGGGCGCGGCCGCGGGTCTCGATAGCGCGATCGAGTTGCGAGTCGAAAGTGCCCGGTGTGGCGGCGGCAAGCTGGCGCCAGATTTCCAATGCTTCCTCGGCGAGGCTCAATGCTTCCTCTGCCCTGGAGACCTCCAGCAGGCGCCTAGCGAGGCTGTTCAGCATGATCCCTAGGCCTCGCTCGTTCGCGCTCGGATTGCCTTCCGCCAGCTTGCGCTGGAGACGCACCGCTTCGTCGCTGACCATAAGCGACCGCTCTCGCTGCCCCGTGTTCCACAGGCGCATGGCCAGACTATGCAGCCCGTGTGCGAGGTTCTGTTCCTGGGCGTCCGGGCTGGCGGCGGCCAAGCGCCGAGCGATCGTGACGCTCTCTTCAGCCGCGCGCAGCGCCTCGTCATGTCGTTGTAGCCTCGATAGGCGATCACTGAGGCTTCGCAATGAGTCGGCGAGTTCCACTTCGTATGTCTCGGGCCGCGCGTTGGAGAGTCGCCGGTAATGTTCGGCCGCCTCCTGGGCGGCTGCCAAAGCCTCGTCCGGTTGGCCGAGCCCATTCAGGATGACTGCGAGGTTCCGCAGACATGAGCCGAGTTCGTTCATCATGCCGGAATCGGCTCTGGCTCGCTGCCTGAAAATGGCAGCCGCCTCTGTGGCGGGAGCGAGGGCTTCCGCATACCGACCGAGGCCGACCAATGAACCGGCGAGGTTGTTCAGTTCAGCGGCGAGATCCTCCTCGTAAGCATCGGGTTCGGCGCTCGCGCGGCGGCGGTAGATCCCTGCCGCCTCCGTCATAGCCTCGAGTGCTTCCGCCGATCGGCCTTGGTTCCACAGGTCGATGCCCAGGTTGCCGAGTGAGTTCGCCAGCATTGGCTCATGCTTGGCCAGATTGGCCTGGGCCAAGCGGCGGCGGATGAGGATGGCGTCTTGGGCCGCCGATAGCGCTTCCTCGTATAGCCCGGCATTGCTATAGCGACTTGCCAGTTCGTCATACAGTTGGGCCCGTTTGGCATCATCGGTGGTCTGCGTTAGGCCGTAGTCGGTGAGCCGCCTCGTCAGGGCCGCGATCCCGCTGTCCAGTTCGACATGACGCTGCTTGGGCAAGACAGCCTCGAGCGCCCTTAGCAGTTCGAGGTCGGCGTAACCGGCGAGGGTGATCAGTGAGGCGCCGCCGGCTGTGAGTGCAAGCTGAGGTCGTTGAAGAAGTAGCGGGACCAGGTATCTCCGCCGGACATGCTCCCACCGTCGGCCCGTTTCGACGAGTACCGACAGCACCGCCGGGCCGTGGCCAGGCAACGTCGTCCCGGGCGGGTCCAGTAGCTGGGAAGGGAGCCCGGCGATCCACGCATCGCCGTGCGCCGGGCCGAGATCAGGGGACGGCATCAGGTCGGCGAGAAAGTCCTCGCCCAGCCGGTCCGGCATGAGAGGCTCCAAGACCCTGCTGGGGTCTCGCGTGGCTGGATAGCAGGACGCGTGATCGTCCAGCAGGGCCTGGGCTTCGGCCCGGTCGCCTGCCAGGCCGACCGAAACCAGCAGGTTTACGGCATCGCGATGGGGTAGCGACTGGGTCAGCGTTGCGAGCGCAACCAGCCGTGCCATGGTCAATGGCGAGGTTGAGATGCGCTGGTTGTCGCCCATAGTCTGCCAGTGGTCGTACTCCCGTCGGATGAGATAGCCGGACAGCTCGCTGGGATTATCTGGCGTCGGCGACTTCCGCCTATGTGCGTCGACGGCCACAAGCGCTGACATGTGAAGCGTCAGTGCCAGTTCGTAGGCGTCGTCGGCCAGGGAGCCGGCTGCCTGCAGGCGTGAGATGCCAACGACGCCGAGGATCTCGGCGAAACGTTTCCAGGCCGCGGTGAAGGCTGTCTTTCGCCGGGCCACCGTGTTGGCGAGCGGGCCCAAGGGGAGCTGGGTGACGGTGGCGCCGAGCTTCATCAGCGGGTTGGCCAGCGCTTGCCACCAGTACCCCGCTGGCCGAGCGAGCAGCAGGACCCGGACACGTCTCGCCCGGCTGAGCAGGCGGTGCTGCAGGAGCTGTTCCAGGTCCAGTCGCGGCCACCGCTCGGCGTAGTCCACCACGACCAAGACATCGGCTCGGTCCCCAGGCGGGCTGCCTGCCAGGGGCAGCCGGGGTTGCGGATCGGAACGATGCCGCGCTTGCGCGACTGTCCACCCGGCCAATGCCGAGTCGCTCGCAAACTTCCAGGCCAGCCTGGTCTTACCCTGGCCACCTGGCCCAAAGACGAGGATCGCAGACAGCCGGCCGGGTGCGTCTCGCCACGTCTGAAGCTGTGACAACTCCGCCGTCCGCCCGATGAAGGGCACGATGCGGTTAGCGGCCCGCAGAAGGCCGCTCAGGGTGGGTGGCTGTGCATCTACCTGGCCGTCAGGGGTTTTGAGAGGAAACTCTTCGAGCCGGAACGCCTCGGCTGCCGAGATCACCGTAAAGTCGCCGTGCACAGTGCCGGTGTTGGCGATCAGCGTTCCCTCGCCAGCCTGGTGGATGTTACCGGGATCAGGCACAGCGCTTACCGGAGGAGGTGCCCGGGGCATTCTGGACCACGCGTAGGGCGCCACGCGGCAACTTGCCGATTTCCGCCTGCACTACCTGCCTCACAGTAGAGGGCCACCGACCGTGAAGTCTCCCTGCACTATGCCGGTGTTGGCGACGTTCGTTCCGCTGCCAGATTGGACTACCGCCCCCGTTGTCGCGGCCGGGTCCCCTCTGGCAAGGGGCTGGAATGTCTCTGGCTTGAGGCGGTGCAATAGCTCAAAGGCGAACGCCGCTGCGTGGCGCGCTGCCGACGGCTGGGCGATCCGGTCTGCGGTCTTGTTCTTTCCGTCAAGCAGATCCGATATGCCACGGATTACCAGCGCATCTACTTCCTTGTTGGCGTGCGCAGCGTGCAGCACGCCAAAACCTTCCATCTCAACGCCCTGCGCGTCTCCACAGTTCGCGTCGATCAGTCGAGCGGTCTCCGAGAAACTGCTGGCCACGACTTTGGTCCCGGCGGCCAATGGCCTGACGGATGCGGCGAGCGGAGCTGCCGGGGGGGTGGGTTTGACGCGAAGGATCCACCGCTTCTCCCGCACAACGGCGTGGGCCTGCTGGATCAGCCGGAAAGACGAGGGCATCGCCTTGATCCGGGTGAGCAGTCCGGCGTCGGTGTCTTTGCCGGCCTCGTAATTGTAAATCATCGAGGCCGCAACCACGTCACCTATCCGCGCGTCTCGCCGTCCGCCGGCGACCCCCACGAAGAGCACCACCTGCGGCCGGAAAGTGGCTATGGCCCGTTCGACCTGGATTGCTGCTGGCGTATTGTCCCGGTCGGTCAGAACCAGCACGACCTTCCATGTCGCATGGGCCGTCGGCAACCCGGCGATCTCGTAGAGAGCGCCGCGTTCCTCCGCCTCGATGACGGTACCGGGGATGTGCTCGCGGATCGCCTGGTACTCGACGTCGAGGGCCGCGCACAGAACGGCGACAGCTTCGGCGCAATTGTCGGCCATCCAGCCTCACTGTGTTCCATGATCATCAACCGGCGGCGGTCTCGCATCCGCCGTCGCCCCGCCCTGTGCACTTTATCCATGGAAGCGAGGAGCTACAACGACTACAACGGCGGCGGCCCATTCGGATGGGGCACATTGCGGTGACTGATCTGGTTTGCAGGGTGGTTCCATGCCAGGGCCACCAGGGATGCGACCTTGTCCGGGCCCTGGCCTGGCGGCTCGATCGGGCGGTGCAGGGATCGCCGCCTGCGATGGCGATGGACCAGCCTGGGCCCGGGCTCGGTACATGGCCAGGGCCTGCAGCATCATGAGCCCGGACTCCGGGATCGCCACGCTCGCCGGCGCAGACTAGCCGGACCGGCTTCTCACGATCGGCTCCCTAGACCGAACTTACTTGATCTTGGTGAGGATTCTGCCTGCGCTGACCTCGGATGATGTCGTTCAGCGGTGCTGTGGCGCCGGGTCGTTGCTG
>OBLT010001062.1_pt1 | contig 17694 bp, 14 predicted proteins | sample 1518721 | NCBI WGS metagenome assembly OBLT01 (sample SAMEA3539307, study PRJEB22396) | soil metagenome | biome: tundra; feature: field; material: soil | place: USA | collected 2010-05 | depth 0.15 m | reverse complement strand
AGGATGCCACCGAATCCCGGCCCGGTGCCGCCGCCCACCCGCGATCCCGCCGCGGCCCCGGTCAGCTGGCGAGACGCGGAGGAGAAGCTTCCACCTAACCTCGGGCCGCCCCCCGAGCCGCTCGACTGGCGCAAACGCCGCAAGCGCCGAAGGTAACGCGTCCGCTCTGCGATCACGGCGGCCGGCGTGCGCGAACCGGGACGATGGGTTTCAGCGCGGCCGGACGGCTGGTTTTGGGTTCAATGTGTCGCGTACCGGTGACTGGCTGCGCGCGAGCCGCAGGACTGATAGGCACACAACGTGGGGACGATCGCACGCCTCGGGGGGGACGGCGCTGGGCCCTGGTACCGGGTCCTGGCTATCAACTCGCCCTGGCGGGCGAGTTCAGCGGAGCAGGACTTCATCGCGATCCTGCCCGCGATCCTCTCGGCCGCACACCGGGACAGCCCGTTCGTGATCGGCTGGCTCTCCCGCGGCGGCGGCGCGCCACTTGAGCTGATCACCAACGCGGGCCCGCTCGCCGGGGCCTTCCCGGCCGGCCATTCCGTGGGACTGCTCTTCCCTAGCGGAGCCCGGGGCGTGCCCGCCACGGACAGCTGGCTCAGCGAACTGGACCGGATGGTCTGGGCGCCGTGCCCCGGCCGGCAGGCGCCGCCCCTGGCCACCGCCGGCCCGGCGGACAGCAGCCAGGATCCCCGGCCGGCCACCCTGTTCGAGTCAACGCTCGTGACCCTGATGGCCAGGCCGTTCGGCTGGCTGGTGGTCGCCGAGCCGACCGAGCTCATGGACCCGGAACTGGCCGGCCTGCGCACGCAGCTCAACGTGCTCCGCCGCCACGACGAAGAGCAGTCCCGCTTCGACGTCGAGCGTGCCCAGCGCCGCCTCGCCGAGCTGGACACGTTCCGCGAGGCAGGCTTGTGGAATGTGCGGGTGCTCGCTGGGGCGGCCACGGAGGAGGAGCTTGGCCTGCTGGCGCCGGTGCTCGTCGGCTCGGTGGACCTCGGCCACCACCCCTACCGGCTGCGGAGCACGAACGGAGCGCAGTGCCTGGCGGATGCGTTGATGGCGAAGGTCGCCGACGAGCGGGACGACGCCCACGTGCCGTTCGCGGCGACCGCGGGCGCGCTGGCCACACTCGCCGGATTGCCCCGCCGCGAGGTGCCCGGGCTGCGGGTGCTCGACGCGGGGTACTTCGATGTGACGAGTGAGACCGGACACCGGGATTGCGAGGTGATCGAGCTCGGCGCGATACTCGACGGCCAGGACCGGCCGGTAGGCGCGTTCCAGGTACCGCTATCCACCCTGAACAGGCACGCCTTCGTGACCGGCGCCACCGGCTCGGGCAAGTCGCAGACCGTGCGGCACATGCTGGAGCAGCTGACCAGGGCCGGGCTGCCGTGGCTCGCGATCGAGCCGGTCAAGTCCGAGTATGCGGCGATGGCGGGACGGATCACCGGCCTGGGCCAGGCGGGCCAGGTCACCGTGATCAACCCGTCCGATCCCGGCGCTGTGCCGCTGTCGGTGAACCCGCTGGCCCCCGAGCCGGGGTATCCCGTGCAGGCGCACATCGACATGGTGCGGGCGCTCTTCATGGCCGCTTTCGACGCGGAGGAGCCGTTCCCGCAGATCATGTCCCAGGCGCTGCAGCGGGTTTATGAGGCCAGCGGCTGGGATGTGGTCACCGGGGGCGGTGCGCCGGGAGCGCTGACGCCGCCCGCGATCCCGACGCTGGCCCAGTTGCAGCGGGCCGCGCTCGCGGTGATCGAGGACGTCGGGTACGGCAGTGAACTGCAGGCGGACGTCCGGGGGTTCGTTGACGTGCGGCTCCGCTCGCTGCGGATTGGGTCGGCGGGCCGCTTCTTCGAGGGCGGCCACCCAGTCGACATCGGCGAACTGCTCCACCGCAACGTGGTGCTGGCCATCGAGGACGTCGCGAACGACGAGGACAAGGCGTTCCTGATGGGCACGCTGATCATCAGGATCGTCGAGCATCTCCGGGTGCGCGCCCGCCGCGCCCGGCAGGACGGACTGCGCCACGTCATCGTCATCGAGGAGGCGCACCGCCTGCTCCGGGCGGGCCGGGAGGGACGGGCCAGCGCGCACGCGGTCGAGTTGTTCGCGAGCATGCTGGCGGAGATCCGGGCGTACGGCGAGGGAATCGTGGTCGCTGAGCAGATTCCCGCCAAGCTCGTTCCCGACGTGGTGAAGAACACCGCGCTCAAGGTGGTCCACCGGCTGCCTGCCCGCGATGATCGCGATGTCGTCGGGGCCGCGATGAATCTCGACGACGCGCAGTCCAGGCAGGTGGTCTCGCTGGAGCCGGGAGTGGCCGCGGTGTTCGCGGACGGCATGGACCGGCCACTGCGGATCCGGGTGCCGTTCGGCGGCGTCCGGGAGGAGGCCCTGGCCAGCGCCCCGCCACCGGTCCTGGGCCGGCGGAGTGCGGCCTGCGGCCCGCTGTGCACCGAGGAGCGCGCCTGCACGCTGCTCGAACTCCGCCAGGCTGACCTCCTCGCGGGGCCAGCGTCCGCGGATGACGCCTGGCTCCGGGTCTGGGCGGAGGCGCTGGTCCTGGCCTTCCTGACGAACCGTGGTTTTCCCGTTGTTCCCGCGCGGTTGCAGCGCAGGTGGGCTGGGCTCGATGGGCGCCTGCGTGAGTGCCTGCTGGCCACGGTGGTCGACAGGGTGACCGGGAATCGTGCCCTGGCGGTACGGGCCACCTACGACCCGCAGCGGCTGGCGGCGAGCGTCGCCGCGGTCGCGCTTCGCATGCTGGAGCATGGGACGGGGGCCGGTACCCGGGCGGGCCCGAGCTGGGTCATCCCGCAGGTCCGCTGGCTGCATGAGATCGAGCGGGTGTGCCCGCTCGGCGGCCGGACGCCCGACGCCCTGGACCGGGCCCCGCCCCTCGACTTTGACCTGCCCGGCATCGCGGACTGGCCGGACATGCGGGTCGGGCACCGGCTCCGGGCACTGCGCCGCCACCCGCTGTCCATGGCGCTCGCGCGCAACCGGGCGCCCGCATGGAGCGTCCTGCTGGGCGACGACGACCAGCGTGCCTTCGCCGACGACCTGGCCTGCGCGCTCATCGGTGTCGGTACGCGCGCACAGGTGCGCCAGGCCGGGGGAGCCATGGGCATCGCGGCGTGGCTCGAAGTGGTGCTGTCCTGGCCGCGCAGGTTCATCGCAGATCACGAGCAGTGGGCGGCCAGCCCGGACGAATGCGAGCATGACGCCGCGGGCGGATAGCATCGTCGCCCATGGGCAAGCTTCCGATCCGCGCGCGGCTCGCGACGACCATAGGCGGCGCGGCGGGCAGGATGTCGCGGCTCGCGGGCCGGGGCGATGGATCGGTGATCGGCGGGGTCATCGGCTTGCGGGTGGAACCTGAACTGCTCGCCCTGCTGGCCGCGGATCGCCAGGTGGTGCTGGTCACGGGGACGAACGGCAAGACGACCACCACCCGGCTGATTACCTCCGCACTCGGCGCGCTTGGCCAGGACGTGGCCTCGAACGCGTTTGGCGCCAATATGGAAGCCGGGCTCGCCGCCGCGCTGGGCCAAGCCCCTGACGCGCCGTTCGCCGTGCTGGAGGTGGACGAGGCGTACCTGCCGGCCGTCCTGGATGCGACCAAGGCGCGGGTGGTGGCGCTGCTGAACCTGAGCCGCGACCAGATGGACCGGGCCGCCGAGATCTGGCTGCTGGCCCGGCGCTGGCGCAGCGCCCTCGCCGCGGCCCCGGACTGCCGGGTGGTCGCCAATGCCGATGACCCGTTGATCGCCTGGGCGGCCAGCGAGGCCCCGCAGGTGACCTGGGTGGCGGCCGGCCAGCGGTGGCACGAGGATTCGTGGTGCTGCCCCAAGTGCGGTTCTCATCTGAGCAGGGACGATCTCGGCTGGCGTTGCGGTGAATGCGACTTCGCCCGGCCGCCAGCGCGGTGGGTGCTAGACGGCGACAGCATCATCGACTCTGTCGGACAGGTGACCGAGTTGTCCCTCACGCTGCCGGGGCGCGCCAACCGGGCCAACGCGGTCATCGCGCTGGCGGTGGCCGAAGTCTTCGGCATCAGCCCCGTGCAGGCCCTGCCAAGGCTCCGCGAGGTGGCCTCGGTGGCCGGCCGCTACACTCAGGTCGAGCGGCGAGGACGTCAGGTCCGCCTGCTGCTGGCCAAGAATCCCGCAGGCTGGCTGGAGGCGTTCGACGTGCTGGACCCGGCCCGCATGCCGGTCCTGCTCTCGGTCAATGCCCAGGTGCCCGATGGCCGTGACACGTCCTGGCTGTGGGATGTTGATTATCGAGTGCTGCGCGGGCGGCGGGTATTCGTGGCCGGTGAGCGCAGGATGGATCTCGCGGTCCGGCTCGAGGCGGACGAGGTGCCCTTCGAACTGGCCGAGGGAATTGATGACGCCGTCGACCGGGTAACCGGCGGCAGCATGGACGTGATCGCCAACTACACGGCGTTCCAGCAGATCCGGACGGTTCTGGGGCGGGCGGCCTGAAGGCGGTAAGCGGATGGGAACACATCGGCGCGCGGCCTCGCAGGGGCCAGCTGGCCTCCGGCTGATCTGGGTCTACCCGGACCTGCTCAGCACCTACGGGGATCGTGGCAACCTGCTTGTCCTTGAGCGCCGCGCCCGGCTGCGCGGCATCGAGGTGGAGTCGGTGCTGGTGAACTCTGATCAGCCGGTGCCTCGCGAGGGAGATATGTACCTGCTGGGCGGGGGCGAGGATCTGCCGCAGATCCTCGCCGCCCGCCGGCTCCGGGCGGATGGCGGCCTGGCCGCGGCCGCCGACCGGGGCGCGGTGATCTTCGCTGTCTGCGCCGGTTACCAGTTGGTCGGAACGGAGTTCGGCGGCGAGGACGGGCAGCTGCTTCCCGGCCTGGAGATCATCGACATCCGGAGCGGCCGCGGGCAGCGGCGCGGGGTCGGGGAGATCCTCGCTGACGTCGACCCCGCCCTCGGCGTGCCCCGGCTCAGCGGATTCGAGAATCACCAGGGCGTGACGAAGCTCGGCCCGGACGCGGCGCCGCTGGCCCGGGTCCTGGTAGGCGTGGGCAACGGGGATGGGACCGAGGGTGCCTATTCGGGCCGGATTCTCGGCACTTACCTGCATGGGCCAGCGCTCGTGCGCAACCCCGGCCTAGCGGATCTCCTGCTGAGCTGGGTGGTCGGCCCCCTCGACGCGCTGGCGCCGGCCGACGAGGAGTGGAGTCTCCGGCTCCGTGAGGAGCGTCTCGCCGCCGTTCCCAGCTGAGCGCCGGGCGGCGGAGGCGGAGGGCCCGGGTTCGTGCCGGGGCTGAGCCGGAGGCTGAGCTGCAGGGCGGCGGGTCAGTAGACCAGCGCCTGAGCGCCGTCCGCGCAGACCTCGGAGACGAAGGTCGGTGCGCCCGCGATACGTACCCCCTCGATGACATCCTCGGGGGTGATGTCCCGCCGTGCGGCGCACTGCGAGCACAGCGTCACCGTGCCGCCCGCCAGGATGCCCTGGAGCAGGTCCGCCAGTGGCGGAGCATGCGGGAGCGTGAAGTCATCCGCCCGGCCGGGCAGCGAGAACCAGGCGGCCTCGCCAGTCAGCCAGAGTGAGGTAGGGACACCGCTGGCCACGGCCGTGGCAGCGACGCTGAACGCCTGACTGCAGCGCTCTGGGTCATCCTTGCCAGCAGTGATCTTGACGACGAGGCTTCGCGCGGTCATGGGACGCACTTTAACGTGATGGGCGGGCCGTCGGCATGGCGGGCGCCCCGCCCGGGGGCCGCTCCGTACACTGCCGGGTATGCAAGGAATGGTGAGCGGAGTGCTCCTGGTCGCGGTCTTCGCCGCGGTCATAGTGGCGGCGGTGTTCCTGGCGGCGAGGCTGCTGCGGGCCACTCGCGGCGAGAGCTCCGATGGCGCACCCGATGCCTAGCCCCGAGGCCGGGCCGGAGCACGCTCCCGGACCTGACGCGGACACGCCGCCGCCGCATCCCGACCTGGGGCCGCTGCTCTTCCTCCTTGGGCGCTGGGAAGGAGCGGGTGTCGGCGGCTACCCCACGATCGAGAGCTTCCAGTTCGGCCAGGAAATCGTGTTCAGCCACAACGGCAAGCCGTTCCTCATCTATGCGAGCCGTAGCTGGCTACTGGACGACGAGGGCCGCCCGGGCCGCCCGCTGGGCACTGAGACCGGATACTGGCGTCCGCAGCCGGACGGGCAGGTGGAGGTGCTGCTCGCGCACCCGACCGGGATCGCCGAGATCTACCTGGGCCAGGTGACCGGTACGAAGATCGAGATGAGCACGGACGTGGTGGCACGCACCTCCTCCGCCAAGGAGGTGACGGCCGGGCACAGGCTCTACGGAATGGTCGGCCCCGACCTCGCCTGGGCCTACGACATGGCCGCGGTCGGCCAGCCGCTTCAGCCGCACCTGTCTGCGCAGCTCAAACGCCCCGGTCAGCTCTCCCGGAACCAGTAGTCATTGAATGCAGTCCCCCGGTAGAGAGAGGTTGGCTGCGCCGCCACGGTGTTGGTTGAGCTGTTGACCTGGATGATTTCGTAGGTATTCCACCGGCTCGAGCTCAGCGTGCCGCGGTGGCCGATCGAATCCGTCACGGAGATCCCGGAGAAACTGGACGCGCGGTAGTCCGCGAGCGGGAGGGTCTGCCCTGAGCCGTCGGCGGGCGACTCGCTGATTATCTGCGCGGACGCGCGCTGGCACAAGGTCGCCATACATTTCAGGGAACGACTGAAATGCTGCCCGGTCGTGGTGTCGCGCAGTGTAAGCAGGAACATCTTGGTCTGCTTGTCGTAGTAGACGCTCGCGACGATCGAGTTGCCTGGCTTCACGAAGAAAGCGGACGCTTCATTTCCCGGGTACATCTCGTACCATGCGTAATATTGCGGACTCGTGCCGGAACAGCCGGCCTCGACACCCAGCTGCTCGACTGTCCTGCTGTTAAGGCCGTCGAGCCCGACCCAGTGGGAAGAGAAGGCATTCGGGGTGCGCACGCAATCCACGTAGGGCACGAAAAATGTCGCCTGCACGTACCGGAACACGGCGCCCGGGCGGGCAGCGGCGTATCCCGCCCAGTTGGTGGAGTCGATCCTGCTGGAGTTGCTGGAGGAACTTATCGCGGGTGAGGGATGCCGTCCGGCCAGCGCTATCGGCTGCCCGGGCAGGGCGGGGCCCGGAGCAGTCGTGGCTACCGTGGCCGTGGCCGTGGCCGCGGTGCGCGGCGCGAAGGCGCTGGCCATAAGCACGAGGATCAGTGCAGCGACAGCGGTACCGGCAACGTGGAACTTCCTCATCTAGCGTCCTTTCGTGCGCGGGAATCCAGTCGGCGGCCACGCTTGGGCCGCATTCCCCGGAAGGGCAAGCGAGGAGGAACGTGTTCAGTTCCGCGCATGACCCGTGGTTCTGGCCACTTGGACGCCGCCTGGCCCGGAGTTTCAGAAAAGGTATTTTTCGGGACTTGGATCCCGCGGCTAGGCCATGTGCCCTGACAACATTACGCGGTAATGAAAGAGTCCGGAAGTAAGATACGCAGAGATTCAGCACCGATGTCGAAGGAATTCGAATAGAGCCTCGGGTGTAATTATCTAATATTCACGATTGTGCGCTAATGGGTAAATATATGCAGGCACAGTTTCGCGTGCGCGGCACCGGGGGAGTCTGCGCCGGGAGTCAGCGCCAGGGGAGTTCGTGCCGGGGGGGCAGCGCCGGGGGGGCAGCGCCGGGGGAGTTCGTGCCGGGGGGAGTCAGCGCCGGGGTGGTCCGCGCCCAGGACGACACTCGGGAGTCAGCATCCGGGACAAGTAAAGCCCCCGGGCGGCTCTCGTGTGGTTCACCCAGCCACGGCCGACTGCTGCACCGCGGCGATTCACGCCACGGCGGGCACAGCCGCTCCGCGAAAACGGAGGGCGAGCCACACGGGGACCGGTTGGACGGACCGGTCAGCCCGGGGGTTCGGTGTCTGCCGAGTATTCGCCGGTCGCCGTCTTGCGGCACGTAAGCCGGTCATCTGACGATGCCGACCCACGCCTGACCGATGATTCGCACTGTGTGGCAAACGCCACGGCAGCGCGTCGGCGGGACAGCGGCTAGCGGACAGCCACCTCGCGAGTCCTACTGCTATGCATGCTATGGACCACCTCCTTTCCCGCGTTGGCGGCAGATTACGTCAGGCCTTGCCCAGACGGCAAGTGGGTAACGCGCCCGGCGCGTCGCATGCCGTGAGCCGGGGCCGTGGAGCCGCAGCGAGTCAGCGGGCCGGCTGGCGGCGCAGGCATGACCCCGCTGATCCAACGATGACGAAATCGGGGTTACTCTCAGCCCATGGTGCAGGCGTGGGATGAGGAGCTACGGGCCCGCGGGTACCGGGTCACCCCGCAACGCCAGCTGGTCCTGGAAGCGGTGACGAAGCTGGAGCACGCCACTCCCGAGGAGATCTGCGCGGACGTCCAGGAGACCGCCAGGGGCGTGAACATTTCGACCATCTATCGCACGCTGGAACTCCTCGAGCAGCTCGGCTTGGTCACGCACACGCACCTCGGGCACGGCGCACCCCGCTATCACCTAGCGGCCGAGGCGGAGCATGTCCACCTCGTCTGCTCGCAATGCGGCCGGGTGACCCAGGTCGGACCGGATGCGGTGAACGTGCTCGTCGCCGCGCTGAACGACACCCAGGGCTTTGAGACCGACGTCGGGCATCTCACCGTGTTCGGCAAGTGCGCGGAGTGCCGCGGGGCTGAGCGGAACACGGCCGCGCCGAACACGGCCACGCAGGGTGCGCCCGCGCAGGGCGGCTGACCCGAATCAGGCGCAAACGGGCAATCAACGAACACCACCGGCAAATCAGGGCACACCATGGCGCAGTGGGAGCACGGGCCGATCACATAGCCTGGCTGACATGAAGAGTCCGTTGCTCGCGATCCAGGGCGCCGTCCCTGCCGAAGGCCCCGACACGGGCGTTGCCGCGCACTATGGCGACCCCTATGCGGAGCAGCGAGCGCTTGCCCTCTCAGCCGGCCTGGTAGACCGCTCTCACCGGGGAGTGCTGCGCATCACCGGCCAGGACCGGCTGTCCTGGCTGCACAGCCTCACCACCCAGGACCTGGAGCACCTCCCGCCCGGTGCCGCCGCCGAGGCGCTCATCCTCAGCCCGAACGGCCACGTGCAGCACCACTTGACTCTGGTCGATGACGGATCCGCGGTGTGGCTGCACGTGGAACCTGGCTCGGTGGTGCCGCTGCTCGAATTCCTGGAGTCGATGCGGTTCATGCTCCGGGTCGAGCCCGCCGACGTCACCGGGGAATATGCCGTGCTCACCCTGATGGGCCCAGATACCGGGGACCTGCCGGACGGCACGGCAGCCACGTTGCGGAGCGCGTTCGGCACGGATGTGATCGTTGACCGCGGCCGGCTCGCCGCGGTAGCGGCCGGCCTGCGGGAGCGCGGGGTGGCGCCGGCGGGCATGCAGGCGTTCGAGGCGTTGCGGATCGCCGCGAAGCGGCCGCGGCTCGGACTGGATACTGACCACCGGACAATCCCGCACGAGGTCGGCTGGATCGAGACCGCGGTTCACCTCAGCAAGGGCTGCTACCGCGGCCAGGAGACGGTGGCACGGGTCCACAATCTCGGCCATCCCCCGCGGCGACTCACGTTCTTGCACCTGGACGGGAGCGATGACCTGCTGCCGAGCCACGGCGACCCGGTGGCCACGGCCGATGCCACCGTCGGTTTCGTCGGGTCGGCCGCACGCCATTACGAATTCGGGCCTATCGGGCTGGCGCTCATCAAGCGGACCGTGCCAGTGGACGTGCCGCTGACCGCAGGAGGCGTCCCCGCGACGCAGGAGGTCGTGGTGCCGCCGGATGCCGGGGCGAATGTGAAGATAACGCTCAAGCGGCCGCGTGGCCTGGTGGGTCGGCGCCCCGAGTAACGTGGCGCCCCAGGTAACGTGGTGCCGGAGGCGCCCCGATTAACGTGGTGCCGGAGGCGCCCCAGGTAGCTGGGGTGGCAGCAGTCGGCCGCAGGGATGCGACGGCTGGGAATCGTGACTGCGGGAGGCTGCCCACCGTGCTCCGCCGCATCCTGCTGGCCGCCTCGGGCAGTCGCCGGGTGCGCCACCTGGTCACGTCGGCCCCGTACGCCCGTGGCGTCGTCGCTCGCTTCGTGGCGGGAGACGACGCGGCCGAGGCAGTGCAGGTCGCCAGGCGATTGCTGGCTCGCGGGCTCCTGGTGAGCCTCGACTACCTCGGCGAGGACACAGCCGATCGGGAGCAGGCGGCGGCCGTGGCCCGTGAATACGTTCGGCTGATCGGCAGGCTCGGCGCGGCCGGGCTGGCGGAGGGCGGCCGGGCCGAGGTGTCCGTGAAGCCCACCGCGGTCGGCCTGGGCCTTCCCGAGCACGGGGACAAGACCGCCGCGGAGAACATCAGCCGGATCTGCGCGGCGGCCCGCGAAGCCGGTACCACGGTGACGCTGGACATGGAGGATCACACCCACGTCGAGGCGACCCTGCGGCTCGTCGCGGAACTGCGCGGGGAGTTTACCGACCTCGGCTGCGTGATCCAGTCCGGGCTGCAGCGCAGCGTGTCCGACTGCCTGGCCCTGGCCCGGCCAGGCTCGCGGGTGCGGATCTGCAAGGGTGCCTACCGCGCCCCTGAGATCGTCGCTTTCGCTGCCCGCCACGATGTGGACCGCAGTTACGTCCGCTGCCTGCGGGTGCTACTCCGCGGCCCTGGCTACCCGATGATCGCCACCCATGACCCGCGCCTGATCAGCATCGCCGCCGCCCAGGCGGCGATGGCCGGGCGAGCCCCAGGCAGCTTCGAGTACCAGATGCTCTACGGCGTCCGGGCCGCCGAGCAGCAACGCCTCGCGGACAGCGGCGCCGCGGTGCGGGTGTACGTGCCGTACGGCAGCGACTGGTACAGCTACCTGGTCCGTCGGCTGGCCGAACGTCCGGCCAACTTCGCGTTCTTCCTCCGCTCGCTGGTGAGCAGGAGCTGAGGATCCCGCACGCCGCGCTAAGCTCCGGTGAGTGATCGGAATCCTCGGTGCAGGCAAGATGGGCGAGGCGCTCATTTCCGGGCTGCTGCGGGCGGGCCGTGCGCCGTCCGGGTTGATCGCCGTAGTCCGTCGGCCAGAACGCGCCGCCCATTTGCGCGATGCCTACGGTATCGGCGTGGTCAGCGCCGCGGAGGCGGCGAAGAGCGCCGACACGCTCATCCTCGCGGTCAAACCCCAGGACATGGCAGCGCTGCTGGACGAGATCGCGCCGCACGTGCCCGCTGACGGCCTGGTGATCTCCGTGGCGGCCGGCATCACCACGTCGCTGATCGAGCGCCGGCTGGGCGGGGACATTCCCGTGGTGCGCGTCATGTCCAACACGCCGGTCCTGGTGGATGAGGCGATGAGCGTCATCTCGCCGGGCGCGTACGCCCGCCCTGAGCACCTGGAGCGGGCCGAGGAACTGCTCCGCCCGGTGGGCAAGGTCCTGCGGATCCCGGAATCACAGCAGGACGCTGCCACGGCGCTGTCCGGCAGTGGTCCGGCCTATGTGTACTTTCTCGTCGAGGCCATGGTGGACGCCGGGATACTGCTCGGCATGCCGCGTGGCACGGCACTGGAGATGGTCACCCAGGCGGTCTACGGTGCGGCGACAATGCTGCGCGAGACTGGCGAGCACCCGGTGATCCTGCGGGAGGCGGTGACGTCGCCCGGCGGGACGACCATCTCCGCGATCCGCGAACTGGAGCGGCACGGGGTCCGTGCGGCGTTCCTGGCGGCTATCGAGGCCGCGCGCGACCGCGGCGCCGAACTGGGCGGCGCCGAACCGCGAGGCACCGAACCGCGAGGCACCGAACCGCGTAGCCGGGAGCGGCGCGGCTGACATGACGGGTCCAAGGCTGGGGGGGTCATTGTGACCTGCACACTGCACGTCGCATGGGACGACCGGCTGACCGGGTACGACTTCGGGCCTGAGCATCCGCTGGCACCCGTGCGAGTGGAACTCACGATCGCGCTGGCCCGCGCTTTCGGCCTGCTGGACGCCCCAGGCGTGTCGGTCGCCGTGCCCGAGCCCGCGACCCAGGCCGAGCTCGAGTTCGTCCATGACCCGCAGTACATCGCCGCGGTGCGGCTGGGCGCCGCCGATCCGGCCTTCGGCCTGGGCACGCCCGACAATCCGGTGTTCTCTGGCATGCACGACGCCTCAGCGCTGATCGCCGGCGCCACGCTCGCAGCGGCCAGGGCCGTCTGGACGTCTCAGGCCGACCACGCGGTCAGCATCGCGGGCGGGCTGCACCATGCCATGCGCCGGATGGCCAGCGGGTTCTGCGTATATAACGACCCGGCCATCGCGATCTCGTGGCTGCTGCGCCACGGCGCGCAGCGGGTCGCCTACGTGGATATCGACGTCCATCACGGCGACGGGGTGGAGGCGGCCTTCTACGATGATCCGCGGGTGCTCACGATCAGCCTGCACGAGCATCCGATGACGCTGTTCCCCGGCACCGGCCTGCCCACCGAGACAGGAGGCCCGGACGCCGGGGGAACGGCCGTCAATGTGGCGCTGGCCGCGGGGACCGGTGACGCCGGGTGGCTGCGCGCGTTCGACGCAGTCGTCCCGCCGCTGCTCAAGGCGTTCCACCCGGAAATCCTGGTCAGCCAGCACGGCTGCGACACCCACTTCCTCGATCCGCTCGCCCACCTGGAGCTGAGCATCGACGGGCAGCGCAGCGCGCACGCCGCGCTGCACAAGCTGGCGCACGAGACGGCTGGCGGCAGGTGGCTGCTTACCGGTGGGGGCGGTTACGAACTGGTCCAGGTGGTACCGAGGACCTGGACCCACCTGCTCACCGAGGCGGCCGGGCGCCCGCTCGACCCGCAGCTGGAGACGCCGCCGGAATGGCGCGAGTACACCCGCGCCCGAACGGACATGAGCGCGCCGGAACGGATGACGGATGGCGCCGGGGCGGCGTTCGTCCCCTTCTCATCCGGCTACGACCCGGCCGACGCGGTGGACCGGGCGATCATGGCCACCCGCACCGCTGTGTTCCCCTGGCACGGATTGTTCCCGAGTCCATAGCGGGGACGTGAGTAGCCGCCAATCACCCTTGTTGCCGATCATGCCCCGATGAGGGGGGTTGCCCTTTTCCGTACAGGACTTACGCTGGGGACGGAGGTGACTGGTGCGCCGAAAATCCGGCTGAGGCGCACGAGCACCCGCGCGGAGGTATGGAAACCATGACTGCAACTGCAGGTGAGACTCCCCTAAGCGATGTCAGGTTCCTGACCGTGGCGGAAGTGGCCACGATCATGCGCGTGTCAAAGATGACTGTGTACCGTCTGGTTCACTCGGGTGAGCTAGAGGCGATCCGGGTTGGCCGGTCGTTCCGCGTGCCCGAGCAGGCCGTCAACCGGTACCTGAGAGAGTCGTTCGTCGCAGCAAGCTGACCGCGCCCGGCGCAGGCGACTTCGCGGGCGTGGGCCGCGGGGAGGTACCCTGTGGCGTTGGCGTGTGCCCAGCCGGTCGGCGTCGGGCCTGCGCGTTGCATGCCTGATTGCCCGTGTGTCGAGTTCCCGTGCGTCGAGTTCCCGTGCGTCAAGTTCGAGTGCGTCGAGTCCGAGCACGTCATGTTCCAGTGCGTCGATCGAGGGTGGGTGCTGTGGGTTCCGTCATCAAGAAGCGTCGTAAAAGAATGGCTAAGAAGAAGCACCGCAAGCTGTTGCGCAAGACCCGCGTCCAGCGGCGGAACAAGAAGTAACGCCGCGCTGGCGCCCTCGGGCTGGTCACGGGCCGGCCGCCTGAGCGGGCGCCCGCACGGGCGGGCCGGCCACGACAGTCGTGGCCGCGCAGCGGCGCCTATCGGGCCAGGATCCGGCCGGGCCAGCGCGCCGCGGGAGGGGGGACATGGTGAGGCAGCCTCCAGCGCTGGCTGGCGGCAGACTTCGCGGCACGCCGGGGGGAATGCCGGGCATTGTGCGGTATGGGGCCGTGCGCGGCGATAGCGAAGCGCACGGTAGCAGAAAGACCACCAACGGTCACGCCAACGGATCCTTGGACAAGCTGCCGTTTCCTTCCGGTGGTGACCACGCAGCCGATCATGACCAGGCCGCCAGTGACGTCCCGGAGCAGGCGGGAGAGTGGCGCGGGCGGATCGCCGAGTCCCTGGAGTTCATCCGCCGCCAGATGGCCTGCGGAAACGAGGCCGATGAGTTCGGGTTTGACCCTGAGTTCAACTCCCGCGTGCTGATGCCGCCAGCCCGCGCGCTCTACCAGCATTGGTTCCGGGTGCGCATGAAAGGCCTGACCCACGTGCCCGGCGAGGGAGCGGCCATGGTCGTGGCCAACCATTCCGGTGTGCTCCCGGTCGACGCGATCATGCTGCAGTCGGGGCTGCACGACGAGCACCCCGGCCACCGGAACCTTCGGCTGCTCGGCGCGGATCTCGTTTACGAGCTGCCGGTCCTGTCGCAGCTGGCTCGGAAGGGTGGCCACACCCGCGCCAGCCCGTCCGGCGCGCACCAGTTGCTGCGCTCCGGCGAACTGGTCGGGGTCTTCCCGGAGGGGTTCAGGGGGACAGGCAAGCCGTTCAGCGAGCGGTACAAGCTGCAGCGCTTCGGCCGCGGCGGGTTCGCAGTGTCCGCCATCCAGGCGCGGGTGCCCATCATCCCGTGCGCGATCGTGGGGGCGGAAGAGATCTTCCCGATGATCGGGAACGCGAAGCCGCTGGCCCGGCTGCTCGGGCTGCCTTACTTCCCGATCACACCGCTGTTTCCCTGGCTCGGGCTGGTTGGCGCGATCCCGCTGCCGTCACAGTGGATCATCGAGTTCTGCCCGCCTGTGCCCACCGATGGCTATCCGGCCGGGGCGGAAGAGGACCCGGCGGTGATCGCCGAGCTCACCGCCACGGTCCGGGACACGATCCAGCGGAAGCTTGACCAACTGCTCGTGGAGCGCGGCCCGGCTTTCCCCTGACTCAACACGGAGCCCGGGCGCGCGGGTCCCGGAGGTGCCCGTAGCGGCGCGCCGGTCCCGGAGGTGCCCGTAGGCGGGTCAGTCGAGGTGGTGCCCGTAGCGGCGGGTCAGCCGCGGATGCGGCGCCGGTGCAGCGCGAAGGCGGCTGCGACCCCGCCAGCGACCGCGCCGGCCCCCGCCGCGGCCGGCAGGGCGATCAGGGTAGCCCGGCGGCCGGAGCGGAAGTCGTATACCGGCCAGTCCCTGGTCCTCGCCTCGGCACGGAGATCGGCGTCCGGGTTGACCGCGCTGGGGTGGCCGACAAGCTCCAGCATGGGCAGGTCGTTGATGGAGTCGCTGTAAGCGGAGCAGCGGGCCAGGTCGAGCCCCTCGCGGTCGGCGAGCGCCTGGATCGCCGCCGCCTTGGCCTCCCCGTGCAGCAGACCGCCGATGAGCCGTCCCGTGTACAGGCCATCCACGGACTCCGCAACCGTGCCGAGCGCGCCCGTCAGCCCGAGCCGGCTCGAGATTATGCTGGCGAGTTCCACTGGCGTGGCGGTGACAAGCCACACCCGCTGGCCAGCCTGGAGGTGGCGCTGCGCGAGCTCTCGGGTGCCTTCCCAGACCCGGTCGGCCATGCTCTCGTCGTAGATTTCCTCGCACAGCCTGACGATGTCGGTGACCTTGTGATCCGCCACGAACGCGAGGGCGGCCTCTCGTAGTGCATCGATATGGTCGGCGTTCTCGGCACCGCGCACCCGGAAATTCGCCTGGCCCCAGGCCATCCGGGCCAGGTCCCGTGGCCCGAACATCTTGCGGGCGGCCAGGCCGCGGGCGAAGTAGTAGATAGACGCGCCCCGGATGAGCGTGTTGTCAAGGTCGAAGAAGGCACCCGCCGACGGGTCGGGCTCAGGCGGGGCCTGCCGCACCTTGGCGGCGGCCGCGGAGGCCGCTCCCGCGACGGCGGCCCGGCTCTTACGTAGCTGCCTGCGGCTGCTGTTGAACTGGTCAGGGGGCCCGGGACTGGGACTGGCTGCGCGACTCGCCCGGCCGGGCACGGGAAGCCGTCCTCGCAGCTGCCTCATGGCCCCCCAGTTTAGCGACCTGGGCGGGAGTGGCCTGCCTGGTCATCCATCTGGTCGCATCCTGGGCGCGCGTCAGGCACCATAGGCGGTAATGTCTATTTCCTTCTTGGCGGGGCTGGGTGGCACGCTGCTGGCGGCAGTTGGCACCATCGTGCTCGTGGTGCGGTTTGCTCGCGCGCCCCGTGCCGACCTGATGGCCTGGGCGCTCGCGACGGCCGGGCTGACCGTCGCGCTGGCCGCGCAGACCCTCGGTTACCGCAGAGGCTTTGACCCGGCCATGTTCCGGGCCGTGCAGATCGGCGCCCAGATGGTCGCTCCGCTGGCCCTCGCCTGGGGGATCACCGAGGTGGCGGCGCGGAGCGTGCCAGGCAGGTTCATGGCCCGGCTGGCTCTTTCAGCGCTGTTCGCGCTATCCGCCGTGATCCTGAGTATCGACCCGCTGGCTGCTCAGCCATTCGGCCTGTCCTGGCCCGCTGCCTCGGTGCACTATCAGTTCCCGTCGAGCGAACTGCTGGTGCTGATCGCAGCCGTCACCGTGGTCACCGCGGTGGTGGGGGTGATCCTGGCGGCCGTGCGCGCACGTGGCAACCGCGCCTGGCGGGACGGTTTCGTGGCGGCCGGCGTGGCCGCGCTGGCCGCGTTCGCGACGGAAGGGCTGGCGGTCCATCTGCCGGCCAACTCGGCCTACCTGGCGCTCACGCTGCTCGCCGCGGTGCTAGCCGTCCTCGCGTCGGTGCTGGCCGGCCGGTTCCGGCCGGCTGCCCTGCGCGCTCCGGCCGGCTCGGCTGATGACGCCGGATGGGGTCCGCCGGGCGAGGGCGGCGCCAGGGACTCCGGGCGGTACGGCGCGGATGACTCACTTGGCCTGTACCGCGACAGTGGTCAGGGCAGGTACCCGGCGGCGGCCGGTGGGTACGGCGGTACCGGTGGTTACGGGGGCTACGGCGACGCGGACTACGGTGGCCCGGATGCTGACTACGAAGGGCCGGTGACCGGCGCTTTCGAGGGCCCGGTGACCGGCGAGGTCGAGAGGCCGGTCACGAGAGGCTTCGAAGGGCCCGACACCGGAGGCTTCGACGGGCCGGTCACCGGTGCCTTCGACCCCCTCTATCTACAGAACGGCTTGGCCGGGCAGGGTGACGACAGGCCGTACGGAGTAGATGCGGGCCACCTCCCCGCGGAGCCTGCCGGGCCGGCGGCCGACGAGCCGGCCGAGGAGTTCGATCTGGCCCGGCTCTACGGCCAGATCGCCATCTATACGCTGCTCGAACACGGCGCGGGGGAGTTTGACCGACTGGCCGAGCAGGTTGTCGAGCAGGTGCGGGCGCACGAGCCTGACGCGCTTGTCTATGTGGTCCATGGTGTCCCGTCCGCGCCGCTGCAGCGGATTCTCTATGAGGTCTACGCCGATCGGGCCGCCTACGACGATCACACTCGGCAGTCCTATGTCCGGGAGTTCGAGGTAGGCCGCCTGCCGCTAGTGCTGGCGACCAATGTGATCGAGCTAGGCGTGCGGCAGGCCAAGGTGTCGCCGCTCGGGCCGCCGTCCGGATCGCCGTCGCTCAGGCGGTCCTTGTCCGGGTCGCATTCCGGGCCGCTTGCTTCCGGGTCGCATTCCGGGCCCCTTTCGCCTGGATCGCGGTCCGCGCCGGCCAGGTCGTCCGGGC
>OBLT010001061.1_pt1 | contig 17705 bp, 15 predicted proteins | sample 1518721 | NCBI WGS metagenome assembly OBLT01 (sample SAMEA3539307, study PRJEB22396) | soil metagenome | biome: tundra; feature: field; material: soil | place: USA | collected 2010-05 | depth 0.15 m | reverse complement strand
GCTTGGTAACACGGGTACTCGTCCGAAGCGCTCCGGCCTAGCCAGAATCAGGCGCTCAGCTTCTTTCGTGGCACAAACGATACGATCTTGTGCTTGGAGCGGCGTTGTCGCTTCTTCGAGGCCACAAGAATTGCCTTGATATCGAAACCGTACTTGGCGGCTTCGTCCTCGCGAACGCGCCGGACTTCATCGACGATGGGGTCCCTCGCCATTAGCTATTCTCCCATGAGTTCTTCCGGTGTACAGATGACCGGACATTCAAATGCATGCTTCCGGCAGATGAAGGCCAGGGCCTTGGCATTCGCCGCATTCGCAATGTGCGCGCAATTCCAGGTTACCAGGAAATCCATTCTATGCACGGCTGCGATGGCGATGTGCGCCGCGTCCGTAGCCGCCTTGCGAGGGATTCTCCCGGAGGCCAAAATGCCGGACGCCAGTTCCGTGACCTCAGGTGTGATGTCCAGGAGGGGAAGACCCTGGAGCACCTTCAGCCGTTCTCGTGCTGCGACAGGGTCTCCTGCACTTGCTTCGTCAACGACAAGTTGTGAGATGTAAAGCTGGAAAGCGTCCCCTCGCTTTTCCCACCATTCCTTTGTGACCTGCTGGTGGCCCGCAATGATCGGGTTCCGGCTTGGCCGCGAGGTCAGATAGCTCGGAATGGTCGTCTCCAAATACAGGCGGGACATCATCCCTCGATCTTAGCGAAGGGCGATGAAGACCGGCGCGCCGGTGATCGGTCTGAACGATTCCGGGGGCACCCATGAAGACGTCACCAAGGAGAAGCTCGGCGGCCCCATGACGCACAACGCCGTCAGCGGCGTGGGCCACTTCATGGCGCCGGACGACGCGGAATGCCTGCGGATGATCCGCGCGCTGCTCGGTTACCTGCCGCAAAACAACCGCGAGGACCCGCCGCGCCGCACGTGCGCCGACCCGGCCGACCGCATGGACGCGGCGCTCGATTCCATCGTGCCCGCGGAATCCAACCAGCCTTACGACATCAAGGACGTGATTCACCGCGTGGTGGAATATCCCGCTGTAAAAGTAGGATTAAGGGCCGCCGATGAACGCCGATTGAAACCGGCTGGCAACATCCGGGGTTAACAACCTGCCCCACATGTGGGGGTCTCTGTCTTGCATGCCTGGCGGTAACGTAATACACTGTTCATGTGAAGACTTTAACCGTACGACTGCCCGAGCCGCTGGTAGCGGAGATCGATGTGGAATCGCGCGGGCGCGGGTGTTCAAAGTCCGATATCGTGCGCGAGCGGTTGCAGCGGGCCGCTCGACCCACACGGCATCAGTCCACACTGCTCGATGCCATTGCCGATCTCATCGGCTCGGTCGACGGCTTGCCGGCCGGCCTGAGCGCACGAAAGAAGCGATACTTGAAAGTCACGGGCTATGGCCAGAAACGTGCTCGTTGACGCGGGCTTTCTAGTGGCTTTGCTCAGCCGCCGCGACTCCCACCACCAGTGGGCGGTGACGCAAGCGCCGGGCCACCCTCCGCCCTGGCGCACCTGCGAAGCCGTCTTGTCCGAGACCGTCCACCTTCTCGGCGCGCAAGGGTTGCCCGGACTCAGTGGGCTGCTTCGCCGCCGGGCCCTGATTGCCGCTTTCAACCTGGACAACGACGTGGAGTCAGTGCTCAAGCTCTTGCAGAAATACGCAGACGTGCCCATGAGCCTTGCCGACGCCTGCCTTGTGCGGATGGCCGAAACGCTTCCCGATCCGGTGATTCTCACAACGGATTCCGACTTCCGCATCTATCGCCGGCATAGCCGGCAGATGGTTCCCTGTGTGATGCCATCTTGACTACTCGCGTTGAGCCGTCCGCGGAAGAAGCATGGCGATATCCCACTAATGCATCGTCGATGCGACGATCCAGGCGATGCCCAGGGTCACCGCGCCGGCCACAATGGCGGCGGCGACATTGCGCTCCTCGACGATCGCCTTCCGCACATCGAATCCCGCAGCCCTCGCGGCCACCGCCAGGGCGACCACGAACGCCACCAGGCCCAGGCAGGTGAACAGGATCGCGTTGAGTATGGGGGAGCCGGTCACAGATGCGCCTCCAGCCAGGCGCGCCAGCCGTCCAGCCCCTGCCCGCTGGTGCACGAGACCTCGACGATCTCGATTTCCGGCTGCACGCGGCGCGCGTTTTCACAGGCCAGGGCGGCCTGGAAGGGCACGTACGGGAGCAGGTCGATCTTGTTCAGAACCATCAAATCGGCGTGGTGGAACGTGGCCGGGTACTTGAGCGGTTTGTCCTCGCCTTCGGTGACGCTGAGCAGCACGGCGCGCGCGTCCTCGCCCAGATCGTAGCTGGTGGGGCAGACCAGGTTGCCGACGTTTTCGAGGAACAGGATCTCGAAATCCTCCACGGGCCAGCCCTCCAGCCCGCGCTCCACCATGCGGGCGTCCAGGTGGCAGGCGCCGCCGGTGGTGATTTGGCGGACGGGGAAGCCGTAGCGGGCCAGGCGGCGGGCGTCGTTATCGGTCTGGATGTCGCCGGTCAGGACCGCCACCCGGCGCGCGGGGTCGAAGCCTTCCAGGGTACGTTCGAGCAGCGCCGTCTTCCCCGAGCCCGGCGAGCCGATCAAATTCAGACAGAACGTGCCGTTCCGTCGAAAGCGCTCCCGCAGGGCGGCCGCGATCCGGTCGTTCTCGTTCAGGACTTTTCGTTCGAGCGGGACACGCATCCGGGCTCCTCCAACTCCAGATAGGACAATTCCATTTCATCACCTCCGGCGGCGTCGGTACGGGCCGACCCGCAAGCGGCGCAGGCGGGGTTGTACTCCACCACGCGGAACTCCACCCCGCAATCGCGGCAGCGGCGCGTCCAGGGGCGGATTTCGAGATCGAACGCGAGCGGTTCCAGGGGGTCGCCGGCCACCAGGGTTTCCAGGCAAAAGCGCAGGGATTCCGGCTCCACGCCCGAAAGCTCGCCGATCCGCAGCCCGGCGCGGGTAGCGTGCGCGCCGCCGTGGAGGCCCGTTTCGGCCCGGACGGCGTCCAGCACCGCCGCGGCTATGCTCATCTCGTGCAACCCCTACTGTAAGGGCATTGCGCGAGCGGTGGCAACCGCTGTTGGCTTCCGACGGAGCCGGATCAGCTTTGTATTCCTTTGCCTTCCACAATCGTGAGGTAGCGGTCCACCGGGAGGCCGGTGAACGTCTCGGTTCGGCCGCTCGGCTGCGGCCACTGCACTTCAAGCGATTCGATCTTCGCCGCCGAACCGATTCCTAAAACCTCGCGCGGATCGTGCGCCGACAGATAGCTGCCGCCGCCGTTCCTCATGCGCGAGCGCGTCACGCCCCCGGCCGACCAGGAGAGACGCGCGCCCACAGCATCGCGATTGCACTTCACGCCTTGCAGTTTGACGCCGAGCCAATGGTTGCCCTCGCCGGCATTGTTACGCAGCAGTACCGGAGGCCCGCCATTATTGCCGATCAGCACATCCACGCGGCCGTCGTTGTTGTAATCGCCGATCGCCAGTCCCCGGGCAGGAAACGCCTTGGCAAACACCGGCCCGGCGCCCGCGCTCACATTGCGCAACCGGCCGTTTTCGTTGTGGAACAGCAGCAGAGGCTCCTTGTATTTCACCCGCTGCGAGTAGTTGTCGATCATGTCGTCGGGGTGGCCGTTGGCGAGGAAGAGATCGAGCGCGCCGTCGTTGTCGTAATCGAAGAAGCGGAGCCCCCAGCCGCTAAGCAGGCGCGTCGCCTGCGCCACCTCGTTCTTGAACGCGACATCGAGGAAGGTCTCGTCCTTCATGTTCTTGTAGAGCGAGAACATTTCCTGATCGACGTTGGCGACAAAGAGATCCTGCCAGCCGTCGCCGTCGAAATCGGCCGCATCCACACCCATGCCGGAGCGCGCGCGGCCATCCTCGCTGAATCCCACCTCGGCCGCGAGCGCGATCTCTTCCCATTTCGTCTTGCCCTTGGCATCGGGTCCGCGGTTCACGTACAGGAAATTCTGCACGGTGTCATTGGCCACGAACAGGTCCATGCGGCCGTCGTTGTTGATGTCGGCCGCAACCACGCCCAAGCCTTTGCCGATGGCCTTTTCGATGTCGGTGCCGCGGCCCACTTCCGTAAATGTGCCGTCGCCGTTGTTGTGGAACAGCAAACTCGAGGTTCCCTTAAACACGCGCGGGATGCAGTAGAAATGCTTGCCCAGCTTGTTATCGCCGCAGGAAAAGTGGCTGGTGGCGCCGTAGTCCACAAAACTACAGACGAATAGATCGAGCCGGCCGTCGTTGTCGAAATCGAACCAGACCGCGCTTGTCGTCCAGTGATTCTCGAATGCTCTCGCGCCCAGTCCGGATTTTTCGCTCACGTCCGTGTAGGCGCCGTTGCCGTTGTTGCGATAGAGAATGGGCCGCCCGTACGCCGTGACGAAGAGGTCGGGAAAGCCATCGTTGTTGTAGTCCCCCGCCGCCACGCCCATGCCGAAGGTGTTGCCGGCCACACCCGCCTTCTCCGTGACGTCCGTGAACGTGCCGTCGCGGTTGTTCTTGTAGAGGGCGTTGCCGATGGGCTTCTGGGGCTTGTAGAAGTCGCACGGGCCGCTGTTGACGAGAAAGATATCCATCCAGCCGTCATTGTCGTAATCGAGAAAGGCGCAGCCGGGGCCCATTGTTTCGGGGAGGTAATGCTCGGGCGAGGCGGCATTCTCGTGCACCCAGCGGATGCCGCTGGTCTCCGGCGGGATCTCTTCGAACAGCGGGCGCGACCCGGCCATTCCGCGCCGCAGCCCGGCGAGCGCGGCGCCCCCGGCCATCAGAAACTGCCTTCGGTCGATCTTCGAAATACGTCGTGGCATAGTTCTTATCAATTCGGATATGGATCGCTGGCGCGGGCGATGCGGATCTGATGATCGGTGAAGCGGGCATGCGCGCCCGGTAACTCGACCTTAGGCATATGGCATCCGGCGCAGTTCGCTTTCGCCACGCGGCAGACTTTCGTGTGTAGCGCCGCGGAGTGGCAGGCGGCGCACTTGGCGTCGTAGCTCGCGAGTTTGGTTTCGAGCGCCCCGTGCGGATCGTGACATGCGGCGCAGCGGATGCGGTGGTCCACCGCGTCATAGCACTTGCTATTGGCGAGGCGGTACGGTTGGAAACGCACATTGTTGACGCCGCGCGGTCCGTCTACAGCGATCTGCGACCAGGTGCGGTGACAGCGGCCGCACAGTTCGGACATGTCTTCCGCGGAAAGCGCGCCGAGGCGCCGCGGTGCCGCAACCGCGAAATCTCCGGCGCTCATCGCGTCCGCGTGCTTTTCCGCCGGCCCGTGGCACGATTCGCAGCCGACGCCGGGAACGATCGCCTCCAGATGCAGTTTGCCCTCGGACACGCCGCCGTTGGAATGGCAGCCGAAGCAATCGCGCGCGCCGATAGAGTCCATGCGGCGACCCGCGGCCTCCGCGATGCTTTGCGGCTTGCTGTTCATGGCTCCCATGGTTAGATCGAGCGCACCCAGCGCGTTAAAGAAGCTGACGCGGCTCTCGTACAACGCTCCGTTGGATTCGAAAACGTAGGTCTGGCCTGCCCGCCCGCGTCCAAATGCCCAGAGCAGCGGAACTGTCAGGGTCTCGCTCCCGTGCGTCACCGTTAGGATGCTGCCGTCGCCCTGCCGCGCGATGCGCGACTGGTACGGGCCTTCTTGAAACGAGAGGTCGGGATGCTGTCTGAGAATGTCGCTGGCCTCCACCCTCTCGAGCGCTTGCGCCATGGGCGTCGCGCGAAAATGCTCCGCCTGAGCGGTGTGACAGGTGACGCACGCGGCGGCGCCGGCCAAGGGCGTGCCGGCCGCGGCAATGAACTGCAGGCCCGGCAGCACCAGCCATAGGCTGGCATGGGCCGGGCGGTCGACTCTCATTTGGCCTTTGCTCCCGGTTCGTCGGCCTGTTTCTCGGCATTCAGCCGGAGCACGGTGGCGCGCTCCTTGTCGCCATCTTCTTTGCGCTTCAGCCGGTAGTATGCCGTGGCTAGCGAAACATGAGCCTCCACAAACTGCGGAATCTCCCTGGTCAATTTCTCCAGCTCGGTGCGCGCCTCTTCCGTCTGGCCCTCTTGCAGATCCAGTGTCGCCAGTTGGTAGCGCACGGCGGCGTCGCCGGGACGCACCCCGAGGGCCCGCTGGAAGCAATGCCGCGCCTCGCCGTAGCGTTGATCCTGCTTCAGAAGGATTCCAAGCTGCACATTTGACGTGTAATCGTTCGGGTTCGATTCCAGTTCTTTGCTGAACGCCACCGCCGCGCCTGGCGTGTCGCCGGTGCTGGCCAGCGCCATCCCGTAGTATGAATACGCATCCGGAAGCTGCGGGTTCAGCTCCACTGCCTTCTTGAAATCTTCCAACGCGCCGGCGAAATCCTGCACGGTCAATTTGGTTGCGCCCATCAAAAGGCGGGCTTCCGCGGAATCGCCGTTGCGCAGGATGCGATCCACCAGCAACTGCCCCCGCGCCGGCTGTTCGTCGCGGATCAGGGCCGTGCCCAGTAAGTAGACAAGAGCCTTGTCATCCGGCGATTGCCGCTCCAGTGGCGAGAGCAGTTCGATAACCTTCTTATTCTCACCGAGGCGGAGGTCGCAATCCGCCAGCAGGAAAATCGCCTGGCGGTTTGACGGCTGCTCGGCCGCAACGCGCTCCAACTCCGAGGCTGCTTGCGAAAGCTCCGCCGCCTTGTAATAGGCCAGCGCCAGATTGAGGCGAACCGGTAGGTTGCCCGGCTGCGATTCCAAAGCTCTCTTGTATTCGACGATGGCCTCTTCGTAAAGGCCCGCGCGGGACAGCGCGGCGCCCAGGTTCGACCGTGCCATCACGTTGCCCGGGACCTGCTTCAGATAAGTACGGTATTCGGGAATCGCGGCCGCGACGTCGCCCGCCTGGTGCAGTTCGATGGCGTGACGCAGAACCTCCTCTATCGCCGAAGGATGCTGACTCCATGCGGCGCCGGCAAGCCACAGCGTGAGCAATGCAAACCGCGGGACGGCTCTACCGCAAGCGCGCATCGGCCCCTCTCCTGGCCAGAATCTCACGAATTGCCCGCTCCAGGTCATCGGCATGAAAATCCAGCTCGCCCAGCCGGGTTTGGAACGCCACTTTCCCGTCGCGGCCCACCAGATAAAGGCGGCTCGGCCATGCTTGATACGCTCGCTCCGCGGCCGCATCCATGCCGTCCACCTCCACTGCGAAGGGCAGGGTCAACTTACGAAGGCAAAGTGCTGCATGGTCCCGCTTTTCTGCCAGGTTGCGCGGCGCCGGCAAGTCGATCCCCTCCTTTTGATTGATGGTGCTTTGCCATTGCGGCTCCGGTCCGCCGCTCGCATGCGCCTCGCTGATGTACACCAGGCGGAAGTCCACGCGCTCATGGTACTCGGCGGCAATGCGTTTCAACTCGTCGGCTGAACTCCGCAGTTTCGGACAGGTATAGCTTCCGAACACCAGCGCCACCGGCCGTGCCAGGCCAGCGAAGGTAAGCCTTCCGACCGGTGGCGCTGCGGCGCCCACCGGGATGCCCGGGTCGCCGGGCGCAGTCTGCTCGAAATGGAAACCACCCGCCAGCGCCGCGCGCGCCTCTTCTGAACCCGGACGCACCTGTACGGCCCGTTCGAGCAACCGCCGCGATTCCTCAGCCTGCCCGCGGCGCGCCAGAATCGAAGCCAGCCGGAAGTTGGCGTCGTAATCGTTCGGGTTGGCGGCCAGTTCCTTGCGGAATGCCCTCGCCGCGCCGTCCGCATCGCCCGTGAAGAGCAGCGCCTGTCCCAGGTACGACTGCAACGACGGAACTTCGGGATTCAATGCCGCCGCCTGGTTCAATTCCTTCACGGAGGCGGGATAGTTTCCTGCGCTGAATGAGGCGGAGCCCAGCAGAAAGTGCCCTTCGGCCGAATCGCCGCGCCGCAAGATGCGGTTCACCCGAATCTGTCCATCCGCTTCTCGCCCCGACCGGATCAACGCCATACCCAGGACGTAGTTCAGCGCCGGGTCCTCCGAATTGGCCGCCTCCAGCGGCGCCACAACGTCCACGGCCTTCTGGAACTCTCCCGTGCGCAGCCGGCAGTCGGCAAGTAAGACGGCCAGATTCACGTCCGAGGGTTGGGCCGCATGCAAAATCTCCAGCTCAGAGGCAGCCGCGGGAATCTGGAATGACTTATAGTAAGCCAGCGCCAGGTTGAACCTCAGACGGGGCGAGACATCCGGCGAGGCGGTCTTCAGCGCCTCCAGGTATTGCCCGATGGCGTCCCGATAGCGCCCCATCTTCACCAGCACCGCGCCGAGATTGGAGCGCGCGTCCACACGTCCGGGATCGGCAGCCAGACAGTCGTTGTATCCCGCCGCCGCCGCAGCCAAATCGCCGGCCTGATGCATACGAAGGGCGGAGTCGAAATCGCAACCGCCAACCAGGGTTTGGGCCCTCATGCTGGCGGCAAAGACTGCCATGATCGGGTAACGCAGTAGCAACGGGGCTGGCTCCTCGGAGGAGAATTCTATCATCAACCGCCCCGGAAACCCTCATACAACTTGCGGTTTTGCCCGTTAACGCTTGCCGTTAACCCCTTGATTTGTTTGGCTCGTGGCCGTTAACGTTCGGTTTCTCACGCTGTTGCATACCACCGGCCGAAACTGGACTGCCTGAATCGCATTGAATCATAAGGACTAACCCGCAACAACTTGTCCTGTTAACCGCATGTATCCGTCATTAGCCTTTTTTTTCTCAATCTAGTGCTTTTATACTACTTCGAAGGCCAAAGAAGTCTCGGCCGGCTGTGGATGCATTCTCTGGGGAAAATGGGGGTCCAAATTGAAAAGGGGAAGACAATTCCGTATAGTCAGAATCCTCGCCGGAGTCGCACTGGCAACGATACTGGCAACCAACCTCGCCGCGCAGGGCATCTACGCGACGCTGACAGGTGTAGTAACCGACCCGTCTCAAGCGGTGGTATCGGTGGCAAAAGTCACTTTGAAGGACTCGCAGTCCGGTTCGCAGCGCTCGACCGTTACCAACAGCGACGGCTATTTCACTTTCGCCTCCGTGCCGGTGGGCAGCTACGAGCTGTCCATTGAGTCAGCGGGTTTCAGTCCATATAAGGTAACCGAAATCACTCTGAACGGCGGCGACAAGCGCAATCTGGACGCCCAACTCACTGTCGCCACAACCACTCAGGCCGTCGAGGTCACCGGCTCGATTAATACAGTGATGACGGTGGACTCCGGGGAGAAATCGGCCCTCCTCACCACCAAAGAATTGCAGAATTTCGTTTCGGTGGGGAGCAACGCGGCCGAGTTCATCAAGATCATGCCGGGCTTCGGGATTCAGAACGGGACGTCGAACAAGGCCAACTACAGCGGCGAGACGATCGGCATCAACGCCAACGGCGACGCAGGCAGCCAGAGCCCGCTGAACAACGCCTTCTCCTACAACGGACTGCCCAGCAACTCGCTGGACATCACCGCGGATGGCGCGCACGTGTCCGACCCGGGCTGCAACTGCGACACGCCGGTGAATCCGAACTCGGACATGATCAGCGAGATCCAGGTGAAGACGTCGAATTTCAGCGCCGAGAACCAGAAGGGGCCCGCCGTAATCTCATCGGTGGCCAAGTCGGGCGGCAAGGACTTTCATGGTTCCGGCTTCTTCTACGCCCGCAACTATTCGATGAACGCCAATGACGCGCTGTTCAATGCCAGCGGCCAAGGGCGGCCGGAGAACAAGTACTACTATCCCGGCGGCACCATCGGCGGCCCGGTTCTGATCCCCGGCACAGACTTCAATAAAAACCGTAACAAACTGTTCTTCTTCACCGGGTTCGAGTATTTCTATCAGGTTCTCGATACTGGCCTGCTGCGCTCCACTGTGCCCACAGCCGGTGAAATCAACGGCAACTTCTCTCCGGCTGAAATTGCCAAGGAAGGCAAGATTACGGCTTCCGGCGGCCCTCCCGGCCAGCTCAACGCCGCCGCGCTGGCGCTGTTCCCCGGTGGAATCATTCCCACCAACATGATCGACAAGAATATGCAGAACCTGATGAAGTTGTATCCCCAACCGAACGCGGATCCCACCGCCACCGGCGGATACAACTATGTCCAAGCCGAAACCTTTAATCAGAACAACTTGCAATGGATGTCCCGCCTGGACTACAACATCAGCGATGACACGAAGCTGTTCGTCCGCTACAATCTTCAGCGTGAAACCCAGCAGTTCCCGGTAGGACTGTGGTGGCGCCAGACGGACCAGGTTCCTTATCCGACTCCGGTCGAAGGAAAGAACCGTTCCGACAGCATTACCGCTTCGCTGACTCACGTCTTCAGCCCAACGATGACGAATGAGTTTGTTTTCGGCTATACCTACATCGGTTTCCCCAACGTGTTCCAGGATCCCTCCAAGGTAGACCGCGCGAACGTGGGTTACAACTACAAGGGCATCTTTAAGAACGGCGTGGCGCAGATCCCGTCGTTTGGCGGCTTAGGCTGGACCAACCAGGAAGCGGCCCTCGTGTTCAACCCCGGCGGCTTCGAAGCGGGCGGGGCAACGGCCGGTCTGTACGCGGACAAGTGGATGCCAAGCTTCAGCGACACGGTTACCAAAGTGTGGGGCACCCACACCCTGAAGGGCGGATTCTTCTGGGAGTGGATTCGCAACTCGCAACCCGCTAACAACAGTACCAACGGCCAGTTGCAGGTGTGGAACGGGAACTCCAACACGTTCGGCAACGAATATGCCGACCTGCTGTATGGCAATTTGAACGGCTACACGGAGAGTTCCTTCAACCGGATCAACGACATCTCCTACAACACGTATGAGGCCTTCGCCCAGGATTCGTGGAAGGTATCGCGACGCTTGACTCTGGAACTCGGGATCCGCTTCACGCACTTCCAACCCTGGGTTGACCGCACGGGCGCGGGTTATTCGATTTTCAATTACTCGCAATATAAATCGTCGTGCCAGCCGATCGATTACTGCGGCTTCCAATGGAACAAGCGCGATCCCTCGGTTCCGCTCGGCGGCTTCCCAACGCGCGCGCTGTTCTATCAGCCGCGTCTCGGCGCCGCATACGATCTATCGGGCGCAGGCAAAACCGTTCTCCGCGGCGGCTGGGGCCGCTACTATTACCACTCGGGCCAGTTCACCAGCGGGCTCGACGTGGCCGCCGGCGTGCAAACTTACAACCTGCCGAATAACATTAATGGTCAGCCCTTACTGGCGCGCAACATCTCGTCTATTAATGTCGGCGCCCAAGCGCTTTCCCCCGCGGCGGTGGACAGCACGGACGATAAGCAGCCCTACACCGATAGCTATAGCGTCACCGTGTCTCAGCAAACCCCGTGGTCCGGCCTGTTGGAGGTCGCTTACGTCGGCAACCGGAGCCGCGACTTGGCGATCAGCAGCGGCGCCGGCTCCAACATCAACCTGGTTCCGGTCGGCGCGCTATTGTCGAGCAGGAACGGAGGAGCCGATCCCAACACCCTGACGGCCAATAATTACCGGCCCCTTGCGGGCTTCTCGGATCTGAACCTGGCGACCAACAAGGGGTGGGCGAACTACAATGCATTGCAAGTCACCTGGGTACGCACCAAGGGGCGCTATACCCTTAACATGAATTACACCTACGGGAAAGCCATGGGCATTGTCAATCCTTCGCTCGACCAGTTCAACTTGAACAACGACTATGGCGTGCAATCCACAAATCGGACCCATATCTTCAACGCAGCTTACTCCATCGAACTGGGCAATCCCATCCACCTCAACAAGGCTGCGGACGGCCTGGTGAACGGGTGGCAGCTTTCCGGAATCACGCAGTTCGAAAGCGGTCCGAACCTCTCCGGTTTCCAGGGCGAGAACTTCGGCATGAATCTTAACGGAGCCACGATTCCGGGTACTTCATTCGTGATCAGCAATGCATCGTTGCTGGGCACGCCGAATATTCAGCTCAATCCCATGCTGACCTGTAACCCGGCTTCGGGACTCGGGCCGCACCAGTACATTAATCCGAATTGCTTCAGCTTCCCAAATGTGCTTGGCCAGAACGGACCGAGCGTGATGCCGGCCATCTACGGACCGCCATTCTTCAACTCCGACCTTGGAATGTTCAAGAATTTCAATATCAGCGAGTCGAAGAAGCTCCAGTTCCGCTTCAACGCGTACAACTTCCTGAACCATCCTCTGTGGTCGTTCAATGGAGGCAATTTGAATCTCGGTTTCGATTCAGTCACGGGCAAAGTCAATACGCCCTTGTTCGGAACCGTTAACACCAAGCAGGGCCATCGCGTGGTTCAGGCCGCGATTAAGTTTTACTTCTAATGGCGGCTTGCGGCGGCTCAATAAGAGAGGCGGCTCCCCTTTGCGGAAGCCGCCTTTTCTTCTCATCCGTTTGGACGGAGACGATCGGTAGTTACCGTGAAGTGAGATGCATCTTGCGGCCCGGGTCATGCTGATGTCTGCGTTGCTCCCCGGGAGCTACGCCACCGCCGCTCAAGTCCCCGTGCCTTCCTTTCCGACTCTCTCCAGGCAAGCGCAGACCGCCCGCGATGCGCATCGACTCGAAGAGGCCGTCGACTTGTACAAGAAAGCGTTGAAGTTGAAGCCAAACTGGGAGGAAGGCCTGTGGAGTTTGGGCTCGATCGCCTACGATCTCGATCATTACAGCGACTGCGCCTGGGCTTTCCGTAAGCTTTCGGAGTTGAAGCCCGATGGCGCGCCTGGCTGGACCATGTCGGGACTGTGTGAGTACAAGCTTCGCAATTACGGCTCGGCTCTGGACAGCTTCACGCATGTAGAGCAGTTAGGGTTCAATGAAAACGCCGAGCTCGCGCGCGCCGCACGCTTGCACTATGCGCTGCTGCTAACCAAGACCGGGACTTTCGAGAAGGCCATTACGATCCTTACCGATCTGACGCGGGCGGACAAGACGCCCGAGAGTATCGCGGCCGCCGGCATCGCCGGGCTGCGGCGGCCGTGGTTGCCTTCCGAGGTTCCGGAGTCGGAGCGCGAGCTTGTCTACCGGATCGGCGACGCTATGGCCTCCGCCATGGAGCTTGACTACGCCTCCGCCAACCGGAAATTCGAGGAGCTTCTTCAGGCTTATCCGTCCGAGCCGAACGTTCATTTCCGTTATGGCGCTCTGCTCTATATTCAGGACGCCGACCGCGGCATTGAGGAAATCAAGAGAGCGGTCGCGCTCGCTCCCGATCATGTTCCCGCGCTGGTGAGCCTGAGCGCGATTTCGCTGAAGCGGGAGAATACGGAAGCCGCGTTGGAGTACGGAGAGCGCGCCGTGAAGGCGAGCCCCAATGATTTCGCCACGCATATCGTTCTCGGCCGGGCGCTGCTTGGCGCCGGGGAGCCGGCCCGCGCCGCCGCGGAACTGGAGCAGGCCGTCAAGCTCGCCCCCGGCGTTCCGGAAGCGCACTTCAGCCTCGCAACGGCGTACAGCCGCCTCGGCAGAAAACTGGACGCCGCCCGGGAGCAGGCCGAATTCAAACGGCTCGAGCATCTTGGAGGGAACTAGGTCCCATGAAGCTACTGATCCCGGCCGCACTCATTCTGGCGGCTGCGGCGCCGTCCGCGCCGCCTCAGCAACAGTCCACCGTCAAGACCACCGTCGATGAAGTCCTGCTCGACCTCATCGTGCGCGACAAAAAGGGAAAGCCCGTTAGCGATCTCAAGCCCGAGGACATCACCGTCGCCGACAACGGCGCGAAGCAAACGCTCACCAGCTTTCGCCTGGTGCAAGGCTCCGAAGCCGTCAGCGCCACCGGCGCCGCGACGCCGCTCGACCCCTTGCGCCAGGTGCGCCTCGTCACGCTGGCGTTTGAACCATTGGCCGCCCCGGATCAGCGTAAGATGGCGCGCTCCGCCGCCATCGACCTCATCAAAGGCGAACAGGGCGTCAACGTCTTCTACTCAGTGGTCGTCATCGATACGCGCCTTTTGGTGTTGCAGAAGTTCACTAAGGATCGCGATGCCCTGACGAAGGCGATCGAGCGGGCCACCGAGGGGGTGAGCGCGCCGCGGCTTAGCTCGGAGTCGGATGCCATCATGGCCGAGTTGAAGCGCAACCTCGGCGGTCAGACCGTCAACGGCGCCGACCAGGACGCCAACCTTCTGACCGCCGCAACGCAAGCCGCCGGGCAGCCGGTTACCAATGGCGACACGGCGATCCAGGCGAAGCTGGCTTCCGTGATGCTCGACATGTTGCGCATGGATGCGGCGGCGCAATCGCAGGGGACCCGGCTTTCGGTTTCCGCGCTGAAGGCGCTGGTGGACGGCCTCCGCGAAATGCCCGGCCGCAAGAGCGTCATGTACTTCACGTCCGGCATGTACCTCACTCCCGAATTGGACACGCTGTTCCGCAATCTCATCGGCGCCGCCAACCGCGATAACGTGACATTCTACAGCGTGGATTGCCGCGGCGTTATGACCTCCTCGCAGAACGCCGGCGCCATGAGTCAGCTAAACAGCGGAGCCAAGGCCAGCAACGCCAGCACGACGAACCCGGACAACCGTGTCACCAAGGAACAGATGAACGCCGCCGATACCTATGAGGTCGCTGCCCGCGCCAACGTGGACATGCCGCTGCGCGACCTGGCCGAATCCACCGGCGGCTTCCTCATCGGCGACAGCAACGACCTCCGCCAGCCGCTGCGCCAGGTCAACGAAGAGATCAGCGCATACTACGAGGTTTCCTACAATCCGGGCATCGAGACCTACGACGGCGGCTTCCGCAAGCTCGCAGTCAACGCCAACCGCAAGGATCTGGTGATTCACTCCCGCACCGGCTACTTCGCGCTGCCGCCCGAGGCGCGCGCCGCGGGCCTCGCGCCTTTTGAAATGCCGCTGCTCCAGGCGCTCTCCGAGGGCAAGCTCTCCGAAGACGTCAAGTTTCGCTCCAGCGCCGCGCTGCTCCAGCCGAAAAAGGACGCGACCAGCATCGCCGTCCTCCTGGAAGTGCCCCTGCATGAACTCCAGGCCAAGACCAATCCCGGTGCGCTCGACGTGCACTTCTCGCTGGCAGCGCTCATCAAGGACTCCAAGGGCGAAGTGGTGCGGAAGATCACCCGCGACCGTTCCTTCCGGGTGACCCCCGACCAACACACGATGGGCAACTTCCTCGACAAGACCACGCTCGAACTGGCGCCCGGCAAATACTCGCTCGAGTCCGCCGTCATGGACCGCGAGAGCCTGAAGACCGGCGTGCAGCACGTGGAATTCACCGTCACAGGCGGCGGAAATGGCGTCGGCATATCCACCTTGATGCCAATCCGTTCCTACACGCCCAACGCCAAGGATCTGGACCCCAATGACCCCTTCCAGTTTCAGGGCGGCAGCGTGACCCCGACCATCGACATGGCCGTCCAGAAGGCCCCCAACTCCGTTCTCCGGCTGTTTTTCACCGTCTACCAGGACCCGGCCATTTCCGTGAAGCCCACCGTCGAGATCGAATTTCTGCAGGACGGGAAGAGCCTGACCAAAGTTCCGATGGAACTGCCCGCTGCCGATGCGCAGAATCGCATCCCGTATGTGATGACCATCCCCGCGGAAGCCATTCCCGCCGGCAGCTACGAAGTCCGCGCCACGGCGAGACAGGGCAGCGCGTCGGCCGTTTCGAGCACGATGATTCGCTTCGAGCAGTAAAGTGGAGCGGACCACAAAAGGCGATGCCCGCTCGTGGCTAACCGCCCGAAGGGCGATGGTTTAGACCACGAGATTGATTCTAAATGGGTTAGGCCTCGATGGATTGGCGAATCATCAGCCGCGTTAATGGGCCTGTAGAGCGTTAACGCAAAAGTGTTAATGGGCTTGAACACTTTGTTCGCCGCGTGTATACTACCGTACATCAGTCTGGGTGAGGGGATGATGCACGCAACAGTGGATTTCTCGCAGGAAAAGAACGAGCTTCAGTCCTTGCTGGCTTCCGGGATCTTCGATCGCTCCCCCAATCTCGCACAGGTACTCACTTATGTTTGCGAGAAGTATTTTGAGGGCGCGGCAGAGCAGATCAAGGAGTACAACATCGCCGTCGACGCACTGGGCCGGCCCGCGGCGTTCAACCAGAAGCGCGACTCCATCGTTCGTGTGGAAGCGCACCGTTTGCGCAAGCGCCTAAGCGAATACTATGAAACGGAGGGCGCCGGCCACAGCGTACGAATCGACATTCCGTCGGGGCAGTATGCGCCGCAGTTCGTACGCCAGCGGCCGCCACAGCCTAGCCTCAGTGAGGAAGCTGTGGTCGCGCCTGCATGGGCGGACCTCGACAGCCCGTTGGACCGCCCGGCGGCGCCCGCTCAAGACCAGACCGAAGGCCAAGCCGCAGCGCCGCGCCTGAATCCCATCTCGATCGACCCCGCCAAACCGCTGTTCCCGGCGCCGCATTCGACGGGCCGTGCCGGAACCTGGATCGCGCTATCTCTCGCTGCCATTGGGCTCTTCGGGTTGTTCATCTGGAAAGCGCCCGCGGCCAAGCCGGGAACGGCGCCCGCTTCTCCCGTGGCCGGAACCGCTCCAGGACCCTCGCAAGAAATTCGTATTTTGGCAGGCCTGCAAAGCGGCGCTTACACGGACCGCTTCGGCCGAGTCTGGCAGAGCGACCGCTATTTTCAGGGTGGCGACGTCTTCGAATCGGCCGGTCACCGCATCGCCGCGACCCGCGAGCCGCTTCTGTTCCGCAGCCGCCGCGAAGGCGCCTTCACTTATGACATTCCACTGCCGCCGGGCGTTTACGAACTCCGCCTCTATTTCGCGGAAACGCTCTACGGCGAGAACAACATGGCCGGGGGTGGAGAGTCCAGCCGCGTCTTCAACGTGTTTGCCAACGGCGTCGAAATTCTGCGTGAGTTCGATGTCATCGGGGAAGCCGGCGCCAGCGCGGCCCATATCCGCGCGTTCAAGGACATTGCGCCCGCGGCCGATGGCAAACTGCACCTGAAGTTTGAGCCCCACACGAACCCCGCCATCGTGAATGCCATCGAAATTACGCCGGGAACTCCCGGAAGACTGCGACCCATACGCGTGGTCTCTCGCGAGCACCCCTACACGGACCGGCAGGGCCGCACCTGGGCGGCCGACGGATATTCTCGCGGTGGCCAGCTAGTCATGCGCACCGAGCCGGTGCAGAATATCGACGATCCCGAGTTGCTCCGCGGCGAGCGATTTGGCAACCTTACCTACGTGATCCCAGTACCCGCCGGACGCTATGGCGTAACGCTGTATTTCGCCGAAGCCTGGTTCGGCCCCGGCAACTTTGCGGGCGGCGGCGTGGGCAGCCGGATCTTCGACATCCTGTGCAATGGAGTGGCGCTACGCCGCGGCTTCGATATCTTCAAAGAAGCCCACGGAAGCGATCGCGCCGTAGTCCTTCCGATTCACGGCCTGGAGCCAGACCCGCAGGGCGAGCTCAGCATAAAGCTGGTGCCCGTCCGCAACTACGCCGCACTGAATGCTCTCGAAGTGGTGGACGAATCCAAGTAAGTCCGAGCTCGTCGGTAGGTTCGATGCTGGTCGCCGCTAAAAAGGGCTCTGCGACCTTGAAGCGGATCTCGCCGAGCTTAAAACGGATCTCATTGTACGGCTGGAAGACTATGACTCCCTCAACTCGGTGTGCGTCTTCAAACGGCGAGCCCCGAAGCTCGACTCGGCCACATTTCGCAAAACGTTCCCTGAAAAATCCGAGCAATGCAAGAAGCCAGTCGCCCCTAAAC
>OBLT010001060.1_pt1 | contig 17715 bp, 15 predicted proteins | sample 1518721 | NCBI WGS metagenome assembly OBLT01 (sample SAMEA3539307, study PRJEB22396) | soil metagenome | biome: tundra; feature: field; material: soil | place: USA | collected 2010-05 | depth 0.15 m | reverse complement strand
CACCCCCATCCACGGGCCTACGGCGCCTTCCCGCACATCCTGCGCAAGTATGTGCGCGAGGAGAAGAAGCTGACCCTGGAAGACGCCATCCGCAAGTTCACGGCCCTCCCGGCCCAGCGTATGCGGTTTGCGGACCGTGGCGTGCTGAAGGCCGGCATGTGGGCCGACGTGGTAGTCTTCGACCCCGACACGATTCGCGACACCGCGACATTCGACAATCCCAACCAGCTCTCCGAGGGCATGCGATTCGTGCTGGTAAACGGCGTCCCGGTGGTGGATGAGGGAAAGCCGACCAACGCTCTGCCCGGCAAGGTGGTGAGTCACCAGTAGGGAAAGGGTTGGATTATGATGGAGGTGGCCAGATCGGACTTGTCGGGGTTTGCAGGAGGATTATGGGAGATCAGTTGGTCGACTTCCTTCGCAGTAAGAGAGAGCAGTCGGCCATTCCAGAGATAGACTGGCAAGCGAAAAAGGACGCGTGGGTCCGTTCAGTCGAGAGTCTTTACGAGCTGATTCAGGAGATGCTCCGCGATTCCATAGCCTCTAAGGATGTCATAGTGCGCACGTTCGATGTGGAGGTCACCGAGGATTTCATCGGGACGTACTCCATTCCGGCGCTCGAACTGAGGGTTGGTAGCGAACGTGTGGAGTTTCGTCCGAAGGGCGCCATGGTATACGGAGCGGCGGGAAGGGTGGACATGCGCGGCGAGTTTGACACGGTGACGCTGCTAAAGGATGCGGCGAATGCGGAGAGTGGGTGGACTTTCGTCCTTCAGCGTGTTCCGCGTCTGATGACGGTGCGGCTTGACCGGGAATCGCTAAAATACGCTCTGGAACGCGTTATGTTGCCGCTCTCGTGACGCGCTCGTTCGTACCTCAAGACAATCCCGACATAAACTTCGTTCGGCTCTGGTTTGAGTTCCAGATAGGGTTGGTCGACGAAGAGCGTAGGCGCGTTCTCCGAACGTTCCAGCCCAGCAATGACACCGGCGTGGACGCCCGTCGCGCACACGAGTGGCCATTAATCGGCCTCCCACAAGGAGAAGTCGAGGAGTTTTTCGAAGCGCAGAGAGGTGAACTGGAACTACTCACGATGTTCGAACTCCTCGCCACTACAGAAGCGATCTTGAGGATCGAGTTTAAGGATCGCGTGGCAGCACGAAAGAAGGATGGCCTATCAAGACGGTTCCGGAGAATCCACAAGGCGAACGGAGACAAGATCCGTTTAGAGGAAGACATCTTGGCTGCGATGAAAGAGGAAGGCGTGGCGGCAAAGATCATATCCGCCTTCCGCGGAACGTTGAGGCTGCGGCATTGGCTTGCCCACGGCAGGCATTGGCACCCGAAGCTCGGCCGTGGTTATGCGCCGGGGGACGTGTTCGACATCGCGAGAGCGTTGATCGAGTCGATCCCGCCGTCCTAGCGGCAAAACTGCTCCCCAATCGCTGCGCCCTGTAAGAGAATGGCCCTCCCCGCCCAGCGTTTCCTGGAAAGGTGGTGAGTCACCAATACCCACGCCTCCACGGAATATACTGAAGCCAAGGCACATCATGACCTACAAAGTTGCGCTTCGGCACACAGATGAGGGATACAGCGTGTCCTGCCCCGGATTGCCCGGCTGCTGGTCCCAAGGCGCCACCGAGCCGGAGGCCTTGGAGAACATACAAGACGCGATCCGGGAGTACCTGGCTGCCGCTGCCGAACTGATCGGTGGGCTTACGGAAGAGCAGTTTCGCAAGCTACTCTGACTTCAACCTAAACCAGCGCCCCTACCGAACAAATCGCCCGCTCGAACCCCGCCAGCGAGCGCTTCAGATCCGCCCGCGGTATCGTCAGGGAAAGCCGCATATACCCGCCCCGCCCGAAGCCCGACCCGGGTACTGCCAGGATGCCTTCCCGCTGCAGCACGCGAATAAAAGCCACGTCGTCGGGAATCGGCGTTTTGGCGAAAACGTAGTACGACCCCTGCGGCCGCGGCGCATCATAACCGATAGCGGAGAGAGCGTCGCACAGCAGGTCGCGTTTCGCCTGGTATTGACTGACATCCACGGTGGCGTCGGGGACCTCGGCCACGACCCATTGCCAGATCGCCGGCGCGTTGATAAACCCCAGAATCCGATTGGCGAAGGTGCACGCATTGCGCAACGGCACGGCCTCGGCCAGGTGCGGCGGAATGGCCAGGTAGCCGATCCGCTCGCCGGAGATCGCCATCGCCTTCGACCAGCTCCACGCCAGCACCGCGCGCCGGATGATGCTCAGCGTCTCAGGCGGCTTCACCCCGTCGAAGGTCAAGGGACGGTACGGTTCATCGCTGATCGCAATCATCGGCTCCCGGATGATGCCGTCCAATTCGCGAAGCACCTCCGCGCTGTACACCACGCCCGTGGGATTGTTCGGGGAATTGAGAATCAGCGCCTTGGTGCGCGGCGTGATGGCCCGCGCGATGCGGGGAATGTCCGGCTGGAAACTGTCGTCCGTCTCCACCGTGACCACGCGGCCGCCGTGGTTCTCGATATAGAAGCGATACTCCGGGAAGTACGGATTCAGGACGATCGCTTCATCGCCGGGATCCAGGATCGACTTCAGCACCGTGTTGATCGCGCCGGCGGCGCCGTTTGTCATGATCACGTCATCGCCGGTAAACGGCACCGCGGTGCGCGCCGCCAGCCCCCGCGCGATTTTGGCGCGCACCTCCGGGAAGCCGGCGTTCGGCATGTAGCCATGGCTGTGCCGCCGGTTCTCCGCAACCACGCGGCCCAGCGCGGCGATCACCGCCGCAGGCGGCTCGACCTCCGGATTGCCCAAAGTGAAGTCGAAGACGTTCTCCGCGCCGCGCTCCTTGCGCAGTTGGATGCCGATTTCGAACATCCGGCGGATCCAGGAGGAGCGCTCCATCTGTTCGGCAATCGCTCGTGAGATGCTCATGTCGCTACCTTGCCCCAATCGAAACACGATTGTAGCGCCAAGCAAGCACATCTACAAGGTGGTGCTTACTGGATCAGGCTTCGGCCGGACTCCACAGAAGCTCCGCCAACTTCCCCGCCTTTCCGTGGCGGTCCTTCCCGCCTCGCCTTGCTTCATGTTCCCTTCCCCTGGGAAGCGTGCGCAATTCGTACGATTTCCTTCGCGATATCCTCGGGTGAAAGAACGAAATCGATGCACCCGCTGGCTATGGCGCTCTCGGGCATATCTGGCCGCTCGGCGGTATCGAGTTTCTGCGCGATGGTAATGCCCCCCACTTCCTTTATGCCGCACAGCGCTGCCGCCCCATCGCCATCGTATCCAGACACAATGACAGCGATCAGTTTGCCGCCCCAGTTCTGCGTCAGGGATCGCAGAAAGACCGTTATCACGTCGGGCCATCCCCTGGGTTTCGATATCGGCTTGAGGCGGAACCCTCCATCCAGAACGTGCAAATCATGCTGCGCCGGGATAATGAACACACGGTTGGGCTGGATGAGTAGTCTCTCCGTGATCAGTTCAACCGGCATCTTCGTGTAGCGCGGAAGAATCTCAGGGAGTAGGGTGGCGACAGTTCTCAAGTGATTCACGATGACGATGGCAACACCCATATCGGCCGGAAGATGCCGTAGGAGCCGGGTATAGGCGTCGAGGCCGCCGGCCGAACCGCCCACGCAAACCACGGGAAAGTCTTCTGCAACATTGTCGGCGTTCATTGACATGACAATCACTCCAGTCTGTGAAGCGCCCCGGCCGCACGGACGTCGAAGTCCGTGACGTCGCTTGGGCGGTACTCGGGGGCAGATTCACTCAAACGGCCTTGGCTTCAAAGTGGCACACTTCGTCATCCTGGACGGTGTAGCGCACCTCGATCGGATGGCAGCACACTTCGCAGTCTTCCATATAGGTTTGTCCCTTCACTGAGGTGTCCAGCACCATCGATATCCGTTCGCAGCAGTATGGGCACGCGAAGAAGTACTCCATTCCTACCAGGATAAACCGCCCATCCTCGGACGTGGTAACGTCAAGTCGAACAGGCGGGGAGGTCTGTCCGGCTGGATGCGAATCATCGAACTCCCGGAAATCCGCCGCACCCTGGAATATCCGGAGGTGATCAAGCGCATGCGCGATGCCCTCCTCGCCAACTCCCGCGGCGAGTGCGATACCCCCATGCCCATGCACCTCGACATCCACCCGCAACAGGGCGAAGTCCACATCAAATCCAGCTACCGCCGGGGCGGCGAGTATTTCGCGCTCAAGATCGCCAGCACCTTTCCCGGAAATGTCGCGCGCGGTCTGCCCACCGGCAACGGCATGGTGCTGTTGTGCTCGGCCGAAACCGGCGAGCCCGTGGCCCTGCTCGCCGATGCCGGCCATCTCACCGACGTCCGTACCGCGGCGGTCGCGGCGATGGTCGCGCAGGAGTTGAAAAGTCAGGAGAAGGTAATTGGCATTCTCGGGACCGGCGTCCAGGCTCGCCTGCAGGCGCAGATGCACGCCCAGGTCCTCGATCTGGTGCAACTGTGGATTTGGGGCCGCACGCCCGACCGCGTTGCCGAATGCCGGCGGGATTTGCAACGCCTGCTCCCGCGGACTGACGTGATGGTGGCCGATTCGCCCGCCGAGGTCGCCCGCCAAACCCGCCTCATCGTCACCTGTACCGCGTCCCGCCAGCCGCTGCTCGGGGACGCGGACCTCCAGCCGGGGACGCTGATTTCCGCCGTCGGGTCGGATTCCCCCGGCAAGCAGGAACTCGACCCCCGCATCCTGCGCCGCGCGGCACTGATACTGGTGGATTCGCAGCGTCAATGTGAGAAGCTGGGAGAATTGCAGCATGCTCCGTCGGAGTGGCGGCGCGCCGTCGAGCTCGGTGCGTTCCTGGATGGCGAGAGCGTGCCGATGCCGAGCATGCCGCGGGATGCCGACGCCGCCTGGTACTCGAAGAACGGCCCCATCACCGTGTGCGATTTCACCGGCCTCGGCGTCGAGGACCTGTACATCGCGGAGTACTGCTACGAGAGGAGCGGCAGTTGAAGATCGATAAGTTCGAGATGGAACGGATGCAGTCGACGTGGGAAAACGTCGTCGAGATGGATTTGAGCGAGAGCGGCGTTCGCCCGGTCACGCTGCGCGAACTGGGGGAGATGGGGCTCGATCTCGACGCCATCCTCAACACGCCGCTCGGCTATAGCCAGTCGAACGGCACCGTCCCGCTGCGCGAGAATCTGGCGGCCCTCTACCCGGGCGCCACCCCCGGCCACATCGAAGTCACCAACGGCACTTCCGAAGCCAACTACCTGCTCGCCCTGACGCTCCTGCGGGGCGGGGACGAGGTGGCCTTCGAGGCGCCCAACTACATGCAGTTCTGGGGAGTCCCCAAGAGCCTTGGCGCACAGGTCAACTGCTTCCACCTGCGCATCGACCAGGATTGGGAGCCGGACTGGGACGAGTTCGATCGTGCCGTGACTGCCAAGACCCGTCTGGTTTACGTCTCCAATCCGAATAACCCGTCGGGTGCCGTGCTTTCCGCCGAGGCCATGAAGCGCATCGTCGAGCGCTGTGAATCGACCGGAGCATACCTGCTGGCGGACGAGGTCTACCAGGGCGCCGAGATCCATTGCGAACGCACCCGCAGTTTCTGGGGCATGAGCGATCGCGCGATCGTGACCAGCGGTCTTTCCAAGGCGTACGGCATTCCGGGCGTGCGCATCGGCTGGATCGTCGCCCCCCCGGACGTCATCGCGGAGTGCTGGAGCCAGCACGATTACCTCACCATCGGGCCGAACAAGATTTCGGACGCGGTGGCGCGGGTTGCCGTCGAGGCGGGGAACCGCGACAAACTCTACGCGCGCACCGGGTCCATTCTGCAGCAGAACCTGCCGATCATGCGGGCATGGGTGGAGAGCTTCGCGGGCTTCCTCACCTTCCGCGAACCGCGCGCCGGCGCCCTCTGCCTGATGCGCTACAACTCCGCCACGCCGAGCTACCAGTTGTGCGAGCGCATTCGGGTCAACCAGAGCGTGCTGATCGTGCCCGGCGTGCACCTGGGCCTGGAGGGTTTCCTCCGCATCTGGCTGGGCGGTAAGCCCGAGTTCCTCACGGAGGGCCTGCGCCGCATCGGCGAAGAATTGCGGAAAGAAACACTCGGTGGCTGAACCCACGCTGAAGCGCGAGCTCGGGCTCCGCGACCTCACGCTCTTCTGCATCGCCTGTATCGTAGGCGCGCGCTGGATTCCCGCCGCGGCGCACGTCCCAGGTTCCATCACGTTGTGGCTGCTGGCGGCGATTTTCTTCGCCGTGCCCCTCGCGGTGGCGGTGGCGGCACTCACCGTGAAGTATCCGGGAGCGGGAGGACTGTATCTCTGGACGCGCGGCGATTTCGGGCCGTGGCACGGCTTTCTTTGCTTCTGGGTGTATTGGATGGGGATCGCCGTCTGGTTCCCCACGGCCGCCATCTTCTACATGAACGCCGGGTTCTACACGCTCGGCCCCTCCTACGCGCACATGGGCGACAACCGCTTCTATCTCCTCTCGGTGGCGCTGTTGGCCATCTGGATCGCGCTGGCGTCCAACATGGTCGGGCTGAAAGTCGGCAAGTGGACGCAAAACATCGGAGGCACAGCCACCTGGCTGCTCGGCGCCCTTCTGGTGGCAATCGCGGCCATGGTTTGGATGCATCGTGGCTCCGCCGCGCCCGTCCAACTTTTTCCGGCGTGGAATTGGGGGACGCTGAGCTTCGGAGCAGCATCGGTCGCTTATGCCATGTCCGGCATGGAGGCGGCTGGTTCGATGGGCGCCGAGATGCGCGATCCGAAGCGCGATCTGCCTCGTGCCGCCTGGATCGCCTCGGCCTTCGCCGTGCTCTTCTATGCGCTGGGAACGGTTGCGCTGCAGGTAATCGTCCGGCCCGAGAAGATCAGCGAACTGGGCGGATTCGGCCAAGTCTCGGAGGCCGCCGGCACAGTGTTGGGGGCGGCGTGGTTGTCGCCCCTCATCGCGCTGATGATTCTGGTCTGCGGCGTAGGACAATTTGGAGGTCTCGGCGCCTCGGTGTCGCGGCTCCCGTTCGTCGCCGGAGTGGACCAACTTCTGCCGGAGGCATTCTCCCGGATTCATCCGCGCTGGGGGACTCCCCACATCTCGATCCTGGCGCTGGGCGCGGTGGCGACCTTCCTGCTGGCGATCTACCAACTCGGCGACACCATGCGCGCGGCCTACGACGAACTGGTTTCGCTGATGGTCATCACCGGATTTCTGCCGTATATTTACATCTTCGGAAGCGCCTGGAAGGCCGGCAAGCGGCTGAGCGCCATCTCCGGGTGGGCCATCACCGTGCTCGCGATTGTCTCCTCGGTGGTGCCCACAGCCGAAATCTCGAACGTCTGGCTCTTCGAGGGAAAGCTGGCAGCCGGCACCGCCGCCGTAATCGCTTCAGCATGGCTGGTCTACCGCCGCCACGCGCGGGTAGCGCCGGCGGTCTTGCCGCCGGTGATCGTACCGCGGCCGTAGCGCCGGCGGTCTTGCCGCCGGCGATCGTTACCGCCGCTCAAATCCCCGTGTTACATTCCCATGATGGAGTTCACCTGCAATCTCTGCGGCCATTCCAATCGGAGCGCCACCCGGGAACTGGATCGCGAACCGCCCAGTTGTTCTTCCTGCGGCTCGAACGTGCGTACCCGCGGGCTCCTGCAAGCCTTCTCCATGGAGCTGTTCGGCGCGAATCTCACGCTGCCCGATTTCCCGCGCGTCAAGAGCCTGCGCGGCATCGGCACCAGCGATAGCAGCCAGTACGCGGATCGATTGGCCTCGAAACTCGACTACCGCAACACCTTTCACAACCGCGAGCCGCGCTTCGATATCGCCAACCCCGCCGGCGAGGAATCCGGCAAATACGACTTCCTGCTATCCAGCGAGGTGTTCGAACATGTCCTCCCGCCCGCCGCCGCCCCTTTCCAAAACGCATTCCGCGTGCTCAAGCCGCACGGCGTTCTGGTGTTGACGGTGCCCTATTCGCTCGATCTCTCGATGGCCGAACATTTCCCCGATCTCCACGACTTCGGGTTGGCGAGCCTGAGCGACCGCGTCCTCCTGATCAATCGTACCCGCGAGGGCGCCGTCCAGGTTTTCGACAACCTCGTGTTCCATCGCGATGGCAGCGGAACCGCGCTCGAAATGCGGGAATTCAGCGAGACCAGCCTGAAACAGTTACTGACCGCCGCCGGTTTCGAGTCCGTCCGCATTTACAGCGAAGACTATCCGCCCTTCGGCATCGTGCATTCCGAATCCTGTTCCTTGCCCATCGCAGCGCGCAAAGCTCCATTCGCCTTTGGCGTGGAGTCGGCTCGCGAAGTAGTGGAGCAATACCGCGATCTCAAGCAGAAGCTCGATACTGAGATGCAGCGGCTCTGCGGCAAGTTCTGGTTCCGCCTCGGCCACAGGCTGGGACTACTGTAATGCGGGCGCCAGGCGATAAACCTCGAAGGTGGGGCGGCCGAAACTGTCGGCGATCACGGCAAGGCTGTAGGGGCGGTACCCCGACGCGGCCGCGAGCTTGAGGAACTTCTGGTTGTCCGGAAAGACTTGGGCCTCCTTAGTGTGACTAACATAGAGATTGGCGCCATCGGAAACAATCTGGACGATCGTCTCGCGATCCTCAGCAGTCAGTTCCTCCTTGGTGAATCGATAGTCTGAGCCGGCAAGCGTCAACTTTCCCCCGGAAAGGAAGCGCAGGCTGTCCATGATCCCCCAGTCCAGGCAATACACGTAGGTCGAGGGGAGGCCCTGGACGTACGCGCTCAGCGGGAAAATGGCGTCGGTCCAGGCCGCTGAGCCGCCGTTCCGTAACATCTTGGTGTAGTATTCATTCGTCAGCAGGACGCCCGAGACCGCCAACACGCCAAGCACGGCGCAGAGCAGCGGGATGCCAGCCCTGCCGAACCGCTTCGACGCTGCGGCCAACGAAACCGCAACCATCAGTTGGGGAAATGGCCACAGAAGAATAGTGTGGTGTACGGCGCCTCCCGCGTTGGCAGTGATCGCCATCTGGATCCACGCCACAATCATGGCGATGAGGGCGAAGAGCATAGCGCGACGGTCGTTGCCGCCGGCCAGCGGCATCAGCAGGATCGCCGACAAAAGCGCATAGAGACCGAGACTATGCCCCGGGTCTCCAGCTATGGCCGCGATCCGGGCGGAGGCGCTCTGCAGGGGACCGGTTGGCTGGTGCGGCACGGGAGTCCCGGAGTCTTCGCCGGTCAGGTATCCGAACAGCCCTTGCCCGTTCACTGTCGCACGCAGCACCTCGCTCTTGCCGCGGAGTTCGTTCGAGTCGCGCCGGAAATTTCCCCGGAAGGTGGCCCAATGGAAGCTGGCATTGTAGGTCCACAGCGGAAGGGATCCCAATAAGAACGCCGCCACCCATATGGCCGTCCGCCGCAAGCTGATCAGGCTTCGAACTTCCCGCCAGAATACTGCGAGCGACGCGATTCCCATTCCCGAGAGCATCCAGGCCGCCAGCGTCTTATCCCACAACGCCAGTCCAAGCAGGAAAGCTCCGCCCGCCAGCGAGCCTTCGGTACGCTCCTGGTAGAAGCGCAGAAGCAGCCACAGCCCTCCGATCAGAAGCAGATGCTGCAAGGTCACTGGGCCCCAATCGAAGCACGTCGTCAGAAGATACAACGAGTCGGTCGCCAGCAGGGTGCACCCAATCACCGCGGCGCGCTCCCCCGCCATCCTCTTGAGCAGCAGATAGAACAGCCAGATGCTTACCGCGCCGGCCACCAGCATGGGCTCGCGGAGGCTCCACACTCCCGGATGGAACCAACGCAGAACCGGGCGATAGATCCAGGCCTTGAGTGTTCCCACGTAGGTCATGATCATAAGCGGGAACGTGGAATGCCCGATGCGAATACTGGCAGCATAGCGAGGCGGAAAGAACGCCATGCCGAACAGCGCCTCATCGGCTTCCACCCCCAGCAGCGGGACGAAGGCCTGGCCTGCCAGAAAGAAAAAGAGACTAGCGGCTATCGCGAAGTAACTGCTGCGGAATCGCATGGGAAACAGTCATACTACCATCGGAACCCGGTGGGGCAGGCGGTGCCGCCTGCCTGGAACGGGCTCTTACCCGGTTGGCCGCTTCTGCATTTCCGCGGAGCAGCGAGTTCAGTACCACCAGGGCGCGCACGCGGGACGCATGCCGCCGGGCGAATGCCAGGGCCGGTTGTCCACCAATGTCCGAGGAAATCACGCGCCGAATCCTTGCATGAGATGCAGCCGCCGAGCCGTGACCAGTTTTTGTGGCGCAAACACTCGTGTTTGCCGTCCGAGACTTCGTCTCGGCGCTTTACGCCCTGTCACCCTTTCGGAAGATTGGTCCCCTTCTGGCGCCCCGGTGGGTGTTTGGTGGGACGGGCGCTTTCGCCTGTCAGCCGGCTGGAAGCCTAATGCCGACTACCACCGCCCCACCCTGACATTCGGACCCCGCGGAGCCCACACCTCGGGCTTCGTCGGCCCGAACAGGGCAATCACCGGCGTTCCTACCGCAGCCGCCAGGTGGGTGATGCCCGAGTCGTTCCCGATGTAGAGGCGGGCCTTCGCCAGCCAGCACGCCAGGTCGTAGAGATCGTCGATGCGAACCGCGCCCTCGATCGGCGGATCCTCCGGCCCGGCGCACCAGCGGACCGGCACGCTCCGCTCCAGTTGGGAAGCCAGCTCTCGAAATCTGCTGAGCGGCCAATTCTTCTTCGGGCTGCCGGAGAACGGGTGGATCACCGCAAAATCCTCGCGGGCAACCTCGCAGCGAATGCGCGGGATTCCATCGCTCTCGCACCGGGTGATGGAGCGCACCTGCGCCAGATAGAAGTCCGCGGCATGCACGGCAGAGTCCTCGGCCGGAAGCGCCGGAAAAAACCTAACGGGAAGCTCCAGATCGCGAGCCAAATCCCGGAATTCGGGCCGGTTTGCTCCGTACCACGACACGATGGAATCGAATCCGCGCAGTTCCTCGACCAGGCGTGGGGCCGGTTCGGTGACGCCGAGCAGGTCCAAGCCGGTGGATGCAATCGAGCGTACGCGATCTGCGAACCGCACCAACGGAAGATTCGGCGAGGCGGTCCAGACCTCGAGGATATCGGCTTTCAGACACTCTAACGCCGGCAGGGAAAGGATGAAATCCCCGATGGCCCCGGGTCGGATGAGGAGTCTGCGCACTGGGCTAAGTATCTCAAAAACAGAAAGTTCCAGCGTCGTTTTATCCACAGTAGATTCTACGCGGGCAAGCTGTAACGCAATAGAAACAAGGCAAATAAATACTGAGGAAAAGGTATCTTCGCGGACAAAAAGGTGTTGACCAAAAGAGGCTTCGGGAGCATAGTGAGGAAGGTTCCAAGAGGTTTGAGGAACAGCAAGCCTCCGAAAACGTAGCGGGCCTGGAACGGTGATCCGCAGCCGAAACACTAGAGATAGAAAACGGCGGCGGGGAGCGAAGGGAAATCGGGCGGATTCGGAAGGTGGACCGAAAGACAGCAAATCCAGCAGAACGTTTTGATCCGGCGGGAGGTAAAAGTCCCCAAGGGGAGTGGAGGCTGGAGGCGCGGTCTTCGAGCAAGTCGTGGAAACTGCAACGGGCCAGAAGCAACGAAGCGGCCCAGACCGGGGCTAACCGGATTGGGTAGCAGAGCAGAAGGGCCGAACGGGCAGGGGAAGCGGCAAGTTGGAAGCGAAGTAGCAGGCCAGGAACGTTGACCTCGGAATGGAGGCTTCGAAAGGAGCAGCCGTTGCGGGCGAGGGAAAGGCCGTTACGAGCATCCGGTCCCGAGCGGGAGAGAAGTCTGCGGCGCGTCTTGAAGCACTGATCCGGCGACCGGGAAAAACGGTTACCGGGGAGCAGAGAGGCCAAGCGTCCGGCGCTCCCGATTGCGATGTTCAGTGCCGTGCATGCCGGTGGTGAACAGGGCTGGAAATCGGATCACTTGGAACCTTTCTTTTTGTGGCCCGGGCATTCTTGCCTGTGTTGTCTTTGTCTTTTGTGCCCCCTCCCAGCCTTTTAAGAACCCCCACACTGGCAAGAATGCCCGTGCCCAGAGCACACACCTTGCGCTTCTGCACATTCCTGGTGTATATGTAGAAGTACGAGGCATTCATGAATTCACCGAAATCGGATCTTCCCCAGGGGACTCTGGACATGCTGATCCTCCAGGTGGTCGCACTGGGCTCTATTCATGGCTACGCGATCGCCCAGCGGATCCGCCAAATCTCCCGGGATGTCGTTCAGGTGCAGCAGGGGTCGCTCTACCCGGCCCTGCATCGGCTGGAGAATCGCGGGCTGCTGGCGGCCGAATGGAAAGAATCGGAGACCGGGCGGGAAGCCAAGTTCTATAAACTGACACGCAAAGGCCAGGCCCAACTGAAGGAGGAAACCGCCAATTGGGCGCGCCTCGCCGAAGCCGTCGGGCTGATCCTCCAGACCGCCGAAGGAGGCACCCTGTGAACTGGTGGCAGCGACTCGTGCAAAAGGACCATATGGAAGAGCGGCTGGATGCCGAGCTGCGGTACCACTTCGAGCGCCAGGTGGCCGACTGCCTGCGAAGGGGGATGCCCGAAGACGAAGCGCGCCGCGCCGCCCGGCTGGAATTCGGCGGGCTCGACCAGGTGAAGGAAGATTGCCGAGACGCCCGCGGCACCCTGTGGGTGGAGTCCACCCTGCAAGACGTCCGCTTTGCGCTGCGCACGCTGCGCAAGAGTCCGGGGTTCGCACTCGCCGCCATCGGTACACTGGCGCTCGGAATCGGCGCCAACACGGCCATTTTCAGCGTGGTCTACGCCATCCTCCTCAAGCCGCTGCCGTATGCCAAACCCGATGAACTGGTCACCATTTCGACCTACATCCCGCAAGTGCGCGCCCGCTTTCCGAGCTTGCCCATGCGGGCCACGGACTTCGTGGAGTTCAGCCGGTCGAACTCGGTGTTCTCAGGGATGTCGGCCATCGCGCCGGCCGACTTCAACCTGACCGGAACCGGCGATCCGGAGCGCCTGTATGGTGCGCGGGTATCGGCGAACCTCTTCACGCTCCTGGGAGTCGGCCCCGAACGGGGCCGCGGCTTTTTGCCCGAGGAAGACGATCCGGGCCGCGATCGCGTAGTCTTGATCAGCCACGAGCTGTGGCTGAGGCGATTCGGCGGCGATTCCGGCATCCTGAACCGGGTTCTGTCCCTGGACGGTCAGACTTACCTGGTGGTGGGGATCATGCCCGCGGGCTTCCTCTTTCCTACCGGCAAGCAGCTCCATCCGCTCGTGGCTCTGGGGCCGCGCATCGAGATTTGGAAACCCATGGCGTTCACTCACGACGAGTTGACGTCGGAAGGGAGTTGGAATTGGGGCGCCGTGGCCCGCTTGAAGCCCGGCATCCCGAGTGCGGTCGCCGGACAGCAGTTGGACGCCATCGCGCAGACCATCGCGCAACGGGTTCGCAAACAGGTCCCCGCCCTGGCGTTCGATCTTCGCACGCAAATGATGCCCATCCGCGAAGTCTTCTCCGGAAACGCCCGGCAAGGCTTGATGGTGTTGCTGGGCGCGGTGGGGCTGCTGCTCGCGATTGCCTGCGTGAACCTGGCGAACCTGCTGCTGGCCCGCATGACCAACCGGGGGAGGGAATTCGCGGCTCGCGCGGCGTTGGGCGCTCCCCGCCTGCGCCTGGTGCGGCAACTGTTGACGGAAAGCCTGACCATCTCCTCGCTGGGCGGCGCCGCCGGCCTGCTGCTTGCCTCGTGGGGCACGCGTCTGCTGGTATCGCTCGCGCCCGCCGATTTGCCGGCCGTCCAGTTGCTGCACCTCAACGCTCCGGTGCTGTTGTTCACCACGGCGGCCTCGCTGATCACGGGCCTGGCATTCGGCCTGGTTCCCGCCTTCGAGACGGGCCGCGGAGATCTGCACGAGCGGCTTAAGGAAGGCTCACGAGGCGCCGGCCCGGGCGTGCGCGCCGCCTACCTCCGCCGCATTCTGGTGACGGTCGAGGTAGCGCTCTCGACTGGCCTTCTGGCGGTCGCCGGCCTGCTGCTCCACAGCTTCGTCCGCGTGATGAATGTGGAAACGGGATTCACGGTCGAAAAGGTCCTCTCGGCGCAGTTGTCACTCGCCGGAAAGCATATGAACGACCAGCAGGCGGCCGCCTTCTACCGTCAACTCACCGAGCAGGTTCGCGCGCTGCCGGGTGTCGCGGCCGTGGGTGCGGTCACCGCCCTTCCTTTGACCGACGAATCCATGACCAGGATGGTCTACCTGGAGACCGATACGCAGGAGTCACTCGACCGGCCGGTCGCGGGCATCCGCGTGGTTACCCCCGGGTACTTCACCACCATGGGGATTCAACTTCTGGCCGGCCGTTTCCTGCGCGACCAGGAGACGGTTCCGGCGACCGTGATCGGCGCCAGTCTTGCCCGCAGGTTGTGGCCCGGAGAGCCGGTCGCCAATGCGATTGGAAAGCGTGTCTCGACTGACGGACCGAAAGCCGGCGGGGTGACCATCGTGGGTGTTGCGGGCGATGTTCGCACCGGCGCGTTGGAGCGCGAACCGATGCCCGTGTTCTACCGGCCCCACGCGCAATTCGCCTCGCGCGAGATGACCTTAGTGGTTCGCACGTTCCAGGAGCCGCAGGCGCTGGCCGCCGCGATCCGGGCGGAAACCTGGAAGCTCGATCGGGATCTGCCCATTCCTACCATGCGAACGATGCGCGAGATCGTTTCGGCCTCGGTGGCCGAACGGCGATTCCAGACGGTGCTGGTGGCGCTCTTCGCGGCGCTCTCGCTAATCCTGGCACTGGTGGGGATCTACGGCGTGACCAGTTACTCCGTGGCGCGCCAGACCCAGGAGATCGGCCTGCGCATGGCGCTGGGCGCCCAGGGGGGCAATGTGTTGCGGTCGGTGCTGGTACAGGGCCTGCAGCCCGTATTGGTGGGGCTGGTGTGCGGACTGATCGCGGCCAGACTCGGCGCGGTGACAGTGAGAAGTTTCCTGTTCGGCATTGGGCCGCTGGATCCGGTAGCGCTGGGCGGGGTGGCGGGTATTCTGCTGTTCGCCGCGGCGCTGGCCTGCTACCTGCCGGCACGAAGAGCCTCGCGGCTGGACCCGGTGATCGCGCTGCGGTGTGAGTAGCGTCGACCCGCCGGGATTCCGGCGGAAATTGGCTGTAAGTTACTGAAACTACAAAAGGCTTCCGCCGGACTCCGGCGGGACGGCGTTGATTCGCACCATTCCGATCTAACCACCCCTTCGGTCGTCTCACCTGATAGCGGCCCGAGGATTCGGAGCAGTGGGAGCCACGCTATAGTAGCCACACGGATGCTCTCTGACCTGCGACTTGCCGCTCGCGCGTTGCTGCGCGCTCCTGTCTTCGCCATATCCACCATCCTCACGCTGGCCTTGGGAGTGGGCGCCAACACCGGGGCCTTCTCGGCGCTCCGCACGCTTCTCCTCAAGCCGCTTCCCTATCCGGAGCCGCAACGCCTGGTGGCGCTTTACGAAACCACCGTGGACCAGAAGCCGCGCGGGGTGGCGGAGGGCAACCTGCTCGACTGGCGGGTGCGCACCACCTCTTTCGAGGCCATGGCCGTCTATCAGCCGCGGTCTTTCGGCCTGACCATGGGCGATCGCGACCCGGTCATCGTGATCCAGACCGGGATGGTGATGGCGGAGTTTTTCCGCGTCCTGAAGATACCGCCGGCGATGGGCAGGGCCTTCACGGAAGAAGAGGAGTTTGCCGAAGCCCACCTCATCGTGCTGACCGACCGTCTCTGGCGCGCGAGGTTCTCGGCAGATCCGGACGTCGTCGGACGCAAGATCTTCGTGAATGAAGAGCCCCACACGGTAGTCGGGGTGATGCCGCCGCGATTCGAATACCCCATGGATCGGACGCTGCCCGATGCCTTCATTCCGCTCAGCCACAAGGACTACTGTTGCGCCCGGTTGGGGTCGCAGAGCGGCATCGCGCGGATCAAGCCCGGCACCAGCCTGCCGCGGGCGCGGGCCCAACTGGAAGCGGCAGCCGCGGGCCTGGCCGCGGAGTATCCGCAAACCAATCGTGGACGCACCGCAGGGCTCCAGCCGTTGGACGAAGCGATGACGGGGAACCGGCGCGAGCCGCTGCTGTTGCTGCTCTCGGCCGCTTTTCTGCTGCTTGCGATCGCTTGCGCCAACGTGGCCGGGATGGTGCTGGCCCGCTGCCTGGGGCGCGGCCACGAGATGGCCATTCGCGCCTCCCTGGGCGCGGGAGCGGGACGGTTGGCTCGCCAGTTCTTAGCGGAAGCCGCGGTGCTGAGCGTCGCCGGGGCCGGCTTGGGGCTGCTAGCGGCGAATCTGGTACTGCGCGTGGTGCCCGAATTTGTGCCGGGCGCGGGACAGACCGAGCCCCTGCGCCTGGACGGCGGCGCCTTCACCATCGCCCTGGTGCTAGCCTTCGCGGTGACCATGCTGTTGGCCGCGGCCCCCACGCTGTGGGTGCGCAGCGCGAACCTCGCCGCCATGATCAAGGCCGGAGGTCGGCAAAGCTCGCGGGGATCGCGCAGCGGCCTGCGCGGCGCGCTGGTCGTGACCCAGGTGGCGCTCTCGGTGGTGCTACTGCTCAGCACGGGATTGTTGTTGCGCAGCTTCTTCAACCTGCTGGCCACCAACCCGGGGTTCGAAACGGCGCACGTGCTTCAGTTCGGCATCGGGCTGCCGGGGAAGCGGTACGACACGGAACTGAAGGAGATCGAATTCCACAAGGAACTGACGGGCAAACTGGCCGAAGTGCCAGGCGTGGAGAGCGTCGGGGCGGTACAACGGCTGCCGTTGCGCGGCGGAGTGATCGGGCCGGGCGGGTCGTTTCAGATTTGGGGCGCGAATATCCCGATTCCGCAAAGGCCCCATTCGTGGGTCAACGCGGCGGCCCCCGGATATTTCGGCTCCATGGGGATTCCGCTGATCGAAGGGCGCGACTTTTCGTGGCGGGACGATCGCCCGGGCTATCATCGTGTGGCCATTGTAAACCAGACTTTCGCGCGCGCCTATCTCCGTGATCGCCGCGCACTCGGGACCCTGCTGGACGTGCGCTGGGTGAGCGATCTAAACCCGCTGGGTGTGACTTGGGAGATTGTAGGCGTGGTGGGCGACACACGCCAGGCCGACCTGGATCGCGACCCATTTCCGGAAATCTTCCTCTCGGTGTCGCAGGTGGGCGGCGAAGGCATGGGCTATGTCATCCGTGCCCGCCGTGACGATGCCGGAATGGCGAAGGCGATCTCCAAAGCGGTGGAGGCCCAGGACCCGCGTATTCAGCGCGTCAGTCCCAAGCCGCTGGACTTCGTGGTGGAGCGCGTCTTGGGGAGCCGCCGCGCCACCATGCGCCTCGTGGGGGCGTTCGGCGCGCTGGCGCTCCTGCTGACCGCGGTAGGGGTCTACGGGATCGTGGCGTTTCGCGCGTCCCAGCGTTCGCGCGAGATGGCCATCCGGGTGGCGCTGGGGGCCAGCCGGGACGAGATCCGGAACCTGGTGCTGGTCCACGGGCTGCGGCTGGCTGCCGGCGGAACGGCCGCCGGGCTGGGGGTGTTCCTGTTGGCGAGCCCGCTGTGGAAGGGGCAGTTCTACGGCGTTGGCCCCGCCGACCCCGTGACGATTGGCGCGGTGGTGGCGGTGGTGATGGTGGTGGCGGCAGGTGCGTCGCTGGGGCCTTCGCGGCGGGCGTCGCGAGCGGTGCCGGCGGAGTTGCTGAGAGAGGGTTGATGG
>OBLT010001057.1_pt1 | contig 17729 bp, 11 predicted proteins | sample 1518721 | NCBI WGS metagenome assembly OBLT01 (sample SAMEA3539307, study PRJEB22396) | soil metagenome | biome: tundra; feature: field; material: soil | place: USA | collected 2010-05 | depth 0.15 m | reverse complement strand
AGGTGCCCCACGCGGCTCATCACGCGCTGTTTCACGCTCCAGGGATACGGCCCCACCTTGAGCATGTCCAGATCGTGATTGGCCTCCAAGAGCAGCAGGTCGGTGCGCCGCAAATGAAACTTGATGGACTCCGGCACGTAGCCCAGATCGGTGGCCACGCCGACGCGGACCCCCTGCGCTTCGAAGCAGTAGCCCACCGGGTCGATGGCGTCGTGCGGGATGCCGAAACTCCGCACCTCGATATCGCCGATCCGGAAGCTGGTGCCCGCCTGGAAGGGTTCCAGCCGCTCCGGCGGCTGCGCGCCCCAGTCGATCGCCGGCGCCGCGAGCAGCGTCATACAGATCACGGCGCGCACATCCTTATTGCGCGCCAGCACGGGGAGTCCCGCCACGTGATCCGAGTGTTCGTGGGTGATCAGGATGGCGTCGATATTCTCCAGCGATTCGCCAATGGAGGCGAGGCGCTTGCGCAATTCGCGCATGCTCAGGCCGGCATCCACCAGGATTCGCGTATTTTCGGTGGCCAGGAGGGCGGCGTTGCCGGAACTGCCGCTGGCGAGCACGCAGAATTTTACGATTGTCCTTCTCCTCGCGAACCTTCAGAATACACCCAATCGCTATAGAACAATATGACGCGGAAACGTTTCGGATATCGGCAGTGGCGCATTGTCACCTCTTACGTGGGACACCGCCGCACTCGGGCTATATCGGTTGACTGCGTCTCTTCGGTAGGGTAGTTTCGGATATTTGGCAGAGGATCGCGCCAATCGTGGGCAGGCGCTTTCGTCTGCCAACTGCGCGCTCGACCAAGGCCACGCGCGTGGACCCTTGAGGGCGGGGCTGGAGTTGTTTTTCACGATTCCGGGGCGTTGCCTTGGCTACCCGTACGTTCTGGGGCCGGGCCGAGTGGCGCAGGCCGCGGCTCCTGGATGGCCGCACGGCCAGGCGCTGTCATGGCAAGTCATCATAATTGTCCGCCGGAAGATTGCAGCGTCAGAGCCTTCGGGTCCGACGTCCCCTTTTCGTTGGTGGCAGTTGCAGCGATCCCTTGGATGGCGGCGACATCGCCGGCCACGTTGAAACGCACGGAAACGGTGAACTGTCCGCCAAAGTTGCGGCTGAGCGCACCGCTGTACCAATCGTTGAAAGCGGCCGAGACATCGGCGGTCAAGGTCGTGGTGGCGAGCGCGCTGTTGTCGGCGGGAGTGAGGGTGAAGGCGAGCTGGGTAAGCGAGCGGGTGGTGGATACACCGGTGATCAGCAGTTCGAAGCCGGCGCTATCCATGGCGCCGATCTGGAACGCCCGGATCTGCGGTGCGGCGGCAGGTATGGAAATGTTCTGAGTCACCGGCGAGGCGCCGGTAATGACGTAGTCGCCCAGCGAAAACGAGGCGGCGAGTACGATGGCTCCGGCGGTAGATCCGGTTTGCAGCACGACGCCAGTCGCGGTGGTGCCGAAAACAGCGTCCGTAGCGCCGCCCGGGATTTTGAAATCGACATAGCGCTGGCCGTTCAGGAATTGGATGGCCGGATCGTCCACCAGGGAATCGGAGGTAAAGCTCACCGATAGCCTCCCTGCCAGGTCGTGCGGGTAGGCGGAGGCGAGATGGATTCCGATCGAGGGCTGCGCCAAAGGCTGCATCTGGGCGTTCACGTTGGTGAATGAGATGACAGGCAGCGATGGCGGCGCGGTGGCGGCCACAACGATCGTAGAGGTCAGCCCGTTGACCTGGAGGAATCCTCCGGTTATGCCGAGCACCGCTGGAGCAAACAGCGCATTGAGCTGGATGGCACCGCCCGGCGGCAGGGTTGCGGGAAGCGCAGGAGCCGGGGCAGAGAAGCCGGCTCCGCCGACGGCGAAATTCTGGATCGTGCCGGGCTGGTTCCCGGTGTTCGCGATGCTCACCGTGAACGGGAACTGATCTCCGATCGACGTAGACGGCAGCGTAATCTGGGAGCCGTCGCAGGCCGACAGCGTCTGACCTAGTGCGGCAACCGTACAGGCAAACTGCGGCCCCAATCCGATGCCTGAGAGTACGAAGGATGCACCGCCGATGCGCAGTGCGCCGCTGGTGTTCCCGGAGGTTTGCGGCACGAAAGCCAAGCCCAATGTGGCCGAACCTCCAACCGCAATGCTGAGTGGCAGCGCCGGCGCACTCTGTAGCTGGAAGGAAGACGGACTGGCGCTGAGAGTGGAAATCAGCGCGGGCGCGGTGCCCGTGTTGCGAACACGAAGGCTCAGCACGGTGGGCGTGCCCAGCGCCACCGAAGGGAAGGCAATGGTATCCCCCGGTTGGATGGGCTGCGCGGTTTCGGCGGCGATCTCGAAAGCGAGCGAAGCAGCGGCAGCGAGACCGGAAAGCAGGATGCGATGAGATACTCCGGAAACCGAATAGGTGAGGGTCCCGCCGAAGTTTCCCGGCTGGTCGGGCGAAAACCCAATCCCGACGGACATCTGGCTGCCGGCGGCGAGAGAGACCGGCATCAACGGCAGGCCGGAAAACCGAAAAGCGGTACCGGAGAGGAGCAGAGCATCCATGGAGACGGTCGCGGCGGTGCGATTGGAAATCGTGAACGTGGCGGAGGACTGCGAACCCGGGAGGGTGGCGGGAAATGCAATGGTCCCGCCATCCGGCACCAGCGCCTGGTTTCCGTCCGCGGCGAGAGCGACGCTTGCCAGGACACCGTCTACGGCTTGCGCCGAAAGTGCAAACCGCACCACCTGGGATGCGCCGGACGGGGCGGTGAAAATGAGACTCACGGTGGCGGCAGCCGAGCCGGCCGCCTTCGGGGTGAAGGTGACGGCGACCGCGTTGGAAGCGCCGGCGGCGAGTTGGGCCGAAGCGGGCGATACCGCGAACAGCGGGTTGCTCACCGACGCCGACAAAGCATAGGACGACGGCGACTGATTGGAGCAGTAGATGGTAGCCATGGAAGCCGATCCGGCGGCGACTACCGGGTAGACGATGGTACCGCTGGGAAGCAGCGGACCGGGGCCGGCGGCGCCCGAGATCTGATAGGTGAAGGTTACGCCGGCCTGCGCAAACAGCGCCAGCGGTGCCAGTGTGAGCAATGCAGTCTTATGCAGCATGGGACCGGTCTCAATTCATGGGGACGAAAAATGCGCTGTAATCCTGCTGGACATCCACCAGCAGCAGCGGGAAATCGAGCAGCGCGTTGGATACCAGAATGGATGGCGAATCGAGCGCCTCGAGTTGGCTGGGCGCCACGGGCAGCGCCACGATGCGGGGTGGCCGGGACCCATCGGTGCGCGCCACGACCAACGCCGCACCGCCCGTGATGGCGACAGCCATTGTCGACGAGTCCACGGCGACCAGGCCAACGGGTGAATCGATTCCGCTGGAGCGATCCAGCAGGACCGTGGGCGCGCTGCCGTCCAGATTGGCGAAGAGAAGCACCTGGTTCGAGGCGGCGTCGGCAACCGCGACCTTTTGGTCGCTTAACCAGGCGACGGCGGTGGGGCGAAACGCGTCTCGATCGAAGATAGGGATCACGGCGCCGGGGTTGGCGGCGCAGATCTCCACGAGCTGTCCCGATTGATCGTCGGCGCCGGCCACCAGAGCGCAACCGGAATTGGAGACGGCGACGGTGGTAATCTTGCCGCGAAGGGCCAGCGGGAGCGCGTCCGAAACGGCCGGCGCCGATGCCAGGTTGGTGACGATCTGGACCTGCTGTTGTGAGGTGGAGACGATGGCGGCCGCCGATCCGTCGGCGCTCAGGAAGACGCGATCGCTATCCGGCAGGATCGCTTCCAGGCGGGCAGCGGTGGCCGCTCCGCTCAAGCCATGCACGACGTAGGCGCGCCGGGGTTGTTCCTGGGAAATCGCCACTGCGATATCGCGGCTGCCGCGGATGCCGAGGGCAGTGACGCCCCACGGCAGACTCAGGGCGGTGCCGAGATAGGCCGCGCCGGGAATTCCGAGCACGGGACGAACCGTGCCCGATCGCCCGTCCAGAACGTAACCGGATACCACGCCGTGGATGCTCATTTGCGCGCAGCAAACGGAACAGAGGACCACGGTAGAGAACGCCAGCGCGCGGGCGGACATTAGTGGGGACCTCCGACCGTAATCTGGCCGATGCCGACGGTGGTTGGCGTGGCACCCGGGGCGCTGGCGGCAGTTTGCGCGCCGCCATGTCCTTTGGCGGCGAGCACACCGGCGAGACCGGCGGCCGCTCCCACCGCCAGGATGGTCAGCAGTTTCTTCGACCCGCCGCGACTGACGGAAGCCGGCTCGCGACCTGGCAGGGATGCGCGCGCGATGCCATCGGCGGGCGGAGCTTTCGCCGGGGCGGCGTTGACGCCCGGCAGCACGCCGGTGGAAGCAGTGGCCGGCGGCGCGGCGTTTACGGGCGGCGGCGGCCCGGATCGATTGGCCGCTACCGCGGCCGCCGGGGCTGCGTTGACACCCAGCCGCACGCCGGTGGAAGCAGTGGCCGGCGGCGCGACGTTTACGGGCGGAAGCACACTGGCGAATGTGGCGGGCGGTTGCAGCGGAGCCGCCGAGCGGACCAGGACCTCCGGCGACTGCGGGGTGGACCCAAGTGCCACGGGCGCGGCGGTATAAACCGTCACCAGCTTTCCCGCGGGAATCTGGATTGCTTTGCCGTACTTGAACATGGTGAACGGGAGCGCCGGGAGAGCGCCCAGACCGTCGGATGCGATTTCGTGCGACTTCGCGACGCCCGGATGGGCAGCGGCGGCCGCGCGCAGCCGCACGGAGGCGCCGCCGGCCAGAGACACGGATTCGATATCCACGGCGAGGCGTCCGCTGCGCATCAGGCGGCCCACGGGCGCGGCATCGACGACTCTTCCCCAAGCCGAACTCCCTTTCGGAATGACAACCGTGCCGGCGGCGCCGACGTCCTCCATCACTTCGAACTCGACGCGATCGTTGACGCGCGCCGTTTCGGAAGACAACGCCTGTTTCAGCCGCAAGGCGACGGGCACGTCCCGTTCCAGGCGAACCGAGGGGTCCGCGCTGAAGAGCGACGGCGCCGCGGAGAGCGCGGCCAACGCAACGAGTGAGCATGTGGTCTTCATAGTGTCTTCTCCGGTTTCTGCACAAAGACGGTTTGCCAGGCGGCCGGATCCTCCTGCCCGAGGCGCCATGCGGAAATGCCGCGCAGGCCGTACTTGCCGGCGAGAGCGGTGCGGAGAGCCAGAGAATCGGCCGTCTCCAGCCAGACGATGTGATCGCCTTGCCCATCCGTGAAATGGAACGTGGCTTCCTGGTGGGTGGAATCGAGGCGTATCTCGGATTGTGCCGCCCGCGCCAGGGCGGCCGCCGCGGTGTATGGGCCTTCGGTCACCTTGTTGGCCGCCCAGTGGCGGTGGTAGAGCGGCACACCCAGCATGACCTTGGCGGCGGGCGTCCACTCGAGCGTCTGACGCACGCAGGCTTCCACCCACGCGAGTCCGGCCACCGGTCCGGGCTCTTGCGGAGAGGTGTATTCGTCGTAGGTCATCAGGGAGATGAAATCGGCGGCGTGCCCCAAGCGCGCGTAGTCGAATGCCGCGCTCTGTTGGCTGGCTTTCCACACGCCCACGGGCGAGGAGGAGGGGCCAGGGGCAGCCAGCGGTGCGGGTACGGCGACGCTGAGTTGCATGCCGCGGCGGTGCAGCGCGGTGGCGAGGCGCTCGGTGAACTCCGCGTAGGCTTGGCGGTCGGTTTCGTGCAATCCTTCGAAATCGAGCTGGAGGCCGTAGAAGCGGTGCCGGTGGGCAGTTTGGACCAGCGCCGCAATCAGCCTGTCGCGCGCGGGCCCGGCGGCGGCGGCAGCCGTCTCCGGACGGAACCCGCGATTGACCACCACGGGCATGATGCGGACGCCGTTCGCCGCCGTCCAGACAGCGGTCTCTTTTTGGATCGTGCTAACCAGGTTGCCCTCGCTGTCAACTTCCAGCCAGACGGGCGAAAGCAGGCCGATCTGCCGGCCATGCGCGCGGAGTGAAGCGTCGGCGAGCTGGTCATTCCAGTAGTAGAAGTGCATGACGAGCGGCGGTTGGCGCGCCCCCGACGCGGCCGGCACGAAGTGCGCAATTGCCATGGCCGCGGCCAGGGAGCCGATCAGGCAGAGGGCTCTCATTTCTCATCCATCGAAATCAGGCACAGGTAACTGGCGCGCGCCGCCAGTTTCGGAAAGTCGAGCCGAAGGACTCCATCCTGGTTGACTGCATAGTGTGGGATACCGGTGCCCAACAATGCCGTGACACGCAAGCGGGAGGGAACTGCCGGGAGGTAGACATACACGCTGGTGTCGGAGACCGGGCGGCTCCCGCTGTTGCTGACCGCCAGGCGGATGCGGTGATCGTTGACCTGACGAACGTCGGTATGGACCCGCTCGTGACGAATCCACCACTCGGCCATCTCGCTGCCCGTGGCCATCCATACTCCGTGCCCTTTGATGCCGCGCAGCAGGTTCTCCAGCGCCGGAGCGTTTTCGGGAGAACCGAGGAGGTCGCTGCGGAACGACAGGGTGTAAGCTCCGCCGGTCTTCTCGACGATCTGGAAATCTCTCCAGAGGCGATCGGCGGGCGGGTCCAAGGGCGACTCGGCCATGGCTTCGAAGTCGTCGGCGAAAGGAGCTTCGAGCCGGGCAAGGGGCACTTGCCGCACCGGCAGGAAGGAGACAGCCGGGGCGGCAATCAGCTCGGGGACGGCGCGCGTCCCTGCGACGCGATCGAGGTAATAGGCAAACCCCGCATGGCGCAGGGCGGCGACCGTGCCATCGTCCCAGAGACTGTCTGGGGGCGCGAAGCCGGCGAGGTTCAAGCCGCCGCCATTTTGCATACGGCGCCGCGCATCGGTAAGGCGAGCGGTCTGGCGGGACACAGCCTGGTCGGCAAAGCTGTCGGGGGTGTCGCCCGATGACGCGATTTCACCCAGGCCGGCGAGCGATCGCACCAGTTCCGGAGCCTGCGAGGCAGTCCGGCCATCCAGGAAGAAGGTTGCGCGGACCTGGTTGGCACGCAACGCAGCCATGGTGGATTGCGCCGTACGGGGATCCACCACGCGCGCGGCGACGACCACTGCGGAACCCGCGGCTTTGGGCCAGTTGGCAACGGCCGCGACAGGCCGGCGCCCGGCCCATTGGACCGCGGAAAACAGGTAAGCATTCAGGATTCCCCTTTCGGACGGATCCTTTGCCGGTGTGTTTTCGGAGAAACCGAGCCACACAAACCGTCCGCGTCCGCGAACGCCATGGATCGCGAGCGTGCCACCGGGCGCCGATTCCAGGGGGCGCAGGCGATAGTCGGCCGCATAGATGTCCGGTTTGGCGGCGTCACCCATCACCACTTCCCGATTGGCGAGCGAAAGCCGATAACCGGCGGGCACCGACCCGGAATAGAAGTTCCCACCGGTATAAGCGCCCACGAGTTGGGCCAGGGTGGAAGTCGCGGACGGGCTCTTCAGTCCGGTGAGTTTGCCAAGCGTATCCCATCCCTTCCACGAGCAGTCGGCGGCACGCGCGCCGGTCGCGCCGGAGAGGACGAGGCCCTTGCCGCTGGTGACGAAGGACTGGATGGAGTTCCGCTGCGCGTCATCGAGGCACACGGCCCACGGCAGCACAAGCACATCCGCTGAGTTGGCGAGCCCGCGGGCAAGGTCCCGATCGTTCACGATGCGGTACGGCGTATGCTCCTGGCTGAGAATCGCCTCCCATTGCCTGGCCAGATCGAAGTATGACTCCGGATGATCCGGATTCAGCTTGGCGCTGGCGTCGCTGCGCAATACCGCCACTCGGAAAGCGGTCTGGCCGGCAGGCGCGCCGCCGAACCACTGCGACGCACCGACTGTCCGGTCGAGGATGGCGAAGTAAATGACGCCTTGCACGGCCGCGATCGCCGCCACCGCGACCGCCAACTTCATCGTCAGACCTTTGCGTCGATGTTCCATTCCGGCCTCCGTATGAGCTGGCATAGCTACCGTGTGGCTTCGTAGCGGCGGAAAAACTGCGGCGCCGATGCCGCGGGGGCTTGCAGGGCGGGGGCCTTCCGCCGCTTGCGCACCTGGAAAGCGGCGTAGGTCACCAGAGTGAAAAACGCGGTCAGCAGAGTGGCAATCAAAATCACCGCGGCGACAACCGAATAGAGTTCGAGTTCCATATATTCTCCCAGTGGGATGGTTCCTAAATTCTTCCGACACGCTCCTGGCGGAGCCAGGACATGGGTACCGAAAACAGCTCGTCCACCCAGGCGAGCGCGCGCACGACATCGACGAAAGGAACGAAGAAGACGCGGAAGACAACGACCTGGAGCATGAGGCGCAGGTCCTCTCCTTCAGCGGCCAGACAATACGCGGCGATGGCCGCATCGATCACCGTCAGTTGCGCCCACCACAACACCACGAGCGACGACATGCCGCCGCCACTCAGCGTGGTGAACAGGAAGAAGGCAAGGCCGGCGAGGTTCATCATCGGGATGGCGATGCTCTCGATCACGAACAGCCAAAGCGAGAGCCAGGTGCCGAAACCGGAAAACGGCCGCGACAGCCACCGCTTATGTTTCAGAATGGCCTGCATGATGCCGCGCGACCAGCGATACCGCTGCCTGATGAGAGTGGAGGCGGTCTCGGGCGCTTCGGTCCAGGCGATGACGTCCATATCGTATTTGATGCGGCCGCCGTGCAGCATGATTTGCAGGGTGATGTCACAATCCTCGGCGAAGGTGTTCGTGGCATATCCGCCGACCGCATCCAGCACACTCTTGCGGAAGATGCCGACCGGGCCGGGGATGACGGTCACCTTTCTGAATGCACTCTGGGCCATGCGCACCAGGTTCAGGCCCTGGATATATTCCAGGGCTTGCAGGCGCGTCAGGGTATTCAGGCGATTGGCCACTTTGACATTGCCTGCGACGGCACTGATGGACGGGTCGGCAAAATGCGAAGCCGCCCTGCGCAGCACGTCCCGGTCCAGCCGGGAATCGGCGTCGGTGCAGAGGATCAACTCACCGCGCGCGTAACGTATGCCGGCATTCAGGGCCGATCCTTTACCGCTGTTGGCCTTGCGGAAGACACGCAGACGATGCGCTCCGTAGCGAGACGAGAGGGCCGCAGCCTTCTCGTAGGTGTCGTCGGTCGAGCCATCGTCCACCACGATGACTTCGAAATTCGGGTAGTTCAGCGACATGGCCGCCGCGATGGACGATTCGATGACCGGTCCTTCGTTGCAGGCGGGGACGATGACCGAAAACGACGGATAGTCCGCTGCAATGGCCGGCTCGGCGGCATGTCTGATGTGCTCGACAAGCGAGATGGTGGTGAGCAGCAGACAGCGCAACACCAGCAGTCCCAGGAAGCCGAGCAGCACGGTGCTCGTGCCATACACGAATACGTCGGCCACTTCGAGGCGCCCGCCGAAGAAGTACAGGCACACGGCGGCGACGGCGCCCGTGGCGGCGAGAACGGCGAAGGCGATAAATAGAATCTGAGCCAGGCGGCGCGTCATGGTTTTACCCCTTATTGAAGATCGAGCCGCGCCGGATTGGCCCGGGAGATGGGCGGCATGAACGAGCCTTCCAGGCGAAAGTCGATGGAGCCGGTGCCATAGACGGGAGATCCAAAAGCGCTGCTGCGGCCGCGGCCGTAGCGATAGCCGAACAGCAGGTTGAGATCGGGACGGAGCTTCCATTGCAAGGCCGGATAGAGCAATACTTCGAGCGTGCTCACGCTGGCATTGCCGAACCGGTTGATGCGGCCATAGCCCAGCTCACCGTCCAAACGCAGCCGAAGCGCGCTGGAGAGCGGTTTGCTCCACGCGTAGGCCATGCCGTACGTTCCGTAATACGACGGGCTGAAGAAGAGCGGAGACGCCTGGGTAAATGTCGTCCCGCGCGCAAAGTAGCCGGTCGTGAACTCCGGCGTTACTGCGTAGTCGAGACGGGCCGCAAAGCGCCGCTGCGTGATTTCGGGCGAGGCGCCACTGACGCTGCGCGAGTAGTCCGAAAGACCGCCCAGGATATAGAGCCGCCAGCGCTCCGAGATCTGCTGCTGGTAGCTCAAAAAAGCATGGCGCCCCCGAATGGCGTCGAACAGAGATGCCACGGTGTTCACGTCGTAGGCGGCATCGCGCTGCATGACGGAGAGCGTCAAGGCATGGCCGGCGCCCTGGAAAATCGCGTCCGCCCGATACTGCGCGCTGGTGCGGGCCGTATCGAAACGGGCCTGATAAGCCTCGGCCAGCAGCGAGAAGTGGCTGCCCGGCGTGAGTTCGACGCGTCCGCCGGCGCCGGCGCCGTGGACCGTTCCGCCGGCGGCGCAGATCTGGTTGTCGAGCGTCTTCAGCAACCCGTTGGATTCCTTGGAACCGCATACCGTTCCGCCCACCTGCCGGTCCTGGCTGAAGTAGTCGTACCCGAAGAACGGCATCAGCTTCAACCCTCCGCGCAGCGGAAACGCCCCTTCGAAACGGTTCACGGAGCGGCCGAAGCTGTCGGAATCGGTGAAGCTCGTCTGGTGGTACGAGAGGGATGGGGAAACCTGCGGTTCCAGTTCTTCGAGCCGCTCCCGCGCGGCTGGGTTGGAGGGATCCCGCTGGAATGCGCTCCGGTAGGCCTTCACCACGTCGAAGCGGTCGTTCCCGCGGTAATCGGAGACCTGGGCGATGCCCAGCAGGGCGTCTGCATTGTTGCGGTCGCGCAGCAGCACGGTGCGGTAAGAACTGGCCGCGGCAGCGTACTCGCCGGACCATTTCTGGACGTCGGCGAGTTCCAGCCGGGCCTGGCTGTCATCGCCGTAGCGGTGCAAGAACTCCAGGTAGCCGCGCTCCGCCGTGGCGAATTGCTTACTCCAGCTATAGACGCGGCAGATGGCGAGATCGATCTCGCGGTCGGTGCCGAGTTTCGCGGCGTACGCGGTATACAGCGCGAGAGCATCCTGCGCGCGGCCGGCGGCCGTCAGCTTCTCTGCCGCTTCTAACGTCTTTCTCCGCTCCCGGTCCCGGAAGAGCTGGCGCGATTCCAGCGCCACCGCATTCCCCGGTGAAAGCGAGACCAGCTTCTCCGCATAGGGCTGCGACTCCGCCAGCTTGTCGTCCCAGACGAAGGCATGCACCAGGTCCTCGTAGTCTTCCACGGACGCGCGGCCACCGGCTGCCAGTTTGGAATAATCGTCCTGGGCCGGGGCGAAGTCGGGAATCGTCAGTTCGATTTTCGCCAGCTCGCGGCGCGCGGTGTCGTCGTTGGGAAGGCGCTCGAGGTACTGCCGGTAGTAATTCACGGCCTCCGGATAGAGCTTGCCCCAGGAGTAGACGCGAGCCACCTCCAGCATGGTCTCGGTGCTTTCCGGGTGTTGCTGGAGATATTCGAGAAACGATGCGGCGGCCGGCCCGTATTCCTTCTTTTCCAGGCGCTCGAATCCCTGGCGCCGCGGCAGAGCCTCGGCCACACGCGTGCGGGCTTCGGACAATCTCCGATCCTGGGGATCGATCTCGGCAGCCTTCCGATAGGCTGTGAGAGCCAGATCGAGCTGGGCGGCCTGCTCGTAGCATTGGCCCACCCCGTATTGAGCTTCGGCATCGTTGGGCCGCCGGTCGAGCACACGGCGGAATTCGCCCGATGCCTCATCGAACCGCTTCGACCACAGCAGCGCGTCGGCCAGATTCAGCCGCGCGTCCACGTCTTCCGGGTTGCGATCGACGTAGGCACGGTAGGCGTCCGCCGCTTCGCCGGTGTGGTTCCACCACAGGAGGACTCCGGCGAGCTCGAGTTGCGCGCCGCGATCGCCCGGTTTCTGAAGCAGGTACCGCCGGTAGTTTTCCGCCGCCGGACCATAGTCTTGCTGCCAGGTGAAGTTCTGCGCCGCCCGCAACAGGAATACCGGGCTGACGGGGTGTTTCTCCGCCAGGGAGAGATAGGCGGAAGCCGCTTTGGCGTACTGCTTCCGGCGGGTATAAATTTCGGCCAGCCGTTGCTGCGGAATCGCCAGATCGGGCGAGCGGCCGGCGAGGGCTGTCAGTATCGGCTCGGCTTCCTCGAGCCGCCCGGCCGCGATCAGCCTCTCGGCGCTTTCCAGAGAGGCGCCTGCCCGCGCGCGCTCGGTTGCCTCCGGCGGCCGCGGCGGCGTTTGCGCCGCTTGCTGGGGCGGCGTCGGCGGCTGTAAAGCGCGCATCGCCTCCGGGTCTCCCGGCACCGTTTTCAGGACCTGCCGATACTCCTGCCGGGCCTCTTCCGGACGGCGTAGTTGCACCAGGCAACTGGCCAGCAACTTGCGCACAACGGTGTTTTTGGCCTGCTTCGAAAGCACATCTCGCAGCAGCGGCTCCGCCTGAACGCACTTGCCGGCACGGTAGAGTTCCAAGGCTTCGACCGCCGGATCGGCCGCCAGAGCCGCGGTCGCCGCCGCCGTGAGAATGGCCAGCGCCGCCAGAAGATGGTTTCGAGTCTTTCCTGGTCGCATGATTCTCCTCAGTACGAAGACGAGGTGGCTCGCTTCTTCTCGGTTTCGAGGTTGCGGACGCCGACGGCTTCGAGCACCAGCGACCGCATGCTGCTTTCCGCAATGACACCGCCGGTTGCCACCTCGTCGACGAATGGCGGCGTCGAGCCATTCCAATTGCGCCGGAAGCGCTCCAAAAACGGAGCGGTGTCGCCGGCTCCCGCCAGAAGCACCACAATCCCGCGCTCTCCGGTGAAGACCAGGTCGGCCGACCGGGTGAACAGCGCCACCACCGAAGCCAGCTCATCCAAGAGGTGCCGGCCGATCCGCATGACAAACAGGCTGGGCGCGGCGCCAAATCGCTGGCAGAACGCGCCGTCGTGCAGCACGCGGGCAACAAAATAGTCCAGGTCGCCGGTGCAATTGACCTCGCTGGAAAGTGCCTGGCTATCGTATTCTCCGCGGTTGCGGTCGAGAAGGCCGATGGCGCCGGCGCGCCGCAGCAGATTCCAGACGCAGGGCCGAAGCAGGCTGCGCTCCGCGGGCATCGTCAGGAAAGCATCGACCCCCGCATGCAGGAATGCCGCCTGGTCGGCAACGCGCCGCAGGCGGCGGGATAGCATGACGATGGGCAGATTGCGCCCGGCGCCACGCAGCTTTCGGGCAATATCGATTCCGCCGCCGCCGCGCACCTGCTCGGCGAGGATTACCAGATCGGGCGCATGGATCGCCACGGCGGACAGCCCGTCGGCAGCCCCGGCGGCAGGTATCACCCGGAACGCGGGGCCGAGCAACGACTGGAGTTGGGCGGATTCGGCTTCATCGGGATTGATCGTCAGGATGGTGGCGGCATGGGCCACCGATTGAGCGGTCCGAATGGCCAGCGGCATGGGCGCGCTCCGCGTGGGCCGCGCCGGACCGATGGTGAGCACCTGGCGGGCATGATCGGGCAGCGCCCGTAGACCGAGGCCCGGTTCGAGCTCAAAGCGGATCGGCTCGCCACCCTGCGATTCCGGCATCGATTCCAACACCAGGCGGCGCCCGTCGCGCGTCTCCTCGAACCGGATCACGCCGTGCGCCGAATCTTTCGCGGCGGTGGCCTGCGCCTGGCCCTCGGGCAGGTCGATCAGGTAGAGCGCCGTGGCGCCCATGGCGCGGATGGAGTTGGCGATGACGCGGAAGCGGTCGGCCACGAAGCTCTGCGTCGGACCGGCCAGCAGAGGCGTGATCGGGTCGAAGACCACGCGCTGCACGCTGCTCCCCGCCAGCGCCGCGCGAAACTCTTCTACAATCCGCAGATCGTCGAGCAGACGGCTTGAGTTGCCGGCAATGTCCTCGGGATATTCGAAGAGAAACAACACGTTGTTCTGGAAGGCGGCCTCGAAGTCCAGACCCGACTGCCGGGCCTGTTCCAGGACGGTGGCCGGGCTGCGAGAGGTAACGAGGGCCACCGCCTCCCCAGCGGCGAGGCCTTCGGAAATAAAACCCAGCGCGAAGGTGCTCTTCCCCAGCCCCGCGGCTCCGTACACCAGATACGCCTCGCTTTGACGCAGCCCTCTGGCGATCTCGTCGAATGCCGCAAAACCGGTGGCGACCATGCCTTCATGTGAGTGTGTCATGCTGTCTTGACTGCCCTCCACTGCAATAGGGGGAGCATACCGTACGGGCCGCCGGGCAACCAGTAATATGGGGTAATCGCTTACTATCGATTACCGTAACGGGCGGGATTTAAAGCTCCGGTGCGGTTACACTGTGGTTCGAGATATGCGATTGCGATTGACGGCGGAACTTTACTTGACAGCGTTAATGGCGACCAGTCTGGGCGCGGGGCTTCTCCCGGCTCAGAGTCGCGTCGCATACCAGACGACTACCGATTGGGGGACCGGCTTCCAGGCGCAGATCACGATTTACAACGATGCGCCACAGCCGGTCGGCGGCTGGGTGTTGTCGTTGGATTTCTCGCGGAGCATCGACACCATTTGGGAAGCCAGCGTAAGCAGTCATCAGGACGCCCACTACGTGATCCAATCGGCCGGATGGAACACCGTGATTCCCGCCGGCGGATCCGTCAGCTTCGGTTTCGTCGGATCGCCAGGCAACCTCACGGATGGACCTTCGGGGTTCCAGGTGACCTCTGACGGGTCCGTTCCGGTAGTGCCCCCGCCGCCGCCCGGAACCGCCACGATCGGGATGGCAGGCATTGATGGCAACGCGACCCAGATCACGGTGGCGCCGGCCGTGAGTACTTATAGGTTGTCGGTGACCGGGGTGGATGCGCCGGCATTTACGGTGGCGACGAACAATCCCGATGTGATGGGTGTGAGCCTGGAAGGGGCCACGCTGGCCATATCCGGCCTTCGCGCCGGACGTGCCTCCGTGCGCATCGAGGAAACCACCACGCATGCGGTGCGGTACCTGGGGGTTCGCGTGCGCAACGCGGACGGCACGGTACCCGGCCTGCCGCGGTATCTCGCGGTGGGCTCCGTCAGCGAAGACAGCACCGGGCACCTGGACTTCTGGCAGCAGTTCCCGGGCGGGCTGAAGAACCGCAGGATGGATATCCGCTATATCTACCTCAACGGGGGCCCGCAGAACGGCTGGGATACCTGGACCGCCACGCCCGGGGGGCGCGTCACGCAATATATTCGCAACAGCCGTGCGCTCGGGATGATTCCGTTCTTCGTCTTTTACAACATTCCGGATGCCAGCGAGGGTTATGCCCTCGATCTGGCGCACGCGCAGGACCCGGTCTACATGGCCGCGTATTTCCGGAACCTGGCACTGGCGCTGGACTCGATCAACCAGGAGTCGCCCGACGATGTAGTGGGCATGATTCTGGAGCCGGACTTCCTGGGATATCTGGCGCAGAATTTGGCGGGCGCCCCCGCGAATATCGCGGCCGCCGCGCATGCCGCCTACTCCAGCGGCGTGCTCTCCAGCGATGTGGACCCGCCGTTTCCGGACACGATTGCCGGCCTGGTGAGCGCCATCAACTACACCATCGCCAAGCGTTCGCCGCAAGTGCAGTTCGGTTGGCAGATCAACCTTTGGGCATCGCCGGCCGGGGGTTGGACCACGCCGATTCCCAACCAGGGTCTGATCCACCTCACCGAAAGTGCCGGCCTGGTGGCGGGCCGCGCCCAGATCGCCGCCGAAGCCGCCGCCATCGCCAGCTACTATGTGCAAGCCGGGATTACCACTTATGGCGCGTCGTTTGCCTCCATCGATAAGTATGGTCTGGATGCCGTGGGCTTTGCCGCCGGCGCCGCGCAGGATCCGGCCCACTCCATCTGGTTCTGGAACAACGATCTCTGGCAGAACTATCTCACGTTCGTGCGTTCCCTCCACGCCACTACCGCCCTTCCCGTCGTGCTCTGGCAGATCCCGGTGGGACGAATCAACAGTTCGCGCGCGGCCAACCCCTACGATGCGGCCGGTGGCTTTTCCGATTTAACCGACACCAACCAGCAGTATGAAGACTCCGCGCCGGATTTCTTTCTGGGCGACACGTTCGCCTGCGCCGGCAACCGGTACGCATATTTCTCCGCCAATCTGGGTGGCGATCCGCTGCTCTCCTCCACGCAGGACACCGTCACATGGGGCAGCCACATGCAGGATACGGCGGCCAGCGGGGTGACCGCGGTTCTGTTTGGAGCGGGGGTGGGCGCCAGCACCAACGGCATCGGCTCGCCGCCGAGCGACGGCTACTGGTGGATTACGAAAATACAGCAGTACTTCCAGCAGCCCGTGCCGCTGGCCGGCCGACAGTAACGGCCGGCAACGGCGGCTCCATGGCGGGCTCCGGGGTGGCTCGCCCCGCGCGCGGCGCCGGCGAAAGCCGCTCATAGCGCTGGTACGCCAGCAGAGCCTCCTGGCCATTGCCGGTGCGGCGATGCACCTCGGCCATCTGCAGCCAGCAGGCCGGGTAGTCCGGACTAATCTGGAGAATGGCTTCCAGCGTCCGCCGCGCGTCGCCGAAGCGGTGCTCGGCGCACTGAACCAGGCTCAACACGTATAACGCGGAAGGATTCGCGGGATCGGCGGCGATGGCCCTCTCCACTTGCCGCCTGGCTTCCGGCACCAAGCCCTGGGGCAGCAGGCAGTGCGCGGCGCAGGCAATTCGCGCCGGCACGAAGTGCGGGTGCGCTAGAATGACGGCTTCGAGCGTGCTCCGTGCGTTGACGATATCGTCCCCGGCCAGCAGAATGGCAGTCGCCGACACGGTCTTCACTTCCGGCAGATGCGGTTCGCCCTCGAGCGCTTTAGCCGCCGCGCGTCTCGCCTGGGGGATAACCAGGGCGGGGTCCGCCGAACCCAACAGAAGCATCGTGTGCAGCGCCGCCGCCATGCCGGCCCAGGCACGGCTGGACTGAGGATCTTTCTCCACCACCTTCTGGAAACTGCGGGCCGCTCTAGAGAGCGCCTCGGGCGTGCCCTGGTTCATGAGGTAGCGGCCCTGGAGATAGAGATGCAAAGCTTCGGAATCGCCGGGCGGAGAGCCGGCGCCGCCGAGCCGCGTGACCACGTAGCGGATGACGTCCTCCTGCAAGTCATGTCCTTCGGCTTCGCGCCGGTCGAAACGCTGCGAGAAAAGAAGCGAGCCATCGGCGCCGTCAACAATGTTCACGGCCACGCCAACCGATGTGCCCGAACGCCGGATGCTGCCTCTGACGATGGTTTCGGGCGCTTCAGCGGCCTCCCACTGCCTGCCTTCCGAGGTGCCCACGCGGACTCGCCAGCCCGCGATCTGCCCCAGCGCGCTCACGATCTCTTCGGTCAGAACCTTGCCGAAGTGTTTCGAATCGTCCTCCGCGCTCCAACTCTCGAACGGCAGCACCGCCACGGAGCGTTTGCGCAGGCCGGGATCTGTCGCGGAGGGCACGGTCTCGCGAAGCCGGAACGACGGAACGTATCCGCCCCGATCCAGAACGATCTCGAGCTGGTCGAAGGCTCCCTCTCCTTCGTAGTACCCGGTGAGACGCGCCCGCAGCCGGCGGGCGTCGATCCGCACGATCGGATCCAGGCGCGGATCGAAATCCGTCCCGCGTTCGAATACGTCCATCCCCAAGGGCAATTCACGGAGGAGTTCCAGACGTCCGGATAGCTTCACCTCCACGAGGTAGCGCAAGAACCTCCGCAGACGCTCGGACCGCGAAAACGGGGCGCTTGCCAGGATCTTTTCCAGTTCGGCCCGGACGCGTTCCGGCGCGATGAATACACTCATCGACAGCTTCCCCCTCTCTACCCAGACAACAGTTCCTAATTGGTAAACGACAAATGGGCGGGGTATCTGTCAGATTCGTGTATCCATAGCGTACTAGTACGATG
>OBLT010001056.1_pt1 | contig 17734 bp, 15 predicted proteins | sample 1518721 | NCBI WGS metagenome assembly OBLT01 (sample SAMEA3539307, study PRJEB22396) | soil metagenome | biome: tundra; feature: field; material: soil | place: USA | collected 2010-05 | depth 0.15 m | reverse complement strand
CTTAGCTGCCCTGTTTACTTCTTCGTAGTAGTGATGAAGACGGCTACTGCCCAAGCAATCAGCAGCGTGAAGGCTTCTCACCGTTCAACGGTGGGGGCCCCCTATGTAGATCGTCCTTCCGGCGACGCCCGAAGGCGGGTCTGACCGGGCAAAATGATTTCGGAAATCAGTTACTTATCATGCAACGACTTACAAGGACTAAGAATGCCAACTGTGCTCTGCTATGTCCTTTGTTTAACGTTTGTTGGCGGATTCGACTCACACACGCTTCCGCCAGTTTGGTTTTCAGTGTATTACCTGTCCCGCCTGACGAGTGGACGCGAAGGCTAGCCGCAGCTACCACGCACCTGCCGCCGAATCTGACTCAGAACTTTTTCTTTCGCAGCGGGTTAGTACTCCTAACCAGTTTGGAATATCTTTGCCTCAGGAGGTGGAAATGCCTCGGACAAAGCTAATCGGCGCGGCCCTTGCGCTGCTGCTCTTGCTGCCCTCCGCTTCCCTGTCCGCCTTCGCCCGGAAACACAACAAGAAGCTACCACCGGCTCCGCCCATCCAGCGGATGGACAAGCGTGAGCGGGCGATTCATGCGCTGAACCGGCTGACGTTTGGGCCCAGGCCGGGAGATGTGGACCGGGTGCTCGCCATGGGGGTGGACAAGTGGATTGCGCAGCAGCTTGAGCCGGGGAAAATTGACGACTCGGCGCTGGAGGCGCGGCTTGCGCCGTATCGCACGCTGCGCATGTCGGCCTTGGAGATGGTGGAGAACTTTCCTCCGGAGCAGGTGCTGCGGGCGGTTGCGGATGGAAAGATGCCGATGCCGAAAGATCCGCAGCTAAAGGCGGTTTACACGGCGGGGGTGGCGCGCTTTCACGACAAGCAGGCAAAGAAGAACGCGAAGGCCGTGGAGAATGCGGACTTGCTGGAGATGAGCCCGGCGGACGACCTTTCGCAGGAGATGAAGGAGAAGCGGCAAGCGGCGCGGGACCATGCGCGCTCGCGGGCGCTGGACCTGATGGAGATGGCTCCGGAGTCGCGTACGCAGAACCTGGCGGCGATGGACGCGGACGAGCGGCGCGGCTTCTGGAGGGCGCTCTCGCAGGACGATCGCGACAAGCTGACCTCCGATATGACTCCGCAGCAGAAGGAGTTGCTGCTCTCGCTGGAAAATCCGGTAGCGGTGGTGAACGGCGAACTGCTGCAGGGCAAGCTGCTGCACGCGACCTATAGCGAGCGACAACTGCAGGAGGTGATGACCGACTTCTGGTTCAATCACTTCAACGTGTTTCTCGGCAAGGGCGCGGAGCGGTATCTGGTGACGGCGTATGAGCGGGATGTGATTCGTCCACGGGCGCTGGGAAAGTTCAGCGAGTTGCTGCTGGCCACGGCAAAGAGTCCGGCGATGCTGTGGTACCTGGACAACTGGCAGAGCGTGGGTCCCAACTCGCAGGCCGCCGCGCGCGCCAAGAATAACGGCAAGCCCTCGCCGGGCCTCAACGAAAACTATGCGCGCGAGGTGATGGAGCTGCACACCCTGGGCGTGAACGGCGGCTACACGCAGAAGGATGTGACCGAGCTGGCGCGGGTGCTGACCGGGTGGACGCTGGAAGAGCCGAGACAGGGTGGAGGTTTCGTCTTCCGCGAACCGAGGCACGAACCGGGAGACAAGACAGTGCTGGGGCGGGTCTTCCACGAGAACGGGCAACGCGAGGGTAAGGCCGCGCTGGAGATGCTGGCGCATGAGCCGGCCACAGCGCGCTTCGTCTCCACCAAACTGGCGCAGCGCTTTGTGAGCGACACGCCGCCTCCGGCGCTGGTGGATGCGATGGCAAAGACGTTTCTCGAAAGCGATGGAGACATCAAGGCGGTGCTCGGCACCATGCTCGGCGCGCCGGAGTTCTGGGACGTCAAGGAGTATCGCGCCAAGGTGAAGACGCCGCTGGAATTTACGGTTTCGGCGCTGCGGGCGACGGGGGCGGAGATAACGCGCACGCAGAGCGTGAACGATGCGCTGAACCGCATGGGAATGCCGCTCTACGGGGCGCAGCCGCCGACGGGATACTCGATGCGCGCGGAGAGCTGGGTGAACTCCGGGGCGCTGCTGAACCGGATGAACTTTGCGCTGCGGCTGGGCACGGGCAAGCTGGCGGGAGTGAAGATGGACGCCGCGAAGCTGGCGGGCAACGGCATCCAGGCCGAAGAGGTGCAGCGCACGCTGGAGCAGGCGCTGCTGGCCGGAGCAGTCTCGGCGCAGACGCACGAAACGATTGCCAAACAGTTGAGCGATCCGCTGGTGACGGGGCGCAAGCTGGACGATCCGCCGAAGCCGGTAAACCAGGGCGCGGTGGCTGGATTGATTCTGGGCTCGCCGGAATTTCAACGGCGTTAGGAGACAGGCGATGGGAATCACGCGGCGAGTTTTCTTGAAGGGCGGAGCCATGAGCGTGGTGGGCATGGCGGCGGTGCCGGGGTTCCTGGCGCGCGCGGCGATGGCCGCCGACGCGGCACAGCCACACCGGCGGCTGGTGGTGATCTTCCAGCGCGGCGCGGCCGACGGGCTGAACATCGTGGTGCCGCACGGCGAGGCGGAATACTACACGATGCGTCCCACGATTGCGATTCCCCAGCGCGACGTGATCGACCTCGACGGATTCTTCGGGCTGCATCCTGCGATGAGCGCACTGAAACCCTTGTGGGATGCCAGGCAGCTTGCGATTGTGCATGCCGCCGGATCGCCCGACCCGACGCGCTCGCACTTTGACGCGCAAGACTTTATGGAAAGCGGCACGCCAGGACTGAAGAGCACCGAGGATGGATGGCTGAATCGCGCGCTGGTGGCCACCGGCGATCCGCAGAAAGACGCGGCGTTCCGCGCCGTGGCGCTGGGCACGGCCCTGCCACGAATGTTGAGCGGGCAGGCTCCGGCGCTGGCCGTGGGCAACGTGAATGACTTTGGCGTGGCGCCGCGCAATCCGCAGGCGCAGCCTCTGGCGAATACCTTTGAGTCCATGTACGCCGCGAGCGTGGATGGTGTGCTGCACGGCACGGCGCAGGAAACTTTTGACGCGGTGAAAATGCTGAAGGCCGCCGACCCGGCGAAGTATCGTCCGGCGGCCGGTGTGGTTTATCCGAAAGGGCGATTTGGAGACGCGCTGAAGCAGACGGCGCAACTAGTGAAGGCAAACCTTGGCGTGCAAGTGGCGTTCACCGACATCGGCGGCTGGGACCATCATGTGAACGAAGGCGCAAGCGAGGGACAGCTTGGAAGGCTGCTGAAGGAGTTCAGCGGCTCGCTGGCCGCCTTCGGGCAGGACCTGGGAGCGCTGGCGGCAGAAACCGTGGTGGTGACGATGAGCGAATTTGGCCGCACCGCACGGGAGAACGGAACACGCGGCACCGACCACGGTCACGCCAACGTGATGTTCGTAATGGGCGGCGCGGTGCGCGGCGGCAAAGTGTACGGGCGCTGGCCAGGGCTGGCCAACGAACAACTTTATGAACAGCGCGACCTGGCGCTGACCACGGACTTCCGCCAGGTGATGGCCGAGGCAGTGGCGCGGCAACTGGGTAATCCGCGGCCGGAGCGCGTCTTTCCCGGCTTCCGCAACCCCGGATTCTTGCACCTGCTGGGCTGAGCCCAGACGCGGCTGGTCTCAACCCTTCGTCGCTGGAACAAAATCCCTCCATTCTACGTACATCAAAGCAGGACGCGCGTCCGCGCTTTCATTTCTGGCCGAGCCGCGTCGAACCTGCAGATGTCATTTCGCGACCTCATCCAGGATGTGTTCCGCACCCTCTGGGCACACCGCGTGCGTACCGTGCTGACCATGTTTGGGATTGCCTGGGGGGTGGTCTCGATCGTCTTGATGGTCGCCGCCGGCGAGGGCCTGCGCGTCGGCCAGGCGAAGCAGGCCGAGACCCTGGGCCGCGACCTCATGATTGTCTTCCATGGCCGCACCAGCCTGCAGGCCGGCGGCACGCGGGCGGGACGACTGGTGCATTGGGTTGATTCCGACATCATTCATCTTCAGGAGGAGGCACCCGATTGTCAGTACGCGATCCCGGAGCTTGAACAAGACACGGTGCGTTCGCACACCGCTTACAATGCGGCTGCATTCACTGTAACCGGCTCAACCCCGGAGTTTGCCGAGATTCGCAGCCTCGGCATCAGCGAGGGCCGCTTTTACGATCAGAGTGACATCACCGAAAGCCGTCGCGTCGCCTTCCTCGGATCCGACGCTAAAAAGCAGCTGTTCGGCAGTCGTCCACCCCTCGGGCAGTTCGTCTACCTCAACGACATTCCCTTCACCGTTATCGGCGTGATGTCGTCCAAAAAGCAGGACTCCAGCTACGACGGGTGGGACATCAACAAAATCTTCATCCCTTTCCCAGCCATGCGGCGTGACTTTCCCGACAAGCCCCCGGGTACGCCCGAAACGTTCGACCAGTTGTTAGTCGTTCCCCGCTCGGTTGAACATCACGAAGCCTGCAAGGGGGAGATCAGACACGTGTTGGGAAGATTGCACGACTTCGATCCCAGTGACAAAGAAGCCTGCCCCATCTGGGACACCATCCAGGAAGCAAAAGCCTTCCGCACCATGACCGATGGCATGAAGTACTTTCTCGGCGCGGTCGGTATCGTAACCTTGTTTCTCGGTGGCCTCGGTGTCATGAACGTTATGCTGGTGGCGGTTCAAGAGCGGACGCGCGAGATCGGAGTGCGAAAAGCCATCGGGGCTCCGGCGCACAGCATCCTGCGGCAGTTCTTTCTGGAAGCACTCCTGGTCGCGCTGATCAGCGGTGGCACGGGTCTGCTTATCGCGTTCGGCCTATGTGCGTTGGTCGACTTGCTGCCGATGCCGGACTTTTTCGCTGGCCTGTTGCCCACCTGGCAAACGGGTGCCGTGGCCATGGCGGTTCTCGGAACCATCGCCATCCTGTCGGCCTTGTATCCGGCGCGCCGCGCCGCCGCCATCGATCCCATTGAAGCCTTGCGTCATGAGGCAGGTGGCTAGCATGGGCATGGGCATGATTTATCAGGTCTTGAACGAAGCCTGGAGGGCGCTGCGGCGTAACCGCACTCGCAGCTCACTTACCATGCTTGGCATCGTGTGGGGAATCGCCACGGTCACGCTGCTCATCGCATATGGCGGCAGCTTCCGCGAGATCCTGGTCAGTGGCTTCGATGCCTTCGGCAAAGGCGCAGTCATCTGCTGGCCGCAGCAGACCAGCGAACAACCCGGCGGCCAACGCGCCGGCAAGAAAGTCGTCCTCGAGCAAGCCGACCTCGACATGATCAAGGAAACCGCCAACTATGTACGCCACGCCTGTCTCGAGACCGTACGCCGTCCTGGCGTAGCCTACGGAAACCGCATGGTCGGCACTGCGCCCGTGCGCGGCGTTTGCCCGGAATACGGCGATATGCGCAACGAACAGCCGTCGGAGGGCCGCTGGATCAACTCTCTCGATGAACTCGAGCGGCGCCGCGTGGTATTCCTGGGAGCCCGCGTGCGCGAGCAGTTGTTCGGCGGGCGCCCGGCCGTGGGCGAAACAGTCGAAATTGCGGGAGTGCGGTTTACCGTGATCGGCACCATGGATCGGAAGATCCAGCTTAGTAACTACTTCTCCAGCGACGACGAGTCGACCTGGATTCCCTACTCTGCCGCCAACGATCTTTGGAACGCGAAATACGCCAATGTCCTGGTGTTTGAACCGATCGCGCCACAGTTCGAACAGCGCGCGGAGGCGCAGGTTCTGGCCGCCATCGCCACCCGCCAGCAATTCTCGCCCACCGACAAGAAAGCCATACAAATGTTCGGCCGCGAACAGTTCCGGCCCGTCATCAACGGCATCACCATCGGTCTGCAAGTGCTCCTCATCTTCATTGGCATTCTGACACTCGGAATCGGCGGCGTCGGCGTCATGAACATCATGCTCGTCTCGGTCGATGAGCGCATTCGGGAAATCGGCTTGCGCCGCGCTCTCGGCGCGCGCAAGTGGCACATCAAGGCGCAGTTTCTGGCGGAGACGCTGCTCATCATGCTGCTCGGCGGCGCCATCGGAATTGTGGTGTCATACCTGGTTGCAGTTGCCGTCGGAACCCTTCCGCTGATGGGCCCCCTGTTCGAGGACGACTCCGGCAAAGCCGACATCCACCTCAGAATTTCTTTCTTCACCGTCATGATTTCAACCGTAGTCTTGCTGCTCGTCGGCGTACTGAGCGCGCTGATTCCCGCCTCACGCGCCGCGAACCTGGATCCCGTTGAGGCCTTGCGATACGAGTGATCGGTGGTGGCGGCGATGCCCGGCTCTCCATTGCACTCGCGCGCCTCGGCTCTCTTCGCAAGCTTAGGGTTTGGCCGGGCCGTTGTTAGCAACTTTCGGTGTGAACTTCCGGACGATAAATTCTTGAAACAGATTGGTGGCGGCAGTTGCGCCAGTCCCGATTAGTGCCGTTTCGAACGTTAATTCCGCTCCATCGCGATTTCGCGCTGGATAGTAGAGATTCGAGATGCCGCCCGCCGCCAGGCCTCCGATGATACTTGAGTAATTTGCCTGCCAGTGTCCATTGTCGCCCTTGCAGATAACTGCATTGGCGATCGCATACAGAATCCGTGATCGCTTGCTACCCGTTCCCTTGTAGAAATAACGGGGATCTTGTTTCAGGAGCGATGGCAGTATGGCGCTTCCGATGAATATGCCCGTAACGCCGTCGGCATAGGCGGCACCGTAGCGCTTGGCATAGCCTTGTGCGCCTTGCCCATATCCACTGAAATCATTTTGCGCCTGCTCAACTCCTGCAACGGCCCCAGTCCATGCGAACGTGACCGGATCCACTATCGTCTTCCAGGCAAGCTTGAACTTTTGCTTCGAGGTGAGGGGAACTGCATTGGGGACGTAGCTGACATAGAAATTTGGAATGACGCCAAGCACACGCTGCTTCTCTTCAACCTTGATCTCCTCTTCTGCCACTTCGGTCTGTGAGACTTCGACCCGCACCTCAGCGCTATCGGCAGCAATCTCCAACGCGATCTGCGGAACAAAGTAGTTCTCCCCCGAACGCACCATTCCCGAGGATGTTTGCGTCGCGAAGCCCCCCGACGTAATCGTGAGTTGGAAAGGTCCGGGAGCGATGTTGGCAAAGGAGAATTGCCCATCGTCGTCCGATAGCACCTCTTGGTTTAGGGATTGATCTTCGCCAGTACCAGTAAGCCTCACGCGGGCTCCGGCGACGAGAGCTTCACTTTGATCAACGACCGTTCCGCTGATGCTTCCGGGCAATCGCTGACCGGGCAGTTCCTCGCCGGTCGAGGCTGGCCCCCGCTGTTGGGGACCATGTCCCAGATCAGGCACAGGCGTTTGCTGAGGCGTCTGTCCTAAGCAGGACGACGTCCAACCCAGAGTGACAAACGCAAAAACCATCAGTCCAGATTTGAAACGGAGGGCCATGAATAACTTTATCCTTTCCCGTACTCCGTATCCAAGATCACCAAAGGTGATCCATTGCCGCGCCTTCTGCGCCGAAGCCGAAGCGCCGGTTGCAGCCCAAACCCTAGCTGCCAATCACCCCGGGGCCTTCTCTCGCTTCTCGAATCTGGCTCTGCGAACTTTGATGCTTGATGTAACCAGATTGGGATGAGAATGCCGGACTCCGTGCTAAAAAGGGACTATGCCATGCTGGCCAATTGCAAGCCGGCATCGGGTGTGAGATCATGAATTTGTGACTAAGGGCCGGATTTGACTCCGGCCTTTTTCTATTGCGACACAATCCGGCTCGCGCTTCTGGCGCGGGCCATTTTCTTTTGGAGGAGAACAATGACTGAATTTCGAGGAAACCGCGTCACTCACGAATACACGCAAACCAATGCCGCCCGCCCGGCAGAGGTTTTCCCGTTGCTATGTCCGGTGCGAGAAACCGACTGGGTTCCGGGATGGCAATACCGGATGATCTATTCCGTTTCCGGAGTCGCGGAAGCCGGCTGCGTGTTCGCAACCCGGAACGAGAATGGCTCGGAGACCATCTGGATTGTCACCGAGTACGATCCCGCCGCATTTCGAGTCGCATTCGTCTGGGTGAATCCGGGCTTGGTGGCGGCACGGATCAGAATCTCGCTCGCCGGCAACTCGCAAGGCACGACCGAAGCGCGCATCTGCTACGTCTACACCGGCCTGTCGGATGCGGGTAATCGAGAGGTGGAGCGCTATAACCAGGATTGGTTCGGTCACAAAATGCAAAGCTGGGAAAAGGCGATCAATCACTATTTGAGGACCGGAAAGCTGCTGGATGCTGCTGCGTGGGAATAACAATGATGCAATCGCGCCGCAGTCTTTCAGAGCCTCTGCATTCCAGCGTACACTCTTCGTAAATGCCCACCTTTTCTTCCTCCGATCGCGTATTCATTCTTGCCGGAGCTGGAGTAAGCGCGGAGAGCGGCATTCCAACCTTCCGTGGCGTGGGTGGCCTCTGGCGGAATTACCGGATCGAGGAGGTCGCCTCGCCCGCAGCTTGGGACCGCGATCCCCGGCTGGTGTGGGAGTTCTATTCCATGCGTCGGCGCGTGGCTTCGGCAACCAAACCGAATCCGGCGCACTTTGCCATTGCCAAACTTGAAAACACTTTGCGAGACCGTCTTTTCGTCTGCACCCAGAACGTCGACAACCTTCACGAGCAGGCGGGTTCGAAGAACGTCGTCCACATGCACGGAGAGCTTTTCAAGAGCCGCTGCGACACTTGCAGCCGCCCTCCATTTGACGACACGAATCTCTACGAGCCGCCAGCCGAAGTTCCCCGCTGTGAATGCGGCGGTTTGATTCGTCCGCACATCTGCTGGTTCGGCGAAGTGCCGTTTGAATTAGACCGAGTCTATTCGGCACTCGGCGCCTGCACGCTGTTTGTAGCCACCGGAACGTCAGGCGTGGTCGAGCCCGCGGCCAGCTTTGTTGCCCACGTCACTGCTCGTGCGCGGACAATCTACGTCGGCCCGGAGCGGCCTGCGAACGTATCCTCGTTCACGGAATGCCATTTTGGGAAGGCAGGGGAGATATTACCTGACCTCTTCGGTGCCTTGTTCATTGCTGCCCGCGACGGCGGCGAATAGGATGAGAGCGGGGACGACCCGACATCTGCGAACACGACATCTGCGAACACAAGGCGGCAAACGTGAAAACAAAAAAGGGTGTAATCGGAATCCTAACCGGTGGCGGCGACGTGCCCGGCCTGAACCCCGCCATTCGCGCCGTAACCATCCGCGCGCTGCGCGAGGGTTGCCAGGTGATTGGCATCCGTCGAGGTTGGGCCGGGCTGGTCGACATCGTCCGCGAAAAAGACTACGACAATAGCGAGAACTTCCAGACGCTGTCCGAGGATCTGGTCAACCACACCGGCCGAACCGGCGGTACGTTCCTGCATACCTCGCGCACCAATCCCAGCAAGGTGAAGAAGTCCAGCGTTCCCGCTCACCTGCAGCCTGCTTATAACGCCGAGAAGAACGACCTGACGGCGGAAGTTCTGAAGAACCTTGATTTTCTCGGCATCGACTACCTCATCCCCATTGGCGGAGATGACACGCTGAGCTACGGCGTCCGGCTTTATCAGGAAGGCGTGAAGGTAGTCGCTATTCCGAAGACCATGGACAATGATGTTCCCGGCACCGACTACTGCATCGGCTTCAGCACTTGTGTGACGCGCACCATTTCCATGACAAACAGCCTGCGCACCAGCGCGGGCTCCCATGAACGTTTCCTGGTCCTCGAAGTCTTCGGCCGTTATGCCGGGTTCACTGCCATGCTGCCCACCATGGCCGGAGCCGCGAACCGCTGCGTGATTCCGGAGCACAAATTCGACATCGAGCGGCTCACCGAGTTATTGGTCTCCGACCGCCAGAAGAATCCCAACCGCTATTCCATTGTCCTGGTTTCGGAGGGAGCGACGTTCCAAGGCGGAGAAATGGTCTTCGAGGCTGATACCACGGACGCCTTCGGCCACAAGAAACTCGGTGGTATCGGCGACCTCGTGTCCGAGAAGGTGAAGGAGCTTTCCCCTAAGTACAACAATGGTAAAACCATCGACGTCATTAGCCAGAAACTCGGCTACCTGGTCCGCTGCGGTGATCCCGATGCCATTGACTCCATCGTCCCCATGGCCTATGGCAACATCGCCCTGGACTTGCTCCTGGGCAAGATTCACGGACGACTTGTCGTCCTCAGGAATGGCCGTTACGACAACCTGCCCATCGACACTGTTACTGCCTCGAAAAAAATTGTTAACGTAAAAGAGCAGTACAATGTCGACCGCCTCCGGCCCCATTACAAAAGCTTCGAAATGAAGCCACTTTTCATCCTAACCAGCGAAATGGAATAGAGCTGGCCCGCGCAAAATCAGCGGCCATCTTTCAGCGCGATGAAGGCGCGGCGGCGAAGAACGCCAGCACCGCGTTGCGAAACTCCTCCGGCTTCTGGATGTGCGGTATGTGGCCGCAATCCGGGACCTCGACCAAGGTTGAGCCCTTGATGGCGGCATGCGTTTTGCGGCCCAGCTCCGGGTACTGTCCCGCGACGGATTGCAATCCGGGCGGCAAGCGGTTCTTGCCCACGACGGTGCGGTCGGCCTGCCCGATGATCAGCAGCGTCGGCCGGCTGATCTCGCCCACCTCGTAGACGATGGGCTGCTCGTAGATCATCTCGTAGGTGAGCGCCGAGGACCACGCATCGCGCGCATGTTCCCCCGTGCCGAGGACGCTGGCCTGATCCTGCACGTAGACCTCATATTCCGGCTTCCATGCTCCCGGATAATAGCTCTTCTGGTAATCGCGCATCTTCTCGTAGGTCTGGCTCAACTCCGCCGCGTACTGCTGTTGCAGCGCAATGTAAGGGACAAGTTTGCGGTAGTCTTCGAGCCCGATCGGATTCTCCAGCACCAGTTTTTCGACCGTCTCCGGGAACAGCAGCGTAAAACGCACGCCCAGCATTCCGCCCATCGAATGCGCAATCACGTCGACCTGCTCGAGGCCCAAATGATCGAGCAGCGCCTTCGTATTCTGAGCCATCTGGTGGAAGCTGTAATGGATGTCCGGCCGCGACGAAGCGCCGAACCCCAACTGGTCTGGTGCAATGACGCGATAGCCTTGCTGCGCCAGGAACTCGATGGTGGGCTCCCAATAAAAGCCCGAGAAATTCTTTCCGTGCAGCAGGAGCACGGCCTTTCCGTTGGAAGCGCCCGTGGGCTGGACGTCACGGTAGGCCATGCGCAGATCCTGGTTTTCCATCTGCAACCGGAAAAATTGCACGTTGTACTTGGGATGAAGCGCCTGGCCCGGCTGCGCAAACGACGGCGGTGCCCAGATCGCCCCGAGCAGGACGAGCACGAGCAGCGTCAGGGTTTCGAATCGGCGGGTTTCGAATCGATGGAAGTCGACCATGAATCTTTACCCCAGTCTTAGTTCAATGAAAGTGTAGCTATAGGGCGGGTCACTGACCTCCGCAAGAGCGGCACTGAGGTTTGCGGCTCGGAGACCAAGCTCGGCTACGGCTGGGTCGCTGGCGCCGGACTATTCGGTCGCTGCCCCGGTTGCGGCGTTCCGCCGTTCTGGACTGAGCCGCTGTTGCCCAGGCTCGCATCACTGTTGAGATTGAAGTGGTCGTCATCATAGTTCGAACTATAGTTCGAGCTTGACGTGTTCACGCTGTTTCCCAGCGAGTCGTAGTCATACGCCGCATTCGGCGACGAATCCACCGACGAATCCAGACGGTACGGCGGATTGTCGGACCAGTCGTACCCGTAATCCGAATAGTACGGGTAGCCGTACGCCGGCCACGGGGTATACCAATAAGGGTTGTACCACCAAGGAGCCCAGCCGAGTCCCCAGCCAAATCCCCAGTACGGCCATCCGAAGCCGAAGCCCCATCCTCCCCAACCCCATCCGTAGCCGCGGCCCCAACCGTAGCCACGGCCCCCACCGAAGCCACGCCCACCAAAGCCCGGTGTAACTCTGGAGGCTCCGCCGACAAAACCGGACGCGCCTCTTGCCGAAGCGCCTCTCGTCGGGCCAAAAGAGTGCCAACCGCCCTCGGAACTTCCGGCGTTACGAGCCGAGAGGCTGGAGTTCGCCGAGCCTCCGGCATTGCGTCCTTCACTCAAACGCGCGGAACTAGCGGAACTACCGGAGTTGCCGAACGAATGCCACTGGCCATCGTTGATTGCGGGATGATAATTCGACGACTGATTTCCTGACGACCGAGTTCCGGACGAGCCGGAACTGCGGCCAGCTTCAGACCCGCCGCCTTGGTAGTGACTTCCTCCGCCATAAGACCGCGCGCCGCCACCACGGTATCCTCCACCGCCATAAGATCCGCCATATCCACCACCGCGATATCCGCCGCCGCCGTAAGACCCGCCGCCACCATGGAAGCCACCGCCTCCGCCGCCATGAGACCCGCCACCGCCACCACCACCGCCGTGACCGCCACCGCCGCCGCGCTGAGCCCATGCTGGATCTGGCATGAGAGCCAGACCGATGAAAGCCACAAATGCGATGAGGGATCTGCGAATACCGACGCTGGTCATAATCCGTACCTCCCGAACGTGGGAGCGCGGTTTCGAGCGAGGCACCTATGTGCGAGGACGGAGCGCTCCTACCTGATTAGACTCTACTCCCATGCAAGAAGGTTGCACGAAATAGTAGCTGACGCCTGCGCTGGGACGTTCGCTGAATCCCCTCGCCGGGAGACATCACGGCCAAGAGTTCAGGCCCGAAATTGCGGGATACGACCCTGATGCGGGCCGGCTAGAAACTGGCGATCACCACGTTGGGCGCGGATGGCAGCATGAATTTTGCGCCACGCTGCTGGTTGGCTTGCATGGTGGCAGGCGCGTCGAGCGCGGAGAGCGGGATGCGCTTTGTCCAATAGCCGTTTTGCCAGTTATTGCCGCGGACGTAGATCATGCCGTCCGCGATGGCATAGTCTGGGATCTCCTCGCGATGGCCGTCGCGATAGACCAGCACTGCGGGCGGCGGGAGTTCCCCGGCTTGCGATTCGCTGCGCTCCTTCTGCGTGGCGGACATCGCTGATTTCGTGGGCGGCTTCGTGGGTGGCTTCGCGATTGTTGGCTCCGCGTAATCGGGATGTGTAGAGGTTCCGCGTTCCTGTGTTTCCTCAGTGCCGCCGAATCGCACATAACGATCGCCCTGCCACTCGATCAGCAAGGGTTTCAGCCTGGTTCTTCGCGGAGAATCGTCAGCTGAGACCGGCCGCACTACCACAAACTGGGGCGGCGCGCTTCCAACATCACTCTCAACTACGTACGGCGCACTACCATCGTAGTCCGAAGAGAAAAAGGGCGAGCCCAGAATAATCCCTCGTGTGAATGGACTCGTATGATGCAAGCCAATCCCGCCCCTGACGCCGCGTGCAAATCCGGCATGCCCCACGGAAACCGGCCTGCCCATCGCCCCGCGCATCTGCGCGCTTGAGAGGGGCACGATTACTGCAGCTGCAAACAACGCGATGCTCAGCCGCCGGAACATGTCAGCCGGATTCCTTTTTGTACTTGAAAACCAACACTATTGTACCCCGATTTCGCCTCTTCGCCGCCGGCAGGTTGCTTCACGAAGTCGGGAATAAAAAAGCAGTGGGACGCGCGGTTGGCGCGTCTCACTGCTGGGGTAGAGTGTTGCTATGCTGCGTTGTTACGCCGGGAAACAAACCAGCGCAATGTTACCTCCCATGTCCGCCGCCCCCGTGCGATCCGCCGCCGTGCGACGATCCGCCGCCGTGCGAGGATCCGCCGCCGTGCGAGGATCCGCCGCCATGCGACGATCCGCCGCCGTGGCTGCTCGGCGCCGAATGGCCACCGCCGTAGCCGGGCGCAGAACGTCCGCCGCCATACCCACCGCCGCCGTAAGAGCGCGGAGTGACGATGGGCTGCCTCATATTGAGCGGTGGACGAGATGACCCGCCCGATCCGTAGCCACGGCGTGCCGAAGCCGAACCGCGCGAAGAGCCGTACGCACCGCGGTCTTCGCTGCGGCCAGCCGATTGACCCGCCCGGCCTGTTTCGCCCGCCCTGCCTGATCCTGACGCAGCAGACGAGCGGGGGGCCATCGGCGAAAATCTCTGCCATCCGCCGCTGCCACTTTCGCGAGCGCCTGTCGAATTACCGGCTCTCGCCGCCGAACCCGCATTCGAATTGCCCCGCATTTCCGAACCTTGGCTGGAGCGCTGGTACGGGCTGTTCGAATTTGAGCCGCTATTTCCGGGCCTCGCCACTTCGTGGCTGTTCCCAGTCGACGACCGGCCATTCGACGCGCCTGCCGCGCTACCTCGGGGGGAAAAGAAATGCTGATTCTGCGATACGTTCCGAGTCGTGGACGCAGCCGCCGGGCGGCCGCTGGCCGAGAAGCTTTCGCGGCTCGGAGTCACGGGCAATCTCCCGGTTGTGAAATGCGCGTTCTGCAGCTCCGCATGACTCATCGCGCGAGCATTCATGTGACCGGTGCCGAACTGGTTGCCGGAGACGGAGGTCGCGCCGCGGAAGTTCGCATCATGCATCGCCAGGTTCACGTTCGAAAATCGCGTGCCCCCGTGCAGCGGAGCAAAGCCGCCGCGGTTGTATGCTCCAAAACCGGCAACGCCGAAGCGTCCGCCATACCCGCCCCACCAGGGATGGAAATGGTCGCACGGTCCAAGCGGAAGCCAGCCAATCGAGCCCCCGAAACCATAGCCGAATCCAAATCCGAAACCACCGCCAAATCCAAAGAAGGAAACATAAGCCGGCGCCCAAATCGGACGGTAATACGGATATCCGTAAGCCGGACCGGGCCACCAGCCCCACGCTCCGTTGTACATCATCCAGCGACCGTAGTGATACGGCGCCCAGCCCCAAGGATCGTACGAAACCCACGTCCATCCCCAATAAGGCTCATACACCCAACGCCCGGCGCGATACGGAGCCCAGCCAGGGGCCACAGTCGGCTGCCACACTGGACCGTAATCCGGAACTTCTGTCCACGTGCCGTGGGCGTCAAGATCTTCGGTTCCGACGTAATAGTCGTTAGTGTGCCGCCGCGATACCGAGTTGCGAATCATGTTGTCGCGATCGGTGTTCCACTGGTCCCAGTCATCTCGCGCCGGAGCTTCGCCGATCTTGTATTGCGTGTCCGCGCCGCTGCCCTGAATGGTGATGAACTGGCCCTGACCGACGCGCGTGCCGCCCTGCGGAGTCGTAACTTCGATTTCGCCTTTGCGGACCAGCACCTCAGTGTGATCGTCGGCAGTAACCAGAATGCGAAAGCTGGATTCGCGCCGCTCGGTGCGAATGGCAACGTTGGGCGTATCGATCTCAGCGTCCGCATCGCTATTCTTGTACACGGAGTAGTTCGCCATGCCGCTTCCAAGTTGAATCTGAATTTGCGAGCGCGTGAGCTGCGTGATGTTGGCCTGCGAATGCTCAGCCAGGCGCAGCATGTTGGCATAGTCAAGCTGAATTTCAGTGCGCGCCTTGTCGCCAGTAGAAACCCGGTCACCCGCAAGCACGGGAGCGTTAAGCGCAGCCGCCGACCAATCCTTGGAGTCGCCACGCTGCGTGGAGACGTCGCCATGAATCAGGCTGATGCGCGCCACACCGTTTTTTCCTTCCGGAGCCGGCGCGGTGGAACTCGGGGCGCCGGGTTCGTTGGGGCCTGGATCCATCGGGCCGCCCTGACCCTGATTCATCGGACCCTGATTCACCGAATCTTGATCCGCCGAATCCTGATCCACGGAACCCTGGTCGTTGGGAGCTTGCATTCGGATGCTCGGCGACGGTTTCGAATCCTGATCCGGCACCTGGTCGTCCGCGCCCTGCGCGATGACAACGCCTGGAATCGCGATCATCAATCCTAAGATTGCCGCTATTAGCTTGAATTTCATACGTACCTCCACCTCGTTCGGGACAAACTATGCCTGAAAGAATGCAGGCCGAGTGCCAATGTCAGACGCTGGGTGGCGACTCGTCTATCTGCTTTATTTGTTAGCAAGTTAGGAGAGACGTAACAGCGGGGACGATCGGCGATTACCGGCGCTCCGGTGGCCCGGTTCCACCAGGGTGGTGGTTTTCGGCCAGGGGCTTAAATCGTCACACTGCCGGGCTTGACACGGCACGCCCGGCAGGACAGAATTTCTGATCCCGTAGAGACGCGGCTTGCCGCGTCTCCCGTGTGCAGCGAAATGTCCGCAGTGAAACCGCTCTAGTGGCGTGGGTCAAGTGACATAGGAGTTGTGCTTTGCCGGAGAAGAAGGTCTGCTTCGACGATTTCCAGCTGGATTACGGTCGTTTTCAGCTCTGCCGCCGTGGCATCCCGGTTCGGCTGGAGGGCCTGCCCCTGCAATTGCTCATGTTTCTCGTCGAAAAGAGGGGGCAACTGGTCACGCGCGAGCAGATCTCCAGCGAGTTGTGGAGCAAAGATGTGTTCGTCGACGTCGAACAGGGAATCAATACCGCCATCCGCAAGATCCGCCGCGCCCTGGCGGACGATGCCGGCGAGCCGCAGTACCTGCAGACCGTAGTCGGCCGGGGCTATCGCTTCGTCGCGCCCACCGCCGAAGAAGATGCCAGTAGCCAGGCGCCAGCCGAAGGATTTGTCGTTTCCCCCGAAGAACTGGGACGCGCCATCATGACCGCGGCCGGGTTGGATCCAGAAAATCCCCGAAAAACCCCGAAGGCTCCCGCCGAAGACTGAATGAAGTCTGAAAGTTAATCGCGGCAGGCGGAGAATCGTGCCGCGACTTTGGCCCTATTGCACCTGCTGCACGGCATCAGATCAATCTTCAGATCGCTTCATATCAATTCAGACCGTCTCCATGGACACCTCCTGCAATCGGGTGCAAGATCGCACCATGATTTCTTTTCGCAGCGATTACGGCGAGTCGAAGTCAGCCCAAAACGGAGGTGATTCAATGAAAACGACAAGTACAATGACAATGACAACGACCGGATCAAAAGGTATCGGACGTTCTCGAGTCCTGGCATCCATGGCATTGCTGTTTGGCGCGATCTTTACGATATTCCTGCTCCCGGCCTATGGCCAACAGGAAGTCGATCCCACATGGTATGACCCGTGGGCAGCACCAATCGCGGCGGTCGTTCATCCCGCTCAGACTCCAGCGGCCGTTCACCTTTCTCAATCCCCCGTATCCACTCACCGGTATCAACAGACGGTCAGGTCTGTGTCACCGACTGCGGACGCCGGGAAGTTTCGCGTGAAGGACACCCAACTCGACCAAAGCCGTCATAACGCTGCCCACAAAAGCGGTGGAACTCCGGCTGCGGACAGCCGGTTGCCGGGTGCAGTTCGTCTCGCGGGGTTCGAGACACGGGCTGCTGAGGCACGGGGTACCGAGACACGAGATGCCGCATCCGTACCTCGGGACGGTGTAGCGTTAAGGTCCGCTTTAGGCCGGGTTTCACTCGACTCCGGGCTTTCACACTAATCATCGGTACGCCCCGTCACAGAGATGCCCACAGGGCCGGTGCGACAATCGTGATTAGATTGGGGCAGTGAAAGAGCTGTGCCGTCTCCCACAAGACGGCCCTCAAAACTGCCCCAAAGTAATTTTCAGCACGGATTTTCGATCACCCGATGACCCGATCACCAGATGACCCGATCTTCACTCCCCGTTGTTGTCGTCAATTCCGATCTTCGACAAGCGATACCGTAGCGCATTCCGCGAGAGCCCAAGCAGACGCGCCGCCTGCGATTTG
>OBLT010001055.1_pt1 | contig 17746 bp, 17 predicted proteins | sample 1518721 | NCBI WGS metagenome assembly OBLT01 (sample SAMEA3539307, study PRJEB22396) | soil metagenome | biome: tundra; feature: field; material: soil | place: USA | collected 2010-05 | depth 0.15 m | reverse complement strand
TGGTGAATGAATGACGACATCGCATCGCGAAACCGCCATGATGGCGGGACAGCTAAAAGGCATGGGTCATGAGGCAGAATGCGTAGTGAGTGTTGTGAAGGTATCAATACCTCATCTCAATATTTCGGAGTACGTCGAGTGTGACATTCATCTTGCCCCAGAGGACCTACCGGACGGCCTTTATGAAGTGACCTTTCAGGGTAGAACAATGGAGGTCAATAGGTTGGATGGTGATTGGCTGAGCCGAGGAACTTGATTAACCTGCTCTGGTGCGACTAATGGAACTGCTCACCTATTCGTCGCCAGTTCACACGACCCCGAGTATCCAACCCTCAATGGCAGCGATTTCTCACTCCTCCGGCGTCAGCGGCGGATTGAAGTAGCTGTCAAGTGAGCCGCTCCGGTCTGCCCGTTGCAGCCACGCTGCCACGGCAAAGGCAGCTTGCTCATCACCGTCCCGGCCTTCCCTCGGAAAGCGTCGTCACTGCCGACACTTCCAGATCAAACAGGCTCTATCAACTCGGGACGATTGTTCCGAACATTACCCACATCCCGGCTGACCGGCCATGCTTTCATTTCTTCAGCCGGGTATGGTCTCAACAGGTCTACCGGCAACTGTGCCGGGTCAGCAACCGCCAGCCATCGTTCATAGTCCTTGCGATGAAGTATGACAGGCATTCTGTTGTGAATTGGCTCCATCAGTTCGTTTGGGTCTGTAGTAATGACTGTATAGGTCTCCAATGATTGCCCGGTGGACATGTCCTTCCATTTGTCCCACAGCCCAGCGAATGCGAAGAGTTCAGCGTCCTTCATGGCGATGGCATACGGCTGCTTTGTCTTCGCGTCCAGTATCTTCCACTCATAAAACCAATCGGCTGGAACCAAACAACGACGATGCTTCGCTGCCTCACGATAGGCCGGACTCGTAGCGATGGTCTCCGCCTTGGCATTGATAGTGTTGAAAGCCATCTTCGAATCCTTCGCCCAAAACGGAATGAGACCCCACCGCATGATGGTCAGTTCGCGTTCCCCCGTGTCCGGGCTGAGCCGCACGACCGGCTGAAAGCTCTGAGGAGCCACGTTGTAGGACGGCGCGAGGTACGAATCATCGAACACGTCCACATTGTGCGTCTGCATCCACTCTGCGATTCGCTGTTTGTCAGCCCGTCTGCCGTATCTGCCGCACATGGCTCATCCTCCATTTACCCGGTCGGGAACTTTACGAAACACCCGATTAAATATCTCATGCGCCAAATCTATAGACTCGTCAATCGCGTGGCTAGTCGGGACCACGCGGACGTTGACCTGACGCTCCCGTGCCAGCCGGATACCTGCAATCAGGCACGCACCCAAGTACACGATGCCCCGATTGATTCGGGGCATGTGAGCGTCAGGGTCGAACATACGGAGACCTCAGCTTGTGCGACAGTGCTCCCCGAAATATCTCTGGAGGCAGGTAACGCCGCTTCGAACCGCATAGCGGACATTCAGCAACAATCCAACTATCCGGCATCGTTCCAACCGGGGCGGGGATGGTCTCGCCGCATCCCTTGCATCGAACAGCAAAGTCGTAAAGCCGGGGTTGGGGCAGGTTCCACACAGGGAAAGTATAGGCGAATAAAAGGAGAAGATATGCACAGGAATGACTTGCGTGGCGCGGCCAATCTCGATACCGCGCGGTACCCAAATTTAGTTAGGTTTTTGTAAAATTATTTCCCTGACGAGAAATTTTGGGTGACCACAGCTTCACTCACAATTTTGGCAATTTTTTTATAAACCTCTGAATCTAGTTTAGTTATATTCTTGTCGCTTTAAGCGTAGCTGAAACGTCCCCACTGAGACTAAAGAGACAGAACCCAAAGGCAAGAGAGCCCTGCAAGTGCTCACAGGGATTGATTTCATTGAGTTTATGACGATTTTCCTTGGCTTTTGGTGCGAAAGGGGGGACTCGAACCCCCATGGATTGCTCCGCCAGATCCTAAGTCTGGTGCGTCTGCCAATTCCGCCACTTTCGCATGAACTACTCGCGAACGATCAGCACATCGTCCGGTGGTCCTGAGCCGGATCGCATTGCGCAAGTTAACTCCGCTTGTTGCAAGTTTAGAGGCCGAAGTATGCCGGTTGCAATCCCACCCTCGACTCTGAGCGTCGCACCCCTCGCAGTCGCCAATGCCCCGAAGCTCATCTCTTCGCACTCAGGCTGGAGTCTTTAATCACCGGCCCTGAATGCTTGCGGCCGGTCGCGGGTGTGAAGCTGTGCTTCCTTCCGTCATTCCCAACGCCCACTTGATGGCCTCAAAGTACATCGTGCGAATGTCGGGATCGTTCCATGATTCCTCTGTGTGGCCGAGTGTTGAATAGAAGACGCGGCCCTTGCCGTAGAGTTTGCTCCATGCCACCGGAAAATCGTGATCGGTTCGATGAATCCGCGGATTGTTGTCAAAGTCAAGCTTCGACGGATCAAGACTGAGCAGCACATTCACTTTGTCGCGCGACCAGTCCATGGGCTGATAGATCTCGTCGTATTTCACAAATGCTCCGGGCAGGTGCCGCACGGCGGGGAAATTCGGATCCTCATTGATGATGGGAGCATTGAATGTCATCCACGGATGCTGGTCGAACCAACCGCCTACCATCTCTCCGTATTCCGGCCAGGTGAAATTTGTGTCGAGCGCCGCATGAATCCCAACAAAACCCTTCCCATCCGCGTTGATGAAAGACAGCATGTCCCGCTTCTGTTCGGCATCCATTTCCAGTTCGCCTGTAGTGCTGGCGAACACCAGGAGGTCGAAGTAGTTCAGATTCTTCGCGTTGTTCTTGAGGTCCTTCTTCGTGAGCAGTTCAGCGTCGGTGCGGATCGTGGTGTCCCACAGCCCACTGTCCCTATCCATTTCGTAAACGGCAACCATCGCGGCAGAGACTGATTCGTGCTCATATCCCTTGGTCTGGCCAATGACGAGAACATGCTTCAGATGGATCTGCTTGGCGTGAGGCAACGGAGGCGTTGAGCCGCTTCCGGCCGCTTGCGCATTGCTCACACTGCTCAGGCTCAAGATCGCTACACCAATCGCCGCAGCCAAAAGAAAATGAATGTTTCTGAATGCGCGCATGTCGTCTCCTTTAGGCCGAATCATCTTCGGCCATCGCCAAAACAACTTTGTCGGCCTCGCTCCCAGGTTAACTGGCCAAGTCACATCCCCGCCGCTCGGGACCGAAGCCGCAGATCAAAAACAAGACGGCAATCGTGCCTATTTCAAAGAACGTAAACGCCCATGGATAGCCGAACCGGCCGCGCAGGGCAAACTCGATACCCACCGAGGGAGCGCCGATGAGCATGCCCAACTGGTAGACAACGCCAGGAAACAAGCTACGCACACTGGCCGGCGAAAGTTCGTTCAAGTGCGCGGGAATGACTCCGAAGACACCCTGAACTCCGAATTGCATCATGAAGGATCCTGCTGCCAGCGCCAGCAACGAAGAACCGAATGCCCATGCGGGAATGGAAAGCAGAGAGATGGTGAGAGCCAGCATGATGGAGTTGCGACGGCCAAGCCTCTCAGAGAAGTATCCAATCAGCAGCGCGCCCAGTATGGCTCCGATGTTGTACAGGATGGCTATATTCGAAATCGCACCGCCCGAAAATCCGTGCGCGGACTTCAAGAAGTCCGGGTAAAGATCCTGGGTTCCATGCGACAGGCAGGTGATTGCTGTCATGAGCAAAACCAGGTACACAAGGTCCGCCTTGTGCCGGCCAAGGACCGTGAGAATGCCGCCGAAGCTGGCAAGCCGGTGCTTCTGCCATGCCGTCGATTCAGGCGACATCAATGTTAGAAGCGCGACGACAGCCGCGATGAAGAGGCAGCCGACAAAAACCCATTGCCACCCAAAACGAGGACCAACTAGCGGAATGGCCGCCGCAGCCAAAAGGTACCCGAGCGAGTAGCCAGCCTGCATGATTCCAGAAAAAAGGCCGCGTAAGCGTGGAGGAGAACTCTCCATCACCAGCGAAGCGCCAATACCCCAATACCCTCCCATTCCGATTCCGTAGAGCGCGCGCAGGATTACAAACACTGCGAAGCTCGGCGCAAATGGGGTCAGAGCTGTGAAGACGGAGAAAAACAGGACGCATGCAACCAGCGGCCGGCGGCGTCCAAAGCGATCGGCGAGCGCACCGAAAAGTATGGCGCCGAGCGGACGGAACGCCAGCGTGATGGTGATGGACCAAACAATGGCGTTCTTGTCTACATGGAAGTCTCTGGCCAGGTCGTCAACAAGAAAGATAAGGATAAAGAAATTGAACGCATCGAGAATCCATCCGAGAATCCCCGATGAAACCGCAAACTCCCATCCCGGCTTGTGAAGATCTGAGCCGATCTGAGCATCTTGCGTCGCGGAGTGTGCTGGACTTGGCGTCGCCGCGGTTTCAGATGTTTTCATCATGAACTCCTTCCGCGGATTTGTTTGCGGATGGCGGCCCGCGCTACAGGCGGTCTACCGTCAGACCGCCGTCAACCAGCAGCACTGCGCCGGTGGCATAGGGCAACTCGCCACAGGCCAGCAAGGAAACAGCGCGCCCCACATCCTCCGGCGTTCCCCAACGCTTTTCAAGCAGGAGTCCTGCCTCGATCAGAGCATCGTACTTGCCGCGCACGCTTGCTGTCATGTCCGTGTCGATAATGCCGGGGCGTACCTCATACACACCAATGCCGTGCGCAGCAAGGCGCACCGCCCACAGCCGCGTAGCCATCGCGACGCCCGCCTTCGAGATGCAATAGTCGCCGCGGTTCACGCTTGCGACGGTGGCCGAGATGGAACTGATGTTGATGATGGAGCGATGAAACGCGGCGTCGCTCGCCTGCTGTCGGATCATCCAAGTTGCAACCGCCTGGGTGAGGAAGTAGGGTCCTTTGAGATTCGTCGCGATCAACTGGTCGAAGCTCTCTTCATGCGCGTCAAGAATGTCGGCGCGCACACGCGGAGCAATGCCTGCGTTGTTGACCAGCACGTCCAGCCGGCCGAATCTCTCCTGCAATACCTGCAAGAGCCGCGCACGGTCCGCGCCGGTCGATACATCCGCCTGCACGTAGATGGAATTGGCGCTGAGTTCTCTGAGGCGATCGACTGCGGGTTGAACCTGCTGTGGTGTTCGCCTGCCCGAAACTGCCAGAGTAAAGCCGGCTTGCGCCAGCTTCAGAGCGATCCCCAGGCCAATGCCGCGAGCGCCGCCAGTTACCAGAGCTACCTTGCCGCTATGAACCATGCTGAATCCTTTCTCGCCTGGGCCCTCGCGTGTTAGAAAAACGTGTAGTAACTTTCATCGGCCATCTTCGACACCAGGAGCAGAACTTCCAGCAGATGATAGTCGCCCCACATGCTTGACTCGCCACAGGGAATGTTTGCCGATGCAGGAATTGAATCCCAACCGTTGGGGCGATGATAAACGCTGTGCAACAGAATTCCTTCGTGCTCAGGCTTCAAAGAAAGATATGGCTGGGCAAGCAGCCGCTCAACGACGGTCAGGCCGGCTTGTGCGTAGTCGCGACCGGCATCGCCAAGCGCCTCTCCCAGGCGAATGAGCCCCTGCGCGGCGATCGCGCTGGCGGAGGAGTCGACAGGCTCGTGGTCGTTGAACGGGTTCGCTGATTTGCCTCGCCAATCGCCAAGCCGATGAAGCTGCGGAGCGCCGGTATCCCAATAGCAGATGCCGTCGAGCGCGCTCGCCTGGTGGATGTAGAAATCGCACGTTGCGCGGGCTGCCCGCTCCAGCATCGCGGATGAATCCAGTTTGCCGGGTACGCCATCAATGCCGAATTCGCTCTCGGGTAGCGACCGAATGAACTCAAGCTGCTCGGCAAATCCCAGCATGGCCCAGGCCAGCCCTCGCGTCCACGTGGTAAAGGGTGAATATCCCTGTTGCGATGATGGGCAGCGGAAAGCGCCGCTCGCCGGATTGAAAATGGCCTCATGCGTAGTACGGCCGCGCAACTCGGGAACATCGTAGATATCGCGTCCCTCGCCGTAATAGATGTTGTATTGCGACGCAGTCTTGGCGTGCGCCAGCAGCCGTCCAAGCAGGTTGACGCGTCTGTCCTGCTCCTCGACAAGAGAGTGGTCAAGAAGATGAGAGACGCCACAAACGCGAAGGGTCCTCATGGTGTCGATGAAAAGCGAGTGGCTGCCGTTGAAGGAATGGATGTAGCCTTGACCGTCCTTGAGTCCAGTCCACCGCGCAGCTTGCACGGCGCCGCTGACCTTCAATGCAAGCTCATAAAAGCGGAGCTCCCACTCATTGCTTTCGATGCGGCCATTCAGCATCAACCTGCGCAAGTGGCCATAGGTTGAGATGTTGTTGAAGCCATGGTCGTGAACGCCTGTGTGGGTTACGTGCTCCGCCATATTCTCGACTGTGTGCCTGCGTGCAGCGGCCAGCAGATCTCGTTCCCCGGTCAGGTCGAAGCAAAGCAAAGCGTTGCCATACTGAAAGCCTTGCGTCCACTGCGTCCAACTGCGCGCGGTGTATCTGCCGCCCGCAGTAAACACTGGCGCCCCGTCAGCAGCCTTCCAGCGCCGATCGAGCTGCAATGTCTTTCCGGATGCAAGCTCCAGTGCTCGGTCGATGCGCAGCTTGAGACCTTGGGGAGTGACCGTGTCGCTTATTTGCACAAGCATCCTCTCTTGCTAGACAAACTTTTCGAATCGTTCCACAACTTGGGCTAAAACGGAATCGGGATCGGAATCCCAAAGCGAACGATTGAATATCTCTACTTCAATAGGCCCGCTGTAACCAGCCTGTTCGACCAGAAGGCGCAGCTTTCTGTTGTCGATTACGCCGTCCCCCATCAGCCCGCGTCCCAGCAAGACATCGGGCAACGGGACCAGCCAGTCCGAAACATGAAAGCCAAAGATTCTTCCCGTTGATCGCGCGATCAATTCCGCCACGTGCGGATCCCACCAGATATGGAAGGTGTCAAGAATGACACCTACTTCGCGCGGATCGTAGATCGCCGCCATTTCAAGAGCTTGACCGATTGTGACAAGCACCGCGCGGTCCGCGCAATACATCGGATGGAGCGGTTCCAGCCCAATGCGAACTCCGCGCTCATGAGCATAGGGAACCAACTCCGCGACGCCGTCGATCACCATCTGGCGCGCTTCTTCAAGGCCGATTCCGGCGCAGCCTCCCACGACCATGACCAGTGAATCCGCGTGTAGCGCGGCCGCCTCGTCCACAGCGCGAAAGTTGTCTTCAATATTCTTTCTTCGTTCCGGCTCGGTGGACGCCGGGAACATTCCGCCTCGGCACACGCTAGAGACGTGCAACTGCGCGTCCTTCAAGTGGCGCACGCAATTCTCTATGCCGGCCTCTTTGATCTTGTGGCGCCAAAGCGCGATCGACGGAATTCCGTGCCGCACGCAGCCCTCCACAGCCTCGCCCGCGCTCCAACGATCTGCCGTGATCTGGTTGAACGAGAGCCTTGACTTGTCTGCCATGCGGTTCTGTCCTCGGGAATGTCTTGTCGGAAGGGGGTGACTTCTACGCGTCGAGTGAAATCTCAGGCACGTCCACCCAGCGTCGCTCGCGCCAAGAAGCTTGCGCCAACTCGGCCAGTTGCACGCCTCGCGCTCCATCCAGGAAGGTGTGCGGGAACGGCGCATCCGCGGCAACATGCCTGAGAAACATCTCCCACTGCACCTTGAATGCATTGTCGAATTCAGTGTTATCCGGAACCGCTGTCCATTGATCGCGAAATTGGAAAGAATTGGGCAGATCCGGGTTCCATGTGGGCCGCGGGGTGTTCACCCGGTGCTGCACCTTGCACTCGCGCAACCCGGCGACGGCACTGCCCTCGGTTCCATCCACCTGCAAGCTGAAGAGCTCGTCGCGATACACGCGCGTAGCCCACGAAGAATTGATCTGAGCAAAGATTCCGCCCTTCAATTCGAACATCCCATAAGCCGCGTCGTCTGCTGTGCATGTGTAGGGTTTGCCAGCCTCATCGAAGCGCTGCGGGATGTGCGTTGCACCCGTGCAGCTGACAGATTGAATCGCGCTGAAAGTTTGCTCCAGAACATACTGCCAGTGGCAAAACATGTCCAGAATGATTCCGCCGTCGTCTTCCTTACGGTAGTTCCACGATGGGCGTTGCGCAGGTTGCAGGTCGCCCTCGAATACCCAGTAACCGAATTCCCCGCGTACTGAAAGAATGCGTCCAAAGAAACCCGCATCGATGAGCCGGCGCAGCTTGCGGATGCCGGGCAAGAAAAGCTTGTCCTGGACCACGCCATGCTTCACGCTGGCCTTATCTGCCGCCGTGGCAAGCTTCATTGCGCTTTGGAAACTCGTCGAAAGCGGTTTTTCGCAGTAGACATGTTTCCCTGCCGCAATCGCACCCAGAACATTCTGTTCCCGTATCCCTGTCGACCCTGCGTCGAAATAGATCGTGTCTTCTGGATTGTCAAAACAGCCCGCCAGGTCAGTGCTCCAGCGGGAAAGGCCGTGCACATCGGCGATTGCCTTGATTTTGTCTTGATTTCTGCCCACAAGAATGGGGTCGGGCATCAGGATGCTACCGTCGCTCAGAGCAACCCCACCTTGCCCGCGAATGGCCAAGATCGAGCGAATCAAATGCTGATTGAGTCCCATGCGTCCGGTGACGCCGTTCATGATTATTCCGACTCTGCGTTCCCGCATTCGAGCTCCTGAAAAGGTTTCCGGCGTATCGACGGAATCGTATCACCTGCCCTCTCCCTGTTTCAGCACTCATTTCTTTGCTGTCGGGGCGGCGGTCGGGAGTTTGCTCCACCTGGGGGGTGCAGCGTTCGATCAGGGCAGGCCACTCTGGGCCTGACCGAGTCATCCGGCGCCTCCAATATCGGGGTCTGCCTCGCGTAAGCTATAGGGAAGGAGTCACCTGACGGGCTCGGACCGTCGGGCACCGGTAGAGGCCAACTCCAATTGCGAAGGATCATTCCAGAACCCGCATGCCACCTCAATGCATCTTCTTGTTAGGACGAGATGAATCCGAACATTCCACCCGATCGGACCGGCCATCACTCTTTCCAGCAAACGCTTGAGAGCGCCCGGCGCACCATGCAGCTCAGCGAGATCCTCAAGCTGGCCCTGGAAAGCTTCCGCGCCAGCAAGATGCGTTTTGCGCTTACGGCGCTTGGCATGGTCATTGGCACCGCTTCCCTCATCTGGGTCGTGACCATCGGAATGACCGGCAAGCAGTACATCCTGGAGGAACTCCAAAAGATCGAGACCAACTCAGTGGAACTGGAATACGCAGGCGGCGGCGCCACAGCCGCTGAGCGCGTCCTCTATAACGACGCCCTCACCATTGACGACGAAAAGGCGGTGGTAGCCCAGGTACCCGGTGTGATGTATGCCTCACCCGTGCTCGAAATGCATGATCGCATCAACTTTGGTGAAGGCGTGGTGAAGGATACCTTGGTGCTGGGCGTGAGCCCCCAATATCAGAACATCCGCAACCTGTTGGTGCCCGTTGGCCGTTTTCTCGATGACGAAGACGACGCGAGTCACACCATGTGCGCCGTAGTCACTGAGAACTTTGCCCATGAAAGGTTCGGCAGTTCCGATGCCGCCATTGGACGGACCTTTGAAATTAGCCGAATCCCCTTCACCGTCATCGGCGTTTTCAAGGAGAGTTTCGACGACTTTGGCAACTCTGAGATCCAGGACCAGACCATCCTGATTCCCTATTCCGTGGGCAGATACATTTCCGGAACCGAAGAAGTGAAGCAGATCTACTTTTCCATGCGCAACATGGACGAAGTGACAGACGCAGCGAAAGAAATCCAGCGCATCGTCCAGTCCCGGCACCGCCATGACTCGGTCTACAAGACCCAAACTCTTAAGGCATATCTGACCATGGCTGCCAACATCGCCAACATTATTACCGCGGTGTTGTTCCTGGTAGCCACCGTCACCCTGGCGGTGGGCGGTGTCGGAATCATGAACATCATGCTTGCCAACGTCCGCGCCCGCGTTCGCGAGATCGGGATTCGGAAGGCACTCGGAGCCACATACCGCGAAATCAAACTCCAGTTCCTTGCCGAAGCGATCATCATCTCTCTGTCTGGTGGGATCGTAGGGTGCATCGTGGGTCTGGCTCTGCCCCTGTCGATTCGCTTCTTCACTGACTATGCGATCCCTATTTCGCCGTTGTCCGTGGTTATTGCCCTGGGTTCAGCAACGCTGGTGGGTGTAATCTTCGGGACCGTACCGGCTACGCGCGCGGCGCAACTTGACCCAGTGGAGGCGCTCAAGTATGAGTGATTCCGAAACGCAAATCCCATCACCCGAGCCTGAATCAGACGACGAACCCTCCACGGGTCCGAACCTCACGCTGATTTACAGTCTTATCGCCCTCGCCCTGGTTGCTGCCATCGGCCTGGCGATGATGATCGTTTACCCTTTTCATCACCGCCGGTAGGGTATTTCAGCCACTCTTGAATCGAGGTGACTCTCTTGCCGACTCAAGCTGAAAAAGCCAAACAGTTCCAGACCCTCCACCAGCGGGCCGAGCCTTTCATCGTGGGCAATCCCTGGGATGCGGGAACGGCACGCATTCTCACCGGTCTAGGTTTCTGTGCCCTCTCCACCACCAGCGCCGGACTCGCCTTCGCCCTTGGCCGCCGCGACGGCACCGCCAGCGTAAGTCGCGATGAAGCCCTGGCGAATGCACGGTCCATCGTCGAGGCCACGTCGCTCCCAGTTGCCGCCGATCTTGAGAATGGGTATGGGCACAGCCCGGAGGTTGCCGCGGAGACGATCCGGCTGGCCGCAGAGACTGGCCTCGTCGGCGGATCGATCGAGGATGCCACCAGCGACCCGCTCCTTCCCATCTATGACTTCAATCATGCTGTTGAGCGCATCGCGGCGGCTGCCGCGGCCGCCAGGGCTTTACAGTTCCCTTTCATGCTGGTGGCCCGCGCGGAGAATTATCTTCACGGCCGTCCGGACCTTGATGACACCATCAAACGGTTGCAAGCTTTTGAAACAGCGGGAGCGGATGTGCTCTATGCCCCCGGAATCTCCCAGCCTGCCGACATCCATGCCGTTTGTTCGTCGGTCAGCAAACCCGTCAATGTGCTCATGGGGCTCAGAGGTGTGCCCCCGCTCTCTGTCTGGGAACTGGGAGAATTGGGAGTTCGCCGCATCAGCATCGGATCGGGCTTCAGCCGTGCCGCTTTGACGGCCTTCCTGCATGCTGCGCGGGAGGTCCTCGATGATGGAACATTCACGTTCACCGAGGAGACTCTTTATATGTCTGAGTTGGCCGACCTGATGAAGTAACTCCGGTCAGCGTCTGAATGATTCATGCCCGGCCGGCATCCTTAGTTGACCCGACGATCGCTCGATCTGTGATCAGCACAGGTACCCCACCCTCAATTGGATAGCTGCGTCCACACCCATTACAAACCAAGCGTTCCTCATCAAGAAGCAGTCCGGTCAGGCAGGCTGGGCAGGCAAGTTGAGCGAGTACGCGCGCATCAAAATCAAAAGTCTTGCTGGAATCAGCCGGCATCGCTACTGAACCGTAGCATCCGGGCGGGTGTCAGGCCCGATCGTGCCACGCTTCGGACGCCCTGCGAACTCCTGTTCGATACGCTCGTTGGTCCCGCCGATCGCGAACTCGTATGCAACGCGAACACCATTGAAGATGGCGCGATCGTTTGAAGAGCCGTGACCGATGATGCACACGCCGCGCACGCCAAGCAGTGGCGCACCGCCGTACTCCCTGTAATCCAGCCGCTGACGGAAGTCGTTGAACGCTCGCCGTGAAAGCAGCGCTCCAACCTGCGCCGTCACCGTCCGCGTCAGCGATTCACGCAGCACTTCGCGCACAAACCGCCCTACGCCTTCGCTGGTCTTCAGCGCCACATTGCCGACAAAGCCGTCGCAGACAATCACGTCCGCTTTGCCGCTGAAGATGTCACGCCCCTCCACATTGCCGACAAAGCGAATCGGCAGAGCCTTCAGCAGGGGAAAGGCCTCGCGCGTCAGGTCGTTGCCTTTAGTTTCTTCTTCGCCAATCGAAAGCAGGCCTACTCGGGGTTCTTTGATCTTGAGCACAGTGCGTGCATAGATCTCGCCCATCACCGCGAATTGCTCAAGGTTATGAGGCTTACAGTCCACGTTTGCGCCCACATCCAGCAGCACGCACGGGTTTCCTGTCGAGCTCGGCATCGGCGTGGCCAAAGCGGGCCGGTCCACGCCAGGCAGCGCGCCCAGAACCATCTTGGCCGTCGCCATTGCAGCGCCCGTATTACCCGCGGTGACAAACCCTGCCACGTTGCCTTCGCGCACCAGCTTCAGCCCCACACGCATTGAGCTGTCTTTTTTGGTGCGCACCGCATGGGCAGCTTTCTCCTCCATGCCAATACGCTCGGAGGCATGGTGGATCACGATAGGCAGGTCTTCGTTTTCAAGATGCTCGTCCAGAAGGTCGCGCAGCTCCGCCTCCGGTCCAATTAAATGGACACGCACAGGCAAGCTGCGGCAGGCGAGAATCGCCCCCCGAATTTCTGGCTCAGGAGCTTTGTCGGAACCTACGGCGTCAAGCGCTATATCGATGAGCATATCGAATTACCAGGGAATGACCTACCCCGAAACCATAGCATCCAAGTCGACGCGACCACCAGGGAGCGGCGACCCTGTAGAGAACTGAAAAGGACTCAGTTTCCCTGGTAATGCCGTGGGTGCTCAGTCTACTTGGCTGCTTCCTTGATGTCCAGAACCGCGCGGCCCTTATACGCTCCGCACTTCGCGCAGGCGCGATGGGGCAGCTTCTTCTCGTGGCAGTTCGGACACTCGGAAACTCCCACGGCGGTCAGAAAATCGTGAGAGCGGCGTAGTGCGGTGCGGCGCGTTGAGTGGCGCCTTTTCGGATTAGGCATGACGAATTCCTTTCGTGTCTCCGCCAACTTCAAGCCCCGGTCAGTATCAGGCCGCACTCGGCCATTACTGCCCTATGCCTATGGAACGGGCGGAACACCCTCAATCTCTGGGGTTTATGTCTGGGGACTTGATCCGGCCGCGGAGCCCAGCTAATGCTTCCCAGCGGGGGTCGCTCGGACCCACTTCGCAGTTGCACATCTGGCTGTTGCGGTTCTCACCGCAGCGCGGGCAAAGCCCCTTGCAATCTGCCTTGCAGAGAGTTCTGACCGGCAGGGACAAAAGCACCTGCTCCCGCAGCACATCCTCTAGCAACAGACTGTCTCCCTGATAATAACCGATTTCCGTTTCCGGCGCTGTAATTGAACGCTCCGGTGCTTCGGAATCCGCTTCAGCCGGCCTGAAAATCAAGTCGAATTCCGCACTGAGCGGAATCTCAACCGGCTCCACGCAACGGGCGCAGGGAACCTGAAATGTGCCCGCAAATCGCCCTCTGAGCCGGATGTCGGCCACAATGTCCTTGGGGCCCCGATGCTCGTGGAGCACCTCGGCCAGCCCGGATGTGGCCAAGGTTCCCACCTGCTCCGCCTCCTGGCCAAAACCGACCGCTCCCGGCCCCAGCTCCAGGTCGAAGTCAATCGGCTCCCGTTCCAACTCGCTTACATTAAATTCCATCCTATGAGCCTACGGCGCAGTCACCCCCCAGTCAATGCGTCTCTCGGCTCTCTTAAAATAAGAAAAAGGCGAAACGCAGGCAGATGACTGAGATTCTTAATCCCCCAACCGGATTCCTTCACCCCTTTTCCATCCGAACGGCGTCGGCTGCTGATTGCCCCAGCCTGATCCCACTCATCAACGCTTTCTTCTCCATCGAGACGTTTCTTGAAGGCACCCGCACCGATGAGTCCCGCCTGACAGCCATGATGGAGAAAGGCACTATCCTGGTGGCCGAAGACAGTTCCGCCCGCCTCCTCGGTTGTGTCTATGTAGAAGTCCGCGGAGACCGTGGGTACATGGGACAGCTCGCCGTCGACCCCGCCCATCAACGCGCAGGGCTCGGGCGCATTCTTGTCGAGGCCGCCGAAAGCCATTTGCGCAAGTCCGGCTGCAAGGCCGTGGACATCGTCGTCCTCAGCCTCCGCCCGGAGCTGCCGCCCGTCTATCGCCGCATTGGCTACCTCGAGACCGGCACCGGCCCTTTTACTCCGCAGCGCTCACTCGCCCCCGGTGTCGAATGCCACGGCATCTTCATGTCGAAGCAGTTTTAAGGTTTGCTGGTCCCCGGCCCATGTAGATAGTGCCCGGCGAAGTCGAGAAACGTTGCCCAATTCGGCGCAGACGTATGCCCGCCGGAGTGCTGGCGAAAACCCAGGTCTCCGTCGATCAGAGCAGTTTCAATATGCGGGAACTCCGCAGTCCCCAAGTCCTTGTTGCCCAATAGTCGGTAGACCGGCCCAGCGTCCACTTCGGCCAGGAACATGCCCCGCGCGTCCGCCCATCCATCACCGGGCTTACTTGGCTCATTCATCGTGGTCAGGCCCCCGCCGATAAACACCGGACGCGGCGCGCACAGCGCGATAAGCTCGTGGTTATCCACTGGCAGGTCGCGTGGGGTCAGGGGTCCCGCATACTTCAGCAGGTTCCCGTCCATCCACTGATAGAGCCGGATCGACTCCAAATGACTCAAGGGCTCGCCGTAGATGTGCCGGAAAAGCTTTGCTCCCCCCTCGCCGGATGAACTGCTGTAGAGAACAGCAAATCGCGGGTCATACGCCATGGTCACCAGTGCGGCTTTCCCCAGCCGCGAGTGGCCCTCAATGCCTATCTGCTTCGCATCCACGCTCTTGTCGGTCTCCAGGTAGTCCAGCAACCGGCCTGCGCCCCATGCCCACGCCTTCAGCGCGCCCCAGTCTTCCAGGTAGCGCGGCTGCCCCTGATTCATCAGACCGATGATTCCCTCTGTTAGCCCCGATCCGTCGTCAGCCTGGAAACTCATCGGAGACAGCACAGCGAATCCCCAGCCCTTTGCCAGCACCTGAAGCTCCCAGGTTTGCCCATAATCCCCAAGCGCGTCTGAACTCTTGTCGGAAACCGGCCTTCTCAGAGACGCAGCATACTCGCCCCCAAAGGCAAGCTCCATGATGACCGGCACTGGTCCAGCCGCGTTTGCAGGCGTCGTCAGTGTGGCGTCGATGTTGACCGCAATCTGCGGGTAGCGGGAGTTGTCCACGTGCCCCGCAAGCATCTTGGTTACAACCGGAACATCGCCTATCGTTTCCCTGGTGGTGCTGACCACCTCCCAGCTGACCTTGGGCAGATTCGCTGGCGTCCGCCCCAGCACCTCGCGGTCGTAGTCCTCCACAATCTCGCGGCGGCGCACCTTCCACCACTCTTCTGCCGTCGTCACCGGTTTCCCACTCTTTTCCACCAGCGGATCGGGAAGATTGGTGTAGACGTTGGCTTTTGATTCGTCCCAATTGGCATCTTTTTCTTCGCCGGGACGCAATTCCTTGATTCCCAGCAGGTCCATCATTCGCTGATGATCCTGCTCCGCCGTCAAATGTACTGGCGCGGGAACAGCGAGCCCCGGCCCATGCAGATACCGGCCGGCAAACGTCAGGAACGTCGGCCAGTTCGGACTCGGCGTGTGCCCGCCCGAATGCTGCCTGAACGCCACATCGCCATCGATGAGCGCCTTCTCGGTGGGCGGGAACTCTGCTGTCCCCATGTCCTTCTTGCCCAGCAGACGATATACCGGCCCCGCACCCGCCGCGGCCAGGAACATCCCCTTTGCATCCACCCATCCATCTCCGTTGGTAGCGCCGCCGGAGATGAACACCGGACGCGGCGCGCATAGCGAGATCAATTCAGGCGCATCCACAGGCAGGTCGCCTGTCGTCAGCGGCCCGGCATACTTGAGAAAGTTCCCCGCCAGCCAGTGGTAGGCCTGTGGGTCAGCCAGGTTTTCCACCGTTTCGCCGAAGATGTGACGGTAAAGCTTGGCGCCGCCCTCGCCCGACGAGCTGACATAAGCAATCGCCAGCCGCGGTTCGAAGGCCATGGTCACCAGCGTCGCTTTGCCGTAGCGTGAGTGCCCCTCAAGCCCCACCTGCCTGGCATCGACGGACTTGTCCGCTTCAAAATAGTCCAGAGCACGGCTTGCACCCCATGCCCATGCGCGCAACGCGCCCCAGTCGTCCGGCTTGCGTGGCTGTCCTTTGTTTATCAGTCCGATGATGCCTTCGGTCAGCCCCGCGCCATTATCTGCCTGGTAGCTGGTGGGGACAAGCTCCGCATACCCCCATCCCTTCGCCAGCACCTGCTGCTGCCATGTCGGGCCCTGCCCCGCTGCTGCAGCGGCAAATTGCGGAAAGCGCTTGGCCATCTGCGCCATGAACTCTCGGCTGAAGCCAAACTCCATAATCACTGGAACTGGCCCGGTCGCATTCGCCGGAGTCGTCAGCGTAAGGTCTATATCCACCTTGATCGCTGGATAGGATGAGTTGTCCACGTGACCAAGCAGCCTCTTCGTAATCACGGCAACATCGGCGTTCTTTTCAGGCGTGGTGCTCACGACCTCCCATGTAACTTTGGGAAGGTTGGCGGGAACGCGACCGTAGATTTCGCGGTCGAAGTCCTCAACAATCTCCGGACGTCGCTTGGTCCACCACTCATTCGCCGTGGTCACACGCTTGCCATTCTTGAGCAGCAGCGGGTCGGGCAGCGTTGGGTAAACGTCGGCCTTGGATTCGTCGTAGTTGGCTGCAAACGGGGATTTCACATCTCCATCCGCGCCGCGGCGCAGTTCTTTGATGCCCAGCAGGTCCATCATCCGTTGATGATCTTTCTCTGATGCCGCCTGCGCGGCCAACATCTCCGGCGTTGGCGTGAAGCGTGGTAGCGGCGGAGCCGATGGAGCGGCAGGCGCTGCTTGTCCGCAGACGTGTAGAGCTCCAACCATGACCATGCACGACAATGCCGTTGCGGGAACCACACGATGCAAAATCAACCACGTAGATGCCATGACAAACCTCACTTTCGAACCACGTTCCCAGAGGGTTTGGCCAACGGCCCCAAGAGTATCGATTTACTCCAGATTGGGCAAGAGGGTAGCGGCCAATTCACGTCCGCCGCGAGCCACGCCACCTTGATCATCGCTGGCCGGTGACCTCGACGGCATGATCCGCCAGTTCCGCCTCGATGCAATGCAGGCTGTGCGCTTCCTGCAGTCACTGGTTATCGTTGTGAAGCCGGCTACTGGCTCTCTTTCCCCACGCCGCGGGGTCATTCCCAGCGGCGTTTCTTATCGCATTCCAAAATCTTCATGCTCCCTTTGTTCTCCCTTGCTCCGCCCTATGGTAGCCTCCGATTGAGGACCAGTTCACTGCATTGCGGTGGCAATCACCGCCGCCGTGACTGCATCCAAACCCAAGAGAGATACACCGCATGAGCGCCGTCAAGTACGACCTGATCGTCATTGGTTCCGGCCCCTCCGGGCAGAGAGCCGCCGTGGCTGCCACCAAGATGAAGAAGCGGGTGGCCGTCGTCGAGGCTCGTGCGGTCGTCGGGGGCGTATGCATCAATACCGGAACCATCCCCTCCAAGACCATGCGGGAAGCCGTAATGCATCTCTCCGGATATAACTACCGGACCCTTTACGGCATGAATTACCGGGTCAAGGAAAAGATCACGATGGCCGACCTTTCCTTCCGCGTCCAGGCTGTCATCAAAACCGAGGTCGACGTCACCGAGGCGCAGCTCTCGCGAAACGGCATCGACATCAGATCGGAAGAGCACACGTCTGAACTCCAGTCACCTTGTAAT